>Ga0209777_10002193_pt1 | contig 26252 bp, 27 predicted proteins | sample FrelakmetHBP12HB_FD_187147 | JGI IMG/M metagenome (GOLD analysis project Ga0209777, IMG submission 187147) | Freshwater lake sediment microbial communities from the University of Notre Dame, USA, for methane emissions studies -HBP12 HB (SPAdes)... | ecosystem: Environmental > Aquatic >... | reverse complement strand
AATTTCTTGAATAAGTGGTATGATACCCTCTAATTGAATGTTTACTCCACTTTTGAATCCGCCTTTTATTAATTCTCTATAAAATCGTTCAATTATTTCATTTAATACGGTTTCTTCGGATGTAGATGCATTTAAAAATTTATTTGCCATAGTTACAATTAAATTATCTAATTTCTGAGATGATTTCTCAATTTTCAAGATAACAAGTTGTTTCAAAACATCTTGATATTGAGATGTTTCAGACATCATCGTAGACAAATATTCAGACGCTTTCCACCAATTTTTTTGTGTGAATTTTTCTGTCTCACCCTGGTCTGTTTCTATCCCTTTTTCCGTATATCGGAAATTCTTCCATTTCCACCGAATAAAAAGGTTCTCTTCTGGATTGATTTTCCTTGCTAAATTCTCTTCTTTAATTAATTTGATAAGGGCATCTTTCAATTTATACAAAGCTACTAATAATTCTTTAGACACTTTCTTACCCTCCACGGGTCAACAATTACACATGATTGTGCCGTGATATAAAGGAGTCTATGGTTATAGAATTTTCTTTCCTGCCTTTTGAAATAACCCCCGTCGCCGAGGCCCCAGGAAACCACGATGCCCAGAGGGGGCTTTGTCGCTGATTTACCCCCTCCCGACGCGTGTGCCAATCATTATCATCTAATATTCAATTGCGCTACAAGGTGAACGCGTCGTGATAAAAATCGAGAACATCGTGGCCACCACCGCCCTTGGCAAGGAGCTGGACCTTCAGAAGATATTGATTGCCCTCGTGGGAGCCCAGTACGACACGGCGCGGTTCCCTGGCCTGGTCTACAGGATGAAGAGCCCCAAGGTCGCCATGTTGCTGTTTCGAACTGGAAAGGTTGTGTGTACCGGAGGGAAGAACATCGAGGATGTGCACACCGCCATGGACCTCTTGGTGAAGCAGATAACGGCAGCCGGAATGTCGGTCACCCGCAAGCCCGAGATAACCGTGCAGAACATCGTCGCTTCTGCGGACCTGGGCTATGGCATTAACCTGACGGCAGTCGCCATCTCCTTGAGCCTTGAGAAGGTGGAATACGAGCCCGAGCAGTTCCCTGGGCTGGTCTATCGGCTGGACAAGCCCAAAGTCGTGATGCTTATCTTCGGGTCGGGGAAGATGGTCTGCACCGGCGCTAAAAAGACCGAAGATGTCGAGCTGGCAGTGGAACGGGTGACCAAGGAGCTCCGCGACGCTGGCCTGCTCCAGTGAGGCTCAAGGAAAGAAGGCGGGCCTCGGTCGCCGAGACCCCGAATGGTCCTTTCGAACCGATGGGGATGGGCAAACTATACGACCCGATTTATTTAGATTTAAGACCGATGGATTTCATTATATCAGTCCAAAGACTGATGATTGCCTTCGCCCGTTTTGTTTCAGGACTTATTGTGTCGAGACCTTTAATTTTTTCTTCCATTGATTTGATGTGCTTATTGAGCTTGGGCAGGTCACCGCTGTAGTACACCAACAGGTCATCCATCATATTTTTCAGGGACGTGATTCTCACCTCAATAATTATTAATCGTCATCCGAGATATATATACCTATTTTATGATAAATATTAAGAAAGAGGGCCATCGGTCACCTATAACCCCGACCGGGAAGGGCAGAGTATAGAGCTCGTTAATACTTTAGAGCATAGATGCATCTCTTCATAATAGGATTCCATTGAGCGTTCCTGCACCGCGTCATGACCTGGAACTTGCGCATTGTGAGCTGACATTTACAGTTCTCGTCCAGTGTCGAGTTCAAGGCTCGTAAGATACTGGTCCCTCGGATTTGGACCATCTGATAATCAATATTCAATGCCATCCCCTGCTGTATAAGCAGAAGTTTGCATATGTATTTCTTTATTTTCATATCCGAGTTCTCCTTAAAAGTAATATTATTGACTGAAGGGTCTAATTATGTTTTGGTCATACAAGGCTTACCTGGGGCCTATTATTAAGAATTGAGCATTTAAAAATTTAAACCAGCACGTTCGGCCGAGTGCCTGAAGTTGACAAAAGAAAGGCGATAATGGCCACATTACACAATCTTTCTGTGGTAGCATGGTAACGTATTCATGGTATTCTCTTTACCCGTCTGAGCATCCATTTAAGCAGGGGCACTCCCATCGCGAATATATATTCGGCGTCTTGGGCGTGAGGAGTCGTCGCCGGAGAATGAGTTCCGTGCGTGGAAAGTAAACCGTAAAAACTTTTAAGGTGTTCACTTTCCGTCCTCGACTGTTCGGCATTAACACCAGAATGTTCCACTATCAGTCTCACAAAGTCATCAATCTGTCCATCTTTACCGGCAACGGATTTGGTAGGAGAACCACTCTCTTTTTTGAGTAACCGTTCAAATGCGTCTCTCATTTTCTCTATACAGGTCGTATCCCAGTCAACGGGCTTATGAAGAAAAACGTCTTGGGCCGCCAAACATGCACAGTGAACTTCTGGCCAGGGTTTTAACCATTCAAACTCGTCCCTAATCACTACCCTCTTCACCCCTGCAGAATCGATATCAATCTTATAATTTAGTGTCGATAAGTGAGAATTTATTTTTTCCAGCATTTCGCCGTCAATCCTTCTATCGTCCAGATTGATGATAGCTTCAAGTAGTGATATGAATACATCCCGGTTCTTTTCAAAAAAGAAACACAAATAATTCTTGCAAGTCACCCGAAGCGGATACTGTCCTCCACGCGTCTCATCGAAGGGTTTCTTAACTCCAATCTTATTAAATATCTCATCCAACTGGACTGGTTGTCGGTTCGCAATTATAAGTTCCGATACATTTCCCAGAGCCGCTTCCACTTTCTGTTCCAAGGTTATCACCCAATCCTCTGAATCTTTCAATACCACTATGTATCTTCAACGTCTCTATCCTTGCGCATTCCCCTCAATATTTGGACCTTACATTCACGACAATAATGGAACTCATCGTCATAACTTTCCGATTCATCATCAATGTAATACCCACCATTCATAATGTCAATAACATGGTACAAATATAAAAAGAGAGGGTCGGTGTGAGGTCACAGCCTGGAACAGGCGAGGACTAGCTATTCAGTAAAATGCAAAGATTGATAACCCGTTCAAGATATATATTAGAAAGTAAGAAGTTGAAGGAGTGATTTTATGACTGGAACAATTCCAACATTTCCTATATTCGGATATTGGGTTGAATGGTATCCAATATGCACACATGGGACAGTTTTACCGAGACGGTCAATCGCACCAAATTTTTCAGGGTCGACATATCCATCTCCTCTAACCCAAGAACATATTTTCTTATCTCTATTTTCAACGATAACGGAATCATTTAGAGCGATAATTTGTTGTACTGGAAAAAATAATCTTCCACTGGATGTAGTTCGTGTAATTAGGAGTTATTCTTGTTGCGGTGGAGGAACACCACAAATTAGACCTATGACAGATGACGAAGCACAGCAGGCTATTGAATGGGTTGTACGATATTTAGGTCTCATTGAAGGTGATATTATCGCAATATGTGATGTTAGACGATGATTAATTTTTTTGTCGTTGGATAGCTCAAAGACATTTGTCATCACTCCAAGATACCTTTCGTGGAAAAAATCCTCTGGGGGTAATGTGAGATGATTGACATTAAAAAAGGCCCCGGTCGCCCGAGGCTTTTAAAAGGACCTATCATTTAATAAGGAAAAAATCATAATATAATTTTTTTCTGAGATGCGATTGTTTCCATTAGAGATTTTTCCGTTTCGTCATCTAATAAACAATCTTCAATTCTCTTTATAAATTCATTCTTTGAAATTCCTGTTAACATCATGAATAATAAAATTATTCGCAAGTAATCCAAGGTCAGCAATCCAATGTCTTTAATAGAAATGAATTTCGTCTCTAATTTTTTCTTTTCTTTCTCACTTAAAAATGAACCATGTGAATAACAACTTCTGATACTATATGCCTCCTTCATTACTCTTCGAACGTACATGGGGTTCTGGTTCATAAAACCCATAAATTTTGCTATTCTGAGACAAAGGCGATATGAAAGTTCTGCTTCATTTTCTAGAATTAATGCTTCTAAACCAGAAATAGTAGTACTAATTTGATTTTCAAGAGATGAACCTAAAAACAATGCGTCACAATATTTATTATATGCTAAGCTCAAAGTATCTAAATTAATAGAATCCAGCCTATAGAAATTAATCGGGAGCTTCGAATATATCTCTGACCAGAATTTTTGCAGCCTTACGATATCTTGTTTGTCCAATTTATATGAGACAATAGGTCCGATTTTTTCTCTTGAATAATGTGTTCCAAAATAAACAGATTGAAAGAAGGAATCTGAAAATGGACGATAGGATAAGTCCCGAACACTTCCGACCTTGTATAATTTTAAAATCGCAATAGATTTCCAAACTTCTATTTGAAGTTGCATCATACTATAATTTTCAAATTCCATTGATAAAATAGCCGATGGATTAGAAAATTGATGAAATGAGGGAGCCATCAACATTTCTTCTCCAAAGTGTGTAGTTCGCTCTATATCTTTTTCTGTTGCTTGCCGAAGGTGTATGTTTGGAAGTATTTCAATTTCTTGAATAAGTGGTATGATACCCTCTAATTGAATGTTTACTCCACTTTTGAATCCGCCTTTTATTAATTCTCTATAAAATCGTTCAATTATTTCATTTAATACGGTTTCTTCGGATGTAGATTCATTTAAAAATTTATTTGCCATAGTTACAATTAAATTATCTATTTTCTGAGCTGATTTCTCAATTTTCAAAATAACAAGTTGTTTCAAAACATCTTGATATTGAGATGTTTCTGACATCATCGTAGACAAATATTCAGAAGCGTTCCACCAATTTTTTTTTGTAATTTTTTCTGTCTCACCACTGTCTGTTTCTATCCCTTTTTCCGTATATCGGAAATTCTTCCATTTCCAGCGAATAAAAAGGTTCTCTTCTGGATTGATTTTCCCTGCTAAATTCTCTTCTTTAATTAATTTGATAAGGGCATCTTTCAATTTATACAAGGATACTAATAATTCTTTAGACACTTGCTTACCATCCACGGGTCAACAATTATACATGATTGTGCCGTGATATAAAGGCGTCTATGGTTATAGAATTTTCTTTCCTGCCATTTGAAACAACCCCGGTCGCCCGAGGCTCCAAATAGAGCACTCCGTCCGACCTCTCGGCATCCGGACCCTCAATAACGAGTGACCTTTAGAAAATATTAATATGCTGATAGTCATTATTAATTGGGGATATTTATTCGAACCGAGAAAGAGAAAATGAGTATAATGAGAGAGCGTTCATCAGGAGAGGTGGAGGTTAAAAAGTGTTATGTAGCAATGCTTGATATCCTTGGTTTTAAAGACATGGTTAGAGAGGAAGCCTTAGATAAGTTGGTGGATTTTTTTCAACATCATCTCATTTTCTTTGTGAATTATTCGATACAACAAATGACAGTTCGAGAGGTTGAACACGAAACCGGTAAAACCGCCGCTATTCATTATGAACCACTAAAACATATTAAAGCAAATTATTTTTCAGATACTATAATTTTTTGGAGCGATGATGATTCCCTAGACGCTTTAAAAGAAATGTGTCTGGCAACTGGAATGTTCATGTTCTATGCCCTGGATAATGGTGATTATCCTTTATTAGTGAGGGGTGCAATCACATTAAATGAGAATTATATTGACCCAGATTTGGAAATTTATGTTGGTGAAGGTATTGTTGAAGCCTATGAATATGCGAACCTTCTCGAATTCGGTGGAATTATAATTCCCCACTCAAGCGCAATAAAAATAGACGATATTGATAAAACCACTCAAGATGAATTAATATTGAATATCTATGTCCCTACAAAGAAAGGAAATCAAAAATTTGCTGTCATCAATTGTTTTTCACCTATTCGTGAATCCTTGAATCTGGGTTTCCGAATTCAAGGATGTATGGAGAATATTCGTAAAATTAAAATTGATAGACGGGATAGATACGCCAGCAAATTCCCAGAAAAATTCCTAGCTATTAATCGTAATTTAGAAAATACGGAGGAAGTATTAAAGAAATTTCAAGAAAGCTTGAAATATTACATTGAGAAGAAATCGCATTTAAAGTGAACTATAAACAGAAAAACCCGCCCGAAGCCCCGAAACGGCCCATTCGGGCCATAGGGATGGGCGAGATTTCTATCAGGGTGTTATTAAACGAATTTCCATGACGGAAATCGAAGTAAATCTCAATCAACCCATTTTTCTAATTCTCTTCTCTTATTAAAATTCCATAAAGAAAGACACCTATTCCTCCAAGAATGAAAGGTATGCTTAGTCCGAGCAGGGGAAGGAAATAATAGGAACTTGGGAAGAAAATAAACAATGAGATTAATGAAAATAGCAATCCCAATGAAATTAAAAGAGCTCCTACAGCTTTAATTGTATCCAAAGATTTTTTCTTTGTATGCAAGGACTTGTTCTTTTCAATAGCATACCAACCTTGGTTACCATGTGTCCACCGTAATCCGCAACCACATACAAGCATATCTCCTTCAAGGGGTGTCTTACAAGTTGGACAATGTATTGTTTCCAAGGACTGTTTTTTCTTTTTTAGTGCATACCATCCATGGTCTCCGTTCGTCCAAATTAATCCACATTTACAAATCAGTTCATCGCCTTTAAGGGAAATTTTACAAGTTGGACATCTGTCGATTTCTTTCACAATTGGGTCGTCATCATCCATTATAGGACACCTGTTCAATGATTGGTCTGTAATCTTATGAGTTTATTGGTAGAAATACAATAAGAGAGGCCCTGGTCGCCCTCGCCTCGAAGGGACGAGCTGGCGTGAACCTGAGTATAGGGGAAAGCGATTCGGGCGCCGCGCCTCGACCATACCAGTCACCCGAAGGTCGTAGAATAGAAGGGGCGAAGACGATTTTATAGAAAAATGCAAAAGCAGATAAACAGTATAAGATATGTGAGAATGCGATGGAAAATCGGAGGACTGAAACATTATGTTTTGTTCAAAATGTGGAATTGAAATTATTGAAGGTCAACTATTTTGTTCAAAGTGCGGTCAGGCTATAAACGCACCAAATGCTCAACCTGCCTCTCCCGATGTTGATAATCTGATGACATTAGCAGAACGGGAAGTTGAAGCTGAAGATTGGGATAAAGCCCTTGAATATACTGAGAAAGCATTACAGATTAAACCAAATGACTCGACAATTCTAGAAAAGTATGAAAGTGTTTTGGTAGGAAAAGGAAAATTCCTATTCAATGAAGGTCTTAAAATTGGTGACCAAATAGAAACCATGCGAAAGACTAATTGTAGTACTTTGGGAATTTTAAGTAGTACCCCTTTACAATCAGATATTAACATTAAGAATCTCAACGATAAGGTATCTGAATGTAATAAGAAATATGACGAAGCAGCCAAATGTTATGATAAGGTATTATCAGTTAATAAAAAGAATGTCGATGCGATATATGGAAAGGCAGAAATATTAATGCTATATAGGGGGCCTGGTGGACCTGAGCGTAAAGAGAAAACATTAGAATTATGTAAAAAAGTTCTAAAATTGAATCCTAAGCATAAGCCCACTCTAAAACTGCTTGAAACCCATTTTAAATGTCCCAAATGCAAAGGAAATGGCCGGGTCGCAGGAATGTGGGGCCCTAAACCCTGTCCTCAGTGTGGAGGAACGGGGAAAGGGGGAGATTGGTAACCACCCGGTCGCCTGAGGGCCCGAAACGGCCCTTTCGGGCCGATAGGGATGGGCGAGGTGCTCAATTCCAGCGAATTAACAGGTTCTCCACGAGGTTATTGTAATAAAAATCCATTCTAAATCAAAGTTGAAATCATCTATGTTTCTTACTCGCCCGTTTAGGTTTTGATAGGCCCCCCATCATATCTGGTAATGGTCTAATTTTTTTTCGTGAAACTCGTTTTACTTTCGGATTTAATGAAGATGTATTGAATTCTTGTTGATGGCCCATTGCTGGTGCAATTCTATTTTCCTTTGCGTATTTTTCTCTGGTGTTTTGTATGGATGTGTTCTTTGAATTACGCCACATGTAAAAAATTAAAAAGCAAAATAATAAAGATATAATTAGAATTCCAAATACAATCCAGCAACTATTATCAGAAGATGGATTTGTTGGCATTGGAATTGGATTATTTCCAATTATTCCTTTTTTCGTCGGTGTTGCATTTTGTTCATTCGACCTTTGTCCCTCACCTGCAATATTGTTGGCACTCACCAAATAATAATATTTAGTACCGAGTGTGATATTCGTATCAATCCAGGAAGGGGTTCCATTAAAATGACCCTGAAGGAGAATAGTCTCTGAACCAGGTTTGAGTCCACGGTAAATATTATATCCCGTTATATTTGCGCCATTAGAATTAGGTATCGTCCATGATAATATGATTTTCGAATAATTTGTTTTTATTGAAAGAATCGGAGCATTGGGTACTGCAATGGGGGTGGTACTTATTTCATTCGACCTTTGTCCCTCGCCTGCAATATTGTTGGCACTCACCAAATAATAATATTTAGTACCGAGTGTGATATTCGTATCAATCCAGGAAGGGGTTCCATTAAAATGACCCTGAAGGAGAATAGTCTCTGAACCAGGTTTGAGTCCACGGTAAATATTATATCCCGTTATATTTGCGCCATTAGAATTAGGTATCGTCCATGACAATGCAATCTTCGAAATATTAGATTTTATTAAGATAGTTGGAGCATCGGGCTCTGTATAAGGTATTGCTCCTTTTCCATCGGATATTATACCTTCGCCGGCATCATTGACCGCGCCGATTTTATAAACATATGTGACCCCTGCAGTTACATTTGTATCAACCCAAGAAGTTCCATTAGAATAACCCTTGAGAATTATGGTGTATGAGTAAGTATCTCTTCCACGATATATATTGTAGTTCCGAATTGGTCCACCACCATCATTAGCAGGTTCGTGCCATGCTAATGATACATTCTTATAACCCGCAATAACAGACCAATTGCGAGGTGCGGTTGGAATTGTCTTAGGAGTTGCTCTGATACCGATTGATAGAGGGCTATCTCTTGCCCCATTACTTGCTGAAACATTATACCAATAAGTAATACCGTTTATTAATCCTGTATCGGTATATGTGAGTGAAGTTGGATTATGAAGATATTCTAAACGAGTACCATTTCGATATATTGTATAATACAATATTTTTGCAGAGGTGCCACCATTATATGTAGGTGCTGACCAGTTCAATATAGCCGAACCATTACCCTCAGTGACTGTAAGATTTTGTGGAGCTGTAGGATAAGTAAGTCCTATTGCGTATAGATTCCCATTCCCAGATTGGATATAAATTGTGCCATCTGAACCTATCGTTGGCGATGATTGTATATGGCCATCAGTAGGAAAAGTCCAACTAACATGTCCAGTTCTATCTAAAGCGTATAAATCACCCTTCATCGTACCAAAATAACTATACCCACTTGAGTCAATAGTTGGGGATGAAAAAGAGACACTATCTCCTCCTGTATTTTTATATAAATTATAATCCCATTTTTCTGTACCATTTGAATTAAGGGCATATAATCTACCGCCTCCAAAAAAAACAGTTCCATCTAAACCTATACCAGGTGATGAAGTAATTGGTTGAGGTCCGGCCATATCTTGTGTAAATTCCCATTTCTCTGTACCATTCTCATAAAGGGCATATAATTTACCATTATCGCAACCAAAATAAATGACATTATCTGAACCTATTGCAGGGGATGATTCTATACCGTTCGAACTACTTATCGTAGAGAAATTCCATTTCTCAGTACCATTACTGTTTAAAGCATATAATTTTCCATTTTGTGAACCAAAATATATCGTACCAGCTGGACCTATCGCAGGTGAGGACATCATATATGATTCTGTACCGAAGGTCCATTTTTCTGTACCATTCGGATATAGTGCGTAGAATTTATCAGCGCCGAAATATATTGTGCCATCCGAACCAATTACAGGCGAAGTAAGAATCGCCGTTCCTGCGGTATAATTCCATTTCTCTGAACCATCAGAATTGAGCGCATAAAATTTACTATCATATGAACCAAAATATATCGTACCATCCGAGCTTATTGCCGGCGATGAAGATATTAAATCCACTGTAGTGAAATCCCATTTCTCAGTCCCATTGGGATTTACTGTATAGAATTTTTTATAACCACCTACATATATCGTACCATCCGAACCTATCGCAGGCGACGAGTATCCAGAGCCTGTATAAAATGCCCATCTTTCTTTCCCTTGATTATTATTGATTAAAGCACTATATTGGCTTCTTCCTGTGTGGTTTTGACCATTACGAAACATGGGCCATGGAGAGTTTGCCAGTCCATTATTTTCTCTTGATGAGGTCAATTTACTATTTTCTTTATTAAGATAAGAGATTGAATCTTTCGTTTCATTTTTACCTGATTCGCCAATAATTATCCCGGACCAATTGACAATTATAGATATAGATACAATTAAGATGACGGCAATTTTATTAAAAAAGTTATAACCGTTCATATTACCATATCACCAATTAGCATAGGGCAATATGAATTTAACCTTTTATATGGGTAAAAAGACAAGGGGCCCCGGTCGCCCGAGGCCCCGCAGGACCCGTAATGGGTCCATGAATGGGACGGGTGGGTGAACGCTTCTCGGAAAGACGGTTATAGTTCGTTATAGAGCAGGAATAAAAACGTTCCAAGTTCATCCAGTCCTAGGGCGCCTGTGAACCCCTTAGAACTTGATACCGGTCAAGGTCTTGGTGTCGATAACACCGTTGACGGTCCGTATTTTGTCTATGATGAGCTGCCCCAGCTTGTCAAAATCCTCTGCCTCCACCTTTGCGATGAAGTCGTACTCACCGAATAAAGGATGGAGCTCTATAATCTGCTTGACCTTCAGAAGCTCATTGTAAACGTCGTGTTCCTTGCCTGGTTTGGTACTAATCATGACGAAGCCGATTGCCATTTTAGGTCACCTATAGGCTATAATGGGGTCACTTATATTGAAGTTTTCGACCATTGAGCCTTTGGTAACTAACTCAGAAATGTTCCATACTTCCGTCTACAATAAGCGATATAAGATGCGGCGGACATGCCAAGCCGTTCCATTTCTTCGTTATGTTCGGCTGCATGAATCGCCATTAAAGTCCCATCACGTACTTCCTTGCCACAGAGACCACACTTGGTCATCTTACTGTCCTCTCCTTTATCAACATAGCCATCGAAAGAGCCAATATTAGAGCTCGTAGACCGGGTCCTTGTATCGAGAGTTCCATAATTCCCCGCAGATATTACATCGGAAGACCCGACATAGTGACCGCCCCGTGAAGTATGATTTGTCGAGGGCCCACGCTGTTTGTTTGCCGCACTTGAGGCAGCGCATTACTCGAAGCTGGCCCGTTTTTATGGGTAAGTTATTGTATCTTGCTTTTGGCATCATCCTTCACTACCTGGGTATCCCAGCACCTATCCCCAAATATCAATTCATCACGGTCATCCTTAGATACAGTAAAATGTTCATGATTATCTGAGGCCGGGCTGAACCTTGAACCCGTTCATAGAGATGTCAACAAGATGTTTGCCGGTCGTGTGATTGGTTCCCCTCATCTTCAATACCTCAAGGTATTTGCGCCTGCCCCCCTCCGAATCTGTCTCGTAAGAAAGGACCAATATCCCATCGACGATGTATGATGCCTCGACTGGATATAACTCGCTTGGCAAGACCTCACCGGTGAGTAGGGTCGTGGCCTGCCAGTTTTTCAGCCTATTGGACAGGTCGTACAAGAAGGTCCTATAGTGGTCTTGAAGAAAATCCTCCAGGACCGTCACCGGGTCAATCACAATCCTCTGGGGCATGACTTCCACGATATGGTTCTCGATGAACTCTAGGATACGTTCGGGGTCCCTCTCGGTTCGGAGAAATGTACCCAGTTCGACGTAATGGATTTTCTTGCCGAAAGTGTCCTTGTCTATGAACTCGTAACCAGATACGAACCGGAGCATCCATTCCGTCGGCTCGCTCAAGGTCGTGAAAAAGAGGCCCTGCTCGCCATCCCTTGCACCCTGAGAGAGGAATTGCATAGCAAGGGTTGTTTTTCCGGTCCCAGCGCTCCCGGCCACGAGCATTGTCGAGGGAAAAGGAAAACCTCCGTCTATCATGGAATCAAGTCCGGGTATCCCGGTCGGCAAGCGGTGTAACTTGGATGCCGTCTTTTCGCCCCCTTCATTCGAGGTCAATGTTCTCACCGTCTCAACGAAATAGGGATAATAGGAATGGCTCGTTCCTATTCTCCTTAACGCCCCTACTTGAGCCGATGGAGCTTGGTCGCATTTTCCTCGAACCACTTCATGTTCTGGGACCAAACGGACCGGACGAGCTCCGCTGTGATATTGGAGATGGAATGCGTCCACATGGTATGAAGCTTGACGACATTCTCGGTCGAGTCCTCCAGATGGTTCATAACGTCCTTGTTCATCTCTTTGGAGGCATCGGTCCAAGTTTTCATGGCCTCGGTCAGACCAGGGTCCTTTTCGCCAAACTCCCTGACCGATTCGTCCATCTCCTCGACAAACTCAAACCACATGTCTCTGAAGGCCTTGGTCTCACCGCTACCCGTCTGCATGCTGTGGGCCAATAGCCTAGTTATTTCCTGGGACAATTCGGTCCATGCGTTGAGGACTTTCTCCTGGGCCCTACGCATGTCCGTGACATTGCCCAGAGAAACGACGGTCTCGCTCATGCCTTCCGAAAGCTCCTTCCATTTGGCGTTAAGAGCCTCAAAGGCTTCGTTCCCGGGCTTCATGAGGTTATCGAGACGTTCAGTTATCTTCTGCTGGTGGCTGTCCCAGACCTGTCGGAAGTCATCAAATTGATAATTGGACCCAGTGGTCTTCCCCATGGTTTCAGTTATCTCAGCAGAGACCTTGGTCCATTTCCCAGAGAACTCCTTGTAGAATCTCTGCTGGCTCTCAATGAGCTGGGCGATTTGATTGCCCAGTTCTTCCTGAGTGTTGGCCCACGACCTCATAAGGTCGTTGTCCATGGCACTGGCCCCTTTTTCTTTCAGACTGGAAATTTCTATATGGCTATCACTCTTTATTCCCTCTCTCTTCTTCCTTGGCATTTTACTGTCCCTCCATATCAATATGGTCTTATATCGTCGGATAATGTGGAATCACGAGAATGTTCCTTTTCCTATATCAACATTGGGATAATGATGTCTCGGTTCCATCGATGGCATTCACGTTCACAATATTGTAAATAGACCATGATGCCTCTATGAGTTTGGCATTATAGGGCAGTGTTAAACAGCCATAGAATTGTTGTTGGGAATGCACATTAAATTCAGGTTATCGAAGAATATTTGATTGTAATGGCCGACACCGATAAAGAGGGACTCCCGGTCGCCCGAGGCCCCAGCTGAACCCGTAATGGGTCCAGGAACGGGATGGGCAAGGGTAAGAGTGGTCCCAAATAGTTTCTCTCCTATTTTTGTAGAACCGATGTAAGCATGTCCCAACAGAGCGCATCTAGGATTCTCGCCACATTAGCCAAAAAAGAACCTTTAAGATAATTCAGACCCATACCGCCGTGAGAATGGAAAAGGTGAGTGGTCGGTCCTAGAACCCGTTGTAGGTTGGAGAGGGAGATATATCTTATCAGAATACGTTTTAAGGCGGATATCTGGAAAGGACGTGAGGAAATGAGCAAGAGATTAAAAGCTGAGTGCATCCGGCTTGAAAAGAAGTATTTTCAGGACCTGACCTTGACCGATAAGGGCATCCGTTCCAAGTTTAAACACGGTTGGAGTATTGGCGTTCCCGTGATATCTATCCGCGATGTGTCTATCAATCTCAAGGATATAGTGGGCCCCTTCGAGGTCGAAGACGGCAACGCTGGAAATTATGATAAGAACAAGAACCGAATCGAGCTTAAACGTCTGTTGGTCGTGCGATGCGCCAAGGAGCGCACCCGGGATATTCTGCTCCATGAGATGATACACGCATACCTAGACCAGATTGAGAAATTCAGACACGGCCAATCATGGAGGCCCGAAGGCCAGAACATAGAGCAGATACTACTAGCTCACCTGGTAATAAGTCTCAAAGAACGATTAGGGAACGATTTTGATAGGGTCTTCACCATCATTAGTGATAGTCGTTTCTGGGTCGACGGGCACTCGCTGTTATTCGTTCTGAAGTCCCTTGATATCGACCTCAGGTCAGATTATCCCCTAGGGTCTATCCTCGGATATGACCGGGAAGAGTGCCTATCTTGCGATGTCGCGGATGCGGTGCAGATGCTAGATGAGAGAGAATTTAAATAAAGTAAAAGGAGGGCTGGTTTGAGGTCCCGGCCCGAAATGGCCCGTTAGGGCCATGGGGATGGGCGAGGTGCTCAATTCGAACGAATTGAAGGATTCTCCACGACGGTTCTAGGTTCAAATCCCTTTGCTCCGCTGGTTCATTCTTTACGTACATGGCCAGAAGAATCGACCCAAAACAATTTAATTCCCATTTTCTTTACTTCAGGAACGACTTCATATAAATAATCGGTAATGGTTTTATTATCGGGTTGAGCAATTCCAACTTCACACTTAGGATTTTCATGTCGATAATAGAGCACTTTAATAACTGCTACACCAAAATGACTCCAAATCTGATTGGTGGTAAAGACTTCATGTTTGAATGGCTTTGTGCAAGGTTTTGCACCCTTTGCCTCAATGAGAAGATGTCTTGAACCTTTCTCTGCATCAATATCATAACCATGTTCTCGTCCTTGTGTATAGGAATTAATGCGCCACTTATTCTTTTCTAACCACTTGACCATGTAACGAATTACCTCATCTTCACTCAATAAATTTTTAAAGTTCATGAATATATATTATTTTTTCAATATATAAAATAGATGGCGAAAAGAAAAAAGGTCCAAGTCACTCAAACCTCCGATTAACCGTTTTAAAACGAATGGGATGGCGAGGGTGAGCGGGTCGTTTAGGCCCATTCAGGCGTTAGTCAATATATTTTTAATTTGATTAAGATAAGAGCAATCATTGCCATTAGAGAAGGAAAATCCTAATAAGCTTCAGACCTATACTTTTACTTCGTGAGGGTATGGGGGGCTGGGTAAAGGATGAAAATAACGAAATTAGAGATATGTAAATTGGAGAAAGATATAATAAAGAAGTTCTTTCCGGGAATGCAGCCGAGACCTATCAAATTCATTTGTGGTGGGGAATTGGATGGAAAAGCAGGGACGAATCTTGAGATTAGAGTTGGGTTCATAAAGAAATGCACAAGGGATGATTTGATTAAACTTCTCACGCATGAATTGATTCATTATTGGGTGGGACCGCAACTTGGGCACAATCAGCAATTCTTGGATGAATGTGAACGACTGGGTCTGGAAATCGAGGATTTTGGTTATGAGATAAATCAATATGTGGTAGAAGGTGAGCTATTTGGTGAGGCCGAATCTCGGTTTATAGACGGGAAAGAACATATTATCCGCAAAAAAAGACCAACTTGGAAGATATTCGAGCAAGGTCCATTATACGATGCGGTTTCTCAAGGTCCAGTTTTCAGGTCATTACGACATCGATATGGTCTATCGCAAAAAGATGTGGCTCAAGAAGCGAAGATAAGCATATCTTTACTGAGATTGATTGAACGGGCCAAGGAAGTTAATCATCCGTGGGGCCACAAGAATCCAATTCGGGAAAGATATCTCGGTGATAATATTTTAAAGAGATTGTTTCATGCAATAGTTCGACTAGGAGAGAAAAGAAACAGAAAAAAATAGTCATGATGGATAGTCTCCATTTATTTACGCAATTCCCAGAATTCCCAGGTCGCCCGAGTCCCTGAAACGGCTTTTTTGGGCCATATGGATTAATGAGGGGGGGTTTCTGAGTAATTCGGTTGAAAAAGCATTGTTCGTTATGAAATTGCAAAGGGTTATTATAGACGATTGAATTACCACTCATGGTGTCCGATTATGGGGTCACTCGATTTTAAAAGAGATGACAACGATAAAGAGAAATTAGAAATTATTCGTCGAAGATTGGCCAGGCGTGGAATGAAACCTGATTTAAAATGGGAATGGGAAGTTCATGGTCCACATAGTGTGGATTTCAATTATCAAGTCTTTATTGGATATGCGTATGAAGAGCCGGACCAAAACGCAGAATGTCATTGTTCTCTCGCTAATAAAGGAATTTATGATAAATGCTGTAAAGCTCATCGCCGTTATTATTGTGTGGCTATCTATCCATGGGCAGTCTATAGAATTGAAGAACCAAGTAAATGGGGACACGATGCTATACCTGAAAATCGCATTCCTGTAAATTAAAAAAGGGATAATAAGGGGGGCCCCGGTCACCCGAGGCCCCATAAAGGGCTCCCCGTCCGACCTATCGGTCTCCTGACCCGCAATAAAGGGACGATTATTTCTTGGGTTTTTTCGGCAAGGGAACTGATTTGAAGGGAACCGGTTCCGGTTCCCCTATTACCCAGAGGGGATGTTTCGCACCCTCACCTTTACACGGTGCATCCGGTTTATCTTTATATTTCCCGTTTCCGCATTTCTTGGAATATTTGCATGGTGTTTTCTTGTGTTCTATCCATCCTTCTACAAATTCTTTTAATACCGGATTTTGTCCAGAACACAAAACCTTAATCTCAAAGGAACTCGTTTTTTCCCCAGCATAGAAACGTACCTCAATCATATCCCGCCCACAGCACCAACATTTCTTATCTGACTGGACAAAAACAATTCTGTCCATCAATTTTAAATATTTTTTTAATGCGTCCTCGGCTTCCGGGCAACATGTCCATAATTCCATATAACAATATGGGCAGTCCATGTCCTAGGCATCGAACTCAAAATATAAAAAGATAAAGAGGGTCGGTTCGAGGTCCTCGCCCGGAACGGCTCCCGGTCGCCCGAGTCCCCAAACGGGACGGGCAAGGTACTCCATTCGAGTGAATTGACGGATTCTTACAATATGTAATGGATTTATATAACATATACATTTAAGGTAGGATAGGAGATATATATTTAAGGATGAAGATTATTTCATAATTTATGCCAGTGGAGGTTTTCGAATGAGTGACGCATTCAGTGTAATAAAATCAGATTTTAATTCAGCCTCTGCGGCATTCGATAGTGGAAACTATGAATTAATGAATATCTATGCAAATCGATTAATGAGTAATGCGCTATTCACTAATAATAAATTATATTCAATGTATGGTGTTTTTATCAAAGAAATCGCAATTGATTTCATTTCTTTTGAGAAAGAGAAAAATATCATTGATAAACTTGTTCCGTCTGGAAAAAAGATATTTAATGTGACAAAATCCCTTATAGATTCTACAAACCTAGATGTTACTGAACTATGGACAGCATATTCCAAATATATTGAAGAAACACGAAAGATATTTCTATCAGATATTGAAAAAAAGAACTATCATGATAATCCCGAAATAACAAAAGAAATGATTGAGTATATGTTCAAGGAAATGTTAAAAACAAATAATAATATCACAGATGAAAATAGTGTTATTCTGAAGGGGTTTCAAAATGAATTAACACGATTGATTCATGTTCATGGAATTGCTCCGAAAGAAGTTCTTATTTTCATTTTAATCCGTGTATTTGATAGATATTTTGACTATGCATTATTTTCATCATTAACACAGAATAAGGGAGTCGATAAGGAGCAATTAGATAAAACGATATCTCCGTTTATGGATAGGATTAGAGATTTTCATTCGATTTCAGCTAAAGAGGAATTTTCAACCTTAACCCCAATTGCATCTGAATTAATTTGCGATATTATTATTGAATGGAGAAAATATTTTATTAAATATCTTGAAATTGGACGAATTACACAGAAAGAATCACGAAAAATTGAATTGTCTGAAGAAACAAAAAAGAAAATTGGTGAAACACTTACAACAGCATTTCAAAAAGATATCGGGGGAAAAAAGTAAATTGGTGGAGGGATAATACTGATATCTTGTGGGGGTCAATTTCAAGCATTAGACGAGGGGATTAGTGCAATTCAATATAAAAATGCGTTTATTGATTACATTGAACATACGCTTCCCAACATTATTGCGAATTTAGACTTGTCCCGAATGAAATCGGCAAGTCAATTACGGCTTGAGGAATTTCAAGTTCAAGGACGTCCAGGTTTCCGACGGTTACCTAAAAAAGCTAGAGAGAGTAAAATATCTAAAATTAAACAAGAGTATATCTTAGATGATTTTCGGAGAATTCAGATACAAGTCACAAAAAATAAAAATGTGATAGATTCCAATTCCACAGTCCAATCATCCGTTGAAAATGTCAGTGGAAATCATACTTTTAACGGTTCTGAAATTTTGGAAGGTGAAGATGAGATTAAGGAAGGAAACATGATATACCCTACACCTACAATAACACCACAAAAAGAAAAATTAATTCTTGAAAAATGGTCAAATGATATTCCTGAGGAATTATCCTCCGCAGGAATATTTTTACAACAAGATTTATTTAATAATGGTGGTGGGACAGAATGCTTCCCGTTTTCTGAAATAATGTACTCGGATAAAATAGGTAAAGGTGAAGAAGAAGCCAACGAAATAATTTCTATTATTGATGAATGGGATGCGGATGAATCTGGTTATGATGAGGAAACATGGCCACAATTAAAGGAAGCATTAGAAAAAAATAGAGATTCGAATAGGAGATTATTTAATGGATGATAACCTGATTCTTGATACCGGACCACTTGGAATGATTACTCATCCTCGGGAAAATGAAGAGATTAAGGAATGGTTTAAAACTCAAATAAAAAACGGAAAGAAAATTATTATTCCTGAAATTGCAGATTATGAATTGCGAAGAGAGTTATTACGAGGTGATAAAAAAAAGGGAATTGAACGCCTCAATACCTTAGAAATAAAATTACTATATCTACCATTGACAACTGAGACAATTTTAAAAGCTGCAGAATTTTGGTCAACTATCCGAAAAGCAGGAAAACCCACAGCCGATGATAAATCATTAGATGGTGATGTGATACTTGCGGCACAAGCTTTTATTTTTGGAAAAGATGGACAAGAGGTATTAGTCGTCTCTGATAATGTTGGACATCTTTCGAGATTTGTAAAAGCTTTAAGTTGGAGGGACATATAAACCTAACTTTGGCTTGATGACGATTTCTGTAATGCCAAGGAAAATATAAAAGGAAACGATGAGTTTATAACTGACTTGGCATTCAATCATGATATTTTATAGAAGAAAAGACGGGCTGGTGTAAGGTCCCGGCCCGGAAGGGGTCCCGGTCACCAAGGCCCCGAACCGAATGGGGACAGGGTTCTTCGCACCCCCAGAGCCTCCAGAATCGTTTCTCAGGCGATTTCAGGGCATTTTATTTCAATTAGACCATATCGTGAGGGTAAAACAAAAAAGAGATAGGGGGAGGGGCTTCTCCCCCCGAACGCACAATTCTCTCGTGTTTCAATTCGCTCGGATTGACTTTTTTCCTATCGTCGGAAGCTTATATACTGGTTCGAATCCCTGTGGGCCCACTCGTGTATTTATACTCTCCGACGACAAGCAGATTCGTCAATCCGAGGGTTTGGGGTACCATTCGATTCCGTGGACGTTCCGTTGACCGGTTCTTGGAAGTATCGGTCCAATTCTTTGTAGGCTTTATCTGGCCTGAGCGTGGCGTAGAAGGCCTGGGTCGTCTGCACACTTGTGTGTCGGAGGTGTACCTGGACTTGCTCGATAGGTACGTTCCTGTCTTTGAGGACCTGTCCATAGCTGGTTCGTAGGTCCTTTGGGGATATCGGTATTCCCGTGACCTTTCTGAGCTGGTTGAACATCTTTCTAACCACCGGACCGCTATAAAACTCAATCCCCTTCTCTATGCCACCCGGTTTGTCCAGATAGGGCACGATTGGGAGATTGGGGTCATGAGGGTTGAGCCCCTTTGCAGTCATGTATTCAGCTCTCATGTTTAGAGTTACACTATTCTACATTGATTTTCTTCTTACCCGTAGTGGATTCTGACCCCCACTCTTTTCCTTATTTTCCTTGATCTTATGCGTTTTTTCGATTTCTTGAGAATTATTTTCTGTTCCTCTTATTCCTTTCATGAGAAGGCTCAGTGCAGCAACTAAGAGGAACAGGATCAGTAATCCCAGGATTCGGCCATCGCCCAAGGCACCATGATCTCGGTTATTGACCCGGAAGGTCACACTTTCTTCCTCTGACCTGTTGTCTCGATAAACCGCCACGACTTTGAGGATATGTTCACCATCGTTAAAAGTGGTCGTATCGATATCGCAAGACCAGGTATGGTTCCCCCGGGCCACTACCGAGGCACCGCCGTCGATGACGACCTCAACTATCAAGTCCTCGGGCCCTTGAGCGGTCCCGAAGGTCTTGAACATTCCTTTTACATTCTGGCCTTCGGATGGAACGGCGATGGTCACCGAAAGGCTCGGATAGACCGTCAGGTCGAATTCTTGGCTTACGGACGCTTGGGGATCCGAAACATCAATGATGATACTATACAGGCCTTCTTGGCCCAGACCGGGGGTCCATGTCACAAGTCCAGAAAAAAGGTCGATCCGCATACCATCGGGCGCCTTATTCAAGGAATAACGCAAGGTTTCCCCAACATCAGGATCGAGGGCCTGCGCGTCATAGGTATAGTTAGAGCCGACCATTGCCTCGAGGATAGGGTTGCTCGTGAAATGAGGAGGGCTGTCGAAGACCGTTACCTTGTAATCTATCCAGGCGATACCCCCATTACCATCACTGACGGACACATTCACATTATAAGGACCGGAATCGTTATTTGACGGGGTCCCGGTGAGCAGGCCCGTTGTCATGTTCAATCTAAGCCATGAGGCATTGGTCACCAAGTGCCATGTGATGGTCCCTTGACCATCGTCCGTGGAATTGAGATCGACCCGGTATTCGACGTTCTTTGCTATCAATTCGATCGGAACGGTGAGAATAACGGGTGGGATGTTCCGGACCTCGAGCATGAAATCGCGGAGATAGATGAGATCCAGCCCATTCAATGTCTGGCTGATCTTCAAGGATACTCGATATCTACCCACATCACCGTTGTTCGGGATCCCAGAGAGGGTGTGGGCCGTGCCATTCCATACCAGCCAGGACGAAGCATTCGTGACAAGATTCCAATGAACATCTTCAGGGTCGCAGTTCACATAGTATCGGACATGATAATCCTGGTCCTCATTTACTGCGACAACATCGGATGTCACGATCGTTAGGTTCCAGACCGGAAGATGGGTCTCGACCGATGGGCTTTCCATGGACCTGGCAATTATTTGTTCGCCAGGCCGGGCCCCTATCCATCCATGCGATGCATGGGTGAGCAGTTCTACCTTGAACAATCCACGGTATACCCCTGTATTTTTACCTGTTTCGGTAAGCCTCAATCTTATCCCAAAAGGATCCGTGTGATTGCTCGATAGCGCTACATTTGCGATATCGATACCATCCGGGTCGGCATCTTGGCCCTCGGCCTGGATAAAGACAGTATTAGAAATGTTGGCCTCCGAAAGCCCCTTAATATAATCATGATCCGCGAAGTAACCAATATTTCTTATCGAGGCCGGCTTTTTATTGTGGTCCGGGAAGATTAGGTAGGCTTTGCCGGTCCAAGGTGCCGAAGGATCGCTCCCAGGGGCTCCGACCAGGATATCGTCCAGACCGTCACCATCGGTATCGCCCGCTGAGGTCACCGCCCAACCTGCCCGATCGTTCTCATGCTCCCCGATGAAGGACGCACTGGCTGTGGAGACGACAAAGGATCCCGTCGGAAGATCCCTCTTTCCGAGCATCAGGTAGGCCTTTCCCGCGGGATACCCCTGCTGTTCGTTTAGATAGGCCCCGAACAGCATGTCATCAAATCCATCACCATTGACGTCCCCGGCCCCCGAAACGGAGATGCCCAGCTTATCGCAGGTCCCCTCACCATGATATCTTACATCTGAGAATTCAAGGTCCTGCTCCCTCCATTCCCAGTCTCTTTTGCCAAGAAGGAGATAAATGTCACCCGGATAACATCCATTACTCAAGCTTCCGGGCGGGTTCCCTGGTGCACCAATAAGAAAGTCATCAAGGCCATCCCCATTCACATCCCCAGCCCCAGAGACCGCCCAGCCCGCCTCTGACCAATTCCTATCGGAAAAGTTCCGTCCATAGAAGGACGGACCGGCGTCCTCCAGATCCTGGGCTTTGGGCCAGCCCGAGGCCTTTCCGAAAATGAGATAGACCTTGCCGGTCCGGACACCATCTGTCCTTCCTCCGGTGGCACCGATAAGGATATCGTCAAGGCCATCACCGTTCACATCTCCAGCATGCGAGATTGAAAAACCAGACCAGGTCAGCTCATCGCCGAAGAAGATCGCATCGGCCTGCTGTAAACTGGTATCATTGGTCCAGACATCCTTGCGGCCAAAGAACAGGTAGACCGCCCCCGAGTTGCCCTTCTCATCGTCGAAAGGGGCACCTATCAGGAAATCATCATATCCATCTCCATTCACATCACCCGCCCCTGAGACGATCCATCCTGCGCCATCCCATTCCTGGCCCGGTGGGGACCCGCTTTGGCCCAATCTCCCGACGAACGATGAATCCGATGCCTTCAGGTCCATTGTCGCATTCCAACCCGCTCTGCGACCTAGGACGAGGTAGGCCCGTCCGGGTTGGATCGGCTGCGAGGTAATGAAGGGGGCCCCGATCAGGATATCATCGAGGCCATCCCCATTGGTGTCCCCAATGCCTGAGACCGAGAATCCTGCGGTCGAGTTCTCGATATTCCCCATGAAAATGACATCCGCATTGGATGCGCTTATGTTCGGTCCAGGACCATCTGAGGAGCCGAAAAAAAGATAGATTTTACCCGCATGAGGGGAAATACCGTTTGCTAGATAACTTCCCATCAGATAATCATCGAGACCGTCCCCGTTAACATCCCCGGCGTCCGAGAGGGAATAGCCTAAAGTATCATTTTCCTGTTGCCCAACGAATGAATCAGGAATATTTTGCAGTAACGAATCATCGGAATACTTTAGTCCTTCGGATAAGAAAGAATATTGTTGTAAGAGCAGAAATATGAAAATTACTAGAATAATCCTAGTTTTTGACAATCTCATTTATTTTACCTCATTTTTGCAATTTACAAATAAAGAAATGACTATATAAAAAAAATATTAGATTCGATTCTCATGTGACATATTGATTATATTCAAGATAGTCACCAACATTGACATGAACCCCTCCCAGTAGACTCATCAACTAGCGATATTATCAATTTGTCGCTGTCTCTCGAATTCCAATGGAGACATGTATCCCAATGATGAATGCATTCGTTTTTCATTGTAAACATCCTCTATAAATTGTTTGATGTTCTTCAAAGCATCCTCGAAATTCTTATATTCGTTCAAATAGACCATCTCATGAGGGGAAAACAAAAAAGGATAGGGGGAGGGTTATCTTCCCCCAAACGCACTTGTCTCTCGTGTTTCAATTCGCTCGGATTGACTATTTTCCTATCGTCGGAAGCTTATATACTGGTTCGAATCCCTGTGGGCCCACTCGGAAGTAGAAAAGAAGATAAACCGTTCAGGATATATGAGAAAGTGAAACGGAAAATGAGGTAACATTAAATGATTGAAAGAATTGAAACAGATGCTTCATACACAAAAAGAAAAATTCGCTCTGCCCTTGTATCATTCGCATATTCATTCTTTATTTCTGCAATTATTTATACATTTATAACATTGATTTTAGAGTTTAATCAAAACATTCTAATTATGAATATTATATTTATACTCTTATTGCCAATTATGTATTACTTCCTGTTAAAAGACGATATGCCAATATCTAGAGTGAAAATTAGTAACAATTTACTTACTCCGTCGCATAAACCACTAATTTCCTGGCTTCTTGGAAAAAAGTTCTCATTAGATTTCGATGAAATAAAAAACATTTCAAAAAATAAATGGAAAGAACATCTTATTCTAATAATTCGAACTAATAAAAATAGAAAATTTTATATCACCTATAATGTGGAAGAAGATATCAAAAATGAAGTTCTTGAAAAGTGGAAAATTTATTCTGATAATAGAATACATTCTCCAGAAACTGGACCCTTAGATGTGGAATTATAACGGATAGAAAAGTGATGAGGTTGAAGGAGTAATCAAATGGAGGGGTTAACTTCCCCAACAATTGAGATGATAAACATGGAAATCGATATTATCGAGAAGAATTTTCAAAATGAGGAAATAAAGCATCTATCAACTGCCAAGAAATCTTATAGGTTACCTGGAATTTTAGGTGTGATTTTATTATTTGTAGGTCTTATAATATTATTGAATATCTCACTACCAATATTTTTAATTGGTTTTATTTTTGTCGTCTCGGGTTGGCTTATTGGTATACCAGTTCTTTTATATTATAATTTAAAATTCAATTTCGACCGAATATTAAAACGATTTCAATTAAATAAAGAATATATTAAAAGTTTTTGTTCAGCGACATCTTCAAAAATAGAGTATGGATTTCTTTTGACTTTGGGTTATATTTTAGTTCTGAAACATTCCAACAAAAAAGATATTTATTTCACATATGAAATAAGCATCTTACCCTCGATTTTTAGTATTGGCATTTCAAATAAAAAAGAAATTAATAATTTTTATATTGATGAGAAAAACATAATCATCAATGATAATAAAATTCCCATTACGAAAGATTTTGAAGGAATTGATAAAAGATTTACCATAAAAAAACTAACAATTATTGAAATGAAAAACCGTACTGATTTATTGGATTACATAAAAACCACTTCTGAATTGCAACAAGTTTTTCAAAATCAAATTTATTTGGAATTGACTGAACGAATATTTGAGTTAGATATCTATTCAAATCCAGCGAAAATCGACCAATTAAGTAAAATTCTGGATATTATATCTACAGCTATCTCAGAATGATTAGCTTTCCAGTTAAGTTAATATGACTGGACAAAGAGCGAATCTGTATACTACCCCCCTCAAGGAGTGCGGGCGGTATAATTTGAACCAAAATAGAAAAGGGGGGCCGCCGGTCTCCCAGTAGCCCCGAAACGGCCCTTTCGGGCCGATTGGGATGGGCGAGAGAGGTCGTTAGGTCATCGACGGTATACCGAATTTTGGTACCCTTTTTTGCATACCCAAAACTATTTTGAGGCCTAGACCCCTCTACTCTCTCATCGGAGGTTGTCCTAATTGGTCCACGTTTATAATACCAAGGTCCGCATGAAGGACGGCCGCGTAGGGGAGCTCATCTGCGGCAACGGGCATAAAACGGACTTTTCTGCACCTCCGGAGTTCAAGGGCAACGCCGGCGTATTTACGGCCGAGGACGCCCTGGTCGCCTCTGTCAATATGAGCATCATGCAGACCTTTTTACACCTGACCGAGAAAAAGAACATCAAGGTCCGGGCTTACGAGGCCGACGCCAACGGGATACTTGGCCACCGCAAGGGCAACGAGTGCATCATCCGCATCGTCGTGCACCCAAAGATCACCGTGGACCCGGGGACCGACATAGACATCATAGAGCTTTGCCTCAACGAGGCCAGGAAATACTCCATCATTGCCAACTCGATCCATGCGACCTTGGTGGTCGAGCACAAGATGGAGACCTACAAGGCCTGAGGCCAAAGAAGGACCGGGGTGTTCATTTTGTGGCCGCAGGTCCCCTTCGAACTTACGATGGGTGGACCGCTTGGCACAATCTTGACCTATTTCTTCTGCTTCATGACGCAACTTGGCGACCAGGCCTTCTATCTCATCGTGATACCCTATGTCCTTTGGGGCCGCGACAAGAAACTGGGCGTTGAGATCGCGATAATGAACATTACGTCGGGGATCACCAACTCCGTTCTAAAGGACCTTTTAAAGGTCCCCCGGCCTCCTAAAAAGGACCAGGCCTCATGCGCTGCGACGAGCTCGTACAGCTTTCCGAGTGGCCACGCCCAAGGCGCGTCATCGTTCTGGACCTACGTTTCCGTCACTCTCAAGAATAAAGGTCTCATGCTCGTCGGGATAATACTGACCGTACTGATTTCCTACTCGCGGATCTTCCTGGGGGTCCACCG
>Ga0209777_10002192_pt1 | contig 26281 bp, 21 predicted proteins | sample FrelakmetHBP12HB_FD_187147 | JGI IMG/M metagenome (GOLD analysis project Ga0209777, IMG submission 187147) | Freshwater lake sediment microbial communities from the University of Notre Dame, USA, for methane emissions studies -HBP12 HB (SPAdes)... | ecosystem: Environmental > Aquatic >... | reverse complement strand
AGGGCGAGGTGGCTGGTCCCTTTCAGGATGCCGACAAATTCAATTTGACGGAAGCAGGTATCGGGTCCTAGAATCGAAGCGATCGGAGCATCAGTCAACGGTGGGTTTGCATAGACTACTTCCGCTGCCGGACTGGAAGAGTATGAGACCACCATCGACTGCGGACCACGGCCTGATGAGCCGCTGAAATTGGTGTAATAAGCCGTCTCCCATCCATCCACCACAACTACTCCGTTGATGCGTAGCGATTTCCAGTAGTCAAGGTAACCGGTCCCACCAAAATGTTTGACCGTGGCCAGCAGAAAAGCCAGACCCGGTGAAGATGTGGCCGGGTTTTCCACCACCAGCAATCCCTTGTAGGCGGAATTGGTCAAGTCTTCCAGCGTGGCAGGAACTGGAAGATTGTGGGCTGTGAAATAAGCCTTATCATAGTTGATGCAAACATCGCCATAATCTACCGGCAAGGCACGATCCTGCGGGTCAAGTTGGAATTCAGTGGGGATCTTTATCAGGAGTGGTGAGGTATATGGCTCATAGATCCCTGAATCGAGGGCTCTGGAGAGGAATGTATTATCGACACCATAGAATACATCCGCGAGGGGGGAATCTTTTGTCAGAATGGCTTTGTTAAGCGCCACCCCACTGTCACCGCTTTTTAGGAAAGCAAGCTTGACATTGTTGGCCTGTTTAAAAGCTGCCATTACTGATTCGCTTACAGTAAAAGAATCATGGGTCATAATGGTGAGGGTGACAGGGGCTTTTTGAGCACAAGCAACCAAGAAGACTGTAAGCAGAACAGAAGCGACCAGTACACGTTTCATAAAAGTTCCTTTTCAACTATCTGACGACGGTGAACAACCAGCAGAAGACCGGATTGGATGACCACACTTGCCATTCCACCCAGCAGTTCGTTACTGATGCCACGTGTCCTGTGCGGTTTGAGATTTTCGCCAGACAAAGGCCAGCGCAGACCGTCGGTGGTAACACCGGTGGCTTCCCCACCCCATGGGATCAACGATACGAGGTCACCGGGATTTCCGCGGAGCCGGCAAACACTGCGCGTGAAAAAGGCCTCCTCCAAACCATCATCCGCACGGATATCAAGCCTGGCCAGGATTGGGTCAGTCAGCAGGATGAGGTTGCCGATGGTCTGGTCGAGCCGCCCACCCAGAGCAGCGACAATTAGCATTTCACGGTACCCTGTCTCAACTGCATAGTTTAGAGCTAATTCAAAATCAGTTTCATTTTTATCGTGGGGATATTGATAAATTCTTGTGTCCCCCGTTTCAAGAACGTGGCGATTTTCGCTGGACAATGAGTCCAAGTCGCCGATGAGAACAGATGGTACAAGACCCAGCATAAGGATATGTTGCAGCCCGCCATCAGCAGCAATCAGAACATCGTCTGGAAGAATCAGTTTGTGAACCGATTCGAGATTTGAGAGACAGCCGTTAACAAAGATCAGGGCGCGCGCCATAAAAAAAGCCTCCCCGGAGAGGATGGCTGTTAGTAATTAATAATCCCTCCGCCGGTATAATCCGGATCAGGTTCTGCGGGTCGAAGGCTGGTGGTCTTCCTCTCAGCCCGGAACACGGGCTCCCCGTTCTATTGTATTAAAGGCAAGTATACGGTGGCGGCATCCACATGTCAAGATAAAAAAATGTCAGGATTTGCTCTTATTCATAGAGGTACTTGAATGATGGTCGGTAACATAAAAGCCACTACCTTTGAAAATAATGGGTGGAGCTGAATAGACGCGATGCACTTTCCGATGTCCAGCGGGACAATGAACATCGGGTTGATCCACACTGATTGGCAGATCCTTCTCAAAATTCCGACCACAAGTAGAACATTCAAACTCATAAAGTGGCATGGCGTTTCTCAACATATTTGATGCTTTTCCGATCAGAATGATACAGGGTTTGCGTCCAATAAACGCAAACCCTGTATATGTTTTTTATAAGAGATAGGAGAGTATCAATCAACCTTATCCCGTCTGAAATCTACGAAACGATAACCAACACCGCGCTCGGTCAAGATGTACTTTGGATCAGCTGGATCTTTCTCAAGTTTTTGACGGAGATAATTGATATAAAGCCTGACATAATGCGGCTCGTCGCGGTATTCATATCCCCAGACTTTCGAGAGCAATTGGTCATGGGAAATCACCCATCCGGCGTTCTGAACCAGATGATAAAGCAGGCGATATTCGGTGGGACGTAGTTTAACAAGTTTACCCTCCAACCAGATTTCGCGCCGGTCAAAATCTATTTTTAGGCGGTCATCAACTACAATCAAACCATGCATTCCACCGCTAGTCCCTTCGGTGCGGCGAAGGACAGCCTTGATACGGCTAACCAGTTCGCGGGGGCTAAAGGGTTTGGCAATGTAATCGTCGGCTCCCTTTTCCAAACCATGGACACGGTCATCTTCTTCGCCCTTGGCGGTTAGCATGATGACAGGTACGTTGCTGATTTCGCGCACCATTTCCAGCACTTCAAAGCCATTCAAATCGGGCATCATCACATCGAGCAGGATCAAGTCGGGAGTGGCATCACGCAGGCGCTGGAGAGCCTGTTTTCCATTGAAAGCCTCGATGACAAGAAACCCATCATGTTCCAAATTCAGACGGATGAAGCGCACCATTCGCTCTTCATCATCAACTACGAGGATTTTTCGCCGCTTCAGGGGTTCCTCTGCCATACTTATTCTCGCACAAAGCCAATAATGCGTTCTTCGCCCTCGCTGGGCAGAACCTCAATAAACGCTATTTGACTAATAGGCCAGATCACCGTGATGGCCTCACTGGATAAGTTTTGAACATCCTTGCCATCACGACGCCGGGGATTATGGATGGTTACAACCGTATCGTTTGTAGACGGGAGCTGTTCCAATTCACCGACAATGGGTTCTTCGTTCGAAATATGTATGATAACTGTGTGGGGCATGTGAATCGACCTTTGTTATTCAATTAATAGTTGAATTTTAAGCTTGCCCAGATAAACAACATCCCCATGAGCGACCGGGGTTTCAACATAGGGTGACAGCCGATTTCCATTCAAATAAGTGCCATTGGAAGAACCTAGATCCACGATAATGACTTGATCTTTTATCAGTTTTAATACCGCATGCAAACGGGAGACGCCATTAGCATATGCATTATATGGTGACAAATCCACATCCGGGACAATTGGCTGGCCCTCCGCTGAACGGCCCAAGGTAAATTCGGTACGGTCAGCCAGTGGAAGAATTTGCCCGCTTTCAATCATGTTTAGGGAAATCCAGGATTGTAACTGCCTCTTTGGAGGTGGGGTCACCCGACCAGTCTGGTGACTAACCACCTCGCGGGTTTCCGCGGTGTGGATTTTATGGGTAGCGATGGTCATATCAATCAATTGCGCACCACATTTGCTGCAATAGATGGCTCCGCTCATCTCTTTGTGTTGGCAATTAGGACAAATAATCATTAATCCTCAATCCTCCTCCCTGACATCAACAGGGCTCGGGTTCCATATTTTATCTCTTTTCGGCCTTGTTGTGAAAAAGATTTATCTTGCAGAATGTGCTCGGCCTCCATAAGAGCTGTACGGGCCAAGCTGCGCTCACCCTGTGCAAGCAGGTGAGTTGCCAGCCGATGCAAATGTTCCGAAGCCTGATCATAATCGCCAGCCGAAACTTCCAGACGCGCCTGCTCCTGTAGCCGATAAAGTTTTAGACGTGAGATCGCATCTACAATCTCGGATGACGGAATATCCATCTCCACATCGTCGGTAACAGGACGGGTCAATTGGATAGGAATCGGCTTTTGTAATGACTGCTCATCGGTCAGAGTAACGAAAATCTTTCCATCAAGAAAGGTGATCGATTCCTGTCGAACTGATTCCGGTTGAATAACAAATTCCATCAGAACCCGGAGGCTGGCCTCATAATCGACCGGTCCCAGAAACATCGGGCTTTCGAAAGCAACCACGCCAAGTTCGGGCTGGAGACGAAAAGCATAACGCAATTCAATCCCTTCCGGCATCTTAAATTCCAGTCGGGTCTCTTCAGCATAGGCCCTGCCAAGAGAGTTAAATTTTTCCAGTAAAACCTTCTGGATATCCTCTGGGCGAGAGACATACATGCTGCTACCCCCGGTAGAAGAAGCCAGGGTATCAAGAAAATTATCATTCCATTCAGATCCAATACCCAGCCCACTGATCCCAATGCCGTGCTCCGCAGCACGGTGAGCAAGCTCGAGACATTTAGCTTCATCGCCATAGGTACGTCCATCAGTAAGTAAAATGATGTGGTTAACCCGGGCATAGTTTACATTTTGGATAATTTCATTGTACCCCAATTCGAGGCCGGAGAAAATTTCAGTTCCCCCGGAGGGTTGCAACATCCGTATGCGGGCTTCAAGTTTGGCCAACTCTGTACTGCGGCTGGCCGGGATGACCGACTCCGCCCGGTCACTGAAGGCAACAACCGAGAATATATCTTGAGGTTTCATTTTTCGCATGATCTGTATGGCAGTGTTTTTGACAACATCCATGTTACTTCCCTGCATGGAGGTCGAGCGATCAAGTACAAGACAAAGATTCATTGATGGTGTTGGTGGAGCCTTCAAGCTGGCTGGCGGAAATATTTCTAAAATAGCATAAACCAGTTGCGGTTCAGCCATATGCACTAAACTCGGACGGCTGAAAACCAGGCGATAATCCAGGGAGAATTCAGCAGGTTTCTCGGGAGGTAAAGTCAGATCGTACTTGGCACGTTTTTTTGGATTCGAAAGGACCTCATACGCCTCCTGGAAGCCAAGGAATAATTCCGTATCACCCGGGGCGGTATTTGTATCCGGGTGAAAACGTCGAGCCGCTTCGAAATATGACTGGCGTATCTCTTCAACCGTGGCGTTTCGCGGTAATCCAAGAATGGTGTAGTAGTCCTGTTCTTGAATCATTGACCAATCAGTTGTACTAGAATAGCGGTGATATTATCCGGTCCACCTGCATCATTTGCAGCAGTAATCAAGTTCTGGCATGCAATATGCAGATTGGGAGAAGTATTAACAATTTCGAACATGTGATCATCAGGGAGAACGCTCCACAGCCCATCGCTGCACATAAGTAAATATCCTGGCTGAGGGAAAGGAGTGGTAAAAATATCCGGTTCAAGAACTTCCCCCTGACCAAGGGCACGGTAGAGAACGTTTCGTTGCGGGTGGCCAGCCGCCTCTTCAGAGGAGATCTGCCCAAGTTCCTCCAAGCGTTTGACCAATGAGTGGTCGCGGGTTAAAACATCAACCCGCCCATCCAGGCGAAGGGCACAGGCACGGCTATCACCCACATGACCGATGGTCAATTGCTGACCCAGCACAAGTGCAGCGGTCAGAGTAGTGCCGCTACCCGGAGCGGCCTGGGTCACTGCCCGCTGCGCCTCATCGATTGCAGCTCGCATCATTTCCTGTAGCGGTTCATCCATCCCTTCGGCGGGATTAATCAGGTAGGTATGAAACCGCTTAAGCAGGAAATTCGCCATCGTGCGGACAGCAGTAGAGCTGGCAATTTCGCCATATTGATGGCCACCCATGCCATCCGCGACAATATATAGTCCAAGCGGAGAATTATGAGCCTCACCGCCCATTGTAACAGCAAAGGTAAACAGACAATCTTCGTTATGGTCGCGTTGCTTGCCAATGGATTGCCCACAACCAGAGATGAGTTGCTGTGGTTCCACACGCGGAGGTCGCATGGATTCACCCTCAAATTGCTCACCTGATAGTGGAACGGTGCTCACATCAATACGTGTCAAAGGCTTGGTCTTTCTATGATGTAACCGGTCAAAAAAGGCTTTCACGATTGTCTCCTTGGAAAAACGCTTTTATGCTAGCAATGTATAGAGGAAATGGTCAGTGGAACCAACATAAACGATATCATCATAAACGAGAGGAGAACCTGTAATCGGACCTTTGGTGGCAAATTTCCAGCGCAAGCGACCTGTTCGGGCTTCGAGGCAGTAGAGGTTTCCATCTGCCGAGCCACAATAGACGGCATCTTTATAAACGACGGGTGAACTGCTTACCTGGTGTTCTGTCTTGAAACGCCAGACTTCCTTGGCTGTATGAGCATCAACAGCATAGATATTTCCATCAGCAGATCCGATGAAAACCAAGCCATCGGTTTCATAAGGTGAAGAGATGGATCCTTTCCCCATGCGGAAGCGCCAAATGACCCAGCCAGCGCGGGCATCTAATGCAAATAAACTACCGTCGAGCGCACCAAAGTAAACAACTCCATCCGCCACATATGGAGAGGATGTGACTGCCATTTTAGCTTTGTAATGCCACTTCAACTCGCCGCGAAAATCCACGCAGTAAAAATCACCATTTTCACAACCTGCAAAAACTGTATCGTTGGCCACAAAAGGAGTGGAACGCACCGGTGCAGCCGTTTCAAAACTCCAGACAGCCCGTCCGCTTAGGAGATTGACTGCGTGGAGGTGTTGATCATCCGACCCAAAGAATACATGTCCCTCTGCAATGCGCGGGGATGAGTGTACCCGACCTTCGGTGTAATATGTCCAATTCACTTTACCGGTTCGGGCATTGACAACATGCAGGCGCTGATCTTCAGAGCCAACAAAAATATCACCCTCATAAGCCGCTGGACGGGTCACAATGCCACCGTCAGTGGCATATTTCCAATTCAATTTTCCATCCGCGGGATTCAGGGAATAGAGATTATGGTCATAAGATCCAATGAAGACAGCCCCATTATAATTAAGTGGCGCACCGCGAATTTCATCCTCACACTGAAAAAACCACAATGGCTTAATCCCACCAGAAACCTGTACAGAAGCGGTTGTACCGCTCACGCGATTCAAAATCCCGGTCTTGCGTCCGGCAGCAATCAGAGCTTCTTTCATCGCTTCGGCATTATGGAACCGGTCTTCCGGGTTATATTGGAGGGCGGTATCAATTACAGCATCCAATTCCGCTGAAATAGCCGTGTTTATCTTGCGCAGGGGTCGCTCGGCAAAAGAAAACGGCGGCTCCAAGCGCGGGTCACGACGGGAAAGGGCGTGATGAATTGTGGCACCCAAGGCATAGATATCAGCCAAAAGACCAGCCTCGCCCCGATATTGTTCGGGTGGGGAATATCCTTCCGTGCCGATCATCGTTCCTTTTTGTCCGACCTGAAATGGCTTGGCAATCCCAAAGTCCACCAGAATAATGTGGTCAGTTGTATTCACCATTACGTTGGACGGCTTCATATCCCGAAAGATAATCGGGTCAGGCTTATGGGTATGAAGATAAGAAAGCACGTCACAGAGTTCGATGGCCCAACTTAGAACGCGTTCCTCAGTGAGGAAGCCTGAAGTTTCGTTGATAATTGCTTCCATGTCCTTGCCATGAATGAATTCGAGCACCAGGTAAGAACGATTGTCTTCACTGAAATAATCATAAATCCGAGGGATAGACGGATGGTTGAGGGTCGCCAGGATATTGGCTTCCCGCTCAAAATTCTGGACAATGGTTTTTCTGACCAGCGGGTCAGGAGCACGGTTAATCATCTCTTTCACTGCCACCAATTTGACCACACTGGGGAAATGCAGGTCGCGGGCGCGGTAAACCGAACCCATGCCTCCCACGCCAATAACCTCCTGGATCACATAGCGGTCAACGAGTGTAGCACCTGATGTTAATTGTACGTTCGTCGCACCATCACCCGACTCGTTTCCGATTGACGATGTGATCTTTTGGGTTTCCAGATTGACCTCCTGAGAATCACCAGATGAATGAATTATAGCCATCCCTGTCTGGATTGGCAACCTATCTGGCCTTGCGTGGAATTCCACTTTAAGGCACAATACTGCAGGAGTTTATTCTTGAAAATACTGGTCGTAAGCGACGAAGTGGTTGATCGATTGTACTCGACGCAGATCGCCCAACTCTTTCATGATATTGACATGATCATTGGATGTGGCGACTTGCCAAATGAGTATCTGGAATTTCTGGTATCAGCACTGAATGTGCCTCTGCTATACGTTCCCGGAAATCATGACCCCCGAAATGACAAGGAAGATCCAGCCGCGCATCCAGAGGGATGCATGCTCCTTGACCAGCGTTTGATGCAGGTGAAGGGTCTGAATTTGGCCGGTTTGGGTGGGAGTGTGCGCTACAAACCCGATCATCCCAATCAGTACACTCAAGGAGAAATGTACACACGAATAATTTCATTCCTGCCAGGCCTTCTCTGGAATCGATTTCTCACCAGGAGGGTATTGGATATAATGGTTGCCCATTCACCTCCTCGTGGCATCCATGATGACAGTGATCCTGCCCATACCGGTTTTTTGGCTTTCCGGGATTTCATCCGAATTTTCAAGCCACGGTATTTTCTGCACGGACACAATCGGGTGTATAAAGGCAACCTGCTTCCTTCGGTCACACAGGTAGGTGGAACTACTGTCATCAATGTATATCCTTACCGACTGCTCGAGGTGACACCTTATGTTTGATGGTTTTGCCGGGCGGGTGAAATCCGATTTCGCCCATGCCCGATTCAAAGCTTTCTTAAACCACATTCTCAATACCATGGGAGGGCAGCCAGCCACGCTGCTCTCATATGATGAAGTTAAAGAAAAATTGCATATCGGCGGGCCAATATATCGCGGTGTTAGAACGGTGGAAGTCAGGAAAATAGTTGGCAGCCTCAACCGCTACCATCAGTTCGACCGCGCCTTTTTACCTCTTGAGGACCAGATTGCAAACCGATGGCAGAATATCGACCGCGCTTTCTACCAGGAAGTCAATCTTCCACCTGTTGTCTTGTATAAAGTCGGTGATATCTATTTCGTGGTAGACGGTCATCACCGCGTCTCAGTGGCACGCGAACAGGGCCAGGAATATATTGAAGCCGAGGTGCGCGAATGCTCCAGCAAAGTCAACATCACGCCGGACATCAAACCCGAAGATCTGGAAATCCTCGGCGAGAAAGTGGACTTTATCGAGCGAACCGGGCTGGACCGAATCCGGACCAAAGCCAGCATTAAACTGACCATCCCGGATGGGTTTGAACGCATGCTTGAACACATCGCCGTCCACCGCTATTTCATGGGGCTGGATCTGCTGCGTGATGTCTCAGATGATGAGGCCGTAGCACACTGGTACGATAAGGTTTATACACCCATAATCCGTACGATCCGGCGCAGTGGAGTCCTCAGAGAGTTCCCTAGTAAAACCGAAGCTGACTTGTACCTGTGGGTACTTGACCGCCAGCAATACCTGAGCGCTGAGGGACGAAAACTGGTATCACCCGGAAAAGCTGCCAAAGATTTCCTTGACGAGGTCAAATAATGCATCCCTTGGCTGGTGTATATGCCGCAGCAATCACTCCCTTAAAACCAGATTTTTCTCCTGACCTGGACGCCATCGCCCCCCTGCTGGATTTCCTTGCCAAGCGTGGCTGCCATGGTATTTTAATGTTGGGAACAACCGGTGAGGGGCCATCCTTTTCGCCGAAGGAACGTAATGAGATTTTATGCAGTGCGCTTCAGGTTCACGCAACACAACGCAGTTGTAAATTACTTGCCGGAACCGGGACGCCCAGCCTCACCGAGACAGTCTCGCTGACCCGCTCCGCTTTCAAACTAGGCTATGACGGAGTGGTGGTCCTGCCCCCCTACTACTTCCGTAAAGCCACAGATGAAGGCTTGTTTTGTTATTTCAGCAAACTCATCCGCAGCGCAGTTCCCGTGGATGGGTTACTGCTTGTTTACCACATCCCTGGCGTTACCGGGGTCGGCTTCTCGCTGGATCTGCTGACCCGGCTCAAAGATACCTTTCCGCGCCAATTCGCTGGTATCAAAGATTCCTCGCACAACGCTGATTTTGCCTGCCAACTAGGTGAACGCTTTGGAGAGGATATGCTGGTGATGACCGGAACCGACTCGTACCTCCAACTCGCGATGGAGAACCGCGCCGGGGGGTGTATCACCGCACCGGCGAACTTAATCTCGCCAGACCTGCGCCAAATCTGGGATGCCTGCCAGCGCGGTGAGGATGTATCTGCGCTCCAGGCGTATGTGACTGATATCCGTCATATTTTAGAGAAATATCCGCCTTTCCCGCCCATATTGAAGGCTCTGCTGGCGAAGAAGTACGGCTTCCCACAATGGCCCGTCCGCCCACCTCTGGAAGAACGCCTCCCTGAGACTGTGGAGCGCGTCATCCATGATCTGGATGCAATGGCTAAATGAGAAAAGAACCCTGGCGACTCATCCTTGATCCAATCCCAGCCCGCGGGGCATGGAACATGGCCGCAGACGAAACCATCCTTGAAACCTGCGGCCATGGTGAAAGTCTGCCAACCCTGCGCTTATATGCCTGGGAACCTGCCTGCCTCTCTCTTGGTTATGCTCAACCCTTCAGTGATGTGGATATTGTCCGCCTGCAGATGCGCGGTTGGGAATTGGTACGCCGTCCAACTGGCGGGAGGGCTGTGCTTCATATCGACGAATTGACATATTCCGTCATTGCTCCAGCGGATGAACCGCGCGTGGCCGGGACGGTACTCGAATCCTACAACCGCCTAGCAGGAGCACTGGTAGAAGCTCTACAATTGATCAGCATCCCAGTGGAAGTGAAGGAACATTCAGACTCCAGTGAGGGTAAAGCCAACCCGGTCTGCTTTGAAGTGCCCTCGACATACGAGATTACGGTTGGAGGGAAAAAACTGGTCGGCTCAGCGCAGGCTCGGCGAAAAGAGGGGGTGCTACAGCATGGGTCGCTACCCCTGAATGGAGACCTTACACGCATTTTACAGGTTTTGAACTTCACCGATGAAGAGGCACGCATGCACGCTGCCGAGCGTTTACTAGCACATGCCACCACAGTGGAAGCTGCCTTAGGAACTATTATTTCTTGGGAGACTGCAGCACAGGCTTTCGTCAACGCTTTTGGATCGGTACTAGCCATGGACCTGCAACCCTCTGATCTGACCCCCCGGGAAAAATCCCGCGCCCGGGAGTTGGTCGAGAAAAAATACGCCCACCCGAACTGGACTCAAAAACAAAAAAGTTGAAGGCTTTTGCCTTCAACTTTTTATATCAACCACGGAATCCATTAAGGAGCAGGAGGAACAAATTTAATCTGCTTATAACCCAGGGTTTCAAAAAACCAGAGCAGATATGTCCGGGCATTGGTCATTGCCTGGTCAAGAACGCCATCCTCAAGAGCCGCTTTGCGGATCTCATCCTCGGCAGCCTGGCGGGCGATCGTCTCCAGATTTTGGTCAGGGTTTTTCAGAATGCCCGTATCGCGTTCATAAACATAGGTCTTGGAATTATCAAGGGTGGCACTAAAAATTTCCGAGACCGGCAAGCGCACATTTAGTACTCCCTGATCCAACCATAGATCTTCCGGTTTGATCTTTGCCATGTCAATACCTGCAATCACGGTCCCGTGGGCAACGAGCAGCAACCGATCTTGAATCAAGAAGGCAAATGCACCCTGCCCGGTTTCAGCCGTGATAATCTTTTCGACGGTATAGCGGATGGTCTCCAGCCTAGCAAGCGACTGAACTTCGTTTATGATTGTTACCGGGTCCGGGATGATTGTCGGAGTGGGATGAAGCAGGTTAGCCACCTGTGTGCCCAGTTCTTTGTTTGCTTGCTGTATAGGTTTAATGGTTGTGTTAAAGTCATTAGTGATCGAGCTGACCAAGAACCAGATAACGGCAATTGCCAGTAAAGCCAGAAGTATCCTGAGGAAAAATTTAACATTAAACATATAATGATTATATCAATATATTGACGCATGTCACTTGTAAATTTTTTTATTTCGCGCTATCATCAATTTGTCACTGGGGAGCAAAATTCCCCGTAAAACCCAATCTCATGAGAGGAGAAGAATTAATGAAGAAAGCATTTTTGTTTGTTTCACTGCTGGTCTCGGCTGCCATGCTGCTCACTGCGTGTGGTACTGCTGCGACCCCCGCCCCTGTCCTGACAACCGTACCACCGGTTGTCGTCCCACCGACTGCTGTTCCACCAACGGCTGTTCCACCGACCACTGTCCCACCGACCGCGACCACAGCCCCCACCGCCGTCCCAACACCCATCCCACCTATTTGCACCAAACTGACGGATGCTCCGGCTGCTTCTGCGGCCGGTAAGCTCGGCACGGCGGATAACCCGATCACAATGGCGTTTGTCCCATCCGGTGAATCAGGCGTCATCGCTGCTGCCAGTAGTGCCATTGCTGATTGCTTGAACCAGATGACCGGGTTGTACTATTCGGTCCAGACCGGTACCAGCTATGCCGCCGCCATCGAAGCGATGGGTGCAGGTAAAGCCCAAATTGGTTTTCTCAATACCTTCTCAATTCTTATTGCTCAGGCAAAATACCAGATCATCCCAGCTCTGATCAACCTACGAAACTATCAAACGAATGACCTTGATCCCGATAATGCGCTAAAAGGCAAATTGGAACCGTTCTACAAAGCTCAATTCATTACAACTGCGAGTTCGGGTATCAAATCCTACGCTGACCTTAAAGGCAAAACTTTCTGCTTCGTTGATCCGCTTTCCACGTCGGGTTATATTGTTCCGCGGATTATTCTCCTAGCGAATGGGATCAATCCAGATATCGACTTTGCAGCTACCGTGAACGCCGGTTCCCATCAGAATGTTGCCGCCGCCGTGTATAAGGGAGACTGCGATGCTGGTGTGACTTACATTAACGTAATGACCGACAAAACCCTGAATACCACCTATCCTGACATTCAGACGAAGCTCGTAGTATTTGCAGACTCGGATCGCATCCCGAACGATGGTGTCCAATATGTGAAGACTCTTGATCCCAAAATTCAGGCGATCACCACCGAAGCCCTTCTGACTATGGCAGCTGACCCCGGTGGCAAGGCTGTGTTGGCCAAACTTTACACCATCAATGCCTTCCAAAAAATCGACTCGACCTTCAAGATGTATTCTGACTTCCTAGCAATCCTCAAGAAGGCTGGTGTCGATCCAGCATCCCTGGTTAAATAATCCTTCACGGAGGCCTGGCAGGGTAAATAAACCTGCCAGGTTTTTCTTTTATTTTCATCAGAATCAGGATATTTCCATTTTGCTATGTTAAAAATTGAAAACCTTACCAAAGTCTACCCTAATGGTACTCAGGCGTTAAAAAACGTCAGCTTTGAAGTCAAGGATGGCGATTTCTTGGCCGTGATCGGATTAAGCGGGTCGGGAAAGTCCACTTTGCTGCGTTGCATCAACCGTCTCATTGAGCCGACCTCTGGAAAGATTTATTGGAACGACCAGGATATCACCTCAGCTTCTTCGAGTGATATTCGCAAGATCCGCCGCCAGATTGGCATGGTCTTCCAGCAATTTAACCTGGTGAAACGCTCTTCTGTAATGACCAATGTGCTTACCGGCCGGCTGGGGTACGTCAACACTTTTTCAAGCGCCCTTCACCTTTTCTCTGCAGCTGACAACAACAAAGCGCTCGCCAGCCTCGATCAGGTTGGCCTGGCGGATAAACCTCATGTGCGCGCCGATTCCCTTTCAGGCGGCCAGCAGCAACGCGTAGGCATTGCCCGAGCCCTGATGCAGGACCCAAAGCTGATCCTGGCCGATGAACCGGTCGCTTCGCTGGATCCCGTTTTATCGCATTCCATTATGAAATATCTTGAACAACTCAATAAAGAACGTGGTATTACCGTGATCTGCAGTTTGCATTTCCTTGACTTAGTTCATCGCTACGCCACCAGCGCAATTGCCCTCAAAGATGGTGAACTGGTTTTCCGGGGACTGCCAAAGCAAATTGACGATGCTGAATTTAAAGCCATCTATGGTCAGGAAGCCGAACGTGTCTCCATCCTTTGAATCTGGGTTCGACATTCGCTTCCATTTGCCAATATCGCCAGTAGATAAACTGTCTCATTAAAAAAATCTTTCATGGCAAAAACAAAAACCACCACAAAAACTGCCACAACCTCCACTCTTGTTGTATTGGCTTCCCTGCTACTTCCCGGGTTTGGGCAGTTTCTGTCCAAAAAGCGTACACGCGGTTTTTTGGTTTTGATCACGACCGTGGTCTTGGCCTACCTAGTTAACTGGTCGCTGGTTCACCAGAATATCGGTAAGATCATCCTTGGCAGTTGGATTACCAGCTGGCTTTGGTTGCCATTGGTCCTGTTTTGGATATGGAATGTGCTGGATACCCATGCCCAGTCAGCTCAAAAGACTTTCAGTCTCCTGCCTGGAATCCTGTTTGTGAGTATTGTCCTTTATGTGATCGCCTGGAACGTCACTGCTGTCAAGTTTACCCGCCTCATCGAGCGTTTCGGCGATGCGCGTAGTGTGGCGACCAACATTATCAATCCAGACATGATCACAATGACTGTCAATGGACAAGATAAGATCTGTGCCTGGAATTGCATGTATATTTACATCGGCGACAAACTGGCAGGGCGTCCGGTTGCCGGGCCAATCCGAGCGAGCGATAACCTGATACAGATCATTGGCAGCATGAAACTCTTGCCTGTTTCCAAGTGGCAGGTTGGCTTGGGCCTGACAGCACCAGGTAGTAAAATCAGGACATTTGTAGCTGGTTCAATAATCCAAACCATTGCAATGGGCTTGATGGCGACATTATTTTCCACGATTCTAGCAATACCGATCAGCTTTTTCGCCGCAAGCAATATCATGGCTCGTATTCCTGGTGGAACGGCCATTTATTATTTTGCACGTGGCATTTTGAATATAGTACGCGCCATTGACACAATTGTATGGGGGTTAATTGTCGTCGTCTGGGTTGGTCTGGGGGCTTTCGCTGGCGTGATTGCCTTGACCATACATTCCGCGGCGGCATTGGGAAAATTATTCTCAGAAGAGATCGAGCATATCGATACAGGCCCAATCGAGGCTGTCACCGCTACGGGTGCCAACCTGATCCAGGTTATTCGTTATGCAGTCATCCCGCAAATTGTGCCATCTTTCCTATCTTTTTCGCTCTTGCGTTGGGATATAAATATGCGCTCCGCAACGGTTATCGGTTTTGTAGCCGGCGGTGGCATCGGCTTTTTTGTAATTGAAAATGTCCGCATGGGTGGTTACCAGCAATATGCGACCGCGTTGTGGGCTGTGGTGGTCGTCATCATCCTGGTGGATTATATAAGTGGGAAGTGGCGCGAAAGTATTTTAAAGGATCAAACACCAAAGGACGATAAAAAGAAGCACCCTCTCTTGAACTATTTGCGTTTGGCTTTTTACGTAGTCCTGGGATTGCTTGCATTTATTTATTGCTGGAATCTGAGTGAAATCAATATCCAGAATCTTTTCAGTCCCGGTTCAAACTTTAGCCAACTTATCAAAGATTTCGTGATGATTGATCTATCTCCGGATGTATTACAACCCATCATCCAGCAATTGATCGTCACGATCTTCCAGGCATTTCTAGCTACTACTCTGGGCGCTATATTTGCTGTACCTTTCAGTTTCCTGGCTGCCAAGAATCTGACAGGTCGGAGCCAGTTCTCGGTTTGGATTTATTATCTGACTCGGTCGATCTTCAACTTCCTGCGTTCAATCGAAGCGCTCCTTTATGTGGTACTTTTCATCTTTTGGGTGGGGGTTGGGCCATTCGCAGGCATGCTGGCACTGGCAGTGACTTCCTTCGCGCTGATCGGAAAGTTGTTTTCGGAAGCCATCGAAAACATCGAGACCGGCTCGATAGAAGCCGTCAATGCCACTGGCGCAAATCGTTTGCAAATGATCGTCTATGCTGTCCTGCCGCAAATCACACCGCCCTTCATTTCCTACCTGCTCTACCAGTGGGATATCAATGTCCGCATGGCGACAATTATCGGCTTTGCTGGCGGTGGCGGGATTGGCTTGACCTTAACCACCTTCTTCGGCTCGCTGCAATACCACAAGGCAGGAACGGTCGTGTTTTTTATTATCATCATCGTGGCATTGATGGATTTCGCCAGTGCGAAACTTAGACAGGCGCTGGTTTAAGGCCGCGCCTCGATCTTCGACTAGTTCCCCCTTTATCTCATTATCTGAAACCTGGTTTATACCCAACAGCAGGTTTCTTTTTCACATGGTACAATCCCGCCCATGTTTAAACAGATTGCCAAAATGCTTCTAAAACTCGTTCTCACCCTTTTTGTTCTTGGTCCACTGCTCCTAATCATCTCCCGCATGGTGACAGGGATGTATGCCCGTCCCAAAACATATACAGCCTCGGCTGTCCCGACCCGTCGTGTGGCGATTGTCTTTGGCGCGGGGTTGTGGCGTAATGGTACCGCCACCCCGGTACTGATTGACCGGGTCACAACAGCAGTAAACCTATATTTAGCGGGAAAAGTCGAGAAACTTTTAATGAGCGGCGATAACCGCTTTGTGGACTATAACGAACCGGCGGTGATGCGTGAATTGGCCCTCTCATTGGGCGTGCCAGACGGGGCAATCGTGCTCGATTATGCTGGGCGGCGCACCTATGACTCCTGCTACCGGGCAAAGGCCATCTTTGGCGTGGTTGAGGCTATACTGGTTACACAAGCCTTCCACCTGCCACGCGCCATTTATCTCTGCAACCAGCTTGGTGTGGATTCGGTGGGTGTGGACGCAGATTTGCGCGTTTACCGAAAATCTTCACTGCTTTACTGGAATGTACGTGAATTACTGGCAACAGTTGCCGCACTCTGGGATGTTAATATTGGGCATCCCGTACCTGTGCTCGGCAATAAGGAGCCGATCTTTCCATAACGATTTTTCGCGAAAGATTAAACCCTTTGCAGAACAGGAAGGAATATGACCCGCGATGAAGCTCTTTCCCTGGTTCGTGAATATGTTAAAAATGAGAACCTCATCAAGCACATGCTTTCTGTCGAGGCCGCCATGTGCTTCTACGCTGAGAAATTTGGCGAAGATGGGGAGAAATGGGGTCTGACCGGTCTGCTGCACGACTTCGATTGGGAGATCCATCCCACCATCGAAGAACACCCGCTGGCAGGGGAGCCAATCCTTCGCGAACACGGAGTGCCGGATGATATCATCCGGGCGATCATGGCTCACGCCGACCATACCGAAGTACCACGCCAGACGCGCATGGAAAAGTCACTCTATGCCTGCGACGAAGTGACCGGTTTAATCACCGCCGTGGCTCTTGTGCGCCCGTCCCGTTCGCTTCTGGACTTGGAAGCCAGCTCTGTTAAAAAGAAATGGAAGGATAAAGCTTTCGCGGCAGGAGCGAACCGTGACGAGATCCAGAAAGCAGCCGCTGAGTTCGGAATCGAATTATGGGAACATGTGGGCAATGTTATCCAAGCTATGCGGCATATTGCCCCTGAACTGGGCCTGGTTGGGAATTTATAAAACGGCTTACCTTACAGATCCCCCTTGAAACACATACCCTGGCACCTCAGATGATGCCAGGTTTTTTTATCGGTCCTTGTGTAACAACCAATTGTTCATGCGTCTTTGTTCAAGTCTTTGGACCAACCAGTGGGCTGGTAGGAAGCGCTTCAAGAAAAGTATGATCTGAAAAGTAAATGAAGGATAAACCTGCATCCAATCATGCCGGATGCCGTGCAGGGCGGCTTTTGCCACAACCTCCGGCGTCTGGCTCGACCAGGGTATAGGGACACACCTCCCGGCAGCCTGGAAGAATTTCGTGCGGGTGGTGATGGGATATGACAGCATTAACTGGTGCGGGTCATCCATTTGCTAGCGGTAACCATCGGCAAAACGATCCAATGCAGCTTTGGTGGACGAGTAAATAGCTTAGCCGGGAACGGCGATGTGTGCCATGGCTGAAGCCGTGATAACTACTTTTTATGGACGGTCGCCGTGTATAGCCTGCATTTTTTCAATAATATAGATACTGCTGAACACATTGACCCGATAAATCTTCTCCATGTGCGTCCAGTCCGGGGTTGAGATCAGTTCATAATATGCAAACCCAGCATTGGCAATAAAGATATCAATATCGCCGAAGGTTTTAAGGGCTTCGTCGAAGAGTTTATCCACATTCTCCGATGTAGATAGAACGCAAACGTAAGGTGTGATCTTGGTTATCCGAGAGCTGCCCTGAGCTTTGAAAGAATTTGTGAGGTTGTTACAAGCCGTCTTGAGCGTCTCACCGTTGACATCCACCGCCAGAATTTTTACCATCTGCCCAGCGAGCTGGTTCAGGAGTGTCAGGGCCAATTCCAGAGGCCGCCCCGGTAAGCATTATTTATTTATTTGCCAGATCCATGCGCAACACCTTTTGTTTTATCCTATGCGAAGGTTTATCCATCTGCAAGATATTCCACTATTTCCGCTTTACTGACGACCTCTTTTTTTCCTCTTTCATCGCCAGCGAAACAAACCGCTCCACCGACCAATACTCGGTCAGGCCAAGTACTGCATCGCCCGGCTTTACTTCCACCACCAGTTCGCCACGCACAGCGGAGCGCTTGCGCAAGGGAGCTTCATCTAAGCGGGACTGCTTGGCAGCTGCGTTTAGCAAGTGTAGAGTGACAATGGCATTAGGCTTGCCCATCCCTAAACCTGCCAGTTTGACACCGCGCGGCAGTTCCCAGGTGATCACGCCCTTACCGTAGCGTCCCTGCAGCGGGAAATCCCTGCCCTCCACCCGCTTGCCTTTGCCGTCCGATGCAATCAGGAATAATTCGCCTGGTTGCGGTAACACCTGGATCCCAACAACCTCATCCCCAACCCCCAGTTTAATACCGTTAACCCCGGCAGCAACCAGCCCCATCGGGCGAACTTCATCTTCTTTGAAGCGAATCCCCATCCCGAGCTCCGTAGCAAGCAGGAGCTCCTTGCTGCCATCGGTCAGGACAACCCACCCCAAGCTGTCACCATCATTGACATTCCCCAGCCTGAAGGTTTGCGCCGAGGGGCCAGGCAATTCACTGACCAAACTCTTTTTAACCATGCCACCGCGGGTGACGGTGAGGACGCAGGTCTCTTCGGGCAAGTCTGATTTCCGGGCAGGGAGGGAAAACGCCGCCACCGGCATTTCATCCGCCTGGAGCGGGTATTGTTTATTGAAGGGGTTACCGTCCGCCAGTTTCTCAGCTTCCGGTAAGGTGTGGACAGCGACGGCAGCAGCGAGCCCATGCTGAGAGACTAGATAAAGCGTATCAGTTGAATTTGCCTTGACCAGCAACCTGGGCGCTTCAGAACCGGAGAGGCGTGGCGGTTTATCGTCGCGGGTTCGGGCAAGTATCCCTTCGGGGGTCATACCAATCCAGACAACCTGTTCCTTGACCAGTTCGGCAGTTGTGAGAGGTGCCTTGTGCTTGCGGCTTCGCAAACTGACGATCTGAGTCCGCCGGCGGTCACCAAAAGCAATTTTGACCCTGAGCAATTCCTCAGAGGCTACCCCGCGCATCTTTTTCGGCGATTTTAGAAGTCCTTCCAGGTCTTTGATAAAACCTAGAACTTCCTTATATTCAGTCTCGATCTTCTTACGCTCCAGCGCTGCCAGGCGGCGCAACTGCATTTCCAAAATTGCATTTGCCTGGAGCTCAGACAGTTTATAACGTTTCATTAGACGCATACGGGCTGACTCCACATCAGGCGATCCTTTAATCAGGTTAATGATCTCGTCCAGGTGCTTAAGAGCCACCATCAGCCCTTCAAGGATATGAGCCCGGTCGCGAGCCTTCTCCAAGTCAAACATGGCGCGGCGCTTGATGACTATCAACCGGTGATCCAGGTAGACGCGCAAGGCCTGTTTCAGGTTCAACAAACGCGGCTCATTATCCACCAGCGCCAGCAGGTTGATGGAGAAGGTGGACTGCATGGGCGTGCGTTTGTACAGGTCGGCCAGCACCTTCTCCGGTTCGACATTTTTGGTCAGCTCGATAACAATACGTAGTCCCTGACGGTCGGACTCGTCCCGCAGGTCAGTTATGCCCTCCAGATGCCCGTCACGCACCAGTTCGGCAATGCGCTCGATCAGGCTGGACTTATTGACCTGGTAGGGCAACTCCGTCACGATGATCCGATTTTTTCCGCGTTCCATCTCCTCAATATGGGCATTCGCCTGGATAGTGACCCGACCCCGCCCCTTGCCATAGGCAGCCTCGATGCCTTCTTCCCCTTTCTGTTCAATAATGACACCACCAGTGGGAAAATCTGGTCCCTCGACAAACTCCATCAAATCTTCGGGTTTAACATCGTCGAGTCTCTCCCATTTTTCGAGCATGTATACACAGGCATCCACGATCTCGGACAGGTTGTGCGGTGGAATGTTGGTTGCCATACCAACAGCGATGCCAGTGGCTCCATTTACCAGCAGGTTCGGAATGGCTGAAGGAAGCACTGTTGGTTCGGTCAGGGTACCGTCAAAGTTATCAGTGAAGTCAACCGTATTTTTAGCAATATCCGCCAGCAGATCCAGCGCCGGGGCTGCCAAGCGGGCTTCAGTGTAACGCATGGCAGCCGGTGGGTCACCATCCACCGAACCGAAGTTTCCCTGTCCATCCACAAGGATGGTGCGCATGGAAAAATCCTGTGCCATGCGAGCCATTGCATCATATACTGACTGGTCACCGTGTGGGTGGTACTTGCCAAGCACTTCGCCAACAATGCGGGCTGACTTACGATAGGGGCTATCGACCCGGATACCCATGTCGTACATTGCATACAGGATACGCCGCTGGACAGGTTTGAGACCGTCCCGGGCATCTGGCAGGGCACGCGAGACAATGACGCTCATGGCATAATCAAGATAGGCCTGCTGCATTTCGCGGTCAATATCAATTTTGCGGACAAGTCCGAGTTCCATAATCATCTCCTGACCCCTACCTGCGGCCAGCCTCCCCATCTATTCACTAATGAACAAATGGGGAGGGATGGGGTGGGGCTTCGCAATTATGTTCTATGTTTCTATCTTACGGGTAAAGGGGTAAAGCGTCAAGGAGAAAAAAATGAAGGGCGGTTTTGGTGCCGCCTTCAAAGTAAGGATTATGGGGTGAATGTAATTGTTTTTGCCATGCAAGTTCCAGCCTGTCCCTCCCCCGAACATACCTGAATAGTGGCCGAGAAATTATGACCTGAAGGATTGGCTGCGAACCCAGAGGATGTGGTGATCCCGCTCTCCCCTGGCTCCAGGTTATTGTCGTTTGAAGCGACCACACAGCCATTAAAATTCATAAAAGAGTTCCTATTGATAGTTTTAGTGACGCTGGTTGTTTGGTCTGTGGCATTGACCTGGTTCGACTCCCAGGTCAGACTGCCGTTATTGACAATCTTAAATTTGACAGCGTAGAGTCCACCGCAGGTGACAAAACTGTCATAGGTAAGAAGGAAACCAATTGCCGGCGTCGGTGTTGGCGGTGGCTGGATAACTGGTAGATGTGTTGTGTCACCATTGATGGTGGCATACTGTCCCCATATCCAGCAGGTGATGGCCGGATTAGACGGCAGCCGAATAATCCAGTTGTCTCCCGCCGCGCTTTTCCCAACCACATCGGCAATCTGCCCGACGGCCAAGCCTCCCAGGATATCATAGACAGTCCCCGGGCCGAAACGGCAGTTTGTCGCCACCGAAACGCTGACTTTCGGAGTGGTGGGGGTCAGGGTAAATGTTGGTGTAGGAGTAAGGGTTAAGGTAGGTGTAAGGGATGGAGTGAGGGTAAATTCGGGTGTATTGGTTGCGATGGCAGCCAGGGTGGATGCCACTGCATTGGCTAACCCAGTCTGTTCGGCCTCGGTTGTAGCAACGCTATTAGCAATCGCTGTTTGCACGGCAGCAGTGGCAGCTGCCGGATTTATAATCGTGCCCCCAATCACGGGTGAGATAGGCAGGTTGCAGGCTGAGAGAACCACCATGGGGATGGCAAGGAAAGCAACAATCAACTTTTTTAATAGCATTGCAACTCCTTTCGTTGGTGAGAGTAACCTAATCTCATCATACATACTTTTTCTGTCATATACAATCCCCCATTAAATATCATCGGGGCGGCTAGATTGCCGCCCCGATGAAGCGCTGATAAATCATTTTGGAACTTTAATCAGATGCTCCGGCATCCGGGATTTCAGTCCACTGGGAGGAACCAGCCTGAGCAAGGGCTTTCTCGACCGTCTGGAAGCGTCCATGGACAAAACCGGTCCCGGCGGGGATCAACTTGCCAATGATGACGTTCTCCTTCAGGCCGTAGAGCGGATCTGTGGAAGAGCCGATGGCTGCACCAGCCAGAACTTTGATGGTGTGCTGGAACGAGGAGGCAGATAGGAACGAGTCAGTACTGAGTGAGGCTTTGGTCACACCCAGCAGGAGTTCATGGAACTTGGCAGGGGTCTTGCCTTCGGTCAGCAGTTGTTCATTGACTCTCTGGACTTCCAGGCGTTCCACGGCATCACCCGGTAGGTAACGGGTATCACCCGGACGGACAATCTGCACTCTGCTCATCATCCTGCGAATGATCACCTCAAAGTGCTTATCATGGATGTTTTGACCCTGGGAACGATACACCTTCTGAATTTCAGTCATAAGGTACATCTGGCAGGCATCCCGTCCTTGGACGCGCAAGACACGGTGTGGGTTCAACGAACCTTCGGTCAACGGCTGACCGTCTTCAACATGGTCGCCCTCCTTGACCAATAAGCGCAGGGTGGTCGGGATTTCATGCTCGGCCTCTTCGTGCTGCTCATGGGAGACAAATACCTTGCGCTTTTCAATACGAACCTTCCCATTGTGCTCGGCGGTTATGGTGGCATCCTCAAGTGTGGCAATCACCTCACCAGCCTTGATATCGCCCTCATCCTTTACCTGGATCTTCCATTCCTTTGGCACATCGAACTCATCGTGGATCATTTCACTCTGTTCAATACGCACGAGGCGCATGTCAGCATACTTATCCGACTGTATGATATGCACTGTTCCCTTAATATCAGCTACAACGGCCTCACCCTTGGGTTGTTTGCGGGCTTCAAAGAGTTCTTCCACGCGCGGCAGACCAGTGGTGATATCACCACCAGCGGCCACACCGCCGGTATGGAAGGTTCGCAGGGTCAACTGTGTACCTGGTTCGCCGATGGATTGAGCAGCCACAATACCAACAGCAGCTCCCATCTCCACCATTGTACCCCGGCCTAAATCGACACCGTAACACTTGGCACAGATGCCATGGACCAGTTCACAAGTCAATGCTGAACGGACCTTGACTGCCTCCACCTCGGCGGTAGAAATTTTGCGCGCCAAGTCATGGTCGAGGACATCGTCCGGCTCAGCCAGCACTTCACCCGTCTTCGGATCGAGGACGCGTTCAGCAATCAAGCGCCCGTAAAGGCGCGAGGCCATTGATTGGCCAGCTACATCATCCTTCCTACGGATCCAAATACCTTGATGGGTACCACAGTCAATTTCATTGATAATGATATCCTGGGCAATGTCCACCAGCCGACGGGTCAGATAACCGGCATCAGCAGTACGCAGGGCGGTATCAGCCAAACCCTTGCGTGCGCCGTGCGTGGAGATGAAGTATTCCTGAGCAGTCAGACCTTCACGGAAGTTGGAACGGATTGGCATAGGGATGATGCGTCCAGACGGATCAGCCATCAGGCCGCGCATACCGGCCAGCTGCGAAATGGGACCGAAGCCACCCTTCGTCGCTCCAGAGTTGGCCATTGTGGACAGGTTTCCATCCGGGTCCATGGCGGCTTTCACGGCCTTGGCCACATCGATAGTGGTCTGCTGCCAGGTCTGGATGATGCGTTCGTTCTGCTCCTGCTCGGTCAGCAGACCGCGCCGGAAGTCGCGTTGCACTAATTCAACTTCCTTAAGGGCTTTGTCAATTATTCCCTGCTTCTCTTTTGGGACACTAATATCAGAAACAGCAATCGTGGTGCCGGAGCGCATCGCATATTCAAAGCCAATCCGCTTGATTTCGTCGGCAGTGTCACAGGTAACATCCTGGCCATAAAGTTCATATACTTCGGCGATGAGGTCTTTCACGCCGCCTTTTTCCAACTGCCGGTTAATGAACTGGACCTTCTCTGGTAGGACGCGATTGAAGATGACGCGTCCAACCGTGGTATCAATCAGGCGTTTCTCTGGCTCGAGCAGACGGTTATTCTCGTCATCGTACCAGGTCATCATACGGGCTTTAATTTTGCTATGAACATCCACCTGGCCTAATTGGAAAGCCAATTCCACCTCATCCATATCAGCAAAGGCACGCCCATCACCTTTGTGAGGTTTGGAGTGCATCATCGTCATGTAGAAAACACCCAAAACCATATCCTTGGAGGGCCCAATGATGGGTTCGCCGTCGGCAGGTTTGAGCAGGTTCTTGGAAGCCAGCATCAGATGGCGAGCTTCCTGCACAGCTTTATCAGACAAAGGTACGTGCACGGCCATCTGGTCGCCATCAAAGTCCGCGTTGAAAGCGGTACAGACCAGCGGGTGCAGTTGTATGGCTGAGCCTTCGATCAGGATCGGCTCAAAAGCCTGGATGCCCAAACGGTGAAGCGTTGGAGCGCGGTTCAGAAGGACCGGACGATCTTTAATGACTTCCTCAAGGGCTTCATAAACCTCGGGACGGTTGCGCTCGATAAAGCGCCGCGCGCCCTTGACATTGGCAGCATAATTATGCGAGACCAGCCTGGAAATAACAAACGGACGGAACAGTTCCAACGCCATACTCTTCGGCAAGCCACACTGGTAGAGTTTCAATTGCGGACCAACCACAATCACCGAGCGACCGGAATAGTCAACGCGTTTGCCAAGCAGGTTGCGGCGGAAGCGACCTTTTTTACCCTTGAGCATATCGCTTAATGAGCGGAGTTCGCGTCGGCCGCGGCGGCTGAGAGCCTTGCCTCGTTGGCTGTTGTCAATAAGGCTGTCAACTGCCTCTTGTAACATTCGCTTCTCATTGCGGACAATCACATCCGGTGCGCCAAGCTCGAGCAGTCTCTTCAGACGGTTATTGCGGTTGATGACACGCCGGTAGAGATCGTTTAAATCCGACGTGGCAAAGCGCCCGCCATCCAGTTGAACCATCGGACGCAGATCAGGCGGAATAACAGGCAAAACAGTCAGGATCATCCATTCCGGGCGGTTGCCAGAACGGCGGAAAGCTTCCACCACCTTCAGACGGCTGGTAGCTTTCTTGCGCTTCTGTTTGGATTTCGTCGTCTTGACTTCGTGCCAAAGTTCCTCGGAAAGTTTATCCAAGTCAAGACGGCGCAGGATGTCGTAAAAGGCTTCAGCACCCATGTCAGCACGGAAAACCTGTCCCCAGCGTTGTTTCAGTTCGCGGTAGCGAGTTTCGCCCAGGAAAGTGAAGGGGCGCAATTCCATCAGCTCATCACGCTGGCGGGTATTCGCATCGTGGCTGGTGGAGGTTTGATCTTCCAGTTGGCTGCGCAGGGCATTCATCTGCTCATCGGCTTCAGCCTTGATTGTGGCGGATTCCATCTTAACGGACTCCAAGGCTTTCAACTTCTCATCCTTGAGGTCATTCTCGATGGCTTCCAGCCGTCCCTGGACAAATTTCTGTACCTTGCTGAGATGCGTCGCACCAACTTTTATCCCAACATCAGTAATCACCGTACCCGTGCTGCCAAAGATGACCGCCTCTTTCAGCACCTGGCCTTTATTCTCCTGGAGATAACGCTCTAGCCGCTGGCCTTCCTGAATGATGGGGTCTAATTTTGTAGCGATTTGTTCATCGTACTGGCGCTCCATTTCATCCTTGCGGGTTTGGAGCTCGGCCTGTTTCTTATCACGGGCGGTTTTAATCTCAGCAATCTGGGAATTGATGGCAGCTGCCTGCTCGCGTTCAGAAACGGAAATTTCATCTTCCAGGCGCTTGAGCGCCTTCTGACGGGCATCATCATCCACATAACTGACAATATACTGCGCAAAGTACAGCACCCGGTCCAGGTTGCGCCGGGAGATATCCAGCAACATGCCCAGGTATGACGGGATACGCCGGGTATACCAGATATGAGCCACAGGAGTGGCCAGCATGATATGCCCCATGCGTTCACGACGAACAGAAGAGCGGGTTACTTCCACACCACATTTATCACACGTAATACCCTTATAGCGTGGGTTCTTATATTTACCGCAATAACATTGCCAGTCGCGCGTCGGGCCAAAGATAGCTTCGCAGAATAGACCATCCTTCTCCGGGCGCAGACGGCGGTAATTGATGGTTTCGGGTTTCAGAACTTCACCGTATGACCATGTCAGGATGGTCTCCGGAGAAGCAAGACTGATGCGTAACGAAATGAGTCCCTTGGTTTCCACTCGACC
>Ga0209777_10002191_pt1 | contig 26296 bp, 24 predicted proteins | sample FrelakmetHBP12HB_FD_187147 | JGI IMG/M metagenome (GOLD analysis project Ga0209777, IMG submission 187147) | Freshwater lake sediment microbial communities from the University of Notre Dame, USA, for methane emissions studies -HBP12 HB (SPAdes)... | ecosystem: Environmental > Aquatic >... | reverse complement strand
GAGTAACAGAAGGGGAACATACCCCGTTTTGGAGTCTTGACATAAATCTTTTCTCGGTTCCGCTATTGAATTAACCTTGAAGGTAGGTCGTATATGGATAAAGCTATTGTAAAACCGTTGGAGGGCCGTCTCGCCATCGTTGTAAAAAGAGATGGATTCAGCCCTCGAGGCAAGATAACCGTTGTGTCAGATGATTCTTTATTACTGACCAACGAACCAGTCGAACACCTAATCCTTTTCTCAGAAATTGTTGAGATTGGGACTGTGAAGGAGGTACCGCAAAATGACTGCTACTGCTACTAAAAAGAAAGAAGAAACCAAAGAAAAGGAGATCGATGAAATGAAAAAAGACGAAAAACAGCAGCTTGATGGATTTACTCTGGAGGAATTCGAAGCAAAACCTCCAACGCCAGACATTCGAATTCAGAAAAAAACCACAACAATACCAGTGAAAAAACCAAACTGTCAACAATGGTTCAAAACGCACGCTACACTAGCAATTCTTGTACATTTAATTCTATATAAAGAGGATGGAGAATACTATTTGGTACACCCAGCCATGTTGCCATATTTTGCTGGTCATGCCAAGCTCTTCAAACTGTATCTAGGAATAAATTTTCCTTCCGGAAATTTGTTCCTGTACCCTGTACAACAGCCAGATGCAGACGGAAATCAAAACAGCTGGCACAAGTCTTCTGAGAAAGTGATCCTTGCTGGAATGGAGAAATGGATACAACAAGTTCCAGAGAAAGACGTTGGAGGTTATTCCATCAACGAGCCTTCAGGGAATTTGATAGACATTCCATTTCCAGAAGTGGATATGAAAGAAGTGGTGTACAAGGCGTTCAAAGACAAAATAATAAAAGACATCAACCACCCTGTGGCCAAGGCACTTCTTGGAATGTGATACATGAAGTCTTGGGAAGATTTCAAAAGCATAGTGATCGTTGACTACGAATTCATTGCAGGAAAAGGTGAACGTCAACGACCACTATGCTATGTGGCTTACGATATTTTAGCAGGTCAACTCTATCGACGTTGGCTACTTGATGAAGCATCAAAACAGGACTATCCAAATGATAGGACGTCTCTAACAGTAGCTTTCATGGCATCGGCAGAATTCGGTTGCTATCTTCCCTTGAACTTTCCTCTACCAACGTATGTGGTCGACTTGTTTGCTGAGTTCAGATGTCAGACGAATGGTTTAGTTCAGGATTCTTCGTTGATTGGAGCTTGCAATTATTTCAACTTACCTAGTAGTAGTGTAATTTACAAGGAAACAATGATAGACCGCATTCTTCAAGGACCACCATATACCGAAGAAGAACAGCTGAAAATTTTGGATTACTGCCAAAAAGACGTGGAAATGACTGTTCGTCTTTTTCAAGCCATGAAATCCTCTATTGATTTGAACTATGCTCTTCTTCGTGGACGTTACATGACTGCCGTTGCTCACATGGAGTACAGAGGTATTCCAGTAAATGTTGAAATGCTAAATGATTTGAAAAACAACTGGAATTCGATGAAGAATCAATTGATAGCAAAAGTTGATAAACACTATGGAGTCTTTGATGGAACAACTTTCAAACACGATAGATATGAAGCCTATTTGGAGAGAAACGACATTCCGATTGAATACACTGAACATGGTCGTCCCAAGACTAGCGATAGTTATTTGAAGGAACTAGCAAAGACCTATCCGCAACTTGGTCCTCTCCGTGAACTGAAGGTTACACTAGGTCAATTGAAACTGGCTAAATTAGAGGTAGGAACAGATGGCAGATTGCGAACAAGTCTTCGACCATTCAGCTCAAAAACAGCAAGAAATTATCCACGAAAATATATTTTTGGAAATGCTGTTTGGACTCGTAATTTAATTAAACCACAAGAGGGAATGGCAGTTAGTTACATTGATTACGAGCAACAGGAACTCGCTATTGCAGCAGTTCTGAGTGGTGATACGAATTTAATTGCCGCGTATCGATCTGGAGACCCTTATACAGCGTTTGCAAAAGTAGCTGGCGCAATACCACCAGACGGTTCAAAACAAACTCATCCTGATATTAGAGAGCGATACAAAACTCTAATGCTTGGTACAAATTATGGTTTAAGTGAACGTGCTTTTGCTTTAAGAGCAAATATTTCCCTAGCTGAAGCACACAGAATAATGGTTTCTCACAAAATAAATTACAGAAGATATTGGGAGTGGAGTGATAATTCTGTTGGTGTAGGATTTTTATCTGGACGGATGAGAACAAATTATGGTTGGTATCTGTATACAAAGTTCCAGAAACCTAACACTTTAAAGAATTGGCCCATGCAAAGCACTGGAGCTGATATTCTAAGACTAGCAATTTGTTTTTGCATTGAAAAAGGAGTAATAGTAATTGCACCGATTCACGATGCTATCTTGATTGAAGCTCCTATTGAAGAAATAGATGCAAGGACGAAGATAGCCCAAAAGTGTATGGAAGACGCAAGTGAATGGGTTATTGATCTTCGAATCAGAACTGAAGTTAAGTCTTTCTGCTACCCAGATCGCTTTACTGATAAACGGGGGGAATTCATGTGGAATCTACTCCTTGATTGTCTGAAAGACCAGAAGGAATGTTCTAAATGAAATTGTTATATTATCCTGGGCACTCGTGGAAATGGATAGATGAATTTCTTGTGCCAATCAAGAAATCAAAATTAAGAGAGAGTACAGCAATATTACTTCTTTCTGCAATACAGCAACAATACAGTTGTACTAAGAAGTTACAAATTACTCTTACCCATTCGTTGCTTCAACGTTTTGGATTATGCAGTAAACGTATGCGACCATATTTAGAGTGTTGGGTGAAGTCAAAGAAGATAGAGGTGGTTTTCAAAAATAGAGCCGCTCCACTTATCATACTCCATTCATCTCCATCATCGTACCGTAATACTATTAATAAAAGAAAAGAAAGAAAAGAATAATAGAATGTAGAGGAATCTGGCCCGTTTTCTACCTAGTACTGGATCGTTTTCAACCTAGTTGCTAGGTCTATTCCAAGCCAGATTGAAAAAAGAAGGAACTATGTGATCTGTGAAAAGGAAGTAAGCGATGTATGGGAAGGGACTAGGCGAAGGTCCTATATGATGGAACTATGTGATATATGGATTTTGCACTATTGCTTTGTGCGATCTTTCTGAGGATTCTTTCTGATGTAATGTAAATTTTTCGTCCTTTATTAACGATGTTACATTCCCTAGGCAATGAATCCCTATCGTCATAAATATCGACGAAAATATTGATGATTTTTAGAGCTATTCTTCATCACTATCCAGATTTCACCTATATATTATAACTATCAAGAAAAAATAGGGAACACTCATCTTTTTCTTATTACCCTTATTATTAATAAGGGTAACCTAGTAACCTCTACCATCGAGAGTAATGGATGGTATCACCTCTCGGATGAACTCTCGATACGTTCTCACGTTTAATGTTGTGAAAAACCTATCCACCACCGTGGTTGTAGGGATTTGAAATGTTTCAGCAACGATGTGAAAACATGTTGTATCACTAGTGTTACTAATCTTACTCATGGTGTCTTTAATGAGTTGTTTCCTCACCTCCTCATCAGTAATCATAATTGAGAGTTGATGGACAACACTCTTTCTTACTCGATTGGAGAACAACGATTGATTTTGAACAATCCTGTTTTGTAAGTAACGATTCTCCCTCAATGAAGTACTATCAATAGAGAAACACTTTGGACAGAACCAGAACACACGACCTTCGTTATCGTAATCACTCGTGTGTGGTTTCTCAATCCTGAGTAATTCGCATTGTGATGAACAATATTCGCATTTCATAGGGTTCCCCCAAAAAAGGAGCTGAAAGTCAAGGAGGTAATAGAAGACTTCCAGCGTTATACACGGTCGATGTAATGGGGGGGTGATCACCATCTCGCAGGATGGTTTTAGTAACATGTAAGTTTTGTCTGTGTCCCCAGATTTGAAAAAAAGAAATAATATCACGCTAATGGAACAAGAATCCGATTATCCTTTCGTAAACGCGCCGTAAACTCCTTTGAAATAGAAACTGGGGTGAATATCATCCAAAAACATCGTTCTTCGATTCTACCCGGTAAAAACTGTGGTAATTAACGATTAAGTGAGTAATACTAATAACTTAGCAGAACGGACGAAACATTATCGACCAGGGACCCGATATCCTTTTGACTTCACATGGCTGACCTCTATCATAAATAAATAGCGTTTATAAAGTAGTGAATGTTACGAATTAAACGGTTGTGTGAACTGTTCGGAGGAAAGTTCATTAGTGCGAGATAAGGATTGATGTTATATTGGCGGGGCGAGGCGATTATGGAATTGTTTGAAGGACAGGTAATTTCTGCTCCTTTTCTGAATGAGCGAGCAGTAGTGAAAAAATTTGAAAGACGAGGTGGCTATTTTCTTCTTGAGTTAATGCTTCTGAAAAGTAATAAGCATATCACTCGGAGACTTTCTGAATATCAATTAAATCAGATTAAAATAGAAACTACAGATATGTTTACATATTCGAAGCATAGCGAAGATTTCTTTTTCTGGATTGAAGCAAATATCTTGAGACTCGCCTATCAGTTTGATCCACTTCTGGCTGTGAACGTATCCCAGGTGGATCCCCTCCCCCATCAGATTGAAGCAGTGTATACCTATGCGTTACGAGATCCCAAGATTAGATTTCTTATTGCGGATGATGCCGGTGCTGGAAAAACAATCATGGCTGGTTTGATCATTAAAGAGTTACAGTATCGCAACCTCGCAAAGAATATCCTTATTGTTGCTCCTGGACATCTGAAATATCAATGGCAGCGTGAGATGAAGACGAAGTTTGGAACAACGTTTACACTTATAAATCGTAGTCTATTGGAATCGAATTGGGGTCAGAATGTCTGGGAAAACTATCATTGCTGTGTCACCTCCATTGATTTTTTAAAACAGGATGATATCATTCCAAAGTTACAAGCTTCATCTTGGGACCTGGTTGTTGTTGATGAGGCTCATAAGATGTCTGCTTATGGGTATTCAACCCGAAAGGGGGATAAGATCGATAAAACAAGGCGATATCGCGTTGGTGAAATCCTATCCGGGATAACAACACATATGTTGTTCTTAACAGCCACACCTCATCGTGGTGATGAGGAAAACTTCAGACTTTTCTTGGATCTTCTCCGGCCTGGTTTCTTTTCTAAAACAGATTTGCTACGTGAGTCTATTGAAAAAGAGGAGAATCCTTTATTTATTCGGCGATTGAAAGAAGACATGAAGGATTTCAAAGGTAAAGATCTCTTTCTCCCCAGGTATGTCAAGACGGTTACCTTCCCATTAACTTCTGATGAGAAAAAACTCTATTTTGAGGTAACCAATTATGTGAAAGATTATTTTGATCGTGCGAAAGAAAACCGTTCTATTACATTTGCGATGATGATTCTTCAGAGACGGTTAACATCGAGTTCTCACGCCATTCTTCGATCGTTAGAAACACGGAAAGAACGATTAGAAAAACTGTTGGAATTACCCGATAAAATTGGTAAAGACAAAGAATACGAGACTGTAAAAAATATTACCGAAGAAGATCTTGAGGACATGGCCGAAGAAGATCGGTGGAAGATTGAAGAAAAACTCATGCATCTTACGTTAGCACAAAACCTTGATGAAGTTAAGGTTGAAATAGGAAAGATAGACGAACTGATTGGTTATGCAAAGACGGTAAAGGAAAAGGAAATCGAAAGTAAACTCGTGAAACTCAGGGACGACATACTTGCAAATATTGGGGATCGAAAATTGTTGATTTTTACGGAGTTTAAAGATACATTAGATTATCTAGTTGAGAAACTCACTTCATGGGGATATAAGGTGAACTATATCCATGGGAGCATGAACATGGATAGTCGTATTGAGGCTGAACATCGTTTCAAGAATGAGACACAGATCATGGTTGCGACTGAGGCCGCTGGTGAGGGTATTAATCTACAGTTTTGCTCCTTAATGGTGAATTATGACATCCCCTGGAACCCTAATCGTTTAGAGCAGCGCATGGGACGTATTCATCGATATGGACAGGACAAGGAAGTATTTATCTACAATATGGTTAGTAAAGATACTCGCGAAGGGCAGATTTTAGAGAGATTATTTGAAAAACTTGATAGTATGAGGGTAGCCCTTGGTTCAGATCGGGTTTTTGATGTCATTGGTGAAGTGATCCCTGGTGCTACGTTAGAAGAAATCTTACGTGATGCAATCACTGGTCAACGGAGAATGGAGGATATCTACGATATCGTTGATGAGATTAATCCTAAAGAATTAGAAAAAACCATGGAGCAAATCTTTATGACGAGTCTTGCCACACGTCATATCGATTATTCTGGGGTTATGCGATGTCTTCATGAGGCGGATGAAAATCGGTTGATGCCTGAGTATATTCAGGATTATTTTTTACGTGCGTTTACCCGTTTTGGCGGTTCTTTTGATCAATTGGGAGAGACCTTTAAAGTAAAATCAGTCCCCTATGAATTACGAAAGTATAACGAGGATTATGATTTCATGTCTCGTTTTGGTAAGGTTGAACGGCTCTACGCTCATGTTACCTTTAACAAGGATGAGGTAAGAACCCATTCAAATTACGAATATGTTGCACCGGGTCATCCATTACTTGAATCGGTGAATCAAAAAGCTATTGATAGTATGGGTGAATATACTGAGGCAGTCGCTGTTTTCGGTGACGAGACCAACGCGAGAGAGGGTGTGCTTTGGTTCATTGAAGGGGAATTAACTGATGGTCTTGGGTCTGTTGCCGGAAAAAGAATCTTTTGTATCTATCAAAATATGAAAGGGGAACTTTCGAAAGTAAATCCTTCTGTTATTTGGGATCTGAGTCCAACAGATAATATTGCTCTCAGCGAGAGTCTTAAACGGATGTTTAGCAGAAGAAAAGAGATTGAAGAACACGTGGTAACTGAAATCATGTTCCCATATCAAGCAGAAATCGAGGAGATGCGTAAGAAAGATTCTGAGATAAAACGAAAATATGGGCTTCGATCACTTGATTTTCTGCTTCAAGAATCTAATGATAAACTTCTCCAATACCAGCAACAGATGGACCTCGGTAAAGACATGAAAATTGTTATTTATAACGAGGAACGAAGAAAAGAGGATCTGGAGTATAAACGGAAAAAATTAGTGGATGAAATTGACCTTGAGAAGGAGATAACCATTTCATCGACCCGCATCATTGGTGGGGCAGCAATTCTTCCCATGGATCGTTTAAAACCCGAGTCTGAAAAACCAACCGGTGGGGGAATGGTCCGGGATGAAGAGATAGAGCGAATCGGTATGGAGTTTTGTTTGGAACATGAAAAGAAAAACGGGCGGAGTCCGGATGATGTTCATACTGAAAACCTTGGGTTTGATATTCGTTCCACAAAATATGGTGAAGAGGGAACCTTTGAAGATATACGTTATATTGAAGTAAAAGCGAGAGCACAAGATGGTGCGATTCGTCTTTCTGCAAACGAGTGGAAAAAAGCGAAACGCTTCCAAGATAAATATTGGTTATATGTTGTTACTTTCGCCGGGACTTTAGAACCTAAACTTAATAGGTATCAGAATCCTGAAAAAATGTTCAAAGTTGATGAAGATATTTACGCCACTGGTTATATTATCCCCAAAGATACACTTGCTAAAGGAGTGAAAGGTTGAAAAAACGATTTATTGAATGGGATCTTCCACTCGCAGAGATTTCTAAGGAATCCGCAAGAGAAAAAAGCATTAGGCATGGTCATCCTTCTACATTACATATCTGGTGGGCACGACGTCCACTTGCATCGAGTATAGCAACAAATTTTTCAGCACTTATCGATTTACCTGATGATTCAAAGCAGAGGAAAGAAATAACCGAATTAATAAAAAAAATAATCTCATGGGATTCCATAAAAGACAATAACAATTTGAATATAAAAAAGGCAAAATTACTAATACAAAAACAATGGGGAGATCACCCCCCAAAGATATTAGACCCATATGCAGGCGGGGGTTCAATTCCACTTGCAGCATTACGTTTAGGTTGTGAAATATACGCTAATGATTATAACCCTGTTGCTGTACTAATCCAAATAGCATCGTTAGAGTGGCCCCAAAAATTTGGTGTATTGATCCCTCATCCTGAAAAAAGGCTTGGTATAGATGGGAAAGCCGAACATATAAATTTTCTTGTTTATATGTTAAACAAATGGGCAAATAAAATACTTATTCAAACAAAAGAAGAAATTGGACAATTTTATTCAAATAATGGAAATAGGACAATACCCGTAGGATATCTGTGGGCAAGAACTATTCCATGCCAAAATCCAAATTGTAATATGGAGATTCCTTTAATTCGACAGTATTGGTTGGCAAACAGTACCAATAAAAAAATTGCTTATAAACCTGTAATTCTCAAATCAAAGAATGAAATCAGATATGATATAGTGAATGGGGACATGGGTGATTTTGATCCTAATATAGGATCAATATCTGGAGGTAAAGTGTGTTGTCCCTTGTGTAAACAAACTATGCCCAGCACTGAGATTAGACGGTTAGCATTAGATGGTAAAATGAATGCTAAAATGATGGTGGTTGTTTACCAAGATTCAGACCATAATGGAAAATTATACAGAATTGCAACAGATGCGGATATCGATTTGTATAATCAGACGATTTCATATCTTGAAAAAAAGATTAAAAAGTGGCCATTTGTTGAAACACCATTACCAGATGAATTCATTAGAACACCCAGTGGAAACGAGGTGCTTGATTCCTCTGGATCTTTCTTTGTTCATCTTCAACCAGTTTTATATGGCATATCGCGTTTTCATGAGCTATTCAATACTCGTCAAAAACTCGCACATCTTACATTTTTAGAAAATATCAAAGAGTCATATGACAACATTATCAAGGATTGCAATAAAATTCTCAAAGATAAAGATGACATTGATAGTAATGAAGCCGCAAAAGCTATCATTGGTTATTTAGCATTAGGATTGGATCGTCAATTAGATTATAATTCAACAATATCACGTTGGGTATCAAATGGCGAATTTATTGGAAATACATTTACCAGACAAGCGTTGCCAATGGTTTGGGATTATTTTGAATTAAATCCTTGGAGCGGTTCAACCGGTGATTGGAATTCTGCTATCAATTGGATTTCAAGGGTTTTGATTAATTTATCAGATAACTCCAATCATCCTGCAATTCTGACGCAAAGCTCTGCCACTTCTATACCTTATAATGATAATTATTTTGATGCGATTTTTACTGATCCTCCATATTACGATAATGTTCCTTATGCAGATTTATCGGACTTTTTTTATGTATGGTTAAAAAGATGCTTGGGTGATATATTCCCAGATATTTTCTCTACACCTTTGACACCAAAAACTGACGAGTGTATTGAAAATGAATCTCTATTAAGGCGAACCTCAAAAATAGAAAAAAAAGACTATGATACTTTGTCAATTAAAGATAAAAAATATTTTAATGATCGATTAACCACTTCTTTTAAAGAAATACGCCGTGTCCTAAAGCCCGAAGGTATCGCTACTATTGTATATGCGCATAAGACAACCGAGGGATGGGAAACTGTGTTAAATTCTTTAGTTAATTCTGGACTTGTTGTAACTGCATCTTGGCCTATTCATACGGAAATGGCAGCAAGGATGCGAGCAAAAGCATCAGCTGCACTTGCATCATCCGTATATATGGTCTGTCGAAAAACAGAGAGAAAAAAAGTGGGATTTTATAGCGAATTACAGCCTCAAATTAAGGAAATGATTGAAACAAAACTTCAGCAATTCTGGAACGAGGGAATTTCAGGAGGAGATTTTTTCATCTCAGCAATTGGACCGAGCATGGAAATATTTAGTCAGTACGAAAGAGTGGAAAAATTATCAGGCGAACAAGTTTCAACTGCAGAACTATTAGATTATATAAGATCAGTTTCAACAGATTTTATTGTTAGAAAGCTTCTTAAGAATGCATCTTCAGCCAATATTGATAGTGAATCAGATTTCTATCTTGCCTATCGGTGGACCTATCTTGATAACATTGTAGAATATGATGATGCACGAAAGTTAGCCAGTGCAAGCGGTATAAATCTTGAAGATCTTTGGGGACCAGGTGGTTTTGTAAAAAAGACAGGTTCAACTATTTCAGTCTTGGGGCCAAAAGAACGAGATCATTTTGATTCAGTTAAAAGTATGGTTGATGTCATGCACAGATCTCTTTTACTATGGGAGAATGGTAAAAAAGATGAAATTACTGAACTTCTCACAAAAACAGGATATGCAGAGAATCCAGCATTTAAACAATTTTGTCAAGCAATCGCTGAATCTCTCCTTAATGGAAACAAAGAAAAACAATTACTTGAAGGATTCTTAATTGGAATTGATGGATATAAAAGAGGAGAAGTAAAAGTTTCAAAAACTCAAACTGATTTAAAACAATACGGGGTGAGATAAAAATGACAACTTGGTATGATGTTGTAGAGCCACATCAAGATATAAAAGATGGAAACTTTGATGAATCTATATTTGCAGCAGATTTAGGGAATGTTTGTTTAGGTAATGCTCCAATCGACTATAACGATCCATCATTGTTCTTTAAAAAAACATTTTTCACAGAAGGAATCACAAACCTACTCAGCATGGTATGCAATAAACTAAAAAATGGAAAAGGCTCCTCGGTTATAGAAATAAAAACCCCGTTCGGTGGTGGAAAAACCCATGCGCTCATATCAATTTATCACTACATTAAAAACGGTGACAAAGTAAAAAACCAACTACCAAAAGGACTAAACCTAATAAAAGCAGAAGTAGCTGTTGTTGTCGGTACACACCTCAATCCTCTTGAAGGAAACGAGCGAAACGGTCTAACAATACGGACTCTCTGGGGAGAAATCGCGTATCAACTTGGGGGGAAAAAAGGATATAAAGAATTTGAAAAAACAGACACCGATAGAATATCACCTGGTAAAGAAAAACTCAGAGCATTTTTAGAAAAACAAGAACCTTTCATTCTCCTTTTCGACGAAGTATTAGAGTATGTTGCTCGAGCACGCGGTGTCGAATACAAAGATACCACATTAGCAACACAGACCCTTGCGTTCTTTCAAGAATTAACAGAGACGGTATCATCCTTAAAGAAAGGTATGTTGATTGTTACACTTCCTTCCAGTTACCTTGAAGATTACACAGAGAAAAAAGAGGAATCTTTAGCAAAGTTAGAAAAAATATTCATGAGAGTTGAAACTATTGAAACGCCAGTCAAAGGAGAAGAAATATATTCTATCATCCAACGCAGACTCTTTTCCAACGTGAAAAATCCTGAAATGAAAAATAACATTATATCGAATTATTTTGAATTGTATCAAGAGAACAAAGATGAACTTCCAGCAAAAGCGAGAGATGGAGATTATAAAAGAAAAATGGAACTTGCGTATCCATTTCACCCTGAAGTCATCGATATTCTCTATGAGAAATGGGGGACGTATTCTTCATTCCAACGAACAAGAGGAGTCTTACGATTACTCGCTAACGTTATTGAAGATCTCTACAACAAGGAAAAACCCATTGATATTATACTTCCATCAGATATAGGGCTGGATGCATCATCAGTCAGACAAGAGTTTCTGAAACATATTGGAAGTGAATACGAAAGTATCATCGGATCAGATATCTCAGGTCATGAAGCAAAAGCTCTTTCACTTGATAAAGAAAACAAGACTTGGAAACATCTCTCAGAACGCATCGCAACATCAATCTTCTTTTATTCATTTTCAGGAGACAAATCAGAAAAAGGAGCAACACTTGAATACATTAAATTCACAGTCATGCACCAGGACACTATCCCTTCAATGATCACCGAGGTCCTTCAACGACTGGACAAATCTCTATGGTATTTGAATCAGAAAGCAGACATGTATCGCTTCTCCAAGATACCCAATATCAACAGAATGATCATGGATAAAAAAGAATTCTACAACATTACGTATAAGGAGGAAATGAAGAAAATACTTCAAAAGGAAGTCGGTAATGCCTTTGCCTCCTTCCTCTGGCCAAAAGAATCAGAAGATATCCCAGATAACAAAGAAATCAAACTAGTGATCCTCCAACCAAATGAAAAAGAAGACACGCCACAAAAATGGTTAGAAAAAAAGGGAAACACATTTAGAACATACAAAAACACCCTTATTTTTACGATGGCTGACACCGGGGGATTTGGTGCGTTTAGAGAGGAAATAAAAACATACCTCGCACTCCAGGAAATACAAGAAGAGATCAAATCAAAAGATGAATTTGGATTAGGCGACAAAGCAAAAGAAATCACTCAGCGAATGAAACAAATCAAAGATGACATTTCATATAACGTTCGAAGAATGTATAACATTCTCATCGTAGGAAATGAAAAAATCCTTTTAGGTCAACCTACCGTAGGAAAAGAAAGCCTTTCGAATTGGTTCAAAATGGAACTTGAATCAAGAGAAAAACTTACATCAAACCTTCACTACCGATTCATAGTAAACAAATTCATGGAAGGAAAAGAAAAGATTGAAACCAAGGTTATTCTCGATCAATTCTACAAAGATCCATCATTTGTTATCCCAGAATCACCTGAAGTCATCAAACGATCTATACAACAAGGTATTGCAGAAGGAGCCTTTGGTCTGGGTTATATCACTAAAGGAGATATTGATAAAGAGACATTGAAATATCAATCGAATATCACCACAAATTCTATCTCATTAGACGAAGGTGAAGTCCTCGTTTCTAAATCAATCGCATTATATCTAGCAATAGGAGTCCAAAAAGGTAAAGTAGAAGAACTCCCAAAGGTAAAAGAAACAGGAACGGGAGAAACTGAAAAAGAACGAGGAAAAGAAGGTCAAAAACGGTATACAAACATATCACTCAGAATCGAAGGTATCTCCTCGTCCAAGATCGCAGATTTAAGCAGAGGAGTCCTTATGCCACTGAGTAGGGAAGTTGGTAGTTTCAACCTAAACATGGAGATTGATATATCTAATTCGGATGGAGTCTCAGAAAATACTATAAAAACCAAGGTAAAAGAGACCATTTCTCAAATTGGAGCAAAAATAACAAAAGAAAAGATGGAATGACCCATCTTTACAGGAGCATCTTGATTGATAAAAATAGAAGATATTGAGCAACAATTTATCGAAGTTATCGTAGAATATTATGACGACGCTGAGAAGAATAAATTATTACGTTATCCAACTGCTGATAGCATTGATAGTATTGTAAAAAATGGACTTAAAATACCTGTACCTGAATTTCTTACCTACTGGTTATTTCATCGAAAACGTCCAGGGAAAAAAAATTGGTCCAATTATCAGGAGATTTCTCAACATATCAATATGGTTTTAAACTATTTACAAGATTTTACTGAATTCAATGGTAAATCTATCTCAAAACCACCAGATGTCGGGTCACAAATAAACACTATCACAGAATATATCGGAGAAAGTATCGGTCTTTCATTGATCAATAAAATCCATAATATAACAAATGCTGATTGGGATAAGATTCCTCAATCATATGGCCGGAGTGCTTTTCCTACATTTGATTATCAAATTGCTAGTGATGGAAAAAACTTCATACAAATCGAAACAAAAGGTAGTTCAGTCGATGATAATCAAAGTATAACAGCATCTATTCAAAACCATAAAACCAATATTGCAGAAAAAAAATCAGAGATTAGCATGCGTGAGACGGATAACAATTACTCATATCCTGCATCTATTCGCTATGGCACGATCGCAGCAGTTGATTCTCGTAAAGACAGTACATTAAAGTGTTGGATACTTGATCCTGATTCACAAGACAGAAGGGAGGAGCCTAGACACTTTCGCCTCATCAGTAGAATGCATTTTCTTCGTGACTGGATTTCATTCCTAGGGCCGCGATCTCAACTTGCAACCGCTTTATCGAATCGTGTAAAAGATTTAGAGACAATTAAAAATCCTTTTGAATTGGATGGCAAACCTCTCCTTAAAAGCAACAATGAACCATTTGATATCAGACCCTTCGAATATGGCCATCGGCATACATCATGGTTTGCAAACAAGTCACGAGTAACAGATGGTCCTGCGGGAGGTATTATTCTTCAGTTATCCAAGGATAATCTTTTTTTCTTAGGTATTTATGAAGAATTGTTATTTCTTGCTGCTAACCAAGATTTTGAAAAAATTCTCGATTATAAGCATAAATACCCTGGTTCAGTGTTTAAAACTGTAGAATGTATAATAACTAAGGATCGTTTTCATGAATTTGATCTACCTGACACACATTTAAATCCTGAGGACAATAAATCAGGACGTAGGTATTTTGATCTTACAGGTCAACTTCATTACGCACCTGAAGGAATTGTTTTTGGTTTATTACCTCGGTATAAAGAAGAAAACAGAGATTAAAACATACTACATCATTTGAATATTCTTAAAACTGAAAACATTATTTTCCCAATGAAAATATTATTTTAATATCATTTCCTAGCATTAAATTCTGAAAGCAATCGTACGATTAATAGACATTAGGTCCATAAGACAAAAAAAATACAAGGTTTTAACGCAGTAGAAGCGATTCGAAGTTAATCTGGCATGAAACCACTTGGTTGATACGTTCTTCGGTAATTCACGCGAGATAATCGTTTTTTGACCCTTAACTCATCTCCATCGATGAGTTACTGAGTTACCATATTTTTAATCCACACTTATTTTTTTCACTTCTCGACCAAAGTTATGTATCATGAGGCGGATAGTGACTTTTGAAAACCTGGAAAAACAAAAATGTATAGGAGTTGTTCCCTCATGGTTCAATCAGTAACAGGTAATGGAAAACACACCCGGAAAGCCAAATTATTGCCGAAATACCTTGAAAAAACAAAAATTGATTGGATGCTCGAAAAAGCTCGTAACGACAACAAGAGGAACTACCTGATTCTCCTCACGTTATGGAGAACCGGAATCCGTAACAGCGAGTTAATTAACCTCAAGAAACGTGATATCAAGGAAGATGAACTCACTATCCGGCAAGGTAAGGGACATAAGGATAGGATTGTACCACTCGATGACCATCTTTCTGATCTATTACAATACCACACAACTAAGATACCACTGGATGATGTTATGTTTCCTTTAACCTCAGCTCAGATCCGTAATATCGTACACCGATATCAACCCCAAGATGAAGTAGTGAAACCTCATTCTTTTAGACACTCCTTTGCTGTTCATTGTTTAAAGAGTGGGATGAACCTCAGGAGTTTACAGAAGATATTGGGACATAATGATTTAGCGACAACAGCGGTGTATCTCGACCTGATTGCTAAGGATATAAAAGAAGACTATCAAAAAATTGAATGGTAATTTGTAAAAGGGGGTGTATCGTTTTTGAGTTCATGTCGCTTGAAAAAATACATTTCATTGGTCTTTTAACGAATGTAGATTCTTCGATTGTGAATATACCTCTTAAACATGGTTTTAATATTAAGTCATTCTCTGAAAACGAGGGTTGTGAGTTCTTTTCTAACCTTGAATCCCTCCCAAAAATAGAAGTGGGGAGAAGATTGTTTATAGAATATCCATGCCTAAATCATATCGAGAAAAAAATATATTATATCAGTAATTCCATCGAAAACATAGAAACAGGTATTGAACAACCAATTATCTTTTCTCCTAAAATAATGGAATTTGATATCAAATTAGTTCATGGTTATTTGTCCACCAGACTTCGTTTAATGAGATTATTCAAAGAAGGAAATATTTGCATGCCATTCTATTATTATTATTACCGTATTCATAACGACAAACCAATACGATTGATGGGACATGAAACCAACCGTTCTATCACAAGAGAAGCGTTTACTGTAAACGACATCGAAATTTCCGATATGAAAAGATTTGTCGAAACAATCGAAATACCATTTAAAAAACCATTTCTACAGTTAGCATTTGAAAACTTTGAATTATCTTATCAGATTCAAGAAAGACAGCTATCATTTCTTTCTTTGATGATGAGTTTAGAAACATTGTTTCATCCTTCAGATCATGGAGAATTACAATATAGAATTTCTCGAAATGTTGCAGTCCTTCTTGGAAAAAAAGATAATAAGGCTTCGAAAACGATATTTGCAGAGGTTAAAGAGTTATACGATAAACGATCTAGACTTGTTCATACTGGAAATAAGAATATTGTTAAAGAGAATGATTTGCTCCAATTACGTCTCTACGTTAGAGAATCCATTAAAGAAATTAATAGCATTGGTAAAGATAAAGATGACTTATTAGACCTACTGAATTCACGTGGATTTTCTTAATAAAAAATAAAAGTCAATTATCAAATATTGTGAGAATTATTTTACATGAAATGTTACTTAGTTTTATGTTTATGTTTTGCTATTCGGACCTCTTCAAGATAAACTGGATGTGGTCGAAACATAAATATCTGTATTACTTTGAACGTTTCATCAATGTCATACCTAGAAAATTTAACAATCTCGGGTAATGCCTCTTCACTTATCTGTCCTTCTTTAATTTTCTGTAAGTTATTAAGGGTTCTATGGAACTCTGCCTTGAGTTGTTGAAGGTTAAAAAACGAATATAATAAGATGATTGTAATTACTTGAATAAGTAAAACAATTAACAAAAACCACCAATTTTTAACTGAAGTAACGACCATATAAAAAATCCAACCCGGTATTACAACAATCAATATGAAAAACACTACAGCACCTATTTTCATCGGTGTAGTATATTCCTTGAGACTCTGTAGGATAGGTAAAGCTTTTTTATCAATAAATTGAGTAAATCTATCGATTAAAAAGATGCCGATAGAAAAATAAATCGAAATCAAACTTATAGAGATTAATTCAAGTGTTCCACTAAATGGTAAACTAATTTTTCCAGATAAATGAAGTAAAACAATACCTATGTTAACCAGATAAATCACAGTGATGGCTTTCATTAACGCATTTAAGTTTTTAAAAAGTATCTTGATGATATACATTTTGAATGGTTTTCTAAATTGTTTTATTATCCTTAGATTTTCATTTGCTTTATCACCGAGAATGTTTTTTCGTGTGATGCTTATTGTTGAATACATCAACCATAAAAACATGAGAAGAAAAGATGCAGGTATCCAGGTATACAACAAATCCATTTGAAAACTAATCCCTAAACCAATGAATATAGTAATCAACCCACCAATTAATTTAACATAATTGTATTCCTGATTCAATCTCTCAAGTTCTTTGGTTATTGTTGCTTCTTCCTCATTGATGTTTATATCCGCTGAATGGTTTGTCACATTTTCACATAGAATTAGTTATTAATAACCTTAACATCCACTGTTTTTCTGACCAATTATTTATGTTATGAGCTCCCTCTCAATTACCGATGAAGAAAGAATCTGTTAAAGTGTATATCCAGCGTGCTCAGTTCACATCCTTAGGGTTCATGGTTGAAACAGAGGAACAGAGACAAATTACCGCGAGAATCGCAGCTGGAGAAGTAACAACCACTGACTCACCCGAGACACAATGGGAACTTCACACATTCCTTAACCTATATCTCTTCGATCATGCAACCCCTATTGATATGGTCGGACTACCACAGCACCATTCTGGTTCAATTGTTTACCAAACTAAAAGTGGAGGAATCGTTCATCTGGACAACTCGTTGGGGTGGTCATCAATCATGTGTAACAAAAAGGGAGCCTTGTATTTGGAGAACCTTCTAAGAGAGAAGAAATACTCGGTGATGACCACAAAGGACGCTATCACAGGATAAATATCAACCATGGTAATCATTATCATTAATATGTATTGAAATCGTTTTAAATCGCGTTTTCAAGGAGATAAAACGAAACCTAGCATCACGCTGGTAGATTTCCCCTATCGGGATAGTAAACACCATTTTTTCTTGTGTTTTGCTGACGCTTCTAATTAAAATAATCATACTGTTGACTTTCATCAACAGGAACAGAAATTAAACGAGTATTTACAAATAGATTACTTGTTCGAATTATATTATTGAACCATTGTTCGAATTGTTTATAGTTAGATTTATTTACCAATTTTCTCCGTTCAAGAAACTTTGTTTCGGTTATTTTCCCCTGCAATATAATCCAGATTTCTTCTACATTATATATATTCTTTAATTCTGGATATTTAGATGATAAAATCGATTCAGCAAGTTTTCCAGCAACAACAATTTTTAATTTTGTATGACCTAAAAATGGCAACATAACATAAATTGCCATGATGATAATAATAACTAAAAGTAAAATATCAATCAAATTAATAACTGGGCCGTGTGCGAGATTGAATGTTATTCTACTTTCATTTAAGTTAATTTTATCAATTCGATAATTAAGAGCATAATTACCTTCTAAACTCGCAGAATTAGCTACTGAAATTCCTGAATAAATTGCTAAAACAGCAATGAAAACAGTTGCTAATGCGATTAAATCACCTTTTGTACTTTCTGGGATTTTATTGAGATATTGTATCCAATCAGATATTGTTATTTTTTCATTACTTCCAATCATGTAAATCCTCCCTCGATTATGTGTTCATAAGGGTAATTAATAACATATTAAAATGCTTTGAGGGGAGTCATTGTCTGGAAGGAAACGGTAGTTCATAAGAAAATTGGTCTGGGATTTGTCTACCCTTGTTTTGACTCCCTGGGGAATTATTTTCATTTATTTGAATAAAAACTTTTAGTTACAGTTAGGTATAGGTTTTTAAAAAAGTGATTGTCATAAACCTGTTGTTTGAAGAGGTTAGGCTAGGAAAATATTTTATGACATTTTTACGCGATATGTTTAAATACAAACATTGACAATTATTATCATGGAAGTGGGTGAATGATGAAGACGAATCATTTGGATCGGATGATCGGCCATTACTGTAAGATTGTCATAAAAGAACCAGGGGAGACCAAAGCGCGTGTGGTTACAGGAACAATACAAGAGATTGAGCACAAAACAAAATTACTGATGGTAAAATCCTATAGTGGATATTATTACTTGAGCATCGATGCAATTGTAGCTATTAAACCAAAGAATATGAATGATACCTAAACTTTTTTCTCAAAGTAACTCTTAGGTTCTCAAGGATATGTTTTTAAAGAAGAAAAAGTTACAAAATTGTAGGATTAAAGGAGAAGATATTTAATGGATTTAATAACTCAAGTTGCCGCTTTGTTAGGAGCCATCCTTGGTGCAATCATAGGATGGATCATTGCCGTAAAACGTCAAGAATATGATGCTAGTTACGTTCTGCACTTGATTGTTGGTGGTGTTGTCAGCGGGATTGTATGTATGATTTTTCCTTGGTTCATTATATTTATTGTGATAATTGGCGGAATATTAATCTATAAATCGTTGTATCAAGGATTTCTTGAACCACCACCTCCTGAGCCTCCAAGAATCGTGACTGACGAGATAGTTCAAGGAACGAAAGTATATATTGATATGGTGGACGGATCGAGTGAGAGCGGAACATTAGTAAGGATTGACAATAATGGTATTTTAATCGATGAATCTTTTAAACAGGTATTCATCCCTAATTCTAACATTAAAAAAATCACTAAGTATTAATAATAAAAAACGTGTTAATGCTTCTGATTCCAAGGATATGTTTTTAAAGAAATAATTATCTTAAAATTTCAGTATAACGTCTGTGACACCGAAGAAAAAGAGAATCCTGATGAAATCTGTGACGATTGTAAATTCTGTATAATTGATAATAAGGATTTTCCACCGAATCTCTTGTGATGGGTTAATGGTTTTCTCCTCATCCACGTCTTTATAAACAACAAGAGTATTTCTTCTTCCCGGGGAGGACCATGATGAACACAATATCATCTGAATTCAAAACGAAACTTGAGGAGATCACCGCGTTATCCTCTAAAATCAATAAGAACGATAAACATAGAATTCTTGAAATGATGAAGGCACATGTCGAGGAGATCGAAGAACGTTACAACAGACACGATGATCATTGGGCTATTGAGACCGCTGATTTGATTGTGCTCTGTTATGAACTCTTATTGATGGAGATGAAAGATATCGACGATGTGTTTGATCGGTGTCTTCCCAGGTTTGATGTGAAACTTAGGAGATTGGCTGCAGATGTCGCTTGAAAAAGAGTATTCAGAGTTGAAAGCAAAGGTTGTCGAGCGGAAAAAGGATTTCGACGAGTTTGTCACCTTTTTGGAGACGGAGACGACGTGGCTGTCGTCTCCTGCGAGCACGAAGTATCATCTCAGCGAGGAGAAAGGATTGCTTAAGCATTCGGTTGGTGTGACGAAAACCCTTCTGCAGTTGCGGGAATTCATGGCTCTAGCATTATCTGAGGAGAGCTGTGTTCTTGTCGCTTTGTTTCATGATGTAGGAAAAATCGGTATGCCGCATGCTCCCAGATACCTAAAAAAAGGAAATCAATTTGTATATAATACGGATCAGGTTGAGATGCAGATCGCTCAGAGAAGCCTGTATCTTGTGTCAAAGTATATTCCGTTGAGTGATGAGGAGGCGCAGGCGATATTGTACCACGATGGGCAGTATATCCCGGAGAACAAAGCTATTGCTCATAGGGAATGTCCGTTGACACTGCTTCTGACGTTTGCGGATACATGGACGACAGCGGTTCATGAGGACGGAAGGGAGATTAAGGAAAATAAAAATTATTATAGGCGAGCATCGATCTAAGATATAGCGAAGTGATGAATATGGAATATGGTAAATTTACAAGAGAATTAGGTCTCAAATTATATAAAAAATATTTAAATTCTTCTTATGCCGTATATTATGATCCTCATATAAAGAAAAGAATAGATGAACCTAATGCTTGTGAACCAACTCCTTTTTTTGATGAATGTTCGGAAGCAACAACATTGAGTATATCAGATATAGTAATAGTTAATAAAAACAATAATTTGGTAGAATTAATTGTAGAAATCGAAGAAAGTGGATCTGTTCCTAAGAAAATGATCGGCGATATTGGAAATATTATTCTATCAGAAAAAATGAGAATAAATAGAAAAAATTATAATTATGGAAATGTAAAATTTATTTTTGGAGTAAACGGAAACATTAAAGGAGATTCAGAAAAAAAGATAGAAAATATTAAACAAAAGTTACTTCAAATAAATAAGAAAACAGGTAATAAAAACATAGAAATTTTACCTATATTCAAAGATAATTTAGATTCTTTAGTGATGAAAATCGAAGAACAAATTTATGAAATGTTTCCTTTATAATCTAGCAATTTTTCCTGCATCAGTTAATTGAAGTCCTTCTTCCGTCGATATGTATCCCATATCTCGTAGTTCATCGATGTTTCTGTAGAGCATCGCTCTTGATATGCCAACGACACCAGCAAGATCATTGAGCGAGATTTTGGTATAATCTTTTTCACCGATCACTGATAATACTTTCTTTTGGCTTTCTGTTAATTTAAAAGACATTTTCGGTAACCAGACAACCGCGTTTTTATCTTCCTCTGGGTTGTATGCGATTTTTTTAACGCGATCGCTTCGTGCATATGCTGCAAAAAGGAGCCCGAGTGCTTTGGTTTTTCTGCCTGAGGTGATGTTGATGTAGATATCGTCGTTCTTTGGTTGCATGTCTATGATTTCGACGCATTTTTCTGCGACTTTGACGATGTCGTAGGCTTCGGTTTTAGCTTGTTTGACGTCGACGACTCGACCAAGTGATTCTTGGATGAGTTTGTAGCTTTCTTCTTGTTTCTTTTTATTTGTTTCATCAAGGAGCAGGATGAGTCGGTCTGGTCCTAGTCTGTTTGCTGCTAGGAGAACTGGGTCTGGTGAGTAGAGTGTTGCTATGAGGACTTTTGCCATAGTTGCTTGAAGGTAGCAGGTGTTCATTAATAAGGTTATCTACTCTTCATCATATTTTCATATAAAAAGTATATTTGTATACTAAATTGTAGAAATGTTTATATGGCGATGTACACTTCGATGTATGGTGGGAACCATGACTCAGGAGAAATCACCTCAAATAAAAAACGTGGACAATATCGATCGTGTAAAACTGAAGGAGTTCAAAGGAGTTCTCAAGAACTCTTCCTTCAGTGAACTTGACAAAAAGAACATAGAGTTCACCCTTGAATATTTCCAAGGTAAACATGATCCCGAGATCTCCAGCAGGAGCTTTCTTTTATACGGGGATACAGGGATAGGAAAAACATACCTCACAGAAAAACTTCTGCAGGCAATCAACACCCCAATTCTCTACATGTCATGTAATGATTTCTCCTTTTCTCAGGGGATACGCTACTCGGGATTCAAAGAGTTCTTGAGTAAAGCCAAACAAGAGGGACGACAAATCTTGTTTTTTGATGATCTTGGGTATCTACTATCACGAGATCAAATGATTTTTCATCCTGATAACACAAAGATATTCATGGAAATACTCGAACTCGTCAAGAAGAACCCTGATAAACTACTTATTGCAACCATGAACACGATGAAAGCACTAGATGAACGGATGATGGACAGAATAGAGGTGAAGATCCGCGTTGAAATCCCCACCAATCAGAACAAGCTGACGTTCCTTGATAGCTGTTTTCATGATCATTTGACAAGAGCCATGCGTGCGTTCATCTCTAAGAATTCCATTGGATATAACTATCGGGATGTGCCTGAGGTAATCAAACTCGCGTACCGACTTGGAGAAAACAGGGTAACGATGTCTTCGTTGAAGCAAGCATTACGGATATATCAGCCTACACAACTGTACGGTTATAAAGTGGAAAACGCCGTTGACGTGAACCTCAAAGACGTTATCGGGAAATCGAAGGCGATAACGGTTATGAAGAGACTAATTCAGGTATACAAGAACGATGTTCTGTGTGACCAGTTGAAATTACGTCGGGGGAATCTCCTGATGTTTTACGGTCTCCCAGGAACGGGGAAGTCATTTATGGCTCGTGCTCTTGCCGGCGAGATCGGTTTTCCGTTGATCAATATCGAAGGGAGAACCTTACAGAGAGGAGACGCATTGCGGTCGATTGGGATGATCACGGATATGGCGAAACGCTATAGGAACTGCATCATTTTTATCGACGAGGCAGAAAAACTCTTCGGAAACCCGAGATTTGGGGCGGATAACCCTATCCTTGGAGAGTTGCATCGATGCATTGATGGTGTCGATGGGGAGGATATTCAATCCATCTTTATCTTTGCAATCAATGACCTGAGCCGCTTTGGTCAGACGTTGCTTGACCGGTTTGTTCTTGTTGAGTTTGTATTACCTGCTTTTGAGGACCGCATGACGTTTTTCGCGGAGAAGATCGCACTGGTACGACCGTATGTGAGCATGGAGACGACGAGCAGAGAGCTGGCGCTGCATACGGAGAACATGTCGTATCGGGACTTGGATCGGTTCTGGAACGATCTGATGTTTTCCTACATTGAAGAGACGGGGGGGGACGCTGATGAGATGGCTCACAGGATTGCGAATCAGTTGAGAGCTGGAAATCAATGTGAAATCATGTTTGGGTAAGGAGAAAAAAATGATATTTATATCTAACAGTTATAAATGGATAAAAAACCCGATTTATAGTAAGGATTGGACAAAAAAATTGCAGGAGTTTTATTATTAGTAGGATTTATACTTGTAGTAATAGTAATATTTTTCTTTATCTTTATTATTGTCATTTTGATGATCTCAGGAATTGTGGCGTTTTTAGGTGCTCTTTTAGGAAAAGATAAATGAAAACCACATCTAAATTATTTTTCCTCGCCATAACAACCAAGTAATACGGAGAAAACAGCTATTTCAGGATATAAAATGAACCATGATGTAATTATGGAACGATTTATCATCGTTTTAACTTCCGGAAACGCGGATTTAAACCGAGATCATTATCATCCTGGTGTGATTGCTCTCAAAAAATTTAACTTCCTTATACTCCGTAAAAACTGCGATTAAAAGGAAAAATATATTCCCGTAGTGTTGAAGTTCTACGATAAAGGTTCTTCCTTGCATTGTTCAACCTCCATGTGAATTCCTATCACACATTTTAAGTGTTATGTGGGACCATCCCCGAGCAGAGGTATAACCATGACTAAGAAAAAAGAAACTAAAAAATCCTCCGCAAAGGAGAAGCAGAAAAAAATATTCGATGAAACTGGGAAGCTCGTCATCAATAAAATGTCGGAACAGCAAATCGATGATTTAGAGAAACAAGTTGAAGAGTCATTACATGATTCTATGAAACGAGTAGGTATAAAACCACCACAATCCCTCGATGAATTACGAGAGAAAAAACGACAGTGTTGGCGGAAATATTACAGCCAAAATAAAGAGAAATACAAACAATGGAACAAGAACTGGCGATTGAAAAATCAGAAGAAGAAAAAATCAGAATAATCTATTCACTCCTCCTCTCCTTTCTTCTTTTTAAACACTGTTTTTAACGTGATAGAGGGATTAGAATTGGTCGGACGATGAATCTTTCCAATAATGTGTTTACCACTGTTTAAAACGAGGTGAAGGTGACAGAGAAAACAGCTTACCTAGATTATGATTAACGCCACCAAACGAAAAGGAGAATCACAATAGTTGTGTTTTCAACAGATTTAAATGATTGCGAAACATCATAACTTATGAAAAGATATCTTTGCTTGCGTTGCTCTACCAAAAACCATAAGGTAATTGTAACACCAAAGAGGAAAGGAAACTATCTTGTTTGTCCTATCTGCAAAAGTTGTGACTTGGAAGAGGTGAAATAAGATGGAAGAAACACAAGAGGAACAAGCGAAATCTCTATTACGTTACGTGGATAGTATTGTGACTATTACTGCTAGTGAGAACGTTGTATATGGAAAGTTGAAAGATATAGGTCCTGAATTTAGCACCATAGAATTCAATGATGCAAAAATCGCCCTCTACCATAAATTAGTGACATATTACCTACCACCAGATTCAACTTCTCCTGTAATTATAAAAGTATTACCAAGAAGAAACAAACTATTGTGTCGTCGGTATAGTGAAACTTACAAACTAAATAGGAACTATAATTTGTGGAACAACATACTAAAAGGAGGCAAAAAATGACTGAAGATGAAGAAACAAAAAGAAAAATTCTCATTGGACAAAAAATTTACACTGAAGAGTTCCGAATTTTAATGAGAAATACGTTAGCTGACCTGGATGGAGACAAACAATATCAATCAGAAACAGCAGCACTGCTGAAGAAGTTGCATCAAGCGTTATACAGTGAAAAGTATCTGATTGGTTCCGTGATGAGCGCTCTAACAACAGCATTGATAATTGTTGCTGAAGGTGTGGATGAGTTTTTTCCATCAATCGAAGAAATAGAGCAAAAGAAGGTGAAACAAAAATGAAAAACGAACAATATCTTTTCAAAGGCGGCGTTGTTGTCCTCAAGGTAGCGGTAGAATGGATTGCCCCTGTCAACGACAAAGTAATAGCACAAGGAGTTGAATATACCAAACTCGAATCCAAGACCAAATAAATTAATAATTATTTCAAGTGCTCCTTTAACACCCGAACTTAAAAACTATTTACACTTACTTCGTGAAGACTTACATTTACCTATTTTCTATCAACGTTTTATAGAAGATGAGAAAACACTGGATAATCTTAGCTAAATCTTCATATCTAGTAAAAATAAAAATTAATTAAAAATCGTCAATATTTTCGTCGATATTTATAACGATTTTACAGGAGAAATTTGAACGCTATCCACTTTGTTACCCGCCCATTCTGCCAGTTATGTGGCAGAGACGTGTTATATGCCCTTATGAGTATCCAGCGAATTCAGTTCTTGGTTTTAACTGTTTTGGTCGCATGATTACAATGTGCATGTTTGTCGTACATTACAAGGAGGTGAATGAAAAAATCCCCTAATTATGGACTAGTCCTCCTTTTTGAAAGAAGGGTTGAAGAATTCGAAACAACAATGGATGAAACTCTATAAACCTCGGAAATGGTTTGCTTCTTGCCTGGTTTTCAGGCATAATAACAGCTAAAGGGTCTGACCAATCACTTTGATGGCCATAGATGTCTTTGGCTTTTACCGTAATAGTATAATGTCCTCTTTTCGTCCAACTATGGGTTGAATTAACGATTTCTCCGGAGGTGTACGGTCCTATCCAACCGCTATTGCTGTTGTCTCCCCAGTCGAACATGAAATACACTTGATCGTCTTGAGGGTC
>Ga0209777_10002190_pt1 | contig 26298 bp, 25 predicted proteins | sample FrelakmetHBP12HB_FD_187147 | JGI IMG/M metagenome (GOLD analysis project Ga0209777, IMG submission 187147) | Freshwater lake sediment microbial communities from the University of Notre Dame, USA, for methane emissions studies -HBP12 HB (SPAdes)... | ecosystem: Environmental > Aquatic >... | reverse complement strand
TGGCTACTATTCAAAAATGGACCGGATTTACCCGCGCTGGAGCGCAAATTGTAATTGATCGTTTTATCGAAAGAGGAATCCTTACCCCCAAGAATAAGGATAAGAAATACGGCCAATCGTATGTCTACAAAGAGTATCTGGACATCTTTATTGGCAATGATTAACGGAAAGTTATGAATGAAGCCAAGACCGAGGCAAAACTGATAGACCCGAAGCTGAAAACCAGCGGCTGGGGCCCGGTATAAGGCTCGAAAGTCCTCCGGGAATACCACTCACGGCCGGTAAAATTCAGACCGGTGGTGGGCGCGCCAAATCATTGATTGTAGATTATGTTTTGGTTTCTGATGATGCAACAGCATGGGTCTCTGGAATAGTATTACCAGTTGATGTTGGCCTAAGTGCCACTGGGAACCCCCCTAGTGGAAGATGGTGGGAGCGCATCTAATGCTATACAATCATATGACTTGGGCAATGAATAGGAAAAACACTCTTCTCCTACCTTGAATGTGCGTAATACCTTCATTCTATTGCTTAGTCATTCGAACCTATCTGGTGCGCCTAGCCTCTAAGGTGATTGAAGACAATGGTTAGTGACCCTCTCCCATAGGTGTTGATCGAGAGTTGACTTCGTGCCCAGTACTGGCCCTATTGGATCGCTTCTGGTTCGCAGCCCCCGACTTTGTGGCGGGCTATCAGCGACGTCAAGCGTTGGCCACGTTCTAGTTTGTCAACGCCTGAGTCTCCTTTGGTACCTGCCAGTCTGACTGTGTCGCCTGTATCGGAAACTCATGCCGGTGAGTTCTTTGCCCTGGTCCAGCGTTTTGATTCTTCCTTTTACCCACTTAGGCAAGGTGTCATATTCCATGTCATGCCACTTGTGGTCACTGATCCTCTGAAGTGGTCGTGCGGCAGTGGGTCCGCCAACCCTGGCCTGCTTGGTCACCTTCCCTGTCTCCGCTTCGTTGGCATCCCCCGTATTCACCTGAGGCAACTGGGCAGCCGCCTCATCTGCCACTCCGTTCTCCGCAATTGCCTCCTCTATCATAGCAGTTATTTCGGATTTCATATCCTGTATTCGGACCTTGGCTTGGCTGCGCTTGCTTTTATAGGAACGGGCGCAGATTACACTGGCAATTAGTAGGCAAACGCCCAGAGCAGATAACCCAGCATAGATGAGGGGCACGAAGGTTGACGGGCCCTGCACGTGACTCCAGTTGTTGCCCTTCCAGTGAAGAATGCCGCTATCTGTCAATGCAAAGACATCTGACTGCGAACTGCCCCAAATAGCATATGGTGGATGGTTGGGCTTCTCACAGTTGGCGTTAGAAGGACCCCATCCTCCACCGGCATAGTGCAGAATGGTGCAACGGACCCCCACCGCGAAGATGTCGGTCGGCCTATTGCCCCAGACACCACCAAGATAACCCGTGGTGCCACTATTCATGCTACTCCAGGTACTGCCGTCATAGTGCAGGATTGTGCCCGAATCCCCCACAGCCCAGACCTCGGATGATGATATAGCGCACACATCGTGAAGGCTATCCATGCTTGGGCTGGGCATGGCGCTCCAGTCACTGCCGTCGTAGTGCAGGATGGTGCCACCCCGTCCCACAGCGAAAACGTTGATGGCAGAGGTTCCCGAAACGGCTTCAAGCTGGTTTGCACCACCCCACACGATGCTCCATTCGCTGCCATCGTAGTGGAGGATGGTAGACGAGGTGTAGGCAGTCGAGCCCGTCCCCACAACGAAAACGTCAGATGACGACACACCCCAGACATCATTGAGACCATGGGAAGTGCCGCTGTTCATCTGACTCCAAGAGGTACCATCATAGTGTATGATGGTACCCCCACCCCCCACTGCAAAGACGTCGGATGACGAGGTGCCCCAGACACCGGAAAGATAACCCGTGGTGCCACTATTCATGCTACTCCAGATACTGCCGTCATAGTGCAGGATTGTGCCGCTGTCTCCCACCATGAAGACATCGGATGACGAGCTGCCCCAGATGTCGTTCAGGTGAGGGAGAGAGATTGCACATCCGCCTGACGGCAGCAGAAGGCTAGCAGCCGCCAACATAGCTGCCACAAGGAACGAAGCCGTAACCATCCGAGACTTACGCATGATCTTTGGCAATCCCTCGACGTTGAAGGTCGTCCGAACCATCTGCGCGTGTGCCCGCCGACGGCGTTTCCCTGGCCAAGATGACGGTGACGTTGTCGGTTGCGCCCTTCCTATTTGCAAGCTCTATCAGCCTTCTGCAGGCCTGGTCAAGATCTGCTGAGGCGGCGATGGTCTCTATGATCTCATCCTCGGTCAGGGTATCCGTCAGCCCATCCGAGCACAGGAGCAGAGTGTTCCCCGAAAGCTCCCAGTCATAGAAGTCGGGCACAACCTCTCCCCCCGCGCCAAGTGAGCGTGTGACGACGTTCTTCTGTGGATGGTCAACAGCCTGTTCTTCGGAAATCACTCCTCTGTCGACCAACTCCCGGACCAGAGAGTGATCTCTTGTCACCCGCTCGACATGTTCTCCTATCAGGTATGCTCTGCTGTCACCGACGTTAGCTATCAAGGCTTTGTTCCCGGAGACGATGGCCAGCACCAGTGTACTCCCCATTCCCTGATAGGCAGCATTCTCCTTCGAAAGCAAGTGAATCTCCTTGTTAGCCTTGGCCACAGCTCCTTTGACAGCCTCTCTGAGGTTGTCCTCAGCCAGATTGGCCTTCAGAAACTCCTCCACTTCTACCAGGGCCACCTTACTGGCCACCTCCCCCGCAGCGTGTCCCCCGAGTCCATCAGCCACAGCAAGGAGATGAATACTACCCAGCTTGGTGACGATCAGGCTATCCTCGTTCGTGGTCCTGACTGTGCCTACGTCAGTCTTGCTGAAGACCTCAAGATTGGCCATGACGCACCGTCCAAACCATTCCGTTGAGATCGTCGATGACTTCATCAGTAATGACGAGCTTTTCTTTGTGCCGATGCTCCATGTCCAGCCTAAGGCTCAAGATCTTGTCTCTGAGATCTGCATTTGCAACTAGAGACATGAGTTGTCCGAGGGTATGCACGCATTTTTGGTGGTCGCCGTTCTTTGCCGAGAGCATGAGCATCTCACAGAAGACGCTCCTCATATTCCACTGCTCTTTGGCGTCTAGTAGTGCCTTCTTGCTGTCGTTGAGTTTGGCACTATAGGCATCCCAGATGTACTTCGCCAGTTGCTCCCTAAATTGACGTATTGACGGCCTGCTCTTCGAATCTCTCTGAAGGCAACCAAGTATGAGGTCATCGAGTGGCTCTATCTTGGGGTTGTAGCGGCTTGGCTTCTCGGGAACCAGATCCGGTACTCTCTCATCTTTGTCTGCAAGCGACCCGAAGTCGAACGGATTGCTGCCTGTCATCATCTCATAGGTCAGTAGTCCAAGCTGATAGACGTCTGTACTCTTGCTGACGATTCCTTTCCCCTTCTGCATCTGCTCCGGGGCAGCATAGCCCGGGGTGTAACCCGTGACAGATATCGAACTGGTAGCTACCTTTCCGAGTCCCCAGTCCGTAACCTTAGGTTCCCCCAACTTCGTCATGAGGACATTGCGCGGTTTCAGGTCAGTGTGAATGACGCCCAAATCATGAGCATATTCAAGAGCTCTCGCAACGTCGAAGGCTATTGTGCAGGCTTTCATTGGATCAAGCGCCGGACTCCTATCCATTAATCCCCTAAGGTCACCACCATCCACATACTCCATCTCAAAAAGTGGCACAGGGGAAAACAGCGGCTGGATTAGCCGTACGATGTTCGGGTGATCTAGTCTTTTCCAGATATCCAACTCTTTGAAGAACATGCTCTGATTCTTCTCTGGTTCTCTCGGCACCTTCAAGGCGATGACAATTACGTTTCCGTCTTGTGATCTTCTCTGTGCTGAATACACCTCTCCAAACCCGCCAGAGCCCAGGAATCTCACTGGTCCATACACCTTCTCAAGCTTGTTGACCATGCTCTGTCCTGGTATCTCAATCCTCTGTTTTGCTTCATATCTAGGCCCAGGTCCCAGGCCCCCCACCCTCTCCTCCTTGGGAACAGCCACCTGTTGTCGGTTGATAAGAATACCGGTAATTTCCTCTACCTTGGATGTGCACTTCTGTATCAGGTCATCCACCATGGCCTTCTCAGCCTCCAACCTCTGTTGCACAGTGAAATCGCGCACATTGTCGAAATGTTGCAGAGCTTTCCTGAAAGCCTCTTTTGCATCATAGAACTTGTTTTGATTCACCAAGTGACCGGCATCATCCATAATCCGCATACCAGCCTGGATTCTGGCGGCTGCAAGGCCCTGATATGCCCTGGCTTTGAGGAGCTCATATGGTTTGTCTGTGGACGAAAACGAGTCTAGGTAACTCAGCGTTTGCAGGAAGGCCTCCTCTCTCCTATCCACCTTCTCTTGTGAGGCTGTTTCGATCATCGCTTCCCCTTTGGCGAGCATGCACGCCTCGATGCTCACCCCCATCTCTGCTACTGCTTCTTCTATCGTAGATTTGTCATCAAAGCCAAACTCACAGGCAATGACAGCGCCCTTCTGGCATAGCTCACGTGCGGACTCGTATCCCCGTTTGGCATCTTCGAACTGGCCTGAGCCAAACTGCGCCTTTGCCTTTTCGGCGGTCTGCTGCGCTTCCTTGACAATAGCCTGCATCTCCGCGTTTGCCTTGTTCTTCTGGGCAATTCCGACGTCCTTTTCTATGGTAGCCATGGTCGCTGCAAGAGCCCTGACTACTTCGTCTTCCCTTCTCTTGACGGCCAGCTCCTTGGCCCGGTCATACTCCTTCAGGGACTGCTGCCATGCTTCTATCGCCCGGGAGAAGTCATCCTGCCTGTATCTCTCAGTACCTTGGGCTTCCAGACTCTTGGCTTTGCTTAGCAGGTACTCAGTCGTAGGTTTGGCGGCGAGCTGAGCTTTCTGAGCGAGAGAGATGGCCTCAGTGGTGTCACCCTTGTTTATGGCTTCTGCTACCTGCCTCAGCAGCTTCTTGGCCTCAGCCAAGTCCGCCCCGGTATGTGCCTCACGCATGGTCTGTGCGGCTTGTTCCACCTCGGTCTTGACTCGTTTAAGCTCAGCCTCGTGACCTCTAAGCTTCTCAATGTGCTTCGATTTCTCCTGCCTTGCCTTCTCTCGATCGTCTTTGCCGTTACTCATCATTGCCCCTCCTCTCACGCCGTTTTCACGGCTATTCCATGTGCGAAGCCTCGCGCTTCATTCCCTCAGAATCACTAGTTAACACACGTTCCTGTCAAGATGCAATGCTCAGTCCCCATCCTTCTTGCTTTCCCTGGTTGCCTTATCTATCATCTCGGCTATCTCGCCCTGCTCCTTCTTGATTGCGTCAGCTAATCTGCCCTTCTCTTTCTCAAATGCAGCAGCGGTTTCTGTTTCCTCCATCTCGACGCGCTCCTTTGCCAGACGTCCCTCCCTTCCGATACGCTCCAAACCTGCACCCAAATAGCCTACAAGTGGTTTGGTGAGAGTACACGCAAAAGGTATCCCTATTAGGGGGCCTAAGTCTGCATATAAGTGAAAGACCGAGTGTATTCTTCCAACAGCATCGAAAACCACATACAGAGCGACGCAGTAAATGATTTCAAAGAACACGAGAATGCCCCAACCGCTGCCGCCATCGTCCTCCTCTCCAGTATTGCCTATTACCACACCAAACGTGACAAGTGCCGGAATGGCTGCTGCCAGTGCCGCCAGCCCCCAGGTGACGTGAACTGCTGTCAGGCCCCACACAATGAAGTATCCGGCTGAAGAGATACCGGCTGCTATCAGGAATCTGAGGATTGGCCCCACGTTGCCAAATCTGATCAACGCGGTGGCCGTGGCAGCGACTGCCATTGTGATCGAAATGAGTATCCCCCAGGCCACTTAGCCTCCAGGCCCCTGCTTGTTCTTTGTGGGATAGATGGTAGGCAGAAGGGGCGAGCTAGCCCACCACCCCCCGATCGACGCGTTGACCGGTATTGCTTTTGATCGCATGTCAGGGAATCCTCATCTGTCATCCTTCTTGTCTTGTCGAGTCGCCTCATCTATCATCTCGGCTATCTTGTCTTTCTCTCTCTCGATTGCCTCAACTCTCCTAGCCTTTTCCGCCTCGTAGGCTTTCTCTGCTTCCGCTTCTGCGGCCTTGACTCGTTCTTGCTGCAATCGCCTCCTGCGTGTGTAGAAAACCGCGGAAAAGATGATGCCAAGTCCCAGGATAGATCCACCGGCCCACACAGGGGCGAAGTTGAAGGGCCTAATCCTGGTGGTGAACGAAGCCTCGCTTGACCATTCAGACCAGTTGCCTGCGCCGTCTTGGTGTCTCACCCTCCAGTGGTAAGTCGTCGAGTAGCGAAGAGTATTTGAAGGTACGGTAATCTCAGTCAGGCTCTTGGTGTCCGGGCCGCTGTCAAAGACAGGGTCAGAGTAATCTCCGGTTGCCGTGGTTATCTGCCACTGCGAGGCTGCATGGACATCGCCATTATCAGGGCCAGAGAAAGTCGATGATTGCAGGGTAGGCGTCGGGCTCTGATCAGCGGCGCCATCGGCCGGCGAGACGTTGGCCGGCTGGTTGGGCGGGGCCGAGGTGGTGGTGAAGGCCGTCTCGGCGGACCAGGTGGACCAGTCTCCGTGGTTATCCTCATATCGCACATGCCAGTAGTAGGTCGTGGAGTAACCCAGCCTGCTGGCCGGCACCGGAATGCTCGTTAGGTGTGAAGTGTCAGAACCACTGTCGAAAACAATGTCGGAGAAGTTGGCACTTGTGGCCACCTGCCACTGCGAGGCTACATGAGTATCGCCAACGTCAGGGTCGGAGAAGGCCAATGATCGCAGCGTTGGCGTGAGACTCATACCGGTGGCTCCGTTTGTGGGCGAGTCCTGGCTGGGCTGGTTCGGCGGCTGGTACGCGATCAGAACAGGATAGCCAAGAACCGCGCCATCGGCACACACTACGAAGACGTTCGTTGCGGAGCTACCCCAGACATTACGCAGACAATCGGTGTTATCACCGAACCTGCTGGTCCACCCGCTGCTCATGGGAGTCCAAGAGCTCCCGTCGTAGTGATAGATGGTGCTGCCACCACAGCCCACAGCGAAGACGTCAGTAGCAGAACTGCCCCAGACACCCATAAAAAAGGCGGTAGTGCCGCTGCTCAGGGCACTCCAGTTGCTGCCGTTGTAGTGGAGGATGGTGCCACCCATTCCCACGGCAAAGATGTCCGTTGGGGAGCTGCCCCAGACATCCCAGAGGCTACTTGTAGTTCCGCTATTCAGTAGTCCCCAGACGCTGCCGTCGTAGTGGAGGATGATTCCACGATAGATAGAGCTGCCGGTGTCCCAATAGCCGCCCACGGCGAGAACGTCGGTGGCAGAACTGCCCCAGACACCATTTAAATCTAACGAAGCGGTAGTGCCGCTGCTCATGGCAGTCCAAGAGCTCCCCTCGTAGTGCAGAATGGTGGTATTATCGCCCACAGCGAAGACATCCGTGGCAGAGCTGCCCCAGACACCATTTAACGAAGCGGTAGTGCCGCTGCTCATGGCACTCCAGTTGCTGCCGTTGTAGTGCAGGATGATCCCAGCTTCTCCCACAGCGAAGACGTCCGTAGCAGAACTGCCCCAGACACCGCGTAGTTCACTGTGATTGAAGGAGAGGCCGCTGCTCATGGGAGTCCAAGAGCTCCCGTCGAAGTGCAGAACGGTCCCGGCGACTCCCACTGCGAAGACGTCCGTGGCAGAGCTGCCCCAGACATCACTCAGCGTCCCAGGCGCCGAGATGGCCACGATCTTCCAGCCATAAACATCAGAGCCGACCACGGCGGCAGGAAGACACAGACACAGACACAAGGAGATAACAAGCGCCGGAACCACCAGCATCCGAGCCACACGGGCTGGTTCCTCCTTTGCATGAGCCAAGAGTCTTGCCCGGCAGCGCAGAAGTAGATTGCCGCCGTGCCGTAGGACTCCTGCTAGCATTCGACCCAAGTTCACCTCCACCCCTCCTGCTGCCTGAACTGGGCAAACCTGTCCGCCATCTTCGGTGAGACGGAGGGACTGACCTCGTGCAAGGCCGTTAGAAGATCACGCATCTCGATATTGCGTTCCACACCTGTCTTCACTGACTCCACAAACGGAATATCGCCTGCTTTCTCACAGATGCGACGAATGTCGGCGCCGCTATACCCTTCCAGCACCTGTGCCAGCTCATCAAGAGAAACGTCATTGCCCACAGGCTTGCCCTCGAGATGGAGTGCTAGAATCTGCCTGCGGGCCGCAAGATCAGGTAGTGGAATGTATATCTTCTCATCAAATCGCCCCGGCCTGAGGACTGCACTGTCGAGAGACCAGGGCTCGTTAGTGGCTCCAATGAAGAGCAACGCCTTTGTCTCATCCCTCTTCTCCTTGCTCAATCCCTCCATCTCAGCCAGAATCTGAGGCACCACTCTTTGCATTACCGTGGAGTGGCTGCCACTGCGCTTCGGAATGAGTGACTCTACTTCGTCAATGAAGATAACCGCCCGGTCATGCTGTCGTGCTGCAGAGAATAGCTTGGCAATGTTCTGCTCTGCCTCTCCCACCCACTTGCTCATTACTTCAGAGGGCATTACCGTAAAAAAGGCTGCGTCAATCTCCGAGGCCACCGCCTTGGCCAGCATTGTCTTGCCAGTCCCCGGTGGACCATACAGGAGTATTCCACCGCCTCTCTTGATCTGAAAGCGCTCGGCCTGCCGAGGATGCGTGAACGGGTAGATCATCTTTATGCGTATCTGTTCCTTGACATCCTCCAGCCCAGCCACATCGTCGAGCTTCACGTCCGGCTTCTCCACCACCAACCATTCTGAAGCCTCCTGACTTGAAGCAGGCATCTCCTCCTTGATCCCAGAGACATCTCGTCCGCCCTTCAGCATCTGTCCGAGGACTTCAGCACGTCGCATCACCTCTTCAGCCTGTTTGATGCGGGCTTCTCTCAATGGGGAGACAGACTTCTCGGCTGCTTTGTAGAGGAACTCGGATGCCTTGAGAAGGTTGTATCTAGCCCCTTTGAGATTGCCCGATTGCTGATCCTTGAGGCCCTTCTCCAGATACTCCGCGCTCTTCTCGACGTAGAACCTCACTTCAGTTCTTTCCTCATTTCTTCCTCTATGTGCCGCAACCCCTGGCTGATCCGCTCATCACTAGCAGCACCCTCATCGTGGGCGACCTCACCGGTCATCGTTGTCTCCACCTCCTTGACGGACTCCTCAGACAGCCCCTCGGCCGAGAAGATGGTGGCGCTGCTGACATCCATGATGGCGGACAGGCGTTCATCCAGAGTGCCAGCCCTAGACAGGGCTCTTTCCAATTCCATGTGCATCTTGGTGATATCCTCCGGCTTGGCGCCAGCCATCATGGAGTCACTGAGCGCTTTCATCGACTGGGCAAACTCACCGGTGGCTTTGACCTGGTCTCTTTCAAGTGCCACGGTTTCCAGGGCTACCAGATAGCGCTCCCACCTATTGACCATTGTGCCCGCACGTAGATACGCTTTGGCCAGGTTCTCAAACTGCTGCCTGTCGCCAAGCTTCAATGACTGCTTGCCGAGTTCCCAGTACCTCTTCTGGGCGCTCTTGCACTTCTCCACATAGGTTCGAACCTTGGTCAGACCTTGCCTGAACTTGACTTCTCTCTCGATGTCCTTCTCTTGGTGCCTTCGCTCCATAAATCCCGGCATGGTCGCTCCTTTCTCCAATCCGTCTTGGCATACCCTCTTTGCGGCTATGCCAACCACTTGTCCTTGAACTCAGAGACGTCGTAGCCTTCCTTCTCCCACTGCGCTAATCTTGTCGCATAGAGCTTCCTTTGATTCCCAAGTTGTTCTTGACTGCGAATCCCGCGGAGGCCTCTCCATGCAAGAAATGCCACCACACCAAACAATACAGCAAATACCTCGTAGACCAGAACCTCTGAAACACCATAACTGGCTTGTGTGGGACCGATGACAAGGAAAAGGAGGCTCAGGAACCCACACAGGATAACCACGACGAGTAAACAGCCCCTCTTCGACTGGTTCACTCTGGTTCTCATCTCAGCCATCCTCCCTTGACTTAGACACTACTCCAGCCACTTCTGCCTGAATTCAGAGACGTCGTAGCCTTCTTCCTCCCACTGCGCTAGTCTTGCCTCATAGGGCTTCCTTTGCTTCTCCCACTGCTCTTGGCGGTGAATCCCACGGAGGCTTCTCCACGAAAGAAACGCAATGACAGCAAACGCTAGACCGAATACCACTGCTGCGCCGACCTGCCCGGGACTGGCTTGGTTAAGAGTGGCGGCGAAGCAGAGTGCGCTGAAGAGCGAAAAAACAGTTAGTGACGATAGCAGGACCACCTTCTTCAAGCGCTTCACTCAATCCCCCATCTTCACCTGGTGCAGCACGACGGCAACCCTCTGCACCAATTCTTCAGAAGTACCCTGTCCCTCTTTTGTGCGGAACTCCACCTCTTTGAGAATGCCAGCAAGTTCACGTTTCGCCTCTTCACCGGCGTAGCGATCCAGATCGCGACCGTATTTCAAGGCACCTCCCATATCTCCCATCATGAGGTGAACCAAGCACAGTTCAGCGCAGTAATATCGCGAGCGCTTCATATCCCCCTGGCTCTTTCCAAGTGATTCCTTGAACTCTATCTTGAGATACTCGGCCAAGTCCTTCTGCATCTCCAAAATGCTCTGGTAGCGGTCCTTCATCTGCTTCTGAAGACATTTCATGATTATTGGCTCTACCGGGGCTGCCTCTGGGTGAACAAGGGACGGGCTCTTGGGCTCGGTCATGGTGATCTGCGCCATAAGCTCAGTCATCTCGTCAGACTCATGTGGCAATACACCTGTAACCAGCTCATAGAACACAACGCCTAACTGGTAGATGTCCGTCCGGTAATCCGTCCTACCGAACTTCTGTGAGATCTGTTCTGGAGCAGCATATTTTGGGGTGAACCCACCAAGTTTGGAGGACTTACTCTCTCCAGCCACTTTGCTCAACCCCCAGTCGGAGACCACAGGCACATTGTTGTCGCCCTTAAGAAGGATATTCTGAGGCTTCAGGTCCATGTGAACTACTCCCTGAGCGTGCGCATGTTTCACCCCGTCCGCAATCTGAAACATCAGGTTAGCAGCTTGCTCGACGCCTACAGGCTTCGCCATATCATCCAGGCTTCCATTACAAAGCTCTATTTCCAGATAAGGTGTGGGGAATATGTTTACGGTATAGAGCTTGCATACATTCCTATGATTGAGGCGCTGCCAGTTTGAGATTTCTTTGACAAAGCTTCTACCGGTAGACTCATCAAGCGAGATCGGTATCTTCACTGCCACATCTTGGTTGTCTTTCTTTCTCTTTGCCCGAAAGACCCTTGCAAAGCCACCGCTCCCTATAAGGACGACATCGCAGTAGAGCCGACCCAGTTCGGCCGGGAATATGGCCGCTGAAGGAGTGGCAGGAACAGGGGTCTCTTTTTGTTTTTGCTCATACTGGCGCACCCTGTCCTTTAGCTTCAGCAACTCCTGCTCCACCTGATCCACTTTGCTGGGTTGCTTCAGTTTTCCTCTAATGGATTCCATCTCTGGTTTGAAGACATCCTGAAATTGCTTCAGATCATCCAGTTCCTTTTCGGCGCGCTTGAGTCTAAGAATGGCATCCTCCAGGCGCTCGAAGTCTTCGATCATGACCTTTCTATCCTTCATCTTGAACCTCCAATGATTTCACTATAACCACTTCTTCTTGAAGTCAGAGATGTCGTATCCTTCGTCTTCCCATTGTTTCAGGTTTTCCTCGTATTGCTTCATCAGGGCTGCAAATCTACGCCTCCGCCACAGGTAGCCTGTTGGCACTCCTATTAGCACCACTCCTCCGCAAGCACCCCCAATGACATAGAAGAGGAAAGACCGGTTAGAAGTGGTGCTGCCATTGACATCTGAGCCGGTGGTGAACGAGGTCTCGGTGGAGTAGTCCGACCAGTTGTCATGATTGTCCTGATGCCTCACTCTCCAGTAGTAGGTTGTGGAGGCATTGAGCACCCCCGATGGGACACTAAGCTGGATCAAGTTGGAGACATCCCTTCCGCTGTCAAATACGGTGCTAGAGTAGTCTCCAGCACTGGTCGTTATCTGCCACTGGGAAGCGGCATGGGTGTCACCTGAATCGGGGTCAGAGAAGGCCGAGGAACGCAAAGTTGTCTTAAGGCTGATATCGGTGGCTCCTTTGGCTGGCAATACATTGCTGGGCTTGGCCGGAGCCCCTGAAGCCACCGTGGCAAAAGAGGTCTGCGCAGAATAGGCAGACCAGTTGCCATAGCTATCCTGGTACCTTACATGCCAGTAGTAAGCCGTATTGTAGCTCAGCTTACCTGACGGTACAGCGATCTCGGTCTTATTCGCCGTATCCACACCGCTATCAAATACCGGACTGGTGTAGCTGCCAGATGTAGCCGTGATCTGCCATTGCGAGGCAGCATGAGTATCTCCAGCATCAGGATCGGAGAAGGCTGAGCCCTTCAGCGTGGGCGTAAGACTAATGCCTGTAGCCCCACTCGCAGGAGACGCATTGCTCGGTGTAGCCGGCACCTGCATCGCCGTAGTGGTAAAAGAGGTCTCCTCAGAATAGGCAGACCAGTTACCATAGCTATCCTGGTACTTCACGTGCCAGTAATAGGGCATATTGTAGCTCAGCTTACCCGACGGTACAGCGATCTCGGTCATATTCGTAGTATCCACACCGCTATCAAATACCGGACTGGTGTAGCTGCCAGATGTAGCCGTGATCTGCCACTGCGAGGCAGCATGAGTATCTCCAGCATCATGATCGAAGAAGGCTGAGCCCTTTAGCGTGGGCGTACCACTAACGCCTGTCGCCCCACTCGCAGGAGCCGTATTGCTCGGTGTAGCCGGCACCTGATTCGATGTAGTGGTAAATGAGGTCTCCGTAGAATAGTCAGACCAGTTGCCATAGCTATCCTGGTGCCTCACATGCCAGTAATATATGGTACTAACGCTCAAGCGTCCCGAGGGTATGGTGTTAGTTGTCAGGTTAGAGGTGTCAACATCACTGTCAAACACCGGGCTGGTGTAGCTTCCTGACGTGGTGGTGATCTGCCACTGCGAGGCAGCCTGAGTATCTCCAGTATCAGGATCGGAGAAGGCTGACGATCCAAGCGTAGGCGTAAGGCTGACATCAGTGGCTCCGTTGACCGGCGAGACGTTGCTCGGTTGACTGGGGGGGACTTCTGTCACCATAATTGTGACTGTGGCGGCGTTGGACTGGGCTACCCCATCACTGGCCTTGTAGGTGAAGGAATCAGTGCCATTGAATCTGGCACTGGGAGTGTAGCTGAAGGAGCCATCGGCATTGAGCGTCAAAGTCCCATGGCTCACCGTGCTGGCCAGGATTGCCGTCAGTGTGTCGCCATCAGCATCCGTGTCATTGCTTAACACACCGGGAGCAGAGATATTGAGGGGAGTGTTCACATCGGTGTTGTAGGCATCATCGGCGGCTACCGGAGGGCGGCTAAGAGTGATCAGGGAGTCTTCAAAAACAGTTGCAGGCCCATTGTTCTCGAACTTTAACTGCAGCGTGTTGACACCCTGGTCGACAACTCCGGTAGGCAAATTGATATGGTCGCATTGCACGCCAATGTCGTAGTATTGATACATGTAGACCTGAGCCCCATTAATCAACACTATCAGACGGCATTGGTAGATGGCCTGGAAATGCAGGTCAAGGCGACCAGCGACCTCGGCGTAGGGACTGGTGAAATTCTCAGTGAAGCTCGAATTGGTGGATGCGCTGTACCCCAGACTCTCAAAGGTGATGCCGGTCGCTGGAGCTTCCTCGTTAAGAGTGATCAGGGAGTCTTCAAAAACAGTTGCAGGCCCATTGTTCTCGAACTCTAGCTGCAGCGTGTTGACACCTTGGTCGATAACTCCGGTAGGCAAATTGACATGGTCCCATTGCACGCCAATGTCGTAGTATTGATACATGTAGACCTGAGCCCCATTAATCAACACTATCAGACGGCATTGGTGGATGGCCTGGAAATGCAGGTCGAGTCGACCGCTGGCCTCGACATAGGGACTGGTGAAATCCAGAGTGAAGCTCGATTGAGTGGCTGAACTGTAGCCCACACTCTTGAAGGTCATTGATGTCGACGCAGCCTGAGCGGTGCCAACGCTTGCCAAGATAGCAAGCGTGCAAGCCACTAGAAGAAGGCAGGCTGCGATTCTGGACAATCTGCGCACTTTCTCGCTGTTCGTCATTGCTTCATCTCCCCGAATGCTGTGATTACGAATAGACAGAGCGGCGAAAACTGCAAGGAATGCCGCCAAGACCAGGCTCAACGTCCGTTGCATTCTCTTTGTCTGTGTGAAGCTCGATTGCAGCAAGCCCCGCATGCGCGCGATCTTCGCTATCCGGGGCTGTTGCTGCCCCACGACCTTGGCCTGTTTCCCAAGTTTCTTCATCATCGCGCTCAGCTGCACCATAAAAACCCCCTTCGTCGCCGCCCTCATCGCATTGCTTGAGGTGTTCCCCGCAATCGCTTGTTAGAACGGCTAGCCTGAACTTGTTCGGCTGTGCTGTTCCAACCTCTCCTGTAATTGCTTCAGATCATCCAGTTCCTTTTCGGCGCGCTTCAGTCTTAAGAATGGCATCCTCCAGGCTCTTGAAGTCTTCGATCATGACCTTTCCAGCGCCTCGAATTCTTCTGCCATGGCTTTTCGATCCTTCTTTATATGCGCTTCCCTGCACATTACTCAAACCACTTCCGCTTGAAATCAGAGATGTCATAGCCTTCGTTATCCCACCGGTCCAAGTTCGGCTTGCAGGCTTTCCTTTGCTCCTCCAATTGCTCTTGATTTCGAATTCGCCGGAGAAGAATCCATGCGCCAAGTCCCGGCGCACCAAAAAGGGCGAGAAATCCTGCGTCGGCTATCCGCCCCGGTTCCCAACCAGCTAACAGGGCCATAAAGGCCATGCAAACGAGAAACCCGGACAGAGCAAGAACACCGATCAGGCATCCCTGCTTTAACCATGCCGCTTTCATCTACACTCGACCCTCATCCTCTTGCTGGCAAGCCTATCTGAACCACTTCTTCTTGAAGTCAGAGACATCGTAGCCTTCCCTTTCCCACTCCATTACCTGACCTGCGCCTTGCAGGAGGCTTTCTCCGCGTCGATCTTGCGCATGCGCCATAGCAACATAGAAGCTACTATCACCAGCACTCCTCCCCTTGCCCACAGCACCCACGGCAGGAAGCTGTGGAACCCTCACACGGACTTGCCATCCCCTTTCGTCGCTTCATCTATCAGGTGCATTATCTCTGACTTGTCGGCGTCGATGTTCTGTCTCAACGATCGACTCTCTTTGTCTCTGACGTTCGCTCGACGGAAAACCACCCAAGCCACCAGACCTCCAACCAGCGAGGCTATGACCAAAGGAGCCACAAACAACCACCATGAAACCCAAACATTGGATCTGGATACGATACGAGTAACATAATCGATGCGATAGACGAGTAGCACGGTCAGGATGGCGAGTGTGGCACACACCGACCACGCCACGGCCAAAGCGATCGTACGTGCAATGGGCACCTTGTAGGGCTCTCCTCTGACAGTATCGGCCTCAAGGACGGGCGTATGCTGTTTCCCATTGGAGCCCGGATGCACACGCAACCTCTCCCATCGCCTTCGCCAAAGGATTACCCCAGTGATTAGTGCTCCGCCGATACCGGTCACCAGAATCACTAGAACCCCAATTCCAGCTGCCCGATCCAGGCTGTTCGATGTGGCGGTTTGCACAGCCCCAATAAAGACCAGGGAAATGCAGGCCATAAGCAGCAGTACCAACCAATTGCTGGACCTCTTCTTGGCGACCGTTGGCTGGGCAGGCGATTCCTTTCGATCTTCCATGGGTCGAATACGTCGGAGAAGAATCCATGCGCCAACTCCCGTCGCACCCAAGAAAGCGAGATATCCTGCGGCGGCCGGACGCCCCGGTTCCCAACCAGCCAACAGGGCCATGAAGGATGCCCAAGCACAAAGCCCTGACAGAGCAAGAACACCGATCAGGAATCCCCTCTTCGACCAGATCGCTGCTGACTTTCTTTTCATTCGTAGACGCGCCCTTCTTGATCGAGTTCCTTCGATCACCAATTTGGCGAAGTCATACTGCCCCAGACATCATGAAGCCGAGTCGTGCCGCCGCTGCTCATGGATCTCCAGGCTCTAGTCTGTGTCGCTTACTGCGTGTCTTTCGTTGCCTCATCTATGATCTCGACTATTTCGTCTTTCTCTTTCCCGATAGACGCAACAGTTTCAGCCTTTTCCGCTTCGTAAGCCCTCTCTGCTTCCGCTTGTGCAGCTCTGTCACGCTCTTGCTGGAGCCGCCTTCTCTTCCCCACATAGCCTACCCCCTTGTATGTGCCAAAGATCATACCCAGGCCGAGAACAGAAGCCCCAGCATACAGCCACGGAGTAGAATCGAAAGGCACCGGAGGCCGCGGGCTGACGCTCCCACTTGAACTCTCTTGGCAGCTTTGATAAACAGAGTCTCCAGCGAATGATGCGGTTACCGATACCGCGGCGTTCTCACTCACTCGAGGAGCAGTGTATGTGGTGGCGACTTCCCCCAAGGAGTTCGTGACACCAGAGGATGGGGAGGTCTGTCCAGAACTGCATTGCCAAGCGACCGTCTTGCCAGACAAAGGATCGCTACCTGCCTTCAAGGTAGCTTTTATTGTTAGACTCCTTCCACCTTCGGTGCTGAAGCTCGGGGGGTTAACGGTCATAGTGGAAGTGACAAGAAGCCGTGGGCTTATGCTCCCACTTGAACTCTCCTGGCAGCTTTGATAGACAGAGTCACCAGGGAATGATGCGCTTACTGATACCGAGGCGTTCTCACTCACTAGAGGAGCAGTGTACGTGGTGGTGACTTCCCCCAAGGAGTTCGTGACACCGGACGATGGGGAGGTTTGCCCAGAACTGCATTGCCAAGCGATTGTCTTCCCTGGCAAAGGATCGCCGCCTGCCTTCAGAGTGGCCGTTATTGTCAGGTTCTCGCCAGCTTCAGTGCTGAAGCTGGAAGGGTCAACGGCCATGGTACAAGTGACAAGAAGCTGTATCAGCGTGCCAGAAGAGTCGGCACTAGCCATTCGATACGATTCGTCCCCAGCGAACGATGCCGTGATAATCACTGAATTGTCTGTACAGACTAGAGGAGCTGTATATGTACACGTCGCCTGTCCCTCTGCATCAGTAGTTCCAGATGACGGTGCAACTGTTCCAGAGGCAGCGCTCCATCCAATTGTCCTTCCGGTCATCAGGTTCCCGTTGAAATCTTGCAGGACTGCGGTCAATGCCATAGACTTGCCCGACTCTACTGTGAAGCTTGCAGGCTCAATGGTCACGCCAGTCGGCTCAGGCAACAACGGCAGAGGTACTAGATCCGAGTTGACTAATGAGGTTGCAGAGCCTACGACTATTCTGGGTGTGACGGCGCTGGCAGAGTCCGTCAGACCCTGTGAGGCAGACATGCCTACCTCAGAGAACGAGGTGGCATATTCAACAGCAATCCTTGGTGTAACAGAGCTAGCCGCTTGCCTCAAGGCATCCGACGAATACAATGTCGGCTCGGACATGGAGCCACAATACTCCACACTTACCCGAGGCTTCACTTGCGATGCAGCGCTGCTCAAATCTGAGGAAGATGTTGCATTTTCAGTAGATACTGAATCTGCGTTCTCGACCACGATGCTATCGGCTCGCACTAGTGAGGGCATGAGTGCCACAAGCGCTCCACAAATCACCAGAGCGGCGCACAAGAACGGTAGGTATGCCTTCTTCCTATTCATCTTCATCGATGTATCATCGGCAGCTGTCTAAGGCTCTCGGTAGACGAGAGCTAAGCCAATCTTCCCCGTGCAAGTTCCACTATAGCCGCCCTCGTAACTTGCACCCACAGTAAGGGTGTGCGTCGTGTCCGGAGCCAATTGCGTGGAGGTAAACGTCCCTTGACCGGTTCCTTCGCCTCGCTTGCTGATGTTGGTGCCATCCAGAAGGAAGTTTGAGTAGATATTGTAGTAGCTGCTTCCGGCCGCTTGGTGAGACCACGACCTCTCATATACTGTGAAGCCGCTGGGTATCGTTACGGTGAAACTGTTGGTTCCACCGTCTGGCTGCGTGTCAGTCGCGATCATCCACTTGTTGGCAAGTGGATATTCGAAGTCATAGTACTTCGTGTCTGTTGCAGTGAGACCCAACTCGGCGCACACTTTGTCCAGTCCCGTCTTCAACTTGTTGCTCGTAAGCGCATCTCCGCTGAAGGAGGCCCAATCTATGATCTTGATTAGCGTTTCCCCTTTGAGGTAGTAAACCACGATCCAGCCGTCCTGTTGAACGTAGCAGTGCACGTCGTCTTGGTCCGTGAGCCCGGGCAGAGATACTGATCCAATGATGTACGTGGATGTCTGGCTCTCTACGGTCTTGAAGGCTCCTTTGGCTACCGACAAATCCAGAGTCCCTGCCGCCTTGAAGTACAGAGACATTCCGGCCTCTTGGTCCAGAAACGTGGCATTGTCGGCCGCTAGGGCTGGCCTAACGAGAAACAAGTCGCCTAGTGCATTCCTGGCCTTCTCTGCAGAGAAGCCCCCCGTCAAGAGATAAATGGCCAAGAACGCGCACGCTGACAGGACACCTATGATCGCGGTGATTTTCATGAGCCGGCTTTTCATACTCTACCTCCTCGATCTAAACCTTCTGGCTTCATCATCGGCACAGCGATGGCGATTCAAGTTAGAAACTAGTTCTTCCTTCGGGCGTCATATTCCCCCAACCTACTCTCCGCCTGCCCCAGGAGAACCCGGACAAGATCCACGTGTGGATGGATATCCTTCCAGAAACGGCTCTTGGCCTCCACCGTAGACTCACTCAATTCCGGCTGGTCACTTGCCTCTGCAAAGAATCGTTCGAAGCCGCGGGCGAGTGTACGATCGAATTCGTCACACTGCTTGACCACCCAGTCAATCTCGTCCTCCAAATCTGGGTCGTGAAGCACCAGTGCGTTGTTTGGGTTCAACGCATATTTCATCACAGCCGTCCTAAGGCCCTGAACCCGAAGGCTGCCTTCGTCTTGTGTGGTTTCTTCAGTCAGGACAGCCTCCAGAGTCGCCAGTCTTTTGAGGTTCTCCCGGACCTCAGCCCTCAAGTCTCTGGCCAAGCTCTGCCGCCGCAGTTCCTTCTGTGCGCCTTCCTGATGCAACCAGACCGAATAGGCAAGCATTGCGGACATCATGATGCCGAATGCGGTTGCCAGTAACGAAGCCAGAAATTCTCCCCAGAAGCCCACATCGTGCAGAAGCGACACGCAATACGTGGCCCCGCCCAAGGCTAGCAGGATCGGGGCCATCCGCCAGACGAATGATCTGAACTGCTTCATTTGCATTTCAACACTCCGAAAGATGATCCCTGCATCAGATATCCTGGGTATGACTCAAACACGGCGACCTATCCCCCCAGGAAGACATTGTGGACAACCAGCTCCGCCCTGGATATGAATTCCTCATTGACGGGTACTCCTTATCTCAGACGTAACTCCATCTCACGCACCAGTTCCTCCAGCTTGTCCCTAACATCGCCTCGCACCGATCTGTCTGCGTCATCCAGCCATCCAAGCTCTATTGCAACAGCGGGCCTCGGGGTCTCGGCATCTGATCCCATGCTCTTTCCTCACCTCATGCCCCAAACTCCTCAGACCACTTGGCAAATTTCCCTAGGTCCTGAGGCTTCAGCGGAACCTTAATCTTCTCGAATGCTTCATCGAAATCCGACTTCGCGAGGGGCCTCGTCTTGATAGACTTTGCTGAGAGTTCCTCAATTGGCAGGACAGAGAGCTGTGGCAGATCTTTGTTCTGGTCCCTTATCATGTTCCACATGGCTTGTTGACAAAGATAGCTTATGTCGCGACCAGAGAATAACCTTCTTTCACATTCCAGCGCCAAAGATCCAAATTCGACGCGCGAGGTGTCGAGTCCTTTCGTGTTAGCCTTCACGATGTCTGCGGCTGCTTTGGCATCGGGGAGTGGAATGTAGATCCGTCGCGCGAACCGGCTTAGAGCAGCACTGTCAATATCCCAGGGACTGTTCGTGGCTGCCAGAGTCATCACTAGACGGCTTGACTTCTTGTTCTTAAAGCCATCGAGTTGGGAAAGAAAGGTTGACAGAGTCCGTCGTGTAGCTTCGTCCAGGTCTCCGCTTCGCGAAAGGGTTAGAGAATCCAGTTCATCAATGAAGACAATCGATGGAGCCTTCTCCATGGCGACTTCATATAGAGCAGCAATCAGGCGGGAGGACTCACCATAGTACTTGGAAAGCACCTTGTCCGCGGATACGTTGAAGAAGCTGGCCCTGAGACTTCCAGCCGCAGCAGCAGCCATAAGTGTCTTCCCCGTCCCCGGGGGCCCATAGAGAAGGATCCCCCGCCAGGGTTTGATTGCATCAGGCTTCTTCATGGCTGCAACAACCACCGTCTCCTGAAGAAGCCTCTTGGCCTCCTCTAGCCCCCCGATGTCATCCCACCTCACCTCCGACGTGGAGATAAGACTCTCAACATAGCCATGAAACTCCAGGGCAGCATCCTTGTGCTCTTCTTCCGGAACAGATGGCTTCTTTATGCCCTCCTTCTTCACGGCCTCAGCCGTCTCTTTCCACTTCTTGGCGCTGTCTAGGTAGGCTTTGCCACCGCTGGGATCGTTATTAGCCAGTTGGGTGAGAAGGTCAGCACACCTGGCAGCCTGTTGAGAGGCCACGGGTGAGTTCCCTGCGGCTACTGCCTTCTCATACGCGTCGTGCGCACGGGCGAACTCACCTCGCAGGATATTGCTTATGTCTATTGGCATATCAGCCCTCCAGCTCCCTTTCCTCCCTTTCCTTGCTGACTCTCTCGCTAGCTGTCTCAGGATTCAACTTGTCTTCCTTCACCTCTCTCATCACTGCGAGGATGTCATCCAAGTCCTCTTCGTGTTCGGTGGTGGGCTTGAACACCGAACCCGTGAGCTCCGTGATTGCCTTCACAGCCCCTTGCCTATCCTCGGCTTCCAGTTTCCTGTCGATGAGGTACTGCTGCAACTCCTCCGGGGCAATCTTCTGCAGTGGCTCCCAGACACCAGCGGCCTTCAGGTCGGCCTCGTATTCCTTGATGATGAGTAGGTTGGTCACCGCGCGGGCTTCCCTCTCCAGTTCAGCGTGAGCCGCTACTTTCATCTCCTTCTTCTTGGCCAAAGTCTTGATTCGGCTGGCCAGGTCAATCTCCTCCAGGTGACTCTTCGCCTCTTTGCTCTTCTCGAAGAGTTGCTGAATCTCCCGGTCTATCTCTGCGACTTCCTTGGTCAGCCTCTCCGACTTGACCTTCAGGCTGAGTTCCATGTCTTTCAGTTCATCGTGGCGTAGCTTCTTGATGGGGTTCTTTCCAAAGATGTTGAACAGGGGCATTTCTCACCTCCTAATTAGGTATCCGCTACGGCAACCATGAGCGATGCTCATCAACCACCCCTTTGCCTAACACCTGACGAAGACACGTTCGCCTTCGACTGGACACTTCTCAGGTGAGGGACGAGCTAATCCGACTCTGCCTTTTCTTTCAGCTTCCGGTCTATGGACAGAATGCCTTCGGCCTTCTCAGGATCCAGGGTTCCAGCTTCGACCTTCTCCCAGGCATCCAGAAGTTTCTTCTCGTCCTCGCCCGCCTCAGTTCGCTCAATATCAGCCACGTCCATCTCAAAAGGCTTGTTCAGCTCGTTGAGAACTTCGTCGAACTCTTTGCCATCGAGACTCGTTCTGATCAGGAAGGTCTCCAGTTTCTCCGTGGGGAGGCTGGACAGTTTCTTCCACATGCCCTTTTCCCTCAGCTGCTTCTCATAGTTCTTCACGATGAGTAGATTTTTGATGAAGCGAAGCTGGCGGTTGGCAGTGGAGAAGTTCCTCAGCTTCAGCTTGGCTTCCATGTCCAGAGACTGCATTTCTTGGGCCAGCATCTTCTTCTTGAACAAGTCAGCCCCCACTCCATCGCGAAACTTCTTCTTCTTCTCCTTCTCGTTGTCATCGATCTCTTTCCTTACCCGTTCACAGTGGGTTCTGAGTCGGATCTCCTCCTCTCTCAGCTCTCTAGGCTTCAGCTTCTCGATGGGGTTGCCCTTGATTCTGTCTAGTAGACTTCCGATAGCCATATTGCACCTCCTATGTCAATTCTTTGGCTCGAACACAAGCCCAATGTCCTTGGTCACCCTAGTAGCAACCTTTTGCTGCCTCTCTAAGTTATAGAGTGCCTTCAATACTACAGCGCGTGGTTCGCCTGTGTCTTTGGCAAAGTCACCAGGCACAATGAATCCCTTCAGCCTTATCTCATCCATGGCCTTCTTCGTCAATCCTTGGATTCGTTCCTCGTCAAACTCAGGTTTGAACCGATCTATGAAGTTGGCAATCCTCTTGTCCAGGGGATTGTGGAAAACCTCACCAGTGATCGAATCAATCACACAGACAGAAACATGTTGGCTGATGTAATTCCTGGCAAATGAGTCAGAGCATAGTTCCCCGACCACTCTTTCATCCCAGCCTGTGGGTGAGGCTAGACCAAGGATATGCAAATATCCACCAAGTTCAGCCCTCTTGATTCTCCGGCTGATCAGACCCAGGAATTCAGCTACATTCGCTCTTCTCCCGTCGAAGCCGTACTCAGTGAGATCGTCAAGGTGGTTAAACGAGACGGCCTCAATAACAACCTTCGGCACTCTGTCGCCGAAGATCTTGTGCTTTCTCTCGCTGACTACATAGCTGGAGCTTTCATTGGAAGGGCATGTTGCACTAGCTGGAGCATCACTGGTTCGTAGGACTGAGTCATTCTCCCAGCTGCTTATCGTGAGGACCCTGTTATCAATCGGCGAGAATACCTTGATTGGAAACTCATGCATCTTGTGGTCGAACCGGGCAATGAAATTGAGTTCGCACAGTTTGGCATCTTCCTTGGCGACGACACGAAGGGGCTGTCCTTGAAGGGCAGCAGTGATCTGACCTAGTCTACCGTTCAGTTCTTCTCTCTTCAGTTCCAAAGAGGTCCTCTCTTCTACCAGAGATCTTGCCTGCAAAGCGAGCTCGCGCTTGAGCGCCTCGACCTCTTTCAGTTCGTTCTCAACCAGCTTCTGCTTCTGCTCCTGCATCTGCTGTTCATACCCTTCTCTGTCCTTCTGGAGTTCTACCTCTCTAACCGCAAGCTCCTGTTGCTTCTTATCGGTAGCCTCAATCAAGGCTGTGATTTCTTTCTCAAAGCCAACGTAGCTTGCTACCAGACGGTCTTTCTCTGCTTCGATGGGTACGAGGTTACCCGGCTCCCCCCCTGTCAGTAGGCCTCTTTCAACACCACGGAGTCTATGCGCAAGTGACTCGCTCTCCTTGTCCACTTCGGCAAGGGATCCTAGCTTCGAAGTTGCGTCAGCGATGCGAATTCGCAGGCCGTCGGCAATACGCTCCCTCTCTTCCTCGGATTGCTTGATCTTGTCCCACACCTTCTGTTCTATCTGGCTCACAACTATCACCGGACCATATTGGCCTACATAAGCCTGTACCCCTTCCTTGAGTTTGGTTAGTCTCCTTCCATATCTGTAATTGAAAGCGTATTTCAAATCCTTGGGAATCTCTGGGTCGTCGAGAAGGCGGTCAAGATCCGAGTATTGACCTCGGTAGAATCCTGTCACCAGATCATAGAGGTCCTCCCTCCGGGCCATTCTTTCGGTAATCTCTTTGACAGAAAGAACGTCAAATACAGTGAACTTTTCGAAGTATTCCACAAGGGACAGCTCTTTCTTGCTGAACCGCTCCACTATGGGACTTTCCTCTCCGTTCGCATGTGCTGCAGCAGCCAGAAGTAGCTTGGCAAAGGAGAACTTGCTCCTGCTGTTCAACATGATGTCTTTGGGAAGCCGGTGGATGAATTCCTCTTCAAACCTGTTCTGATTGTGCTCTATCTGGTTCCAAACCTCTATCCTCTTCACGTCGTCCATGCGTCGCAGTTGCTCAAGATCGCTGTCCAGAACGATATTCACCGGTCTGATCACTTCGAGATCAAATACTCCCCAATCATCCTTTGTCATATAGCTCATCGTTCTATCACCCTTCCAAGTATCTCAATTCCTCGCCGAGCCTGCCTCTAAGGAACTCCACTACATCACCATACCCCGTGATCTTGATGCGGAGGCTTGCTCCTTGGCCTTCGCTCCGCAGTGATACCGAGACTTCTGCCTTGCCCTTCTTCGTGATCACGTCATACACCTTCTCCATGAACGGGTCTTTAGTTTCACGCTTCAGAACAGCCTTCTGTTTGGCCATTACAAATCCAACGATTTTGTCAACAGCCTCCTTCTTCTCGTTAAGGTGCAAACTGATGTCACTTTCCCCCTTCGCTATGTCTAAGGCCTGTTCTTCAACGCGATATAGGCTGATGTTTATTCTAGACGTCTTGGAATACAGTTCCTCAACAAGTTCCTCGATCTCCTCGCTGCCAACTACTGCAATGATACCTTCAGGTTTGGCTATTCTGAGCTTCTCCCTCCACTTATCAAAGACATACTCAATTCTCTTCCGCTCTGGATCGCTGGAGTATTTGGCAATAATCAAATGCATCTTTCCGCCATATTCACTTATTTTTGTGTGTGGGCATAATGTCTACATAGCCTTATACTCCATTTTGGAGACCCTGTCAAGACCCCCCCTGGCTTTCGTCTTGACTGTGACGACACGCGGTGGTCGTCACATAGCTCTAGCTTCGTGCGACTCTCTTGAGAATGAATAGTTGACCTTGTGAAACACTACATCCTGAGATCGCGAATATCGATGGGTCTGTACGATATACGACGGTGAGAAATATATCGCCTTTCGTGTGATGTGTCAATGACACTGTGGTAGTTCTAAGATAACGACACCCGCGTTCTGGAGAGCGCGCTGCGACAACATTTAACGGAGTGTGCAATAGGACACAAATCCAGAATTAGGCAAAGGCAAATGCTGTCTTGAACACATCGTCAGTGGTTATGTTTGTTGAACCCCGCGGCTCACCCTGCGACACTCGAACCTAGCTAAATACTCCAGTGCGAAGGCCTTTGAGTGAGTTTTACCTATTGTACGAAATGGTGGTTGTTGGTGGACTCAAACCACTTGTCTAAGCACTGACGCAAGGTTCTCTCAACGGTCGCGTCCTACCTGCCATCGTGGATGCTGAGCCAGGTTCATGCTGCTCAGCCATTCTGAACAGAAAGTGAAACTCTGCGTCGACCTTGGCTTTGAAATCGGGGGGTGTGGTCCGATGGTCCATGTCGTGTTAAGCCCTCTTCAGTAGCGGTTCGATCTCATCCCAGTCATGCGGCCACCACACGAAGCACGTGCACCCGGGTATTGCAGCAAAGGCTTGGAGCCATGCCCGCTGATCGTCCGTGGGCTCTTCCCCTTCGCTTTTGCACTCGGCAACTATTTGCACCTTAGCTCTAACCATTATCAAGTCCGGAAAGCCTTTGCCGTCTCCCTGGACAGGTGTTCTCCATCCCTTCGATGTTAGAGCAGGTCTGAAGTGAGCCACTCGCCAGCCCTGAAGCATGGCCAGTCCGATTATGCGATCGACGAACTGCTGCTCAAGCAACTTCGGCGCTGCCTGCTGTTTGGGCTTTGTCATTTCAGTGGGTTATCTCTTCTCCGGAGGCACGTAGGGGATGCCTAGAATGTCGAAGATATCCGCTTCGGTCTTGGGTAGCATGATGGTTTGTCCATCGCTGGATATCCCGCTGCCGTCGGCGTGTAGTTTGAGCCCCATGCTCTTTGCCTGTGAGCACAGCTTGATGTTGTGCTCCTTGCTGCCCGTCCTGATCAGCACGAGCGTTGGCCACGTGGTCTCGTCTGCTATGTACAACTCAACCTCGGCTCCCGAGAATATGCACGAGTAGATGGCCGGACCTGCTTTGATCTTCGGCCCCAGGGAGCGCAGCGCCACGGCGAGGGCTCCCTGATTCCTGGGGATCAGCACGATGTCAATGTCGTGGACTATCTCCTTCTTGCGCCTGACTGAGCCCACGACCATAATGTTCTTACAGAATGGCGCGAGGCGGTTTACGACCTCATTTGATAGGGTCAGTGCTTGCTTCAACTCCATAGACCTTTACCTCCCTGCTTGAATTGGTAGAATCCCGTCCTCGTATGGGTAGAACTGGGCAGAGACT
>Ga0209777_10002189_pt1 | contig 26304 bp, 25 predicted proteins | sample FrelakmetHBP12HB_FD_187147 | JGI IMG/M metagenome (GOLD analysis project Ga0209777, IMG submission 187147) | Freshwater lake sediment microbial communities from the University of Notre Dame, USA, for methane emissions studies -HBP12 HB (SPAdes)... | ecosystem: Environmental > Aquatic >... | reverse complement strand
CCCCCCCCACACACACATGGCCGCGGCGGGTTCGACTTCCGTTTCCTCCGTCATACCTGCCCCTTCCGTAGGTGGATGCGCATGTCGAAGCAGGGACGGATCTCGCCGACGATGCGCCCGGCGCGGTTTGTGAGCCTCCGGGCGCGGTATTGGGCGACCGAGTCGAGAACGAGATCCGGCGCGAGTTCGAGCCGTTCCAGGATCTCGATCGCCGCGACGTTCCGCGCCCGCTCGCCGCCGTCCTCGATCTTGAGCGCGATCCCGATCGGGCCGTGCCGCTCCGACACGGCCCCGATCGCGTAAACCCCTTCGGCGCCCGCCTTCGCGACGAGGGGCAGCCCCGCCTCACGGGCGCCGAGCATGAGGGCGGTGTCGATCCGCTCTCGCGTCCCGGCAATCACCTCGGGCCGGCGCACCATTGCATCCCACACCGCCTTCATTCCCGGCACGACTTCCGCACCTGACGCCGCCCCGGCCTCAGCAAGCCGCGCGAATGCGGTCGCGAAACGATCGAGCGGCACCCCGAAGGTCGGGACCGAGCATCCGTCGACCGCCACACCGACCTCGCCCGGGCCGCCCATCCGTGCCAGGAGTGCGAGCCGTCGCCGGTTCGCCTCCTGAACCGGATGGGCCGGATCGACGTAGCCCTCGACCGGCACGCCCATCGAGATGGCGGCCGCACACATCCCCGCGTGCTTCCCCGAGCAGTTGTTCTGGAGAATCCCGGGCTTCGCCCCCGTCCGGATCATCTCGGCGCGCGTGATCGGGTCGAACGGCGCCTGCGGTCCGCACAGGAGCCACTCCTCCCGCACGCCCGTCCGGGTCATGAGGCTCTCTACCAATCGAATGTGGAAGTCCTCGCCGCTGTGCGAGGCGATCACGATCGCGAGCTCGTCCTCCGGAATGTGAAAGCGGTCGATCGCGCCGCTTTCGAAGAGCCCGAGCGCCTGGAACGGTTTTGCCGCGGACCGTACCCAGGTCGTCAGCGACGGATTCCCGCACGACGCGACGATGCGTCCATCGGCGCGCGCGACGGCGAAGGCGCCGCGGTGGATCGACTCCACGACGGCGCCCCGCGTCAGCTCGACGAGGACCTCGGTCCCCGTCCCCGATCTCAGCTCTTCGCTCCCCACGCTTCCTTGCACTGGATTCCCAGGGTCTCCAGCTCGGCCAGGATCGGCAGGTAGGCTTCCGGCATCGTCGGCGCGTGGACACCGGTGCGCGTGAACTTGCCGTCGAGGATCAGCCGTACGCCGATCGCCGCGGGCAGGCTCACCGTCCGCGACATCGAGCTCGCGCCGTGCGGTACCCCGAAGTCGACCAGGGTCGAGGTGATCTTCTGCGTCTTGCCTCCCGGATACTCCGCGGTGAAGTCGTGGTGGAGAACGATCATGTCGCGCTCACCCGGCGCGTAGGCGAGCTTCTCGATCAGACGCGCGCAGAGGATGTCCATCGCGTTGTCCTTGCCAGCGGCGACCGGCTCGCTTCCGAAGAGGCCCAGCCACTCGAGCCTGCTCACGATGTCGGAGTCGACGGGTACCTTGCAGAACGCGGCAGTCTCGGCCTTCACGCTCTCGCCCGCGCTCTTGATCAGCTGGGCGGTGAGCTTGCCGTAGGTGAGCCCCGCAGTATTGATCTTCGCCTCGTTCAGGTAGCCCATGTCGGCGATCTTCTTCCATGTACGGCACCAGCCCTCGAAGCGCAGCGTCCCGCGGAACATCGTCTTCGTCCCGACGATCCCGTAGATCTCGGAATAGGGGAGGGAGTCGCGGTTGGGGTACCCCTCGAACTTGCCCGCCCCCGGGACCTCAACCGGCCGATGGTTGTCGAACAGCTCCGGCCCGGGAATGTCGACCTGCTTGCCGTTTTCCAGGAAATGCGCCTCATTGCGTCCCGCCATCACGACGCCGCGCGGGCTCCACGAGAACTTGTAACCGAACGGGTTTGTGTTCGCCTCGGGCGCCGGCAGCCCGCCGCACCAGGATTTGAAGTGCGCGATGTGCCCGCCGTCCTTCTTCACCGCATCGATGATCTTCATCGCCGACATGTGATCGATTCCGGGGTCGAGCCCGAGCTCGTTCATGAAGACGAGCCCGGCGTCCTTCGCCGCTCCGTCGAGCGCCTTCATCGCCGGGCTGATGTACGAGGTCGTCATCAGGTGTTTCTTGTGCTTCAAGCAGAGCTTCGCGATCGCGACGTGATACGTGTAGGGCACGAGGCTCACGGCGAGGTCGCATTCGCGGATGAGCTTCTCGAGGCTCTCGCTGTCATCGACGAGCAGGGCGACGGCCTTCCCGCGGGCATGTCCTTCAATCAGCTCGTGCGCCTTGCTGACCGTCCGGCTCGCCACCGTCACATGGTAGTCGGGAATGTCGAGCAGATAGCGAACCAGGGGCTTCGCAACGAGCCCGGCGCCGAGTACGAGAACCTTCTTCATCGCGAGATCTCCTTTCCGCGGAGGTGCTCCTCCAGATACTTGTAGTCAGGGGCCAACGCGCCGCGATGGACGATGACCGCCCTCCTGATTTCCTCCGGCAGCCTGGTTTCTTCGAGCGACCGGAACATGTCTGCCCGGGCGATCGATTCGGTGTATGGAACCAGGGCCTCGCTGAAGAACTCCGAGGCCTCTCTTGAAATCTCGCAAGGGAGGTTGTCGATCGCCATCACGACGGGACCGTGACCGCGGAACCCGTCGACGATCCGATCCTCCTTCGGGAGGTAGACGAACGTCGGTGACTCGGGATCGGTCACCTTCACCGTACACTCGACGCCGCCCTCGATGTCGCAGCTCAAGTCGCCGATCACGCGCAAGGCTGGCTGCTCCGCCCCACCGAAGAGCGATCGGAGGTCCTCCCGCCGCACCGGTCTCGGGTACCGGTGGTCCCAGTAGATGCAGTTCAGGACGACGCTCAGCCGCGGCAGATAGCGGTGGAAGATTCCCCTGTACGCCTGCGGGTTCGCGTAATAGTCCTTGAGCTCGAACACCCGGCCGTTCACGGGCTCGACCATGTGCTCCTCTCGGAAGACGACCTTGTAGGCCTTCCGGTTCGAGAGCGAGGCGTGCAGGCCGGGATCGAGCAGGTCGCGCGGACGAAGCTCCTCGACCGGCAGCGATTGGAGGACGCCCTGCGCGCCGGTCGACACGTGGCCGTATCCCGTGATCCCGAAGATCAGGGGTGAGATCTCCGGCGGCAGCCCCTTCGCCTCGATCTCCGCGCCGGCCCTGCGGATCGCTTCCTTCGCCTCGGCGAGGCTCGCGTAGGCATGCGCCATCTGGATCGCGGAGAGCGGACTCGCGTGTCCCTCGACCTCGAGTCGTTGGCCGAGCGCGTGCAGCGTGTCGACCATTCCCGCATAGCCCGCGTGCGTTCCAAAGAAGATCAGCCTTTTGGCCGTTGCATCGACGATCCGCTCGTAGTCGATCAGGCTACAGCCGAGATCCATGAGGCGGCGGAGCATCGGCATGTTGTGTTCCTGCCCCTTCATCACGTGCGAGAAGAAGACGTAGGTTTTCCCGGGCTGGAGCAGTTCGATCGGGATCTCCTTGACCGCGAAGACCGTCGAGCACGGGGTCAGGTCTTCCTGCACGACGGCGCCCGCCTGCGCGTATTCCGTCTCGGGGAAGATCCGGATCGGGGAGGGCTGGATGATGAAATGGAGCCCCTTCGCTGTGAACTCCCGAACGTGCTTCGGGATCAGGGGAACCCTTCTTTCCCAGCGATTCTTGTCTTCTCTGCGGATTCCGATCATGGTCTGCATGTCCCCTCCGACCCCCCACGGCCCATGCGAGCGGCGAGATCCCAAATCGTATATTTGACCATAGTTGCGGTCCTTTGGTCAAGACCGCGGTCGTGGGGTGGCCGGCGGCGATTCTCCTTGAAGGGCCCGGTTTTCGCGGATAGGCTGCCGCACTTAGGAGGTGAGCCATGTCGGGATTCCTGATTCGGTTCATCGTAAGCTTCTTCGCCCTTGGTTTTACCACCGCGATCGTCCACGGGATCTCGATCGGCGGACAGACCTCGTTCAGCAAGGCGCTGACCCTCGGGGCGGCCGCTCTCGTCCTCGGCGTCCTGAACGCGATCGTCCGGCCGATCCTGATCCTGCTGACCCTCCCGATCACGATCGTGACCCTGGGGATCTTTCTCCTCGTGCTGAACGCGTTCATCCTCTGGCTGACGTCGCGTGTCGTTACCGGGTTCCACGTCGAGAACTTCGGCGCGGCGTTCTTCGGGGCGATCTTGATGACGATCATCTCGTTCGTTCTGAACCGATTCGTGAAGTGATTCGTGAACTGAGGAGAATCTCCGGCGACGGAGGGGGTAGTCGTGATGCAGTTGAAGGTCGGGGCATCGGCCATCGAGTTGATCCGCGGGGATATCACGGGGCAGGCGGTCGACGCGATCGTCAATGCGGCGAACAGCCACCTCGCCGGCGGGGGAGGCGTCGATGGGGCTATCCACCTTGCCGGCGGCCCGACGATCATGGAGGAATGCCGCCGGATCGGCGGATGCCCGACCGGCTCGGCCGTCGCGACCGGCGCGGGTTCGCTCCCCGCGCGCCACGTGATCCACGCAGTCGGCCCAGTGTACCACGATGGTCACTCGCGGGAGCCGGAGCTCCTCGCGTCCGCATACCGGCGTTCGCTCGAGGTCGCGCGCGAATGCACGGCGCGGAGCGTCGCGTTCCCCTCGATCTCGACCGGCGCGTACGGCTATCCGATCCGTGATGCCGCGCGGGTCGCGCTGCGAACGGTGAAGGACTTCCTGGCGGATCCTGAAGCGGGAATCGCGATCGTCCGCTTCGTGCTCTTCAGCGACGCGGATCTCGCGACCTACGAGGATGCCGCCCGGGAGGTGTTTGGCTCCTAGGCCCGTTTTCTGCGAGCACCCTGTGATTCCCACCCCTCCGGCGCGTCCTATATAACGCAAGGGCTCTGTGTCGAGCCATTCCGCCGGGATCGGGCCCCGCCCTGGAGCGGGGACTTCGGCGCACGCTCGATCGCCCAACGACTTTTCCGACAATCAAGGAGGTATCAGGCCATGAGGATTCTCTTCCCAGCCATCATTCTTGGGGTCGGGCTGCTTCTCAGCCCGGCTCTGGCCCAGGCGCAGACCTGGAATCTGCAGGTCGTGGACGACGCAGGCGACGCCGGTTATGACTCGCAGATCGTAGTCACGAGCGACGGCACTCCCTACATCATCTACAAGACGAGCAGCGTCTTGTACATCGCCAAGTGGGTTTCCGGCGGCGGTGGGGGCGGCGGCTGGCAGTACAAGCAACTGGACACGTATTGCCCGGCCGGCAGCGCCTTCGAAGTGCTTGTGGACTCCCAAGACCATCTGCATTTCGCTTACGGCCGTAACAGCACCCCCTATGCGAAGTACGGGATCTACAATCCCGCCACGGAAACGTGGATCCTCGGCCCGGAGGCGATCACGGGCGGCACGTACACCTGTTACGTCGACCTGACCCTGGTCACGATCGGTCCGGATCTCATCCCGTGCGTCACGATCAACAATGACAACACCACAGTCGCCGTCTACAAGCGCAATCCCGCGACGGGCGTGTGGACCGGAGGCGTCATCGACACGATCCATAACTCGAGCCGGCCGGCGTCGATCGCGATCGACTCGACCGACCACATGCACGTCAGCTTCTACGAGAGCAGCGGTCAGAATCTGATGTATGCAACGAAGGCGTGGGACGATGCGACCTGGCAGGTGTCGACCGTCGACATCACCGGAAACGTGGGCGATTACAGTTCGATCGCGGTGACACCGGACGACCGCGTTCACATCGTCTACTACGACGCGACCAACGGCGACCTCAAGTACGCGACCCTCACTCCCTAACCGCGCCGCGCGAGAATGGGAGTTGAAGCCATGCGTAGAAGCACGCTAGCAATCGCTGTCTGGGCTGTCGCGACCCTGGCCGGCTCCCTCGTAGCCGCACCGGCGCAAGCGCAGACCTGGACTATCACGACGATCGACAACGTGGGCGACGTGGGTCGCTACACGGATCTGCAGATCGATTCCGCCGGTGATCTCCACGTTCTCTACTACCGGAACGACGACCAGACCCTGAAACTGATCTCGAAGACCTCCGGCGCCTGGGGCACGGCCACGGTGATCGACAACTCGGGATCGGCAAGTCGGGGCACGGTCGGGATCGGTCCCGCGAACGTGCGAAAGATCGCGTACCGCAGGACCGACACGGGAGCCCAGTGGTACGCCGGACCGGAACTCCCGAGGACGTGGGCCGCTCAGGCCGTCGTTCAGGATGAGGACGTCGGGCGATATCTGCAGATCACGATGCTCTCCTCGGGCGAAATTGGCGTCGCCTATCGAAACGAAACCCGCGGCGCTCTGCACCATGTTCGCCGGCAAGCGGCGGGGTCCTGGACCACCCCCGTGGTCGTCGACCCCGGTCCCAGCCGCGGACGCTACTTCGATCTCGTCTACCGCTCCGGGGACGGCTACGTCTTCAGCGAGTACGGACTGGAAGCGGGGATGGTCTTGCTCGCGGATCCGAGCCTTCATGGTCGATCCTGGAGCATCGAGCAGGCGACCGCGCAGGCGGACAACGTCGGCCACAATCTGACCCTGCTCAAGGAAGCCGACGGAAGTCTGCTCGCCGCCTTCCGGAACGAAACCCGAGGATCCCTGCAGTATGTCCGTAGGTCGGGCGGAAGCTGGACTTTACCCATCACGGTCGATCCGGGACCGAACCGGGGCCAGTACATCGACGTCGCGCTGCGGCAGGGGGTCGGGTACGCGTTCAGTGAGTACGATGCTGCCGAGGGGGCATTGTTGCTGGCCGATCCCGCGGTCCACGCCAGGGCGTGGGCCTTCGAGGCGGTCACGTCCGAAGCGGACGCCAATGTCGGCCGGGGACTCTCCCTGATCGTGCCGGCGGGAAATACCCTGGCAGCGGCCTACCGCAACGACACGGACGGCTCCCTCCAGTATGTCCGCAGAGAGACGGGAGGGTGGACCTCGCCGGTCACCGTCGATCCCGGACCGCAACGAGGCGGATACTGCGACATCGCGTACCGGCCTGCGGTCGGCTACTGCTTCAGTGAGCGTGACGGCGGTCAAGGGGCGGTCATGATGGCGCATCCCTCGATCCGGCCGCGGCTATGGAACCGCTACTGCGTCGATCCACGCTTGGACGCGGGCCTTCAGGCATCCACCTTTGTTGGCCCCCTGGGACGGCTGGCTTGCGCCTATCTCGGAAAGGACGCAAGCGGGAAGCTGGACCTCCGAGCCGTCGAGATCATCCCCGACTCGGTCTTCACCGTCCGATTCGTCGCCGACTCGGTGAGCATGTCACCGAACGGTCACGTTCGGCCGGATGTGTTCGTCACACCGGGAGAGGATTGGTACATCTCCTACAGAAAGGCCGGACCACAGGATCTCTACATGGCGTCGACCGACGACTGGCAACTGATGCCGTCGGATGTCCCTGACACGGAAAACATGGGCTTGCCGGGGCGGAATCCGGACACGTTCCTCGGGGGCGCGTACCCGAACCCATCCCCGTCGAGCGTACGCATCCACTTCTCCTCCGCGAGGGAAACCGAGGGGGTTCTCGAGCTCTACGGCCCCGACGGAAGAGTGGTCCGGGAAGTCCCTCTGCACTGCCGGAAGGGGGCAAACACGTTCGCCTTCGATGGAAGGACGACTCCGGGATCGTCCCTTGCCTCCGGCGTCTACTTCGTGCGGTTGAGGATCGGTGGTCAGGTGCTGGGTCCGAGGAAGATCGTGGTCATCGGCAGGGAGGGGACCTCACGTTGATCCGATAGAGCGTGCGCGATCGCGGCGGCTCCGGCTGGCATGCGGAAGTTACGCTAGATCTGCCCCGCCCGCGCCGCCCCGGCCGCGTCCTGCACGTCATCGAGGAGTCGCCGCAGCACGTCCCGATCGCACCGCGGATGTAGGATCACCGCGCGCAGGACACGACGCCCGCGATATGTCGGCAGCGACAGCCACCCACGCCCACGCCGCGCGACCTCGCGCTGTACGGCGACCTGGATCTCGTCGAGTCGCTCCCCGTTCGTCTCCCGGTCCATCCCCTCGGGGATCACGCGGAAGCAGACGATCGAAAGGTCCGGCGCCGTCACGAGCTCGAGCCCTGGGGTCCCCGCGATCTGCTCCGCGAGCCACCGCGCGCGCTCGATATGCTCCGTGATCAGATCCTCGAGGTAACGCGTCCCGAAATGCTCGAGTGTGAGCCAGAACTTGAGAACGTCGACCCGCCGCGTCCCCTGGATCGTGTACTCGCCGAGGTTTGGGTGTTCTCCCTTGCCGTTCTCGCGACCGTAGATAAACGGCTCGCGCACGGTGTCCTCTAGGACGCGCCCATCGCGGAAGAGAATCGATGCGCACGTCTTCGGAACATAGAGCCACTTCTGCGGGTTCCACGTGATCGAGTCGGCTGCCTCGCACCCGTGGAGCCTCTCGCGCAATCCGTCCGCCATGACGAGGCTCCCGCCGTACGCTGCGTCGACATGGAACCACATCCCGTTCCGGTGCGCGATCGCCGCGAGATCCGCGAGCGGTTCGATCGTCCCGGTAATCGTCGTCCCCGCGACCCCGACCAGACAGAACGGCTTCATCTTCTCGCGGCGCGCTCTCTCGATCGCCTCCTCGACGCGCCCGGGATCCACGCGGCCGCTTGCGTCGGTCGCGACCGATCGCAGACCGCTCCGGCCGAGCCCGAGCAGGTTCGCAGCCTTCAGGAACGAATAGTGGGCGTTCTCGGAAGCGATCAGGACGGGACGCTCCGCCGCTTGATCGATCCCGTTCTCCGCAATCCGGCCGCCGACCCGCGCGTTGCGCGCGACCCACACGGCCTGGATGTTCGCCAGCGTCCCGCCGCTCACGAGGAATCCGCGCCGGTGCTCGTCCGTCTCCCAGCCGAAACGCCGCATCGCCCAGTCGAGGACCGTCCGCTCCATCCGCGTGAAGACAAGGGACATCTCGTACGAGAGCATGTTGTTGTTGAACGCCGAGACGAGTGCGTCGGAGAAGGTCCCGATCGCGGACGCGAGCGAGTCCATGTGCCCGACGTATCCGGGATGCGCCGGATTCAGGACGTGATCGAGGATGCGCCCCTTCAAGAGATCGATCAGTTCGGCGGCGCTTCGCCCCTCAGCGGGTGGCGCGTAGCCGGGCGGAACCGGGTCCGTGTCGTCGTTCGCATCGGGCACGGGCGGGCGCGACGCCGCGTTCGCCTCCGCCTCGACGATCAGGTCGATGAAGCGATACCCGAGCTGGCGGACCTCCTCGCGATTCGATCCGTCCGGCTCGATGAAGCGGAGCCGCTCCTCGCCGTTCATCGCTTTCGCTCGCGATCGTTCATTGGCCTCGTTCTTCCGGCGATCTCGCCGCCCGCGGTTCCGTCCACATCCCGTGCTCCAGGATCAGGTCGCATAGGCGGTCCGGCGCCTCTTCCTCGCGGATCGCCTGATTCACACGCGTCTTCCCGAAGTACAGGTCGACCCGTCCCGGTGCGCTCCCCACGTACCCGAAATCGGCATCGGCCATCTCTCCCGGCCCGTTGACGATGCATCCCATGACGGCGATCTTGACGCCCGCCAGGTGCGCCGTTCGCTCCTGGATCCGGCGCGTCGTCGCGATCAGATCGAACTGCGTGCGCCCGCACGACGGGCACGCAATGAACTCGGCGCGCGTCAGGCGCAGACGGCACGCCTGCAGGATTGTATAAGCAACTCCGACCCGATCGTCGGGAAAAGGTCCGTCGGGCCCGAGGAGCGGCTCCGCCGGCTCTCCGGCGAGGACGATCCCGTTCCCGGCCCCGTCGAGCAGAACCCGTCCGCCCACGATCGCCGCATCGATCGCCCCGGCAGGAATTTCGATGAAGATCGGGATCCCGCGCGTCCGCTCGTCGCCGTCGAGAGCTTCCGCCGTTGTTCCCGCCGCGCCGGCCGCAATGAGGACCGCGACGTCGCGGCACCCTTCCTCAGCGCAGATCCGGGCGGCCGCCGCACCCTCGTTCGATTCGCCGACTCGCAAACGCAGGGGTTTCTTGGCGCGCACCGCGATCCGTGCGAGGAGCGGCAGCTTCTTCAGCGCGACTCGAGCCCCGATCGCATCGCACCAGGGCAGGAGTGGCTCGATCGCATGGATCTCTCCGGGCAGCCGCAAGTCCCATTCGAGGATGAACGGTACATGGACAGCTTCGGCACGCAGCGCATCGTGAAATGTCTTGAACGCGTCCGCCCGCCCACCCGCCGGGACCTCGCAGCTCAAGATCTCGGCGCGCGCGGTCGGCGCCGCCGGATCACGCGGTCCGAGGAGAGACCGCGCCTCGGCGATCGCCTCGCCCGGTCCGGCATCGCTCCACGGGTTCGCGCGCAGCCGCGCCTCGACCCGGATCGGCGCGCGTCCACCGACATCGCAGCCGCCGATCGACAGCGGGCCGCGCGTCGCGCGCCGCCCTGAAAGCCGCACAGGCCGGGCAATCCCGGCCGCTTCCGCGTGCCCAAGCCTCTCGACGCTCCGCAGGATCGCGCGACACGCTTCGATCTCGTGGACCGAATCCTCGGTCAGCGACACGCGGATCGTGTCACCAATCCCTTCGGTGAGGAGAATCCCGATCCCGATCGCGCTCTTGATCCGGCCCTCGATCCCGCCCCCGGCCTCCGTCACGCCGAGGTGGATCGGGTAGTCCATCCCTTGGTCCGCCATGCGCGCGACAAGGAGTCGATTCGCCTCGAGCATCACCGAGGAGATCGATGACTTCACGGAGAGGACGATCTCGCGATAGTCGAACGATTCGCAGATCCGCACGAACTCGAGGGCTGATTCGACCATCCCGAGCGGCGTGTCTCCGTATCGGTTGACGATCCGATCGCTGAGCGAACCGTGGTTCGTCCCGATGCGGAGCGCGACCCCGTTCGTTTTGAGTCGCGCGACGAGCGGCGCGAAGCGCTCGCGCACGAGCTCGATCTCGGCGGCGTACTCGGCGTCAGTGTACCCGCGCACGACGAACCGCTTGCGGTCGGCATAATTACCGGGGTTGATGCGAACCTTCTCGACGAAATCGGCGGAGATGATTGCAGCGGCAGGCGTGAAGTGGATGTCCGCGACCAGCGGGACGCGTATTCCACGCCGGTGCATCTCCTTACGAATCGCCGGGAGATTCTCCGCCGCCTTTCCGTGCGGGACGGTGATGCGAACGAGAGGGCAGCCGACGCTCACCAGCCGCCCGATCTCGTCGACGACGGCCGGGGTGTCCATCGTGTCGGCCGTCGTCATCGACTGGATCAGGATCGGGTTATTCCCCCCGATCCATCGATCCCCGATCCGCACCTCGCGGGCGCGCCTCCGTCCCAAGATTCCTCCCTGGTGGAATTTTCGAGAGGATAGCATCGGGCGGGGGATCGGGAGGTCGGGGAATCAAAAGCACCCCGGCAGCGAGATCATGCTCGCTGCCGGGGTGCAAACTTGAGCCGGAGCTTCCGGGGTGCCAGACACGCCATTGACCGACATAAATGTCGTTCCCAGCACATCTGGCACACATCCCGCGAAGCCCAGCTCAGATCGTAACCATGTGTCCGCTAGCCGGATTCCCTATGGGCTTCGGAAACAACATGGCGTTATACGCCAGCGGGGGGACGAGGTTCCGCAGAGAAGTCGGTTTTCTTGCAAATCATTTGCAGGATCCCTACCGTCAGGGCATGAAACGCCTGTTCGCCCTTCTCTTCCTGCTGACGGCGCTCGCCGGCCCGGCGCGCGCGGCGGACACCGTGCCGATTCATGCGGCCGCCTCGATCCCACCCCTCGGCGCACTCGTGCGGGATGTGGGGGGGGACCTGGTTGTCGTGCAAGTTCTTCTTCCGCCGGGGGCGTCCCCGCACGGCTACGAGCCCGGCCCGGGCGCGGTTCGCAGGCTCGCCGATGCGGAGGTTCATTTCGTGATCGGGCGGGGCCTGGACGGTTGGGCGGAGACAATCGCGCGCGGCGCAAATCCGAAGGCCCGCATCGTTCGCGTCGGCTACAACCTCCCCGGACCCGAGCCGCCGGGCGATCCTTCGGACATCGACGGGGATCCACACGTGTGGTGCGATCCTGTGAAGGCCGGAGCGATCGCGCAGCAGATCGGAACGGTACTCGCCTCGCTCCGTCCCGAGCAGGCGGATCTGATTCGTGAGCGGACGGCCGGTGAGGTCCGCCGCTGCGCCTCGCTCGACACGCTCTGCGCGACGCGCCTCGCGGCGGTCCGCGACGTCCCATTTGCATCGTTCCACGGCGGGTTGCTACACGTGGTGGCGCGTTACGGCCTGCGGCAGGTCGCGCTCCTGCAACCGTATGGAGAGCGCGAGCCGACGCCGCGATACCTGAAAGACGTCGTCGCAACGATTCGGCAGACGCGCGCGCGCGCGATCTTCATGGAGCCGCAGATCTCCTCGAAGCTCGCGGAGGTCATCGGTGATGAGACGGGTGTCCCGGTCTTCGAGATCGACGTGATCGGCGGGGTGCCCGGCAGGATGACGTATGACGAGTTGATCCGCTTCGATCTGGATGCCCTCACGCGGGCGCTGGGGGGCGCGACCCGATGAGCGGGGCGGAGTGCCGCACGCTCTTGAGCCGATATCGCCTGCGCTCGACCGAGGGGAGGGTGCGCATCCTCGATCTGATGGCGTCGTCGCCGATCCCGCTTTCCGCCGCGCAGGTGCACCGGAAGCTGGGCGAGGGACGCCCGGATCTCGCGACGATCTATCGAACCCTCGAGCGTTTCGCGGAGGTCTCCCTCGTGCGCGCCCTGCGTTTCGGGGACGGCGCGCGCTGCTATGAAATTGCGCGCGGGGAGCACCACCACCATCTCGTTTGCACGACCTGTGGATCGGTCGCGGACCTCGCGACCTGCCGCGTCGAGCCGCTCGAGGACCTGGCCCTTCATCGCTACGGGTTCCATGTGGCGAGCCACTCGCTCGAATTCTACGGGACATGCAGGGAATGCACGCGGCGCCCGCAGTAGAGATCCGTGGGCTTCGAATCCGCCGCGGCGGCATCACGATCTTGAAGGACGTCGAGATCGTCCTTGCCCCGGGGTCCTTTCTCGGGGTCGTCGGGCCGAACGGCGGAGGGAAGACGACCCTGGTCCGCGCGATGGTCGGGTTGGAGAAGGCCGACGAAGGGCTCGTCCGCGTCCTCGGGATGCCGCCGGGACAGAGTCGCGAGATCGGATATCTCCCGCAGGTGCCGACGTTCGATCCAAGGTTTCCCGCGCTCGTGCGCGACGTCGTCGAGATGGGCCTTCCGAAGGGCAGCGGGGGCGCGCATCGCAAGGAGCAGGTCGCCCGCGTACTCGCGGACCTCGGATTGACTCCGCTCGCCCGCAAGCCGGCCGGGATTCTGAGTGGGGGAGAGCGCCAGCGGCTCTTCCTCGCTCGCGCTCTCGTGCGCGAGCCCCGCCTTCTGATCCTCGATGAGCCGACGCTCGGCGTGGACGTGCAAGGGCTCGATACGTTCCTCCACCTCCTCGAGAGCCTGCGGATCGAGCGGAAACTCACGATCGTCATGGTCAGTCACGATTTCTCGGTCGTCTCGACGCACGCGACCGAGGTCGTCTGCCTTGCGCAGAGGATCCATTTTTGCGGGGCCCCGGCCGACCTGAACAAGGAGCAGTTCGCGGAGGTCTTCGGGGTCCACAACCTCTTCCTGGAGCACCATCACTGATGCTGCACGACTGGCTAGCCCTCGGGTTCCTTCGCCGCGCGCTCATCGCGGGGATCCTCACCGCGATCTCCTGCGGGTTGCTCTCGCCGTACATTGTCCTGCGGCGGATGGCTTTCGCCGGCCACGGCCTGTCGCACGCGGCGTTCGGCGGGGCGGCGGTCGCCCTGCTGCTCGGTGTGCAGGTCTCGCTTGGAGGGGCGGTCTTCGCGCTCGTGCTCGCGCTCGTCCTGGCGGTTGGCACGCGCCGCGGGATTCTCTCGGAGGACAGCGCGATCGGGATCCTGGTCGCCGCCTCGATGGCGATCGGCGTGATCTGTCTTTCGCTTCGCAAGCGCTACACGCAGGACATCTTCAGTTTCCTCTTCGGGAACATCCTCGCGGTCCTGCCCGCCGACCTCATCGTGAGCGGGGCGGTCGCCCTGGCGACGGTCGGTTGTCTGGTCATCTTCGGGCGCCCGCTGGCCTCGGCGACGTTCCACGAGGAACTGGCGAAGGTCGACGGGCTGCCGGTCGACGCGATCCGTGCGTTGCTGTTCGTCCTGGTCGCGATGAACGTCGTGGCGGCGATGAAGATCGTGGGTGCGATCCTCGTCTCCGCGCTGCTGGTCGTGCCGGGCGCGATCGCCCTGTTGATCGGACGCCGCCTGGCTTCGGTCCAGGCGGCGTCGTTGGTCGCGGGGGTCGCGGCGGTCCTCGTCGGGATGGAGGTCTCCTACCTGCTGGACCTCCCGTCGGGCGCGGTGATCGCCCTCGTCCTGTTCGTCGGGTACGGCGCATCGAGAAGCGTCACGTTCCTTTTCGCGCGCGCGCGCCGTCTGCGGGATGGCGGGACCGACCTCAGAACAGCCGCAGGCCCTGCTTCGTCTGGTACGCGTAACGGAAGTTGATCAATCGGTACCCGTGCAGGGTCGTGATCGCGTCGATCCTTATCTTCGCGTAGCGCGCCGTCGGCGTCTTCACCACGTAGACGTGGTTGAGGACGACGGTGGCTTCGGACGAATCGGGCTCCGGAGCGGTGGATACCGTGTAGTCGAGCCCGATGTCGTTCATCTTCGCGATGTAGGTCGCCCACTCCGCATTCCGGTTCGCGAGGAGGTCCGGGCTCTTGATCGCCAGCGGGGCCGAGGTCTGGTCCTCGCTGTCGGTTGTCCCCAGATAGAAATCGGTTAGCGTGAAGCGATCCGGGTTGCCGGCGCTCAGGTAGACCGAATCGGCGTTTGCGAAGTTGAACCCGCTCGCCAGCGGTCCATCGAACTCCTCGATCACGAAGCCGACACCTTCGGGGCGGCGGATCCCCTGAACCTCCGATGAGGCGACGCTGATGCTCGAGCCGGCCGTCGAGCGAACCTGGTAGTAGTACAAGGTCGTGTCCGCGGCGGCGTAGTCCACGTACTGTCCGGATCCCGCGGCCGCCTGGCCGATCTTGTTGCCGCCGGGCGGGGTCGTGTTCAAGGGCATCGATTGCTGCGAGCGGTAGATGCTGTAGTAGGAAAAGTCGTTCCGTCCCTCATCGGTGCTCGCGGTCCACCGCAGCGTGATCGTCGCCGCGCCGTTGGAGGCGGTGACGGCCGTCGGGGGAGCCGGCTCCGTGGCGGGCTGGGTGGTCGTGTCGCTGCCGCACCCGAAGTTGCCGAGGAACGCGGCCGCTCCGAGCGGCAGGGCGATGCCGAGAGCCATTCGCCGGAGGCGAAGGATCATTGGTTCCCTCCTTCCAGTTGGTCAGGATTATTCGTACCGGAGCGCTTCGATCGGATCGAGCCGCGATGCCTTCCGCGCCGGCCAGTACCCGAAGAAAATACCGATCGCGGCGGCGAAGAGGAAGGCGAGTATCACCGATTGCGGCGAGATGAGGATCGGCCAGTGCGCGATGCGCGCGACCATCCGGGCAGCCGTGAAGCCGAGGAGGATTCCGAGCAGACCGCCGAAGCTCGCGAGGACGACCGACTCGCCGAGAAATTGCGTCAGGATGTGCCATCCCTTCGCGCCGACCGCCATACGGATTCCGATCTCACGGGTCCGCTCGGTCACCGAGACGAGCATGATGTTCATGATCCCGATACCGCCGACCAGGAGCGACACGGAGGCGATCGCGGCGAGGAGGATCTTCATCACGCGCGACGTCGAACCGACGATATCGGCGATGTCCTGCTGGGTCCGGACGGTGAAGTCGTCGTCAGTGCCCGCGGGAATTCGGTGGCGGCCCCGCAGGAGTTGCGTGATCGCGTCGGTAGCCGACGGAATCGCCTTCATCGATGTGCAAGACGCCAGGATCATCGAGATCCGTGTCGTCCCGGCGATCTTCTTCATGCATGTCGTATAGGGCATCATGATCACATCGTCCTGGTCCTGCCCCCACGTGTTCTGCCCCTTCTTCTCGAGAACGCCGATCACGGTAAACGGCATCTTCCGGATCCGAACCAGCTGACCCACGGGGTTTGTGCCGCCGTACAGGTTGTCGACGACGGTTTGGCCAAGGATGCAGACCTTCGCGCTGCTGCGAACCGCCGAATCGTTGAAGTTCGTTCCGGAGGAAAGCTGCCACTTCCGAATCTGGAGGTAGTCGAGACCGACCCCGTAGATGCGGGTTTGCCAGTTCTGATCGCCGAAGACGACCTGCGCGCCGGACTGCGAAACGGGGGAGATCGCCGTGACCTCGGAGACCTGCTGGACGATTGCCTGCGCGTCTTCCTCCGTCAGGGTCGAGGAGCTGCCCGCGCCGCCATGCGCGCCGCCGGACATCGAGGATCCAGGGAAGATGTTGATAATGTTGTCACCGAGGCTCGCGATCTGCGCCTGGACCATCGACGAGGCGCCGCTCCCGATCCCGACCATCGCGATCACGGCCGCCACCCCGATGATGATCCCCAGCACGGTCAGCGAGCTGCGGAGCTTGTTGCGCGCGATTGCCCGGAGCGCAACCCGGAAGAGAAGCCATAGCCTCATGCCGCGGAATCCCCCGTCGTGGGCGCTCGCGTCGCCCCGGGACGGTCCTCAAGGACATGTCCGTCCCGCAGGACAATCACGCGCTTCGCGAACAACGCAATGTCCGGCTCGTGGGTGATCAAGATGATCGTCATCCCCGAGCGATTCAAGTCCTCGAAGACGTGCATCACCTCGACCGACGTCACCGTGTCGAGGTTCCCCGTCGGCTCATCCGCGAGCAGAAGGGACGGGTCGTTGACAAGGGCGCGCGCGATCGCCACGCGCTGCTGCTGTCCGCCCGAGAGCTGGTTCGGTGCGTGATGCGCTCGGTCGGCGAGACCGACCCGCGCGAGGGCGAGCCGCGCGCGCTCCGCGATCACCTTGCCGCTCGCCCGCCCGTAGATCAGGGGAAGCTCGACATTCTCGAGGGCGCTCGTTCTGGAGAGGAGATTGAAGTTCTGGAAGACGAAGCCGATCCGGGTGTTGCGGATCGAGGCGAGCGAGTCCCGCGTCATCCTCGAGACGTCCTCGCCCATCAGCTCGTAGCTGCCCGAGGTGGGCCGATCGAGACACCCGAGGATGTTCATCAGCGTGGACTTCCCGCTGCCCGAAGCGCCCATGATCGCGACCATCTCACCGGCGCGGATCTCGAGCGAGACGCGAGCGAGCGCGACGACGCGATTATCCCCCTCGCCGTAGATCTTGACCAGATCCCGGACCCGGATGGCGGAGTGATTATCGCCCGCGGGGGGCACCACGCCCGCCTCCCGGCATGAACGGATTCACCGTCTGTTGCTGGGCCGCGACACCCGCGCCCTGATTCATGCCGATCACGACATTCATCCCCTCGCGGAGGGAATCGGCGGAAACTGCCGTATACGTGCCGTCGCTGAGACCCGGTTGGACGCGCATCATGTGAATGCTGCCCCTTGGGTCGAGGATCCAGACCAACGCGCCGTGGTGGCCCTGTCCCTGCCGCGTACCGCCATGCCCCGGTCCCGGTACCTGCCCTTGGTCCTGCAGCGCGCTGCCTTGCGGCACACCGCCGGCCCCGCCGCGCCCTCCCGCGAACTGAGCCGGGCGGAAACGCAGCGCCGCGGCCGGCACCCGAAGGACGCCGTCCGCCTCGTCGATGAGGAACGTCGCGTTGGCGGTCATCCCGGGGAGGAGCTTCAGCTCCGCGTTCGACACGAGCACGATCACGTCGTACGAGACGACGTTCTGAACGGTCTGCGGGGCGAGCCGGATCTGCTTCACCGTCCCGTGAAAGGTCATGTCCGGGAACGCGTCGACGGTGAAGTTCACTTTCTGATCCACCTTCACTTGTCCGATGTCGGCCTCGTCGACCGATGCGTCGAGCTGCATCTGCGTCAGGTCGTTTGCGATCGTGAAGATCGTCGGCGCCGAGAGGGAAGCGGCGACCGTCTGGCCGACATCGACGTTCCGCGAAACCACGACGCCGTCGATCGGCGAGAGGATCGTCGTATACTTCAGGTTCGTCTGGGCGCGGTCGAGCGCGGCCTGCGAGGACTGAACGTCGGCCTTGGCCGCCGCGAGCGCGGTCTCGGTCTGGTCGACCTCGGCCTGCGAGGCGAGCCCCTGGTCGCGGAGCGGCTTCTGCCGGTCGTAGTCGCGCTGCGCTTGTGTCAGGTGGACCTGCGTTTTCTGAAGGTCGGCCGCGCTCTGGGCGACCTGCGCTTTCAGGAACGTTGGATCGAGCTGTGCGAGGAGCTGCCCCTTCTTCACGTGATCGTTGTAGTCGGCCGAGAGCGCCGCGATCGACCCGCTGACCTGGCTGCCGACCTGTACGGTCGTGACGGCGGCGAGCGTTCCGGTCGCCGAGACCTGGACGCGGATGTCCCCGCGATCTACGCTCGCGGTTCGATATGGGACGGGCTGATCGCGGTCCCGCCGGACGACCCATCCCGTCACGACCACCGCTACGCACGCCAGGGCGACGATGGGAAGGATCCAGCTTCTCTTGCGCATCTTCTCTCTCACCTCCGGCGGCAATTCCAGACGCCGCACATACTCAATCTATCAGAGCGGGCCGTCCCGAGGAACGTGTAGAACTCGAATTCCGCCGCAATCCCTGCAAACCAACAAATCTTTACAAACCACCCGCCCCCGAAATGGGAGTTCCATTCCGCGGAAATGTACAAGACCACCGGGGGCACGCCGGTCCCCGGCGCTCTCTTCATGGAGGAGTGCGTCGCCTACTTCACGTCGAGCAGAGGGATGATCAGCTCGCGCTTTCCGCCCGCTTTCATCGTTGCGACCCCTTCGTCCCATCCCGCGATGACCTGCTTCTTCCCGAGGACGAAACGGAAGGGGGAACCATGATCGTACGAGCTGTCGAACTTCTTCTCGTCCTTGAACCATCCCGTGTACTGGACCGTCACGGTCTGGCCGACCTTGGGAGTCGCGCCCGCCCCAACGACCAGGTCGACGTATTTGAGGCCGATCGCCGTCGTGACGGCCTTCTCTGGGGCCATTTTCCTCTCCTCTTTCGGCTGGGCAGGCGCAGGCGCCTGCGGGGTGGTCACGGCTGGGGGTGCCTTCGTGGCGGCGGTCGTGTCCGTTGCCCCAGATGAGGTTCCTTTCGCGACCTCGCTCGCCGCCGACCGGGTCTATTCGCCCGATTTTCCGCCCCCTCCCGAGCCGCCGCAGCCGGCCGACGTCAGGAGGACCCCCACTCCGACCACGATCAAGGCCAGTGACCGGACGCGAATGCGCTTCATAGGTCCCTCGCAGTTCCATCCCCAAGTCGAAAGCCGCACGTCGGCTTCGGTGAACTCATTCCGATGCTATCGTACGCCGCGATACGTTTCCACGGCTGCCCGGAAGCCCTTCTCGGTGCTATAATTGACCAAAGTGCGGTTGCCGGATTCAGGGGGGATCAGCGCCGCATCGCGTAGACAACCGGCGCGACCTGACGGCGGGTCGTGTCCCTGCACCACACCATGAGGAGGCTCGATGCGGATCGACCCCGTGCATCGCCATGCGTTCTCCAGGCATACGACGCTGGCTGGGCTGGCCCTGCTGGCCCTGATCTCTGTTTACCCCGCGCTCTCCACAGCCGACCCGATCCTCTGGCCGGCGACGAAGGCAGGATGGGCTCCGCAGTACCGCGATGCCCGCGACACGACCCCGTACCTTTCGTTTCACAAGACGCGCGCGATGCAGCGTTTTGCGGAGCGCATGCCTGCGGGAGGCTACCGCCAGTCAGGGAACGAGGAGTCGTACGACGCGAAGTTCTACTCCCTCGATCTGAACCTGGACACGCTGAACCACATGTTGAGCGGAACAGTCAGGGCGGACGTGCAGGTCACGAACGGCCCCCTCACCACCGTCGATCTCGACCTGGTCAACAACATGGTCGTGCGCGCATGCACGTGCGCGGGGCACAGCGCGACGTTCACGCATGCAAACGACCTCCTCACGATCCGTCTGGACCGGTCGTACGCGAACGGGGAGATCGTCAGCGTCACGATTACCTATGACGGGGACCCGACGAACGCCGGCGACACCTGGGGATGGGACACCCAGGCGGGCAAGTCGATCGTCTGGTCTCTGAGCGAGCCCTTCGGCGGACGCACCTGGTGGCCGAGCAAGGACTGGTCCGAGGACAAGGCCGACTCCGTGTATATCCGCGTCACGGCCCCGACCGGGATGATCACCGCCTCGAACGGCAAGCTCGTCTCGGCGACCGATGACGGCGTCCACTCCGTCTACGAGTGGCACGAGCTCTACCCGATCGCGACCTACCTTGTCTCGATCACAAGCAACCCCTTCAGCGTCTACTCCGACTACTTCCACTACTCTCCGAGCGACTCGATGGAGATCAAGTTCTTCATGTACCAGGAGGATGTCGAGCAGGCCCGCGACGTCAACTCCAAGGTGAAGAATATGCTCGGGATCTTCTCGAATAGCTATGGTCTGTACCCGTTCATCACCGAGAAATACGGGGAGGCGGAGTTTCCGTGGGGCGGCGGGATGGAGCACCAGACCTGCACGAGCCTCGGCGCCTTCTCGGAGTGGATCCTCGCCCACGAGCTGTCCCACCAGTGGTGGGGGGACATGGTGACGTGCCGCGACTTCCATCACGTGTGGCTGAACGAGGGGTTCGCGACATTCAGCGAAGCGATCTACGCGGAGGCGCTCGGCGGGATCGACGCGTTCCACCGGGACCTGGATTTCAACAAGTACTTCGGCTCCGGCACGATCTACGTCCCCGATCTGAACGACTGGAACCGGATCTTCAACGGGGACCTCTCCTACAACAAGGCCTCGTGGGTCCTGTGCATGCTGCGGCACGTCCTGGGCGACGACGTGTTCTTCCAGTCGCTGGCCGCCTACCGCGCTCAGTATCAGTACGGGACGGCGGTCACGGAAAACTTCCGCGATGTCTGCGAGCGGGTCTCCGGCAAGGACCTCCACTACTTCTTCCAGGAGTGGATCTACGGCGAGTACTACCCGGCCTACAAGTACGACTTCACGGTCACGCCCGGGGGCGGCGGCTACGACGTCGCGGTGAACCTGCAGCAGACCCAGTCCTGGCAGATCTTCAAGATGCCCCTCGACGTCACGGTCCAGTGGGACGGCGGCTCGCAGACCTTCGTCATGATGGATTCGGTCGCGACGCAGATGATCAACCTCCATGTCGCGAACCAGCCGACCGCGGTCAAGATCGACAAGGACGACTGGGTCCTGAAGACCGTCGATGAGCCGATCTACAACCCGACCTTCGATCGCAGCATTCTCGTGGTGAACGGCGTCGACTGGAACAGTTACGGCTCGGAAATCGCGTCCGCCTACCAGGACCAGGCATTCTGGGGGAACTACCACATCGATTTCTGGGACTGCTTCGATGCGCCCGGCGGCGGATACCCCTCCTCACTCCCGGCGCCGCTCGGGCACGGGGCCGTGCCGTCGGACGTGATCGGTCACTATCGCAATGTGATCTGGGTCGGCAACAACCTCGGTCCGGATCTCAGCGACTGGAACAGCACGCCGATCCTGAGCTACCTGCGCGCAGGCGGGAACGTGATTCTGATGACGCGCGAAGGGGACGCGTACTTGAGCGATGCGGAGCGCCAGTACCTCGGGATCACATGGACGAACACGAACGTGACCCTGCGGGATTGCGTCGCGACCTACCCGGGGCTTACGAATATCGCGCTCCTGGGCGTTCAGAGCCTCTGTGCCACCTTCGACCTCTCGCTCAACCAGCTCGATAGTCGCGTGATCTACAAGGTCCACACGGGCTTCAATCCCGAGCGCGGGATTGGGGCCTGGCGCAGGCCGACTGCGGGTGGGACCTACCGCCCGCAGGGGGCCCAGTTCGTCTTCCTGAGCGGGCGGCCGTACCGGTGGAATCACACCGACTTGAAGACCAACATCATGTACATCCTCGGGACGATGTTCGGCGAATCGCTCTCCGGCGTCGGTGACCAGGCGGATGCGGGCCTTTCCCTGCGGCTCGACCCCGCGCGGCCGAATCCGTTCCGGGACGCGACGAACCTTCGGTTCGCCCTCCCCGCCGCCGGCACCGTCCGGCTCGACTTGATCGACGTCACGGGACGCGAGGTGAGGCGGCTCGCCGACGGCACGATGGCAGCCGGAGTGCACACGGTTGCTTGGGACGGCCGCGATGCGGCCGGGCATCGGGTCTCGGCCGGGATCTACTGGGCGCGCCTGAAGGCCACGGGACGGGAGATCACCCGCAAGGTCACGATCATGAGGTAGCCGCGCACGCGGCATTGACGGACCCCGACGGCGCTTGTACCGTCCCGACCGAGCGGAGGTATGGCGATGCGTCGATGGATCCTGGGATGCCTGTCGATCGCGATCGGGATCGCCGCCGGACTCTCAGCGGGCGGCTGCGCGAGGCGTCCTGAGGGGTCTCTCGCACGCATCCGCGCGACCAAGGTCCTGTGCGTCGGGACCGATGCGACGTATCCGCCGTTCGAGTCGATCGACACGTCGACAAGGGAGGTCGTCGGCTTCGACGCGGATTTGATCCGCACGATCGCCGGCAGGCTCGGGGCGCGGGTCGAGTTCCTCGTGGTCCCGTTTGACGGGATCCTCCCGGCGCTGAACTCGGGGAAGTATGACGCCGTCATCTCCGCGTTGACGATCACGGACGACCGGGCCCGCGAAGTTCTCTTCAGCGACCCCTACTACGCGGCCGGCCAGTCGATCGTCGTGAAGTCGGGCAGCCCGATCGCCTCCGTCGCCGATCTTGCGGGCAAGAGGATCGGGGTCCAGCTCGGAACGACGGGGGAGCGCGAGGCGCACCGGGTCGCGAACGCGGAGATCGTGTCGTTCGACGCGATCAGCGCCGCGTTCATCGATCTTGTGAACGGACGCCTCGATGCCGTGATCGCCGACACGCCGACGACGGCGCTGTTCGCGCGCGATCACACGGAAATCGCGATGGCCGGCGCACCGATCACGCGCGAGTCGTACGGCATCGCGATGCGCAAGGCCGACGCGGATCTGAAAGCGGCGATCGACGCGGCGTTGAACGACCTTGACCGCGACGGCACGGTTCAATCTCTCCGGGAGAAGTGGAAGCTCCCGAGCCCCTGACGCGTGGACTGGATCGCACACCAGCTCAAGCTGATCGGCCGGATCTTCGTCTACCTTCTCCCGGCCGTCCCCGAGACGCTGAAGATCACGATCGTAGCCTTCACCCTCGCGCTCGTCCTCGGCGTCTTGATCGGGATCGCGCGAACCGGATCGGTTCGCACCGCGCGCGCCGCGGCGACCGTCTATGTCGACGTCCTGCGCGGCATCCCGCTCCTCGTGCAGATCTTCTTCCTCTATTTCGGGATCGGGCGGCTGCTGAACCTCTCGCGCTTTCCGTCCGGAGTGCTCGCGATCGGGATCGGCTACAGCGCCTACATCGGCGAAACCGTGCGGGCCGGGATTCAAGCGGTGCCGCGCGGCCAGTGGGAGGCGGCGCGCTCGCTCGGTCTGTCGACGCCGCAGTGCCTGCGCCACGTGATCCTCCCGCAGGCGATGCGGATCGTGATCCCGCCCGTCTTGAACGACTTCGTCGCGTGCCTGAAGGACTCATCGCTCGTCTCGATCATCGGCCTGCGCGAGCTGACGCGCGCCGGGCGGGAGTACTACTCGTCGACCTTCTCGGACTTCCAGACATGGACGGTCGTTGCGATTCTCTATCTTGCGATGACGTTGATACTTACGCGCGTGTCCGGCGCGCTCGAGCGGCGCCTCCGCCAGGGTGAGGGGTAGCGCGTGGTCCGCGTCGAACACGTGACGAAGCGATTTGGCAAGGTCGTGGCGGTGGGCGACGTCAGTTTCATCGTGCCGCGCGGAACCACGACCGTCCTGATCGGTCCCTCGGGCTCGGGGAAGAGCACCGTACTGCGCCTGGTGAACGCTCTCGAGAGGCTCGACGCGGGTAGAATCGTGATCGATGATGTTCCGCTCGATCCCGCCGCGCGCAACGTCCATTTCGTGCGGGCCGAGACCGGGATGGTCTTCCAGCACTTCCATCTCTTCCCGCACATGACCGTGCTCGCGAACGTGACGCTCGGTCCCCGCGTCGTGCGGAAGAGGCCGCGCGCGCCCGTCGAGGAGGAGGCGCGCGCCCTGCTCGCGCGCGTGGGCCTTGCCGACAAGGCGGACCGCTATCCGCGGCAGCTCTCCGGTGGGGAGCAGCAGCGCGTCGCGATCGCTCGCGCGCTCGCGATGCGGCCGAAGGTGATGCTGTTCGATGAGCCGACCTCGGCGCTCGATCCCGAGATGATCCGCGAGGTCCTCGACGCGATGCTCGATCTCGCACGGGGCGGGATGACGATGATCGTCGCAAGCCACGAGATGGGCTTCGCGCGGGAGGTCGCCCACGAGGTCTTTTTCCTGGATCGCGGGGAGGTCGTCGAGTCGGGCCCTCCTGCGGATCTCTTCGATCGCCCGCGCCAGCAGCGGACGCGGGATTTCCTGTCGAAGATCCTGTAGTCGCGCCGGCGGTCCGGGCGCGCGGGAGCACCCCCCAGCCAAAGAGAAGACCCCGCCCCCCGAAGGGGGCAGGGCCTCTCGCGTCGATTCAGATCGAGAGACGACTAGCGGTAGTTGCTCTTGATCTGGCCCCAGGTAGAGGGCTTCGAAGCGACGACCTCGCAGTGAGCGGTGTCGCAGTTCGTGCCCGAGCCCTGCGGCGTACCGCCCATGGCGCGGCAGTCGGCCGGGTACTGCATCTCGCAGTGCCCGTCCGCGAAGCAGCAGGCTTCCGGAAGGACGCACGTGATGGTGTAGGTCAGGGTCCAGGGGCCACCCGTGTTCGCGCCGTAGGAGTCGAGGATCAGGTAGAACCTGCCGCCGTTCTGGACCGTGTAGGTCCAGTGCTCCGGCTGACCGGTGACCGTCGCGTCGGCGCCGATCACGCACGAACCGGCCACATTGCTGCAGTCGGTCACGAGGTAGAACGAACCGTCGGCGCTGAGCTGGGTGTAGGTAAAGTCGAGGCGATCACCCGCGGCCAGGTCCATGTAGTAGACCACGTCGCGGCCGGCCTCGGCGTAGCCGCTCGTGCAGCCGCCGGAGCCCGGATCGTAGTTGTTGTTGTAGGTCGACGTGTCGCCCTCGAGCGCGCCGGCCGTGCAGTCGGGAATGTTGGCCGCGGTGTCGCAGGTGTCGCCCGGAGGCGGTGGGGGAGCCGTGCCGCACTCGAAGTGGGCCTCGTACGGACCGGACGACGAGCTGCCGTACCCACGGACCTTCAGGTGGTAGACGCCCGTGTACGGGGCCACGAAGCTGTCGATCCTGGAGTAAAGGCTGCCGTAGTCGTCGTTGTAGGCAAGCATGGTGGCGCAATCGCTGGCATACAGCTCGATGTAAGTATCGCAGCTGTCGCCCTGGTTCACCGGGCCCGTCCACAGATTCATAACGTCATTGGCGGTCCCGTTGAAGACGTACCAGTCCAAGTTGCCGGCATCGAGGTAAGCCGGAGAGACGATGTCGCCGCAGGTAACCTGCTGGTCCCCGCCGCACGTATCGTTAGGCTCACTCTCGGGATAGGTGGCCCGAACGTCGTGCTGCTGGTAGTACCAGTTCTTCGGCACGCTGTAGTTCGGGTTGGCCACCGCGGCGCCGGCGATGAAGCACAACACCGCAATGAAACAAAGGACAGACACAAAACGCATGGGAACCTCCCAGATGTAGAAATTTCTGCTAGCAGAACGTTACCCGCTCCTCCCCCTTCCGGACCAAGGGAGATTCGCAAGCAATGACCAGTATACCGGTCGGGAACCCTCTCGTAAAGCGAATTCACGGAAGCCCTTGTGGGCGCATTCGGCAACATCGGAACCCGAATTCCAGAGCAGCCCCTGTCGCTCTACGGACCCTCCATTGCTACCCAAACATGGACCGAGACCCCGCCCCGACACAGAGGACGGGGTCTCGTGTTGTCCGGCTAACATCTTGCCTTATCGATAAGTACCCTTCACCTTCCCCCACGTGGACTTACGCACGGGGACGATCGGACACGGGTTCGGGTCCTGGCACAGGACCCCGTTCCCTTGGTACTGACCGCCCGCCTGTGCGCACTGGTCCGCGGTCATGATCTCGCAGTCACCCTGATCGCCGATGCAGCATGCCCCCGTCGGAGGTGGCTGAGAGCACGGGTTCGGGTCGCAGACGGTGCCGT
>Ga0209777_10002188_pt1 | contig 26323 bp, 26 predicted proteins | sample FrelakmetHBP12HB_FD_187147 | JGI IMG/M metagenome (GOLD analysis project Ga0209777, IMG submission 187147) | Freshwater lake sediment microbial communities from the University of Notre Dame, USA, for methane emissions studies -HBP12 HB (SPAdes)... | ecosystem: Environmental > Aquatic >... | reverse complement strand
CCATTAACATCAGCTGTAATCCAAACATGTTGTCCACGGACAGAATGTTTCAATTCTCAGATAGTGCTTTCTTCATCAGTAAATTCATCGTATGTATTGATTTCATATGAAAGCACCTTCGCTATATCATATCACAAAGATCCAAGATTTTCTTTAAGGATATCTACCATACTCATAACTAATGATTCCGTGTCTTGAGTTCAAACGATATGGATTTTTTCTCTTGTTTCGATCATATGATAGAGGATAGTATATAAAATCATAGAGATTTATATATAAGTATTATAATGTAAATGTCAAGAAATAATTTTAAAAACAGTATAATAAGGTTTTTTTTATTTCCCTTGAATATATAGAACAAATACATATCAATTTAGTCACATTCTATGAATATTTTTTTTTGTTATTCTTAATTCTTAACTTTTATTATGAATTATCCGAAACACGTAGCCATTGTACCCGACGGAAATAGGACACGAGCGAAAACAAATGATAAAACAGTCGCTGAAGCATATATGATATCATACGAAAAAGCAGTTGAATTGATTATACATACCTTTACTCATACCGACATTAAAGTATTTACTCTTCGAGGACTGAGTACGGAAAACGCGCAAAAAAGGCCGAAAGAGGAGTTTGATTTCCTGATGACTATGTATAAGATTGTAGAAGAAGATCTCGATGAATTCCTGAAAGAACATAAGGTCAACTTCAAGGTTATAGGTGATCTGAACTGAATTACTGATGATTTTAGGAACTATTTAGTGGCTAAACAGGAAAGGAATACCTATGATACGGACAGACATTTCGTCTTCGCCATCAACTATGGAGGAAGAGATGAAATCGTCAGAGGGATCAGAAAATTAGCCCAAGAAAAGAAGGATCTGACTATTGTTACCGAAGAAGATATAACCAAATCATTGGATCTTGGAAACGTGCCTCCTATCGAGCTTGTTATCAGGACGAAATGAGATCAAGCACAGAGAACATCAGGATTTATGTCATGGTGGATAGGATACGCAGAATTGTATTTTACCGCAAAAAAATGTCCGGAATTCGATATTCCTGAATATGAGGAAGCATTGAAATGGTTTGATCATATGGCTGATCTACGCAACTACGGAAAATAATTATTTTACATCGTTATTATTTTATGATGAAAATCACTATCGAAACAGCTAAACTTTTGGAGATCATCGATCTCGGATTAAGATTTGTTTCCAAAAACGCAACTTTGCCAATCCTGCAGAATTTCTATTTCAAAGCTTCTATCGATTCATTATTGCTCAGAGCTACGGATATGGAAAAATATATCGAGATAGAGATGCCATGCAAAGTGACTATGGAAGGCGCTATTACCGTAAATGCAAGGATGTTTTCTGATATCATCAAAACCATAGAAGAGAAGGAAGTGGAGATCAGTGTAGATCAGAAATCACAAGTCATGACATTGAAATCAGCAAAAGATAATTTCGATATCAACGGTATCGCAGCAAGCGAATATGTCGCATTGCCGGAAGTGCCGAATGAAAACACGCTTACGGTAGAGACGCAATTATTCGCTGAAGGAGTTGCTAAAGTGGAATACGCAGTTACGGAGAAAAATTTCAGCCCTGTGCTCACAGGAGTATTATTGAAAGCGAAAGAAGACAACTTGATTTTCGTAGGTACTGACTCATTCAGACTATCAGAATTCAAAGCAAAATCTAATCTGAAAGATGTAGACTTTGCATTAATCGTACCAAAAGTGACTATGACCGATATCCAAAAAATATCTGAATACGCGATGAGCAATGAATGCGAAAATCTCACGGTCCAATATTCAGAGAATCTTATCGCATTCCAAGTACAGGTGAAAGATATGAAGATATTAGCTACGTCATTACTTATCCAAGGAAATTTCCCTGAATATGAAAGAGAAGAAATCATGCCAACAAACTTCAACACGAAAATATTGGTAGACAAAAATCTCTGTGAAAAAGCTATCAGGAAAATAGGAATCCTTACGAGAGATATCAATAATTACATCCAGATAGAAACTACGAAAGACAGTATTGTCATTTCATCAGGAAAGACGGACAAAGGAGCCGGTACGACTAATATCCCTGCTATCATCGAAGGAACATCACTCAGTTTTGGAATCAACGGAAAATATATCACGGACTTCATCAAGATCATCAAAGGTGAAGAATTGGTATTCAATGTCATCGATAATCAGAAACCGCTTATCTTGATGGATAAGGACGAAACAGCATACAGATATGTTGTCAGACCACTTATTAATTCTTAAATAGAATATGTACAAAATAAGGAAAGGATTCAGTTTTCTCGAAGTGCTCATCGTGATCATGATCGTCGGTATTCTGTTTGTAGCATTCAGATCTTCTTTCCAAGTAAAAAATAAGGACGTATTATATGGTCAAGCATGCATAGAGACACTGTACGGACAAGTGAATAATTTTCTGCATGCAGGACTGAGCAGCAAATCAATAAATTCATGAGGTACTCAAATTTTTCCTGACCAATATATCATCACCTTCGATTCTGCTCAACAGCTCATAGAATTAAAATATGAAGAACAGGGGAGCGGGTATATATATAGTAGCATATCACTTACCGGCAATAACATTGGCTACTGCATAAGCAATAGCTATATGATAGTGATGAGTTGAGATACCTACGAACTTCATGTAAACAAATGACTTCAAGAAAACGCAGCTCTGCAATCATTTTATATTACAGGGACAAACTCAGTAGGCACAGGAACAAATACATTTCTGCAATGTGATCTCCAGTGAACATGATGCAAGACTATGGCTCGTTTTGAAAGCGACACCAGAACACTCAGTATCAAAAAGCAGATATGTCTCACCTTTACCGGAGGTGGTGATTGCTTTGAATGGGACAACTAAAATATGCTTTTATCTCTAAAATATACGTATGAAAATTACACGTTTCGCACAATCATGCATTTTAATTGAAACGCATAATAAAAGAATTCTTGTTGATCCAGGAAATCTTCAATATAAAGAATCATATCCTGAGAATGAATGGAGTAATATCGATATTCTTTTAATCACACATAAACATAGAGATCATTGCCATATTGATGCTATCCAAAAAATCACAAAAAACTTAAAAACAAATTTTTATACTACCAAAGAAGTTGCTGATGCATATCCAGGACTTTCCCCGAAAATTATAAAAGCCGAAGATATCATAAAATTTGATGATATTACCATTGAAGTTGTTAAAGCAGTTCACGGATATATTCCGATTCTCAAAGGTGGTAAAGAAATCTATGAGAATGTATGATTTATTATAGATGATGGAGTCACTAGAGCATATCAGACAAGCGATACCATTTGTTTCGAAAACGATTACCAATGTGATATTGTTTTCGTACCTGTATGTAATCATGGACTAGTTATGGGACCTTTCGAGGCTGCGCTTTTTAGTAAAGAAACAGGAGCAAAACTTGTGATACCATTTCATTACGACAATCCGAAATTCCCTGCTGATTTTGAACAAATAAAAAAAGAATTTGAAAGATGTGAATTACATTATAAATTATTAGAAATTGGAGAAAGTATAGAAGTGTAAAAACAATAGAATTTTTGGATACATTTTATATACTTTCGTCACTTTACACTACTATATAGTATATGGCTGATAATTACGATTTTTCCATAACAAATACCCTGGATGATAATCAGCATCTAGTATTTTACAAAATCATGAATTATGACGTCCCTCGTCATTACAGCTATTTCCTTTTTGAGAAAAAGTGATGGAAGAAGCAAGAAGACATCCTGAGAGGACAAGAATTTCCTCCGGATGAGGAAAAGTACAGCTGGGACAAAAAAAATGAGTATATGGTCGATTTTTTGAAATATATCAACAGATTCAAACGATTATACAGATCCATACCCTTTATCCAGTCCATCTATCTCTGCAATTCCATCACGTTCAACGCGTTACATAAGGATTCTGACATAGATATCTTCATCGTAACGAAGAAATGAGCGCTTTGGCGTGCAAGATTACGGAGTTCATTGTTATTTTTCCTTTTTGGACTCAAAAGAGGAGTGATACGAGGCAAGAAGAAGAAATTCTGTCTGAGCTTCTATGTCACCAATACGCACCAAAACTTGTATAATATCATGTTACCGCAAAATGATATCTATTTCATTTATCGGCTGGCACATCTGGTACCTTTATATCAGGAAATCCCGGAAAACATCTATAAACACAATACATGGCTAGAAAGTGCGTTACCGAACTTCCCAGGAAGGCATTGCATCAATATCTGACTCATCCCAAGTACAGGCAAGAGTACCTTCAAGAAAATAGCTGAATTTCTTGGTGGAGGTATCGTCGGAAAAGGCGTAGAATACCTCATACAATTAGTCCGATTACCTATAGTTATCTACAAAACAAGACGCCTAAAAGACAAAGGTCGGGGTATTGTAGTAAATAAGAATATGCTGAAGTTTCATATGGATATCAGGAAAAAAATTCATCTTCTCTATATGATGTATAAAAAGAAAATGGAGAAATAACAGATATAAAGCAATATTTTCATTGATAACCATATATTAGCAAAGGAGTTTTCTGAAAATTTTCTATTGATAACCATTATATATCACAATCGATTCAAATCGGTTTGTTTTTTGTAATTGTATAAATACATCCTTGTTAAACAATTTGTAAAAGTTTTTTTTATTTATCTAACACAAAAACGAGTATGAAAGACATCAAGGCAGTTTTCGATATCGGAAATGATGTCATTAAATGAGTGGTTTTTGCTAATGATGACGGTAAAGAGATCATCTTGGCCAAACAAATGGAGCCTACTCAGGGAATGCGCAAGGGTAAAATCCTCGATTCGGAAAGTTTTGTAAACACCATAAACAAAATCACAGAGTCATTCATCAAAAAGCTCGGAGGAGACTTCATAGAAGAAGTATTTGTTGGAATCTCACATCCAGAGATGATCGTAAATAGGGTAATAGAGCAGAAAAGGATCATGACCGAAGAAATAGGTCCAGATGATATAGATCATCTTTCAAGGGTTATCGCAGAAATTTCAAACAAAAGCAATTTTGAGACCATCAAAATCGTACCTGTCCATTTCCTTATCGATGAAGAAAAGAGAGAAAAAGATCCTATCGGAATGAAAGGAAAAAAACTCGAACTCGTTGCTGATGTCTTCATGATTCCAAAAAACATTTATAATGGCGTTATCGACGCTTTCGAAAAAGTAGGCTTGAATATAGTCGATATCGTACCGAATATCATCGCTGCAAGCGAAGTGGCGTTGGATTATGACCACAAAGATCTAGGAACTATCCTAGTCGACATAGGGAAAAATCAAACTAGTTATGTCATCTACGAAGATGGATATCCGCTTGGATACGGAACGCTTCCGATAGGAAGTGAAGATGTCACCAAAGATATCTCTATCGGTATGCAAGTCGACATCAAAGAAGCTGAAGAGATCAAAAGGACTCATGGATCAGCTATTGTTCAGAAAGAAAGGATTTCTGATGACAGTTCAATAGACAGTTTATTCCTTTCAGACGTCATCAACGCAAGATACGAAGAGATATTCATGAAGATAAATGATCATCTCAAAGAGCTCGAAAGAGACGGCAGATTAGCTGGATGAGTATTGCTTATCGGCGGATGAGCAAGGATGCCGAATCTTGATCTCTTGTCCAAAGATGTCTTCAAATTGGCTACCTTCTATGGTAAGGATAATATTCTCAATCTCGGCGACATTTCATCAAACATACAATTTATCAACGTATTGGGAACCTATGTATGGTCCAATAAATACACCGAAGGAAGAAAAGGGTCAGGATTAAATTTCAATCTCGACTTCGTCGGAAAAATATGAACCTTCTTCAAAGATCTATTCTAAATATCACCATATTCTTTATTTTAACTTTTAAAACTTTCAAAACATGGTAATTCACGAAATCAATCCAGAATTTATCCCAGGAGCTAAGATCAAAGTATTGGGAATAGGTGGTTGTGGAAACAAGGCCCTCAATAGAATGATCTCTGAAGGATTAGACGGAGTAGGATTTGTCGCTATCAATACTGATGCGCAGGATCTTGCGACTAATTTAGCTGAAAAGAAAATAAACATAGGGCTCAATCTCACCAAAGGACTTTGAGTATGAGCAAATCCTGAATTATGAAGAAAAGCTGCTGAAGAAAGCGAATCAGAAATCAAGGCTATGCTTCAGGATACGGACATGGTATTCATCACGTGTGGAATGGGAGGGTGAACCGGAACCGGTGCTGCTCCTGTCATTGCAAACATCGCAAGAGGGATGGGAATCCTTACTGTCGGTATCATCACAAAACCATTCAGTTTCGAAGGAAACAAGAGAGGAATGAACGCTGAAGAAGGAATCAAAAAAATCAAGGAAGCAGTAGATACGCTTATTGTAATTCCAAATGACAAAATTTTCACCGTAATAGACAAAAAAACTACCTTCAAACAGGCTTTTACTATGATCGATAAAATCCTTTACCTTGGAGTACAAGGCATCTCTGATTTGATCGTAAAACCTGGAGATATCAATATCGATTTTGCAGATGTCAAAGCAGTCATGGCTGATTCTGGAAATGCATTGCTTGGAATCGGATATGGAGCAGGAGAAAAGAGAGCAGTGGAAGCTGCAAGAAAAGCTATAGAAAATCCATTGCTAGAGGAAAATCTAGATGGAGCAAAGAGCATCATCTTCGCGGTATCAGGCGGACACGATTTGACGCCTGCAGAAGTGAGAGAAGCTGCTGCCGTAGTGGAAGAAATCATCGATCCAGATGTAAACTTCTTCTGGTGAATGACCTTGGATGATAGCATGGATGATGAAGTAAAGGTTACTATCATCGCTACAGGATTCGAAGAACAAAGCAAAGAAGAAATATTGAAGAAACCACAGAGAGATATCCTCGGAAGGCCTATGGGAGTACCTGTAAGAAGGGAATCAGAGAGTTTCATCACAAGAGGAATCAAGAAAAATATCATTCAAGAAGCAAAAATTGAAGACGAGAATCCAGCAGAAGACCTAGAGACTCCAGCTTTCATCAGAAGATCGCTCAATAAGGAGAAAAAATAGATATCAAAAGATATATTTGTCAAGTCAAATAGATACCCAACAAGCAAGAAATTTGCATAGAAAACACATGCGGAATATAATAATGGAGCTTTATACATTAACAAAAAGTAATGAAGTTGAAAATCTCAACACCAGCCAAAATGATCTATCAAGGAGAAATCGAGAAAATATCAATCCCTACAGAGACAGGAAATCTCAAAGTCATGGATGGTCATCCACCTATGGTGACTTCAGTCAAACCTGGCATCATCAAGGTATGGCCCATGGAAAATCATATCAAAGTAGGAGATGAAATGTATGTTAGCTCATCCAAAGGCATGGTGTTTATCGACGGAAAAATAGTCCGTATCGTAAGTGCTGAAGCGACACTTGCTCCTGAAGAATCAGAAAGCACATTGCTCCAGAACAAGAAAAAATTTGAAGAAAAAATCAAAAGACTCAAAACTGAATGAAGTATAGAAGAGATAGAGAAAGCATTAATCAAATTAGAGAAAATCAATGCTGATATCGAACTCAAAAGAATGCTTCAGACAGCATAAATCGCCGAGTATATATTCTCCTTCAAAAATATTTTCTATTTTTGATTGAAGAATATACAATTGCCAGCACAACAATTCCTCATTACATTTCAGAATTATTTGGATGGCAATTGTAATAAGAGTGTATGCTAAAATAGCCGAGTATATAATAAGAGATAAAAAGGGGGAAGAAATCTAGCAAACTCAGCTAGATTTTTTCTTTTATTTACCAAACGTTTTCATATAGTGAATATCGAATATTTAGTAATAAACGAATATATGTATTTCGCAGTTTTGTGAAAAAATCCAGAAATAAGCATGGCTGAACTTCAGTTGGTTCAAGCGAAAGAGATAAGCTATCCGAAGAAGGGGATAGTGATTTTTGATACGAAGTATCCAGAATTACTGCCACAGCTCTGAGGAATCATCAAAGCAGGGATAGTCGTCAAAGAGAAGGAATTGCAGGAATTATTGACTGACGTAAAGATTATCGGTATCCAGAACGAAGCGAACGGGAAACATCTCAAGAGGACGGTCTGAATTAGAAGATACAAACTGGTTGATATCTTTCATACCGACAAAGAGATCAAGAATAAATGAAAAGAGATCATCAATCTGGAGAACGGTCTCTACGGCATAGTGGAGCAGTATCAGAATATAGAGCTCTATGAAGCGATAGATTTCGGCAAACCAGGACGCAGTATGGAAATGTGAATGATGCCGGCGAAATTAGCACATATGATGATAAATATCTGACTGGCTACATTCATTCATGAATCGAAACTCGACATCGAAAAACTTTGCATCTATGATCCGTTTGTCTGATCATGAACGACCTGAATGCTGGCTAATTATCTTGGATATGACTTCTTAGGTTCGGATATCAAAACCAATTATGCTGACCAGAATCTCGAACGACGGAAAACCACCAAATTCTACGAACCGAATCATACTTTCGACATATTCACTCATGACATCAAGGAAAAACTTAAAGATCAAACAGGTAAAAAAGATGTTTTAATAGTCACTGAATGACGACTTGGACCTATTGTAACGAAGTGAACTTCAGAACAGGATATCCAGAAGTTCCAGGAACGGGTTGTTGAACTCTATAAAAGCCTTTTGGAGAGGATCAAGGAACTCTGAGCGGTAGCTGTCTTCACTATCCCGTGGTATCTTTGACAGGAGAATGGCATTCAGCAAGTTTTGACGAAATATGCGACAAAAATCGGACTCACTATCCTGTCCATACCAGAACTCTACAGCAGAGAAGGCCAGCAAGTCGCCAGAAAGATAATAATTATAGAATAAATTGATAATATGTCAATCTTTATACTCCACAATAGTGGGGTTTTTTTGTATTTCTACGGGATTTGGAGTACAATTATATCAGTAAAAGATTTTATGTTGTAATATCGTATATGACCAAGAAAGAATACATCCTCAAAATCCTAGACGCATTGACAGGATACCGGTCGCTCGCAAGAGGGCTTAAGATTCTTGTAGATGGGAACGTATTGGACGATAAGACTATCGACAGCTTGGTGGATATTTTCGCTAAAACTATAGATGAAATCAATGATAGTGAAGTGAAATCCAAGCTTCAAAAATCAAAAGACGTTCTTGAACAACTCAAAAAGATAGAGTGAGAACAGCATCTTCGTGACCAAAAGTCATTGGATGAGCTTGATAAAATGATCAAGGAAATCTAATTTTATTTGTTTTAAAAAAAATACTTATGAACTCAGCAGAAAATCCTACAACATTTAAAGCGCCTGAAATTACAGCAGATACTAAATTAAATGCTTTGGATCCAACCATTAAGGATAAAGGAGAAAAATTCGTTAATAACATTGCTGAAGCAAAAAAAGAAGTAAAAGAAGAAAAAAAACTAAAAGAATATATAGACGCATTTACCAAACATTGAGATGAAACGTTAGATGCCATAAAGGAATATTTTAAGACTAATTTAGTAGAATGAAAAACAACAACAAAAGAACAAATAACGAATATATCCAATGCAAATTCAGCATTCAAAACAGATATCGCTAATCTCAACACCGACAAAAAATCAGGAAAATTTGATAAACTTCTGATGCTGACTACAGAGATAGATTATCTTGTTCAAATACGAAACATAAATAATAGTCAGCCAGTAGATAAAGAATTTAATACTACAGAAGAGTTGAAAAAAATCCAAAAATTTGCAGATAGTAACAATATTTCACTTATCAAAATCAATTTTACAGGAGTATCAGTATCAACAGAAAATCTTATGACTACAAAAATAACAGAAACTAATAAGGCAGAAACGGATGAAGCAAACAAAAACAGTGCAATAGAAATCCTTGCTAAGACAACAGGAGACAAACTATTCACAACATGACCGGAATCGGATTTTAAAACGGTTATGGCATTTTTATGTAAAAATGGTGGAGAAAAAACTTTTCCATCAGAAAAACCGACCGAACAACAAAGAAAAAATGAAGAAAATTTCCTTAATTTAGTAAAAGCTGTCCTACCAGGAGTAGATATCCCATCGATAAAGATAGGTCAAGCAAGTGCGACTTTCTGAGATAAGTTTCCAGCAGATACATGGCTTATCCAATATGGTACTGATAAAAACGGAAAAGAAAAATATATGAGCCGATGAACTGATACACATCTACAAGAACTTATTGCTCAAAGAGCAGATTCAGATAAAAAGTTTGATAGTAATGTTTTCGAAAAAGACAAAGATGGAATTTATTACTTTGGTGATGATAATGGAAATTTTGAAGGATTTAAAACATTCATCATGAAACAAGATAAAACATATATGGAACAATACTTACCAACAATCGTAAAACAGATAAAAGAGTATGATAAAAATATATACATAAAAGATCCAAGTGGTACCTATGTACAAGATACAACAACTAATAAATATAGAGAAATAAAAAAAGACGAAAAAGTAGAAGATAATCAGAAATATAAGCAAGATAAAGAGCATACTTCTCTCGATGAGAACTTCATCAAAAACGGATATGCTGACGTACTCAATGATTATATGGTCGCTCATCCTGCGCTTATGGAAGCATATATCCCGTTCCTTACAAAAGAAAATCTTAATATCCTCTGAATGGACCAAAAAACGAGAAATGTTAATTACATCAAACTTATAAACTCTCGAAATTCTACTGGATTTCGAAAAGAATTATGAAAAACTCCAGAAGGAAGAGCTACACAAAAAAGATTGATAGATCTTCAAGCAACTATTTTGAATCAAGAACCAATATCTATAGCGGAAATAGCAAGTAAATGATTAGATTCACTTATTAAGATGTTTTGATCAACATTTTTTAACGCGATTAGTTGGCTTTTTTGAGGTAAAAAATGATTGCTCGCAGCATTCCCGATGTTAGCAAGTCAAATCACTGAAATCTATAAAAAAGAATATGGTCTATCAAAAGATCAGGTCACAGCAATAGGTAATATTAGTGGTAAATTTTCACCAATTCAACTACCAACCATCCCAAAAACATGAAAGGAAATAGAAGAATCATTTGATAAAAAAACCGAATATACAGCACTTATGATGGATGAGTGAACCGGATACTATAAAAATATTAATGTAAATGTATTCCAAAAATGATTAGACCTTTACGACAAAGATAAAAAGATCAACATCAACGACATAGTAACTATAACAACAGATGAGAAAACACAACAGCAATCAATTACGGCGATCAAAGATCCAATAAAATTTGAATGAGTAATGAAAAGCATTATAGATAATGATGCTACGCGGACAAAAATTGCTGCAGCTAATGATGAAGTGCAAAAACCAGGAAAAGTGAAAGATTATAATGAACAAGGAATAGATATAACAAAAAATAGTTATGGCATCAATACCCAACAAGACATTGCAAGATATCTTACGGCTTCATTATTCTCTAATAAAGATCTCTCTTATGTTATGACAGAAAACGAGTTGAAATGAAAAGAAAAAATACAAACACCAAAAATATATACTGTTAGTTACAAAGAATGAGCTAATTTGAGAAATATAGAAACACCAACAACCAAAGATGAAAAATGATTAAAATCAGGAGATACAATAACTGCAGTACTTAATGAAAACGGTGAAGAAATAAGACAATCAGCTAATAATCTTAAATTAAAAGTTACTGATATTGATGCTGTTAAGTTAGATGAAGCAGGTCTTGCTGAATATTATTATAAACAAGTAAAAACAAATGATTGAAAAAAACGATGGATAGCAGAAAATGCAATAACGGAAAAACCAGAAGTCATAAAAACTCCAGAAATAGCAGATACGCGAACAGAAATAAAAGATAAATTAGGAAAAGCATCAACAGTAAAGAGTTTATTTGAAACAACACCATCTATAGCCAAAGAAGATAGTGATATCTATTTAGCAGAAATCAAAAAGATATCTGGTCTATTTACTACAGAAACATCATACAAAAAACTTATAGATGAAGGAGGTCAAACAACACTAAAGAGTATAGTAGAAAATAATATGTGAGATCTTAAAAATATGTTTATCTATCGATCATTAAAACAAACAAAAGATATTAATGACACAATTTATGGAGATAAAAAAATAACACTTAATCCTGAAGTAACAAAAAACATTACAGAAAAACAAAAATACAGCGTAGTAAAAGCAGATAAGGATTGAATAACAATCAATGTCGTAAAAAATCCTAATGATGCAAATAATACAGCAACAGCATGATCTATTACATTATCTAAAGATGCAACAACAGGGAAATTAAAAACAGAACGAAAACCGACAGAAGCAATAGCATCAATTAAATAGCTTTTGCTATCTTCTCAGCTATTTTCGTACCAAACTTATAGATAGGTCTTCGCATAATAATCAATGGCACAACGATTCCTACGATACTTCCAGCAATTACATCAGTTGGTCGATGTACTCCGGAAGTTACCCTGGCAAATGAAGTTATTAATGAGAATATAATCAGGATTCCTCCAAATCGGAGGAATTTTTTATCCTTGTTTTTTATCCCTCGAAAGAGCGACATCATAGCGATACTCATCGTAACAGCAGCATGATCAGAAGGGAAACTACTAGTTGGCAAAAATTTATTCAGAACGGTTTCATGTTTGAGATTAGGCAATCACAAGACAACATTCGGTCTCACCTTATCAACGAAAAACTGGATGCCTACATTTATGATGTATGTCATCGCCACACCAGCAAGAATATATAACGCTGATATTTTATAATAGATTTTCTTTTTAGCCATACCATAAATATACAAAAATCATAAGTATACAGGATACATGAATACGAATACATCAGCCAAAATAGGGATCCGATATGACCGGAAAATACTGGCTTGCATCCAAGCGAATAATGACTTCAACAGATTGACTCACCACTGAGGTTCTAGGATTTTAAACATGATTTTTTTTATAGTATAAACATATTTTCTGTAATTTGCACGTTTCGCATTTCGGTTTTTTAGCAGTGCAATAATAACGGCCGAACAATACCAAAGCATGATGCGCGTGGTCTTTGTATTTATCTGGTATGCGCTTTTCAAGCAGTTCTGAAGTTTTTTCCGGACTTGTGGTTTTGACTAATCCAAGCCTATTGCTGACTCTATGGATATGGGTATCTACAGCGATATATGGTTTATCATAGAGTACATGAGCGATCAGTTTTGCTGTTTTGATACCGATTCATGGCAGCTGTAAAAGCTTATCTAAATCGCTCGGAATCTTTTTTCGTTGTTTCAAAAGTTTAGCGGTTTCTCGAATGTGTTTTGCCTTCGTTTGGTAATAATTAACCGATTTTATAGCCGAAAGAAAAGATGGAAATCCCATCTTCAAAAGGTCTTCAGGTGTCTTTATTTTTTTGAAAAGTTTATCCGTGACTTTATTCACTTGAATATCCGTCGCTTGTGCAGACAGCATCACCGCTACGACAAACTGAAAAGGAGTAGAGGAATGAAGCTCTGTTTCTGGGTGTGGAAAAAGCTCTTTGAGATAAGCGAATATGATGCTGAATTTTTTATCCATACGATATGTAATATAAATTATTCAGGTTTACCTGCTTATGGCAGGGTGAGCAGGAATTGAACCTACATCGCTGGTTTCGGAGACCAGCATTCTACCATTGAACTATCACCCTATATTATGTTTTCAAATTTCAAATTCAAAATTATAAATTTCAAATTATTCTTGGTTCTTCCGTATTTCATAACTGACACGCTTCTGAGCTATGCAATCTCTGACCATCTGTTCGTTCCTATTGAGCGTAGATGTTCAGCTTTTTATTTCAAGGAAAACTATTTTACTCAGATTACCTCTTGAGAGCCCATCAAGGACAAGATAATCGACTCCTTTTCCCAGAAATACCAGATCCTTGTACGAATAAGGGAAATTCGGCAATAGAGGAGCTATCTTTTCATGGACATGCCCGAGCACGACATTACGGGATCTCGTCACTGCATCGCTTCTTTGTTTCTTGATCTTGATCATAAAATACAATTTTGCAACCAAATATCAAACAAGAATTCAAATAATCACTCAAATGACAATCAATCAAAGATCAGGGTTCATAGAAAAAAATAACGAGTAAAATCGACTCAAGTGTAGAAAAAACCAAGTAAAAAACAACTTAGTTATACAAGACTATAGACCATTAAAATAACAAGTCAATAAATTTATTATATAATAGATATAAATTGAATTTTAGCCGCTTTTAAAGGCATGAATTTCTTCTCAAGAATTTGCATTTTTTGCAGTTTCCGAGTATAATTGTTGTGTATCAATATTTAGCACGATAACATTCAAAAACACATGGTTGAAGTAGATTACAAAGCAAAACTAGATGAGGCGGTTCTCCAATCGGATGTGGTGAAGATTTTTGCTGATCTATTGACCGTAGCCGTAGAAGCAGGAGCATCAGATATTCATATCGAACCTTTGGAAAACTATTGCAGGATAAGGATCAGGATTGATGGAATTTTGCAGGAACTTGTACAGTATCCGAAGAATCTCCATGAAAGCATCATCTCAAAATTCAAGATAGAATCAGGACAGATGAGACCAGATGAAAAAAGGGTTCCACAGGATGCCAGAGTATCAAGCGTCACGTTGACGAACAAAGAGATCGATCTCCGTGCCAATACATTTCCAAGCGTATGGTGAGAATGCTTATCTATGCGTATCGTAGATAAATCCATCAAGGTTCCTCCGTTGGAAGAACTTGGTATTGAAGGAAGCAACAAGGGAATCATTTACAGACATCTCAAATATCCGAATGGTATCATTCTCTGTACAGGACCTACAGGATCAGGTAAGACAACGACACTGTACGCATGTCTTGATTATGTGAATACAACCGAAGTGAATATCATCACCTACGAAGATCCGGTGGAAAACAAAATGGCCGGACTCAATCAAGCGCAGATCAGAGCAGATATAGGATTTTCATTCGCTAACGGACTCAGATGAGGATTGAGACAAGATCCTGATATTATGATGGTGTGAGAAATCCGTGATAGAGAGACATTGGATATGGCAATGGAATCAGCCATGACCTGACATCTTATGTTTTCTACCGTACATACAAATTCTTCAGCAGAAACGATTACAAGAGTATACAATCTTTGAGCAAAACCGTATATGATCGTAGGTACGTTCAATCTCGTGATGGCAGAAAGATTAGCAAGAAGAGTCTGTGAACATTGTAAGATCCAAACATCAGCAAAAGACAACCCGAAATACAAATTTGCAAGAGAGAGTTTCAGAAACTTCGACAAGGAAGCGCTCAAAAAAGAGATTATCAGCAGAGGAATCAACCAACAGCAACGGAATGATTTCATCAACAATGGAATGATATATGTAGGAAGCGGAAAAGATCCGAAAACAGGAGAGAAATGTCCTTTCTGTGAATGAAGCTGATATAAAGGCAGAGTGGGTATCTTTGAGATGATGGATTATACTGATGAAATAAAAAATATGCTTTTGGATGGAAAATCAGCGTTTGAAGTGGAAAATGTAGCGCTTCAGAGAGGAATGATCAACTTGGAAAGAGATGGAGTCTTCAAAATCATCAAATGAATGACGACGCTTGATGAAGTCTACAGATACGTCAAAGCAAGATTCGACAAAGATTAATTTTATATTGCACATCGGTCATGGAAGTGAGTAAGTTATGATTCTTTGAGAAATTTATCATCAAAAAGTTTTTTGCTCCCAAGCTCAAACAAAAAACCAATTTTTTCAGATTATTAGCTGTAGCGCAAAGAGCATGATTGGGACTCAGAGATGCACTCTATTCTATCAGAAATTCCGAAACAAATAAAGGACTGATTATGATCATCCAGGATTTGATTGATCAACTTACGCAATGATATATGCTTTCACAAGCGATGGAAAATCACGACTATTTCTTCCATGAAGAAGAGATCGCATTAGTGAGATCAGCAGAAACTATGGGTAACCTTCCAGAGATTCTGGATGAAATCGCTATCGAATTAGAAAACTCCCAAAAGATAAACGCGAAAATTAAGAAAGCGATGACCTATCCGATCGTACTCGTTGTCTTTGCTGTCGTGGCAGTGACTATCCTGCTCATCTATGTCATCCCGACCATTGTGACGATGTTTCCAAATCAAGAATCATTGCCAAGCATAACGAAGTTCATGATGGGAGCATCAGGATTTCTCCAGAGGACACGATATCTCATCGTATTGATTATCATAGGAGCTGTTCTGCTCTATAGATTTTTGTACAAATATGTCTTAGCATTCAAAGTCTCTATCGACAAGCTCATGATAACCATACCCGCCGTGGCGGGCGTTGTCAAAACGTATTATATGTACAGATTTTCTAAATTATTAGGCCAATTATACAGTGCATGAGTGAGTCCGATTCTTTCATTGAAGCTCATGGGAAATACTTTTACCAATTTTTTCTACAGAAAAAAAGTCATAGAAATCAAGGAAAATCTCAACGCTGGATTTTCATTCGCCGAATCGATGGAATGATCGTCATTGTTTGATCCGATATTGGTTCAGATTATCCATGTAGGGGAAGATACCGGAAATATCACTGAAGTGCTTAAGAAAATGGCTGATTTCTATCGCGATATGCTGCAGACCAAAATAGATATTCTTACAGATTTGGTTCAACCTATCCTTCTTGCATTGATAGCCGTGGTGGTAGGGCTCATCGTAGCATCAATCTTTTTGCCTATGGCAGATCTTGTCAATGTCATCAAATAGTTTTATATACTCTACATATTCATGAAAAAAATAATTCTCGTAGGTCTTATGTTCATGATCATCATAGCATTACAAAATACTTCTTTCGTATCGAAAGTGCAAGCGCAGCAAGAAGTGGGAGTAGGTGATGTGCTTTTCGAACCAAATACTACGACAGAAGTAACACATGGATTTTTCATGAACGAACTGAGTTACACTATTATAAAATTACATCTTTTCATAGCAGGAAAAGACATCGAAACGGCCAATTACGAAGGCGAATCGCTTACAACCATCAAAAGATTGGAAGAACTTACCAAGACAGATGTTATCGAAGTATTGAATCTTTCGACAAACAAGGAAGAAGCATTAGCGAAATATCTTAACGAGTGTTATCAAGAGCTTCAAAAATGAGATGCAATCTCGACATACATGAACCAGGAAATGGAAATTCTTAAATCAGATATGGAATCATGTTTGATAGAAAAAAATACAAGCGATCAAGCATATTTTGACGCGATAGCAAGATATGATCAAAATATTATGGAAACATCGCTTGCCGAATCCATTACCTATGAAAACTGTGCTACCGAAAACAGGATCCAATACAATGCCAAAGTGAGCATTGCAGACAAACTGGTATTTTATTTGTGAGTATTGCAGAAAAAATATGATGTCCTTTCCGCTAAACAAGATATTGTAGCAAAGAATTTCCAGATATTCAGAGACAATATCTTACCGGACCTCAACGAGATTGACCAGCTTCTCCAGCAATATAAATTTTAAAGTATTTATTGAACTTTCTCAGCAAATACATAAGCTAAAATCAGGACTCTTATCCTAAATGTTTTTGTATATGGGAACAAAACATATCAGCAAAAAAAATAATCACCTCTTCGGTATCATTGCCTGCGTATGATTGATTTTTTCCTGTATTTCCATCATAAGGGCATTCAATGAATGAAAACTCTATGACACATTATCAGGAAATATACCGATAAATACTCAGAGTATCTTAGGACAAAAAATAACCAGGATACAAAACACCCTGCAAGCCAATCAATCAATGCAGAAGCAAGAATACGAAGAAGCGTTGCAGCTCATTAGCTGAACAAGCAGCGAAGACTATTACAACCGCGGAACCATTCAGACGCTACTAGCATACAAGAACGCTTTGCAAAACAGTATCTCATGATTACAAAACGCACAAGTCTTTGTAGCTCAAGCACAGCAGAATTTCAATATAGCCAAGAAACTATCCACCTCCAAAACGATAACCGACGCTATCGTAGACAACGAAAACACCATCAATTCATTATCCGCTGTCGTGGATATCAAAACCTGTTATGGTATGTGACAAGCTATCATTAGTCATATCAACGATATTACCACGACCATAAAAAATATCAAAGACACATTAGACCAAGAAGAAGTATATATCACCAAAAGGGCATCCAGTTTAGACGCTACCTGTTATGATAAATTACAATATATTGTAGATACAAGCAAAGAACAAGTAGGATTGATTCAATTGCAGATGGAGAAGAATAAAACAAACTATACATCTGATTTTTCCGACAAGATAGAGAATCCTATGATCTGTATCCAGACTCCTTACGAGGATATTCTCCCTTCCATGATCAAAGGGAAACAAGGATTGGATGAATATCAGCAACAGCATACAAACACCGTAGAAGCGCTCAAAAGCAACAACAGCCAAAGCATCAAAGAGCTCTGCAATCAGACCAAAAATGATGCACAGATCAACCAGCAAATAGAAAGTTCTGTCCAGAAATTGCTCCAGAAGCTGGAAGACAATAAGTTGGAGACACAGATGCAAAAAAGATCATCAAACGAAGTGCATTATAAGGATTTTTTCAACGAAGACGAAAAAAAGGCATTGCAGGAAATTCAAAAGACTAATCAGTGACGAATCAATACTATCCTTGATATCAGAGGCAAAGGGAACTATAATGCGGAAAATTATATCAATGATATGTTCAATCAATTCTATGGTAACTCATGAGACTTTATCGATTTACACAAATAAACTATGTTAACAATTAAAAATCTTTTCGTAGAAGTAGACAAGAAAACGATATTGGAAAAGATATCCATGGATTTCGATCTATGAAAGAATTATTGCATCATCGGCAAGAACGGTTCAGGGAAATCTTCGCTCGCCATGACCATCATGGGTCATCCGAAATATACAATAAGCGATGGAGATATTCTCGTAGACAAAAAACCGATAATGAAATTAAATCCGCATGAGAGAGCAAAAATAGGCATTTTCGTAGCATTCCAGCATATACCGGAGATCAAGGGAATCAAGCTTTTTGAATTTCTCAGGTCAGTCTATGACGCAAAAAATGGATGAACTACTTCATTCCTCAGCTTCAAAAAAATCGTAGAACCGCTTATGAAAGAGCTAGGGATCAATAGTGAATTTCTTCGAAGAGATCTCAATGTAGGATTCAGCGGAGGAGAGAGAAGAAAGATAGAGATACTTCAATTAAGATTATTAGAACCGAAATACATTTTCTTGGACGAAATAGACAGCGGTCTGGATGTAGATGCGTTCAAATCGGTTGTTAAGATGATATCCAAACTCAATCACGGAAAAAACACTTTCATCATCATCACCCATATCTTCGATATTTTAAAACACATTCCGGTTGACCAAGTCTATGTCATGGAAAATTGAAAAATTATCAAAGAAGGAAGCCAAGACTTGATCAAAAAAATAAAGAAGGAATGATTTACCGATATAGCAAAAAAATAAACATGTCACTGAAGTCGACGTTGGAGTCGAAGGATAATATACAGTACGAGCTTTATCTTAACGGTCTCACAGAAGATACCGTAAGGAAAATTTCTGCTGAACAAAAAGAACCCGAATGGATGCTGAAACACCGTTTGGAATGTCTGAAGATTTTCAAGTCAATGAAATTGCCGACACGATGACCAGATTTATCTAAGCTTAATCTGAACAATATCGTCTACTATGCGAAACCACATCAAGATCATACATGATATGCTAATGATCGGAAAGATGTACCGAAAGAGATCAAAGAGAAATTCAAAAGATTAGGAATCCCCGAAGCAGAACAAAAATATTTAGCTTGAGCAGGAGGGCAATATGACTCGCTCAATATCTATCATAAAATAAAATCCAAACGAGCGGAGAAAGGGATCATTTTCGAAGACATGCCGCAAGCCGTCATCAAATATCCGGAATTAGTGAAGAAATATTTCATGACATTAGTGCCTGCGACTGACCATATGTTCGCAGCGTTGCACGGAGCAGTTCGGAGCTGATGAACATTCATCTATGTACCTAAATGAGTGAAACTGACTGATCCGCTGCAAGCATACTTCCGTATGAATACCTACGCATGAGGACAATTCGAACATACCATGATCATCATAGAAGACGACGCTGAAGGAAGTTATATCGAAGGATGTTCAGCACCAAAGTTCGATAAAGCATCATTGCACGCAGGACTCGTAGAGATTTTTATTTGAAAGAATGCGAAGATGAAATATTCATCCGTAGAGAATCGGTCGACGAACACCTACAACTTAAATACCAAAAGAGCGTTGATAGAGGAGCATGGATATATGGAACGGGTAAATGGAAACCTCGGATCCTGCACGACAATGCTCTATCCATGTTCGATATTGAAATGAGATTACAGCACAACTGATATGCTCGGAATAGCCGTAGCAGGGCAGTGACAACATCAGGACACCGGATCCAAAGCTATTCATATAGGGAAACATACCTCGTCGAATATCGTAGCTAAATCTATCTCCAAAGCATGATGAATCAATACCTATCGTTGAACTGTTATCATCACGCCATGAGCAGACTATGCAACGAATCATACGCAATGCGATGCCTTACTCTTTGACGATGATTCTGTATCAAACACTATCCCGAAAATCCAATCAGACAACGATACCGCAATCGTAGCTCATGAAGCCAGCGCATGAAAAATAGATGAATCTGAATTATTCTATCTCATGGCCCGCTGACTAACAAAGGACAAAGCGACCACCATGATCGTCAATGGATTCTTCTCTTCCGTCATAAAAAAACTTCCACTAGAATACGCAGGAGAATTGAATAAATTAGTAGAACTTGAGATGGAAGGAAGCATTGGCTAGTATCAAATATTTATATTATAACATCCCATCCATGAAAAAGAAACCACTTGCTAAATTCGTGAATAAAGAAAACCGGAAAATCAGGAAGTTAAATAAACTCGTGGCAGACGCAATCAAAAACAATGAAAGTATTACACAGACTTTATGAGAAGCAAATGTGAATAATCTAACAATAGGACAAAAAATGGCCGATGGTGTCGCTGCATTTGGAGGAAGTTGGACATTTATAACAATTTTCGGAATCATCCTTTTATTATGGATAATAACTAACGTTTTTTTCCTTATGGATAAATGATTTGATCCTTATCCATTTATTTTACTGAATCTCGTATTATCATGTTTAGCAGCGATTCAAGCTCCTATCATCATGATGAGCCAAAATAGGAAAGAAGAGATAGATCGCAAAAGAGCAGAAAATGATTATATCATCAATCTCAAAGCTGAAACGCAAATTAGAAATATAGATGAAAAAATAAATATCCTCGTCATAGAGCAGATGAAGAAAATGTTTAAAATCCAAGAAGGGCAGTTAACATTACTCAACGAGATTAAGAAAGCTTTAAAAAAATAATCAGAAATATCATGTGAAACCTCTTTATAGTGGTAGACGAAAACGACAATATCGTATGATATAAAACCAAAGAAGATATCAACCCTGTAAAAGAATATTATAGAGTCTCGGCGTTGCGACTTACTAATTTTCACTGAGAAATTTTAATAGCTCAGAGATCTCATACTAAATCACATAACCCAGGAAAACGATGACCTGCAGTCGCTTGAACGGTAGAAAAGGGAGAAAGCTATGAAGAAAATATAGCTAAAGAGATACAAGAAGAATTATGAATATCCAATATTGACTTCAGAAAATGACCTAAATATAAGATAGAATGAGAAAGACACTACTTCTGACAACGATTTTTTGCTACCATAGACAAAGATATCTCTGAATTCAAGATACAAAAAGAGGAAGTAGAAGCGATCAAATGGATTTCATCAGAAGAATTGAAAAAGGATGTAGAATCACATCCAGAAAAATATCTCAAGACTATGAAAAAATACCTAACAGAATTCACTAAATAAAGTACCCATATTTCTTGATAAGATTTTTCAGTTTATCGGATAAGTCAGGATGGATGGTCCTGGCAAGCATATACAGCCTATTGATGCTGGTATTGTGCTTGTTTTTCCTCAAAATCGACTCCCGGACTTTCACATCCAAAGTCTTGTGGTTTTTTCTCAGCACTTTTTTGACTAGTTCATTGATATAACCTTGAGAAATCATTCCAGGATTGTAGAGGCTTTCCAGGATGGCTAATTCCAATCAGGCGATAGGGAAGGTCTGTTTACCTATCTTTATTGGTTTAGTTAGTTTCCAGAAGAATCTGAAGAGATTGTCGATTTTGTTCTTGGCATAGGTCTTAAACACTATCTGTTTATCGAACATGACCACTTCCGTAGCCTGTTTATATTGATTGACGATAGATAATTCATCAGGGATGTCATAGGAAGCGAGGTTAAGTTCAAGCGCCTTGAGTCCTCAGATATATCGATTGCCCTTGAGAAAGTCCGTACAATGTTTTTTGACGATAGTCCGATAAAAAAGGTCCATAATTTCTTCTTTACTATAGTTATGGTCAGGATCTTTGACGAAAAAGATGTTCTTTTTGAGATTTTCCAGATAACCCCTGATTTTGAGGTAGTAGATCATCTTGTACATTTTTTGTATGGAAAAATCTTCAGCAAGAGAGGATTTGAGCAATACTCAGACTTTTTCCCCGTCTATGAGCTTTCCTTTATATTTCATCAGCTTTTTGACAAGATTGTCAAAAACTCTATTCGACATATACAAGTACTTACCTATAAAGTTATTACAAAAAAATGTAATGTTTTTTACAAAAAAATCAAGACGATTTTTCCAGATAAATTCAAAGGGTTTTTCTATTGCATTTGTTTTTTAAAACCATAAAAACGCGCGTACCCACATTTTTTACACGATATAAAAATATGAATCAAATGAGCCTCATCACTCCGATAGATGTATATCAAAGAAAGATCTGCTTGGACAATGTCCGTGCAGTCTTCACGGAAAACAGTGATGGGTCATATGATGTCATATTAGAAATCAATTCAAATAAGTTCTTGATAGCAATCCAGAATGTCGCAAATCATATAGAAAGCCTTGAAATCATAGCAACCAAATGATTTGTGGAGATAAGCAACAAGATCATCCTTATGATAAAGAGACTTATCGAACATCTTCGATATAGATTAGACTAAAATACAGTCGAAAGCACATAAAGTCGAAAGTCTATAAAGTCGGACTTTTCACTGACTTTACAGATGTTACGGACTTTAGAAACCTTATAGACTATAGTATGAACGAAGAACAAAGCCTTATGATACAAGAATATTCCAAAAACCCTCTCCAGAACTTTGCTATGAAGGACTATACGGTCAAGCAACATGAGGGAAATTTTATCTGTTGAGACGATATTGTCGTATATATAGTAATCAAAAAGAATACTATAGAAAATTACAGCTTTGACGGCAATTGTTCAAACATTACTACCGCTGCAGCCAGCTTCTTATCTGAATTTATCATAGGAACACCTATAAAAGATATCTTACATCGAAACTATCAGACAATGATAGACCATGGGTTTGAGGTATCGCCAAGGAGAAAGAGAGCAGGAGTTATTGCCATATTAGCGACAAGGAATGCAATTCATCAATATCTAAAAGACGGTAAGAACGATACATTCGACGATTTGATAGAAGACTAGTCCAGACAGTGAGTGTACATGAATTGACATGTTTTTAACAAAAATGACAGATACCTGTCAAAAACCGAATATTGATATTGAAAACAGTAGACAAATAAGTATCAGTTCCATTATCAACAAACAAAAAAATATTAGCTTTACATCGTTTTTATAGGTATGAAGCCACTTAAAAACCTTCTAGTCAACATTATCGTCAACGGAGCAGTATTATACGCTATAGTGAATTATGTACCGGAATTATGATTCAAGATTCAGACCATTTATAAGGATACCTACATCATCTTCGGGATCCTCGGAATAGTCTTCCGACTTATTAATTCTGTTCTCAAAAGCATACTAAAAATCCTTACTTTACCGGTCAGAATTATAACATTATGACTATCATCAATACTTTTAAATATTATCGTTCTCTATATCTTCGAACAGACCGTCAATTACTTGGATCTTGGTATCGTCGTACATCTCGGAACCATAGTGCAGACACTCATATTATCAGTCATCCTCAGTGCAATATACTTTATAATCAAGAAAATAATCTAAAACAAAATCTTTATTTACATAGATAATATAAAAATGAAAAAAGGAAAAACATTCTATCTCTCACTTGTTATCTTTATCTTCATTTTTCTTTGGATTCCATATTTCCAGAATTTTGGGACTCCGGTTGCTATCTCATTCCTTGGAGGAACACCAAACTTCATTTCCGTCTATCCACGAATCCTATTTCTGGGTATGATAGAATGAGTATTAATAACTATCTATATCCAGACTCTCCTGAAAGATATCAAAGAAAAAGAGCCTACAAAATTCGACCTTAACCAATAAACAAAAATAGAGAAATAGTAATCTTCCGATTAACCTTCTTGAGACCAAAGGGAATCCCGTAAGGGGTAAAGAAGGGGGACCACAAAGTGGTGGAAGATTAAGAAAGCCTTATCTCGTGCAGGTAGGTAATTGCATACGTATTTTAAATTATTAATGACAGGTAATTATGAGCAAAACGTACAATGTAACCAGAGAAGTTGCAGCAAAATCTTTAAATATATCTACAAGGACTATCGATAGATATATAAAAAGCGGGAAATTGTCCTACAAAAAGATCGCCAACAAAGTGTTATTGGCCAAAGAAGAAGTGATTTCGCTCAAACAAGAATTTGCAACGCTTCATCAAGAGCTCAACACGGAAATCATCAATCAGTGAAGCACGACAAGTACAAACCTAGCGAATAAAGGTGATTTGGAAAACGCAATTGATCAAAAAATAGAAAAGTTTTTTCTTATTTTCAAGGAAAAAGAAAAAATGCTTGAAGAAAAAAATAAGATGATTTTTGTCCTTCAGCAAAGAGTATCCGAACTTGAGACCAAGATCCAGCATATGGTCGCCTTACCTGATTACAACAAGGAAAAACAAGAAGCCATCATAGAAAAGCAGAAGCTGGAAGAAAAGATAGGACAGCTCAAAAACATGATCAAAAGTGAAAAACTCAAAAATCTGATTTTTATCTGACTTTCTCTCATCTTTATCATCGTCGCAGGATTTTTCATTTTAAAATGATAATAATAAGCACAAATTAACATATTTCCTCTAAAACTCCGGTAAAAAGCCTGGAGTTTTTTTATTATATTTTATCGTAAATTTGTATTGACTTTTATTGTAATATAATTATAGTATAAAAGCATTTAACTATCTCACCTATAGATAGAACATGTTAAAAACACTCATTCACTATCAAATGTATATTATCATAGGAATACTTGTATTCCCGATTTTTGCGTTTATCATTTATTTCACTAAAAACCTTATTGATAGGGCAAAGTTTGTCAGAACGCTCCATAATATGAAAAAACCGTTGATGGAAAGGATAAATAACATTGATGTTATCTATGAGATAAAAGAAAAGAAGGAAGAGATGAATATGATCATTCATGATATCAAGGACAATATCGATGCGCTCAAACAAGAAATAAACGAATCACAAGAAGGTTTGGAATTGGAAAAGATCGATCAGATAGAAAAAGAGATCACTATGTTTTATGAAAAAATGAAAACTCCTGAAAGAGAACAAATAAGGGAGACAACACCGGTACCTGAAGAAACGGTAGTGGTACAAGAAACGCCGCAACAGGTATACCAGAAAGCGGTGATACAACAACAGGCATATCAATTACAGGCAAATCAGCAACAAACATGACTTCATAAAGAACAGGTCAAAATCATGAACGAGAATATCAGCAAGTTTCTCGTGGTATATAGAGAAAAGGACAAAACCATCGAGGAAAAAAACAGATCAATAGACGAAAAAAACAAATCCATCTATATATTACAGCAAAAACTCAATGAAGCTGAACACAACTTAAAAAGGTTTATAGCTGAACATCAGAACGATAAGAGCAAAGATAGTATCATAGAAGAAAAATCAAAGGCTGTTGCTATACTTCAGCAAAGACTGCAGGAAGTAGAA
>Ga0209777_10002187_pt1 | contig 26328 bp, 30 predicted proteins | sample FrelakmetHBP12HB_FD_187147 | JGI IMG/M metagenome (GOLD analysis project Ga0209777, IMG submission 187147) | Freshwater lake sediment microbial communities from the University of Notre Dame, USA, for methane emissions studies -HBP12 HB (SPAdes)... | ecosystem: Environmental > Aquatic >... | reverse complement strand
GGTTTATAATGATCTGGATCTATATACCTTTTTAAAGCCCAGAATATATAATCTTGTTGTTCTTGATTAATTGGCCCGACCCATCTAAATAGTAATGCTAATCTTTCTTGTTCTTCCGAACTGAATTTAGTTTCTTTCTTACTCATATTAGTTATTTTTATTTATTCTTCTAATAAACATTCCTGTTATATTGTTCCATCCTATTGTAATCATTGACATTATTAGGTATGCTGCTGATGCTATGAATATATCACCGGTGTATATCCAGGTCATCCAAAATGAGATGCATTTGGAGCAAGATGTAAGGACTACTAATAACCATTTAAACATATTATCTGGTAGTGCTTCAAGTATCCACTGAAGTGGTGCGAATGTTGCTATTACATTAGCAAGTAATAAACATTTTATTATTGTTATTATTGTAATCATAGTTTATATATTAAATTATTTTTTTCCTCTCTTATCAAAGTCGTTGTTTAGTTTTAAATCTCGATCTATTTTACCCATATTATATCTTGTATAGGTTTTGGTGTTTGGATAATATATTCTTATCATTAGAAATCCTAATTCGGAGATCCATACACTTTCTATTACACCATCGTTCATTTCTCTAACTTTGTTTTTAACCAAAGACGTGTCTTGATTACGGACTTTGATACAGTTTTCATATTTATACCTGTTATATCTTGAATTTCTTTTAGTTTAAGTTTCTTGAAGTGGTATAGTTCAAATAATGTTTTATGGTATTGATTAACGAGGAACTCGTCATACTGTTCTAATAGGAGTAGTTTTATTTTGGCTATTGTTTCTTCTGGGTTTATATCATCGACTTCATAATCGTTGGTGCATATAACTTTTTGTCCGTTTATTGTTGCGTATATTTCCTCGGGGTTTTCCGATAGTTGTATTTGTCCGTTTATTAGTTTTTCTTTTGTTTTTCTGGGTGATCCGTTGTTTCTGTATATTTTCCAGAATGAACTGGAGTTAGATCTCCATTGATTCGTTATTACTTTAACGGCGAAGTATATAAGTTCATTCTTTTTATGTAGTTCGTTTAATTTATCTTCTGATGTATTTATTATTTGTTCTATAAAGTGTGCTTTAAAGTCTTCTTGGCAGGACTTACTTACTATATTCTTTATTGCTTCGTTGATGGCTTCGTCGTTCCATATCATTTCAATCATTTCGTTTCGTTTCATATCATTATTAATTTTTCTATCTCAATTATATTTTGTAGTGCTTCATACAATTCCTTATCCAAGGAGATCTCTTTATATCTTTGTAATCTTTCATTTAGGTATGGTGATATTAGTATTAGATAATATGTCTCTGAGGACCATTCTATTAAACTCATTATAGTTTCGTTAATATGTAGGGCTATATTCATTAGTTTAGTATCCGGAAGGAATTGTGGGGTTGCTAATTTTTCTATGAGTGTGAATATAAATTGGATATGACCGTGTATGATCTGGTGTTGGGAATTGTTTTCGATGAAAGCGGGTTTTACTTCTTTGTCCCGTTTAATTATTTTTAATAATTGTTTCATTTGCTATATATAAAAACAAAAGCCGCTCCCAATATAGAAACGGCTTTTGTTAAATTAAAATGAAACGAGTGGTTACGAACCACATTGTTTATATTACTTCTCTGTTAGTTTGTTTTTAATTTCCATAAAAATAAATATCAAAGTTGGTGCTATTGCTGGGTCGAGTAACCAATATAAATATATCATATTCCTAATTCTTTTAGTTTATTATCTCTTACTTCAATATCTTTTTCTATACACCATTTTTTTATTTTATCATCTTTCTCATCATAAGGATCAATATTTTTATTAAAATGATGTATTTCTTTTATCTTTTTCTTTTCACTTTCTGTAAATTCTTCTTTTTCTGTAACTACTGGGTTGTCTATAATCTCTAATAATTTTCTATATGTTCTCATATTCCAAGTTTATTTAATTTATCTTCTCGTTCAATCTGCTTGACGAAATCTTTTATGTTTATATCTTCATATACTAGATCATCTTTTGTTGCGCTATATCTATTCTTTAGCTTCCAGTATTCTTCTGCGGTGCTCCATACTTCTTCTGGATTTACATATGAATATATTGTATATCCTAATTCTTTTGCTCTCAACATTAATTTTATGGTCGAGTAATCTTTTTCTAAACTCAACATTATATTCCTAATTTTTTTAGTTGTTGTCTTCTATGATCTCTCTTTTTCATTTGAATGAATGATTCATATGTTGGTGCTTCCTTTAAAGTTTCTTTAATTGTTTCTCCCATAGTCATACCGGATTCGTTATAGAATTGATATTTAACATCTCTTTTATTCTTTCCTCCGTTTATTTTCTCGATGCTAATACTATGTGTGCTTATATTCATTGCATACTTTTCTTTTACATCGTCTTTACATATCTTTTTAATTATATCTAAGTATTCTCCGTATAATTTTAATTCTTCATCTGTATATTCCATTTTGTATATATTATTTTTTTAATTGTCCCAGTCGAAACCTAATGAACATATTTCTTTTTTTGCTTCCTCTTCTTCTAAAAGATACAACATATACTCCAAGCCTTCTATTGCGGAGATCTGCGCTTCAATGCGTCCTTTTAGCGATTGGATCGTTTCTCTTATTAGAGGTTTATTTCGTGTTACATAATATCCATCATTAGTTGATAAAAGAGGTAATAGGCGGTTTGCTCTAATATAGTTTGTTAGTTTCATAAATCTTTGTAGGTTAAAAGCACACTTGAACCCTACCTTTTCTTTATTTGATATGAACCATTTAACAATTTTATCTTGTGTTAAGTGTGTTCTGTCATCGGTCTTTTCTTTGAATAGTTTAATCAATACTGGTAGTATTACATCTCTTTCTTCTATCGAAAGTTCTTTTAATAAAGGTTTTTTCATTTTGTTTCATTATTTTTTATACATTATATATTAAGTTAAAAATATCTCTTTTTTCCAGTCCGGTTCTTTATAGTAAAGTATTGATTTCATTAGGATTGTGGTGGGTAAAACCAAATTATATTATATTTATATATCATGATGTTGCATGTTTTTGATTTTATTGATGTTTTTTATTTGGTGGATTAGAAAAGAATCCGTAGATTTGTTCTATAAGTTTAACAATTAAAAAATAAAAGTTATGAAAGAAGTTAAAGTAAAAGTAGTAGTATCAAAAGATCAATTAAAAGAACATCAGATCTATTTAAACAACCTTGTAAGTGATGAAGTATTTATTATGTGTGGTGATCCTCTCCGTCATCAGAAGTATTATATGATGACAGAAACAGATCCTAAAAGAGTTAAATAAATTCATTTTTTTTATTAAAAAAGTTGAACTGGTATGCTTTAAATGCGGTTTTTTTAAAAAAGTCACCCATTACCGCAAAGTAATAACCACCTGCCCCCCTTTCTCTATATAATTCTATATAATCTTACTATCTTAATTCTTTCTTCCATTTATAAAATGTTTTCCTACTTATACCTAATTCTTCTATAATTTGGTCCGATTTGAGTCCTTTTTCTAAAAGAATTTTAATATCATTTTTTATAGAATTCTTAGGTTTTCTATTAACATCTTCAATTATAAAAATAGTTGATGGAACTTCCTTATCTATAGATATATTATAATTAACCCTTTTACTATCTTGTTCCTCAAAATTAGATCCTAAAATAAACTTATCTGTGCCCATTAATTCTTTAACTTTATTATCTACATAACCTTTAAAGGATTTATCACTTATATAAATAGCATCATGAACTGTAAAGTAATTACATTTTGGTTTAATGTTCAAGAATATATTTGCTTCCATATTTTGTAATATACCAGCAAGTTTCTCATCACCACTATTTAATTCATAACTTAAAAGTCTCCAAGTATTAGGATATAATTTAGCAAATAGTTCAAATGTTTTGGTTGATGTATTTTGACCAAAGAATATATTTTGATAACACAATGTTTTAACATGATCTCTATTAGAAAAACTTTTAAAAGTTTGGCATCCTAAGTCTCTATCATAGGTTTTCTCTCCTTCTATACCCATTTCCTTTGCTAAGTCCATTATACTCTCATAGAACTTACCATTTGATGTCATTTCAATATATTTCTCATCAAAGTTATCATAGTTATCCATTAGATATTTACATAATAAAGAAGGTTGAGCATTAGATAAATCCATTTCATAAAAGTATTTACCATCTATTTTAACATATTTTCTTGATGTAGATGTTAAAGAAGAAAATGAATTATACCATCTATTTACTCTCTTACCTTTTTTAATATATCTTCTACCTAAGAAATTAAATATAAGAGAGATTCTCTTTACAAAAATAGATATACTTTCTTTATTCATATACTCATCATAAATTGCTTTATCTACATCTATATCACAATTTAATAAAGTCTTTTTGTAATAACTATCTAATTTAACATCTATACTTTCTTTTATTACTTTATCATCTTCTATTATAGAAATTAAACAATATGAATTAGTTTCTTTAAACTCATAAGTAAATGTTATTCCCTTATCTCTACTAAAACTACCCCTTTGATTAGAAAGTATATTATTACTCTGCCACTCTTCTATAATTATATTATATTCCCAATTTATGCTTTTTAGATGTTTTGAACTATTTATACCTTGTAATATAGAAGAATATAAGTCTAAACAACTTATCCAGTATTTGGATGTGTTTAAAGTAATGTCATTATCAACCTTTAATTTTAAGTGTTGATATAAACTTTGTGGTATTAAATAAATTTTATTTGATGTTTTTAGAAGATCTACTACTTCTGGTGTTAGAAAATTTGAACCAAATAGGTCAAATTCAATGTTTTTTGTTACAATTTTCATATTTATGCCTTATTTTTTATAACCTTATTATTTAACCTTGGAAGGCACCAGCAGTAGCTACTCTGCTGGACCAAGGAAGTTAGATTAAATATCTTTCTTAATACTATATATTATATTTTAAAAGTCCCTTTTTGTTCATTTTTAAATTTGGAGCAAGGGGTCGTAAGAGCCCCGATGCGTTCTCATTCTTCATAAACATCTTTAAACAACATACTATAACCTATAGTTGTTAAATACCATTCGGTATGTTCATCAACCCTTATTCCTATTTCAAATACTTTATCATAATGTCGTATTCTTACATTACAGAACTCATCTCTTATGTTCCAAAGGTTAGTATCTTTATTGCTTTTTTCAAGCGTCTGGATCTTTAAATAGCACTTTCTACATAACTGTCTATTTCTCTTTCCAATTAATTCTGGTTCTTTCTCCTCTAAACATCTACCGCATCGAGTATTACCATTCTCTAAGAACTCACCTTTAAATATCTTTCTACGACTATCTGGGACATCTTTATCTTTTTTATTAAGTGATCCTTCACTTTTCCTTTTAAGTCTCTCTAATCGTCTTATTTCACGATCTTCTTTCATTTTAGCGGTTGGTCCTTCTCCAACTATATTACCATACTTAGTTGTTCTTTTAGGAAAATGTTCTTGAAGTCCCATTCTAATACATGCTAAGTATTTTGCTTGTGAATCATTTCTAAGATCCATTCTTCTCGAAAACATCTTTATCCATTCGATCAACTCTTCTTCGATCCAAGGGTTTTTAGATGTCCTTCTCGCATCTTTTGTCCTTAAATTATCTAATAGACCTCTCTTTAAACCTAAATTATATAGGTTCAAATCCTCTTTTCTTAATTCTGTTACTGATGTATATTTACTTAATCTTTCAATTATATCTTCATTTGTATATCCTTCTCTTGCCATTCTCTATATATAAAAAGTTATTTGTCCCAACGAAGAAACCCAGAACATATGTCCTGGGTCTATCTAACAATTCTCTTGTTAGAGTTGTTTATTTATTTCATCTTGTGCTTCCTCAATAGTTTCATAAATACCAATATACATAATAATTATTCATATAATTTGTTTATATCCTTTTTTATAGACTTCATTCTACTAAGTAACCCTTTAATAAGTTCAAAAAATGATCTATTACCAAGTTTCATACTATTCTCATTTATACTTATAATTTCTATATAAATAAATAATATAGATAATGATTTAGATAATAGAAATCCAATACCTAATAACATACCACCAAAAACAAATTTATCGATCATAAAAGAAAGTATTATTGATATACTATACATAAATGTTTTTGGAACTATATTCCATAATTTACCACTTCTAAAAGACTTTCTACCTTCTAATTTTATAGAAACATATATTCCAGTTATAGTATCTAAAATAGTAAATAGAATAACAGTTAAAATTAAAGCCTTTATAGGCATTAGAAATGTTAAAAATGATGTTAAAAATAATGCTAATGTTTTCATTTCATTTTAATTTTCCTTTTATAACCAATCTGGTTTGTATTACATCCTCAAAATAATCTTCATCATCATAATTATTCTCAGATCTTACATCATTAAACTTTTGTTCATCTTCTTCTGTTAGAAATTGTTTGAACTTATCTAAATTCTTTTTGTATATATTTCTCATCTTACCAATTTAATATATTTATTCCCGGCTCCCCGCAGTTAGCACAATCAGGATCAGAAAAACCACTATCACCTTTTCTTCTATTAGGAGATCCACTTGAAGACCATCCACTGAAGTAAGTAGATCTTTTAGGAACAATTCTATCTATACCAACAGTTTGGAAATACTCAGGATATAATTGAGGATTATTAATTATCTGTTCTCTAATTCTTTGATTGTAGAATTCTGCTATGTGTTTAGCATTATCTCTCAAATACTTTAACTCTGCTAACCCTGTAGTTTGTGCGTTATCTGTGGTTTTACTTAATATAGACTTATTTGTTAATCTATATTGTATTTCAGGTAGTGCATACCATACTGAATGATGTGCTAAACTTGGTTGTATATAATTATTTAATAGTGTTTTATAGTTTATATTAACTGGATTATCAATAACATTATTAGCAACCATATCCATTATAGTTTGTAATAAATTATAACCTATTATTTGTTGAATAGAAGTATCTTGTGCCACTATGATTGATGGTCCAAGTATATCAGCATCAACATTTTTGTCAATAGTTGTGTGTGAAAAAATATAATCTGTATCGATTAACTGAACATAATTACTCATTTGTAGTTGGATTATTTTTTGGTGCTTCTGGTGATGGTTGAGATATAACTATTTTATTAGCATCTTCCTCTGTGTAACCATTTATTATTAACATATTTCTTTTAGCCACATCGGATATAGGAGCACTTAATATAGAAAGAACATCTTGTATAGAAACATCCATTTTTGCAAAATTTAACGAGTATTCAGCAATCTCAATATAATCTGTTATACCGTTTATTCTTGCCAATCTATTGAAACATTTTTCTATAAATCTTTGTTGTGGAACTATATATTGTGTTCTGAATAACTCTAATGAGTTTAACATTGCTGTTTGTGAAGTTTGTAATCCACCATCTAAACCAGTATTTAATCCAAATAAAGCAGGATCATTTACCCTGTGAGCACCTAATATACCTTCAGTGATAATCTCATTAAGATCAATGAATTTGGTATCATTAGAATTAGAATCTAATGGTGAAATTGAAGGAGCACTATCTTTATCTTCTGAGTAAGTAATGAATGCTTTACCACCACCTTTTGGTCCTGCTAATTGTTTTGTTAGTTTTCTATCATTGAAACTCATTTCCTCATCTGTTGGTATTCCTGTTGGGAAATTGATAAAGAAAGAAGGTGCAAAACCATTTTTAATGTTATTTAAGTGAAAGTTTGATATCTCATATTCCATAGAGATCCACCTTGCTCCGGATAAATATTCAGGAGATCCATAGAAGTATCTACCTGCTTGATATTTTTTAACATAAAGGATTTGAGAAGGATTTGATCTATCTATTACTGAGAAACCAGGATATAGAACAGGTTTATTTTTGTTTGGGTTCTTCCAATCTTTACATATCCAATAGTTTTCTATTTGTGGATACTCACTATCAGGTGCTTGTATTCTTAATTGTTGAGGTGATATATAATTTAATTCAGCAATTCTTGTTCTATCTTTACTCCATATAACATTTATGGCAAATGAACCAAATACTTCAAGATCATAAGCAATTCTTGCTAATAACTCTTCAAGATCCATACCGTTTGCACTATTTGCGATGAACGATAATGCTTCATTTGATAAGTGTGTTTTAACAATTCCATTCCCACCTATCATATTAGCCTTTTGGTTAATGATTGCATTGTGTTTAGGAGAACTATCTATTAAACTAATTAAATAGTTAGGCATTAAATTATCTATTCCGAAATTAACCCAGTCATTAGATGCATTTACACTCTCTTTATACTGAGGCACTTCTTTTCCGATATCATTGAATGTGTGCATACTCAATGGAATACCTTTTAAGTCACCATCAAATTCTATATCCTCTATTGTTTTTTTATTATTCATATTCTATTTTGATTTTTATATACATTTATTGGTGTTCCCGAATTATTATAAGTTTCTATATTTGAATGTGTTCCAACTATATTTAATATATCTACATTTACTAAACCATATGCTTTGGATATATCTAATTCACTTACTGGAGTCTCATATACCTCTAATGTATATTGACTGGCAGGTGCATTTATAACCCCATTCATAGGATCACTCGCGGTTGATGAAACTATTAGAAATCTGTTGTAGTATTCAGGATTTGTTGAATAATCGGGAGATAAAAATAAATACTCTTCTTTACTATCTTTATCTATTGCTCTAAATAGAAAATAAGAGTATTTAGGATTAGCACATTGAGGTCCTAAACTTAGAACACTCCAAGTATTGTTATTTAAGTAGTCTATATATAGCATATTTTATTTATTTTTTAATCCCAGCATTCGCAATCCTGTTCTAATTCACCGCACTCTTCGCAAGTTAAAGGTCTTTTCCAAGTTTCTTTATCATCCCAGTGACCCATTGTAGCGGTGTTCTCGCAATATTTACACATTGCTATCATCTTCATTTGTTTTTACTGGTTCTACAACTTCAACCTCGAATAATTCAGGGTATGATTTGTATAAAAATGGATAGAACTCTGGATCTATCTCTCTTACATATATTATAACTCCTGATACAGGTGCTGTAATATATTGGTCTAAACTTTCTTCTTTAATTCTCATATCTTTATATATATTATTTTTATTTTTTCTCTATACCAAAAAACCCCACCGATTGGTAGGGTTTTATAGTTTTTAATTGGTATTACGCGATTACTGAAAGCGCAGCCGCAGATGATACTTGAACGATTGGACTATCTTCTTTCGCTGTGAAAGTTAAAGTAGCACCATTTAAGTCTGTTCCTGCTTTACCTAAAGAGGATTCTAATGCTGAAACTTGTGCTGGTCCGTGGAAGCCCATCATAAAATAGTTTCCATTTTTATCCAAGATTATAACTCTCCATACACCTTGACCTAATGTTTTGATTTGGTTAATCAAAGAAGCAGTCATACCAGTAACAGTGATTGCTAATGTTTGGTTGTATTGGATTGCGTTATTCTCGTTATTGATCTCAGCAGGAGCAGTAAAGGAAGCAGTTTCAATTGTTTGTTGGAATGTATAGAAAGATACAGTAGCACCTGCCATAGCAGTTATTTGTCCTGACCCATCAGCTGTGAAAGTCATAGAAGTATCATTCCAAGATCCAATAAAAACCTTTTGAACACCTGCTTGTGACTTACATCCCAATGAATATCCTGATGTTAATAAACAACTCATAATTTTTATTTTTAATTTTATTTGATTGTGCGGGGTCTTTCAACCCCATTCAATCAATATAGTTTTTATTTATTATTTAAAATAAACGATGTTTTGGAAGTAATATACACCAACACCTACTTTAAATTTCGAGCGAAAATAGACCTGGTCGTAAAGCATTTCATACCAAATGCGGAATTTGCTGAAATCTTCCATAACGTCTGTTCCTAATACTAAGTTGTGAGCATCAGTTAAAACTCTTTTGTTAGTTGAAATTAAACCTCTTGTAGCAACTATTCTTACTGGAAGACCTGGATACATAAATTCCCATCTTTGTGCTCCGTCATCTTCTTGACCTACACCATAGTGGAAGTAGTTTGCAGTTCTTAATGCAGTAACTAATGCGTTGAAATCTGAATAAGATAAGAACAATGTTAAGTCATTCTCAGTTAAGATTTGAGAAGCAGAAGTGTTCAATGCAGAAACCATAGAATCTACGATTGTAATTGCGTTTGCTGGAGTCATTGTAACGTTCGTAGAGAAAGTTCCATTTCCAGATACTACTGAGTTAGTAGCAGAAGTGTAATCTAATAACTCTAATACACCTGTTGCTAATGTTAAATTAGGATCAGTTGAATAGTGGTTAGATGGAGAACCTTTCCAGAATAAATCTTCAATATACGCTTGTAACTTATCTACTTTATCAGCAGCATAGATTTTAGCGAATTGATCTGGTGCTAAAGTTTCTGTATAAGAACCATTTTGCATTAAAGCACCTAACCAGTAGTTTTGAAGATCATCCTCACAGATAGATTCTTCGATTTTAATTTGATTTACAGTCAATGCATTTTGTTGAATAGAAACAGTTCCTTGTGGGTTGATAATACCACAACCACCTGCAGCTGCAACAAAAGATGAAGTAATTTTATTCAACGCTGTTGAATACTTAACGTTAGGAATTATCGTAACGTATTTTTGTGTAGTTCCTCCTAATACGGATTCTTTCACTAAGGATTGGCTCAACTGATCTGTATAAACTGACAACCCTGATAAATTAATACTTGACATATTTTTTTATTTTGTTTTTATTTGGTAGATCTTGTAGCGTTGAAACCATAGCCACTATTACCAATGTTGTATTTTTTCTTAATTTCTCTCAATTCTTCCATATCGGAATTATGTGATGAAAAATTATTAGTTAAAGTTTTACCAACTTTAATGCTTTCTACTGCTGGTGCTTCAGCAATCTCTTGAATTTTACTCATAGCCATTTCTTGTGCAGATGACATACCTTGTAACAACTCTAATATCTCAGCCATTGTGTTCTCTAATGCTGTAACTCTATCCTCAACAGAACTTTCACCTTCAGCTGCTTCCTCAGCAGGTGTATCGGTATCAGTTGCTGGTGATCCAGGTGTAGCAGAATCCATTTTTGCGTCATCCATTGGAGTTTCCTCACCATTATTAGCTTCAGCACCTTCTGCGATTGAACTAACAGCACCATTAGCAACTACTAATGTTCTACCATCTTCCAACTCATAGGTTCCATCTGCTAATGGTGTTTCATTACCATCTGCGTCTTGACCAAAAACATCCGTTCCCACCTCTAAGTTAGAACCGTCAGCATAAGAAATTATAGTTCCATCATTTGCGGTAACTGATTCAAATTTCTTTACTTCTTCTGCTATAACAGTTTCACTAAAAGACATCAACTTCTTCAAAGATTCGCGGATTTTACCCAATGCTTCTTCTTTCTTCATAAGTTTTTTTATTTTTTTATAGAGATTTTAAATTCCCTTCAATGCAATATATAATTTATTATTTTTTTCTCATTTTGCGTGAGAATAGTTATATAACACCAACAGGTCTATAAGAATAGTTACCCTCAACCAAAAACTTATGAACCGCCGCGCCAATAGATGGGTTCTTACCAACATACCAAGAGCCATATTCATTACTTCCTTCTGTTCTACAAGATGCTTCACCTTTAAATACATTTAAAAACTTATCATAAGGCACATCCAAATATGTATATACATCTCCTGAATTAAATTCAACTGTTAGAACATTTGTTTGATCGTCATATTTCATTCTATCTATATTAGAAGAAGACTTTGCTTTTATTTTATATGTTTTGAATTCTTCCATTAAAGTTATTACATCCTCATCTGATAAACTATCCACTAACTCATCAACAGAACTATATTTCATTGGTCTTTTACCCATTATACCTTCAACAGAAAATCCGAACTTACCTAAATCTTTAACTTCATTCTTCCAGAAGTCTTGATCTTCTATCTTAACAGAAACCATCCAAGTCCCAACTGGAACATCAAATCCATACATTCTTGATTTATCATAGTAACTATCTGCTACTAACCAGTTCTCCATAATATAAGCATCAACCATTTTAGTAGAATGATCTACATTAATTCTTCTATTGTTGCCAGATGAATTAAACTTTTGGACCATTTTCTCAATAGTATCTTGTTTAAATATCATATAATACTTATTACCATCATCATCTTTTCTTAATATTTTCATATTAGGGATCATAGCTGGCCCAACTATTATTTGTTTATCTGCTTGCGCTTGGAATTCATAACCTTTTGTAGCACCCTCTGCACTGAACGCAATACCTTTCATCTCAATTGCTGGTTGATCCACTATAGATAGTAATCTAATCCCTGTGTTTTCACTATCATCTACTACTATTTCAAATAATGGATATTCAGCATCGTTATATTTCTTTTTCATATAAATAATTATTTTATGGTTTTAAACTTTGTGTAGCCTTCGCTTGTATTGATGCTACATTTTGTTGTGTTTTTGTTATATCTGTTTCAACAACAACTACTTTTTGAATTGGTGCTTGTTGATTTTTAGTTCCTAATGTAAAGAACTGTGGTGTGCTCATAGAAGTTGTTGATGATCCACTACTTGCTGATGTTGGTGCACTTGGAGTTGATGAAGTATCAGATACATAATTAGTATTAGCAATTGTTGCTAATTGAGCAGCACCTGTAGCAACAGCAACACCAGCAAGAATGAAGTCCAGTGGTGGATCTTGTGTCATCGCAGTTGTAATACCGATCGCTGTGTTCATTATTACTTGTGCTTTAGCATATGCTTGATCTTTTTTAAATTGATCATGCTTTAACTTATCAAGTGCCTTACCAGTTAGTTTAGTATTTGCTAATGTAGTTGCTTCTTGTTGTTGATTTAGAGCTGCGGCTTCTCCAACAAGTCCATTTACTGCTGATAGTCCTGCTGATATAGTAGCCATTGTTTTTTCTTTTATTTTTTTAGCAGTTTCTGTCATCAAATCCTCTTCAAGTTTAGCATATTTTTGTTTAATTTTCAAAATTTCATCCTGATTTTCCCCAGCATTAACTATCTCCATATTTTTTTCAGTTTCAAGCATTTTAATTTTAAAATTTAATATTTCTTCATCACTTGCTTTTCCTTGTTGTTTTAATTTTTCAATTTCATCAATTCTATATTTTTTATATTTATCATCTATCTTTTCTTTTTGTTGCTCAATATCTTCCTTAAAATCAATATTACCTAACTCTTCTTCTTTCTCTTTTTTAATATATTCATCTAATTTAGATATTTTGAAATCAAAACTTTCCTCATATAAGGCTAATTCTTGTTCATAATGTAATTTTTCTTCTTGTAGATCCTCTATCTTTGCTTTCTCTACTTCATCTTTTATTTGTTTATCAAGAGCTTCTCTTTTTGATTGATAATCGTTAGAGATTTTATGAATAGCTATTTCTCTCTCTCTTTGATTCATCTTAGCAAACTCTGTTGAGTTTTTTAATGCAACAACTTCAAAGTTTTGTTCAGTATCTAACTTATTTTTAAATAATTTAATTTCACCCTCTGAAACATATTGATTTGTTAGTAATCCCTTTTCATTATATTCACTTTCAACTGTAAATTGTTCCTCTAATAAACCAGCTTTGAATTCGGCATTAGCGGCTTCATCAGCTTTTAGTTTAGCCTCTCTAACTTTATCTAACTTTCTATATTTATCTTGTATTTTACCAAGATCATCATAGTATTTATCATCCCAGAATTTTTTAGAATTATACTTTTCTTGACTACTTGCTTTACTTTCATCAATTTCCTTTTTCTTAGCAATATTATTAAGAAGTAATGTTTTTTCTTCTCTCTTTTTTTCATCTTCTATGTCTGCTGTTATTCTATTAAGTCTATCTTGTCTAAGTTTTTCATCAGCATTCTTTCTGTCCTCAGCATTCTTTCTGGCAGCATCAGCAGATTTTTTAGCAATCTCAGCCTTTTTATCAGCCGTATCTTTTGCATTTTTAATATCCAAGACGGCTTCTTCATTTGTTAATGATCTCCATTCTGCTTTCAATTCTTTTAATTGCTTAATCTGATCTGCTGTTAATTTACCATTAGCAATTTTTAATTTATTTAAAGCATTTATTTGCCCGGTAACGGCTTGTTGTGTAGCATTTAACTTTTGTTTTTCTAATAAAAATGTATTTTTACCAGCAGCATTTGCTTTGGCAATTTCAGCATCATAAGTTTCAGTTAATTTGTTCTTTCTTGCCTCCCAATTTGATAATGATTGTTCTGCAGCCTTTTCATCAGCAAAATTAGTTAGACCAAGCATATCTGAAAAGTCTTTAAGTGATTGGACCACAACATCTACCGCTTTACCAACGGCATCAAATGCCATTCTAATAGGAATAATCTTATCATAAAACCTAACACATACAGCAATAAGAGTAATTAACACAGCAGGCAATATTAAAACAGGATTTGTTAAAATAGCTTTACCCATTTGAACTATTGATTTAGTTAATTGACCTACACCACTCTCTCCTAATGTTTTCATTGAAGATCCAAGTGATTTAAAATTTAATTTTTTAATAGTTTTTGTTAATCCATCAAATTCTTTTGAAAGAGCACCAGGTAATTGCTTCATACCTTGCAAAGCTATCTTAATTTTATCTAAATCTAAGTTCTGAAAACCCTCAGCTAATAAGTTGGTTGAACCCGTAAGTCGCTCAACTCCAGATCCTGATAAAGTTTTCATTGAGTCACCCAAATCTCCTAACCTTCCCTCTACATGATTTATTGCTTCACCTAATTCAGCAAAATCTGGGGAATTTTTATCAACTTCCTCTTGTGCAAATGTCAATTCTTTCATTGCACTTCTAAGTTCACGAACATTCTTAGCAGCCTTAGCCTGATCAATAATCATTTCAACAGTTTTCTTGTTGTTATTATCAATTGCTTTAGTTAATTTATCAAAATCTTGTGCCCCAGTTTTAGTAGATTTATCTACATTTTGTTGAGCTACCTTTAATTTTTCTAAATTGGTTCTTAACTCACCAACAGTTTTAGCACTCTTCGCCGCATTTATTAATATATCTATTTCAATTTTATTATCTGCCATAATATAGGGTTATTTTCTTTAAGAAAATATAATTTTATTTTTTATTCTCATATAGCAACTATTATTACTATACCATCACCACCTTTACCACCAGGTCCACCAGTTTGTTGATAAGCAGAACCTCCTCCACCACCACCACAACCATAAGAACCATTACCTCCACCACCACCAAGACCGGTTGTAGAGAAAGTAGCACCACCACCAGCACCACCTGTGAATAACATAGGTAAGTTATTTTTTGGATCAGGCAATAATTTAAAACCACCTCCACCAGTAGCTCCTATATTTAATCCTCCTGATACACCATTAAAGAAACCAGAAGCTAATATATTACCACCGTTATAAGCTGTCGATGCTCCATTTTGACCACCACCACCAGCACCACCTGAAATAGGTAATGAAATAGTTATATCACCACCGGCACTTATTTGAGACCCACCATTTGCACCATATTGACCAGGAACAGATTGAATCAATCCTAATGATCCAAAAGCAAAAGATGTATAAGTCCAAGCAGAACCTAATGTTCCACCAGCACCACCAGTAGATGAACCACCTGCGGCACCTCCACCTGCACCGGCATCACCACTTTTAGCAATAATATTATATGATATATTATCAGGTCTTACAGATACAAATGAAACTTCACCAGAAGCACCATTACCATTAGCTGTTCCACCAATACCACCATTACCAACAGTAACATAAAGTTGGTCTGGCAACATATAAGCTGAATATACAGCAGTTGTATAACCAGAGGCAGCTCCACCACCTCCACCAACACCAGTATTTAAGGCACCAGTTCTACCAGCACCTCCACCGCCTCCACCACCAATACAAGTGATATAGATTAATTTACTATTAGGTGGTTTATTCCAAATTTGAGATGAAGTTCCACCTGTTGAATTAGCATAAAAGATTTGTCTATTAAAATCTCCAGTCCATAAATTATTTGCTACTAACATATTTTTATTGTTTTTTTACCACCAGGTTATTATTACTATACCATCACCACCTTGTCCACCATTTCCAGCAAGGTTAGTAGCTCCGGCACCACCACCTCCACCACCACAACCATAAGAACCATCACCACCTTGTCCACCAGTTGCTAATAAAGAAGCTGCTCCACCAGCTCCACCATTGAAAAACATTGAAAACTTTTGAAATGATAAATTATTTACATTTAATGTAGTGAATCCTGAACTACCAGTTAAACCAGAAGCTGTTAAACCACCAGCTACACCATAATTTGACCCAGTTCCGATTATTGAACCACCATTATATGCTGTCGTATTTAAGTTTGTTCCACCTCCACCAGCACCACCAGTAGTTATATAAGTAATTGTTATATCAGCACCATTAGCAGATTGATTACCAAGACCACCTGCTTGACCTGGTGTTGAACCAGCCATCATAAAAGCTGCTAATCCAGAACCATCAAATGCAGTTCCAGCACCACCAGCTGTTCCGAGGTTTGCTCCTGATAAACCACCAGTTGGTGCTGCTAACCCTGATTTTAAAATAATACTAAATGTTCCAGATTGAGTTGGATTAGTGCAAACATAACTTAAACTACCAGCAGAACCATTTGTAGATGATGCTCCACCAATACCACCATCACCACCAAAACCTGGTTGAATATAAAGAATATCAGGAACGAAAGGAGCTGGTATAATACCATATGAATAAGCAGCAGAGCCACCTCCACCACCACCTCTTCTTGTCGCGGTTCCTTGTTGTCCTCCACCACCACCTGCTCCACCACCTAATACGAATAATGAAACAAATTTACAATTACTTGGTTTGTTCCAAGTCTGCCAGTTTCCAGTTGCATAGTAAATCTGGCTATTACTATTATCTAATACGTTAAATACATCTATCATAATCTATATATTAATTTACCACGCTACCACTATAACAATTCCTGGTCCTCCATTACCACCAGCACCACCAGTTATACCAGCACCACCTCCTCCACCTCCGCAACCATAAGATCCGTTTCCACCCGATCCACCCGTAGCAGTTCCAGAAGCGCCACCACCAGCACCACCTGCAAAAAATAGATTAGTTCTTGTAGATATTAAGTTCAACAATCCTGTTAATGGAGCCGACGCCCCATTGCTCGCTGTTCCACTACTGTTTCCTGGCCCAGCAGTCGTTAGATAGTTAGGAGACCAATAGCCTTGCGATTGAACACCACCACCATCAAAACCAGCATTAGAAACGTTCGTTGATCCACCTGATGCACCACCACTTACTATTGAAGTTGGTATTATATCAACACCAGGGGTTGATATAGTTGCAGCAGATCCATTACCACCAGTTCCAGGTGCTGAACCCGTTAGTAACCCATATGATAAAGCACTACCAGTCCATACTGTTCCAGCAGAACCTCCAGCACCACCATTTGTTCCTGATTGACCAGGTGAAGGTGATGTAGCTCCTGATTGTAAAATTAAGTTTATACCAGTAGTATTTGGTTGAACAGAAACATAAGATAATGATCCCGTAGCACCATTGCTTATTCCTGTTCCACCAAGACCAGGTGCCGCAGGTTGAATATAAAGTGTGCTTGGCATTTGGTCAGCTGATGTAAATAAAATACTCCAAGCTGCAGCTGCGCCACCTCCTCCACCTCTTTTAGCTGAACCAAGTGCTGCTGAAACACCAGGTCCACCACCTGATCCAGAACCAAGACAGAATATGTAAAGGTTCTTAACGCCTTCTGGTTTGTTCCACATCTGCCAATCATTATTACCTTTATAATAAAATGTTTGTATGTTTAAGTTAGCATCTGTTATATGATTTAAAAACTGCATATTTATTATTTATTTTGCCCAATAGGGTAAGTCTGGGTTCGTATCAATTACTTCCGAACCATATGGAATGCCTTCTGGTAAAGGTATAACCTCCCCAGTTAAGGAAAGGTTATTTATCACAATACCATTTTCAACTTTTTGATAAAATTGACCGCTATATCCATAGTTAAATTCACATAAAATATATTCCATAATTTATATATTAATATTTTCCTCCTATCGCTATAACATCATAACCAGCCGATACAGCAGTTCCTAATGTGATATAGATTTTATACCCAGGAGGTAAAGCCACGTTGATTGGAACTTCATAAACTGATAATGAAGATGTTTGTGATACAGTTGTAGCCGCTAATGAAATCTCATCCCATAATGTATTATTAGCTGCTGTTGATGTTGTAGAGCCATTATTCAACCAAATTCTTGCAACAGTTGCTACGTTTGTTCCAAGAGGTCTAAATCTTAATTTTTGAACATAACCACCATTGGTTGCATCTGTTGTAAAAACTGAATAAGTTGTTCCAGTTGTTAAATCTGTTGTTGTATTAGCTGTTGTTAGAGTGTTAGACCATTGTATGTCTCCCACTTTTGAAAAGATTGGTGTAGTATTACCTGCCATTTTTATTTATTTATTTTTTATATTAAGAAATTATTTGTTGCCATTACATATACCTGACCGTAGTTTATACCAGTCGATGGTGCTACACTCCAATAAGCATTACCCGAAGCATCCGATGTAAGAACCTTACCTGATGCTTCTCTACCGTCATTGATTATAAGTGCGTAGTTGTTAGAACCACTTGGAACTGAAACTTGAATACCTATTTTAGAACCTGTTCCACTATTAGCATAATTTACAAAATAACCGGCTCTTGTTGTTGATGAAGTAGCATAGTTATTAAGTGCGTATAAAGTATCAACTAACACAGCATTACCTATTGATAATTGAGTTCCTGCTTGTGGTGCATAATTTATACCAACTCCTAATGGATAACCATAATCTATAATATTAGAATTACCAAGAACACCTGTTGATGTAAATTTAGAAATATAATTAGCAGTTCCAGAGCCAGTAAGACCACCACCACTACCAGTAATACCAGCAACTTTTGTATCAACATAGTTTTTATCAACTAATGATCTTGATGTGTAATTTGCTGAATAATCAGCGTTATATTTTAAACCTTGAAACGAACCCGTATAACCAGTCACCAATATATTTGTTGTATATTGGTTCATCAATGAGTAGTCAGAACTTGCTAAGTCCTGAATAGAGTGTTGTATGTTTCTGTTTATATCATCCATTGCTACAACTTGTGATGTAAATGAACCGTTTATTATATTTTGTTTTAATGATCCCGATGTTGTTGTTATAGTGTCCCAAGATGTTAGTTGTATATTACCTGTGTTCGTAAGAACGATTGATGCTACGTCTGCAGTTAATAAACCATTGTTGTTGAAAGCCCATTGGCTATTATTATCATCTAATGAGAATCTAAATGAATTACCCGCATTACCAAAACCAGTTGCTCCCGCAGTATCCAATTGTAATCTTGAAGGTAAATAACCACCATCACCACCAAAAGTTATTTGTTGATTTTTAATTGAACCAGGTCCAGCAGCAATAGTTCCGATCTTATATGAGTTCTGCATATAGATAGAATGTGAGCCACCCCAATTTCCATTTGCTAATGTTTGGTTTAAGTTTCCTGTTGGTGTCGAACTACCACTCGTTCCACTTGAACCTGAACTACCTGAAGTTCCGGAAGACCCACTTGTTCCAGATGATCCATGAGCACCACTTGTTCCTGAACTACCTGAAGTTCCTGTTGTTCCGGATGTCCCTGATGAACCACTTGTTCCAGATGATCCATTAGCACCACTTGTTCCTGAACTACCTGAAGTTCCGGATGTCCCACTTGAACCAGATGTTCCACTCGTTCCGGATGGTGCGAATATGCCAATAAATAATGCTGTGTTATTTGCGAAGTTTGTTGTTCCTGCTCCTGATGAACTAAGGAAAGTAACAGGAAGGGTCCAATAATTATTCGCGCCGATTACCTGAGTTGGAGTTCCGTTTATCTTCCACTTCTGATAATCACCACTATTGTTTCTATCTTGAATGTATATAGGTTGTCCGTTTGTGAGGAATGATAATAGAATATCAATGTCTAAATTATCATCGGTTAAATGAGATATGTTTATCTGCGTAGAACTTACTTGCGTTGCGTTGTTCCATATAATATAACCTGGGTTTGGATTACCCGAAGTAGCACTTGTTTTTCCTTTATATAAATATATTGTTGTTGAATTACCTTGTGATCCAGTTGCACCTTGTGCTCCACTCGTTCCAGATGTTCCTGAACTACCTGAAGTTCCACTTGCTCCTGTTGCTCCAGTTGCACCTTGTGCTCCTGATCCTGTTCCACCACCTCCGTGTGAAAGAACATATGCCTTTGTTACTAATGAATTATTTGTAAATGTGGATGAATAGTCAGCATCATAAGTAATACCTGATCCATTACCAGAATGAACTACAATGTTATTAGGGTCAAAATACATATGTGATTCTGTTGGACCATCAATAGATCTAATTCCTGTTCCGAAATTAACCCCTTGAACATCAACTTCAATAGCATCTTGTCTTGTTCCAAATGTATCTACTAATTCTTTTTGCGGAATATGTGATTCTGTTGTAAATTGGAACTCTTTAATGTCATTACCTATTCTAATGAATGCTCTACCATCAGTTTCAGCAACTCCAATTTCAGAATATGCTAAGTCTGTAACACCCCAAGAACCTGAACCTGATATTGTGAAATCTTCTTGGCTTGGAACACTAAATGTTATTCCAGTATCCGTTAGTGTGTGGTGTGAAACACGAGAGTTCTGTCTAATAATACTCATATGTTATATATTTATTTTTATTTCTTCCCTAATAGTAAGGTGTGTATGGGGATTTAGCAATTGGTAAAGTATTATTATCATACAATAAATCATCTCTTCCAGCACTAGCAATATTTATATTGTTCTGAGCTCCCCAATCTCTTACAGCATCCCTCCCAGATGAAATATAATTTATTATACTATTCTCACTAAACATATTTAATATCTCATCCTTACCAGCAAGAACCCAATTATTAACAAGTATAGTTGGTTGAGCTAATTGTATTCTATTAGGTTCACTAACTCTTTGATTATTACCAATTATAACCACGTTTTCTGGTTTAGGTGATCCCGCAATCGGCATTACTTTATTATTTGAACCGAATATAGTAACGAAACTACCGCCTTGTATAGTGTTATAATCACCAGCAATGAAACTATCACTAACATCATTGTAAGTAGTGTTATAATCACCGTGTGTGAAAGTGCTATTAGAATTAATAGTGTTATGTCCACCATTCGTAATTGTGTTTTGAGCTGCTATCGAGTTCCAATCACCATTAATAAATGAAGGTCCGAAGTTAACATTGTTATCTACTCCATTAACAACATTATTACTATCATATATATTATTATAATTTTTCCATGCTGGTGATGGTTTCCAAGGTGTTAATTTGATTTTAGTAGGTTTTGATGCTGGAACTACTGGTAAAGTTATTGGTTTAGGAACCGTAACGTGTTTAGTTCTGAATAATTCTACCTTACAAGTGACGATATTAGATGGATCGTAGTCTGTAATCTTATTTACTCTGTAATATTGCCCACCATCACCGAAATCTAAAAAGATTGTATCACTAAACCTGAAATCAACTATATCTTCTGGTGTTAAATAGAAAGATGCTGTTAATATTCTACTATCTTTATCAACCATTTCTTCCAATTGTTGTTTCCAATAGGCATAATATAGTGTATTTATAGTTGTATTAGTCTCTTTAAAGGCTGGATATACTTGTCCATAGTTCAAATCTTTTGTTGGGTAGTATGGATCGTCTAAATAACCAGCATATGGATATCCATATTGTTTAATACCAGAGTGTGATGCTGTATATCCTGAGTAATTTATATACCAATTATCACTTGCTGTTAAACCAACCCACTTTTTATAAAGAATTCTCATATTAGAAGTCCCTGTTTTAACTGAATTATTATCTAAAAACTCTATTTTAGGTATAATTATATTACTAACAGTTGCTCCTGCTACTGATGTATCAAGAAAAGTCTTACCAAGTGTCGTGATAGGTGTTGGTGAGAACTGAAGTTCCATTACATTATCACCTACAACAAATTGATTAGGGTTATTAAAAATATATTGACCGAACGATTGGTTATAACTCTTTGTATAGTAATCATTATAATAATCTTTATCATCTTTATACTTTAAGATTATTCTTTTATTCTGTGTATCTCCAATAACAATAGTAGACATCTCATCATTTAAGTCTATCTTTTTACTCCAATCTTTTAATTTACCGTGTGAATAATAATAATCTCTTGTTTCTATATTAAGTGTTCTTGGATTATCTTTATCTGGTTCAACTACAAGGTTAAACATTTTAATAATGGATAATATAAAATCTCTTTTCTTAACTTGTTGAGGTATAATAGTATTCATATCTATTGTTTGATATGGTATAACATTACTATCCGATTGTGAAAATATGAAACTACCTATTTGAATTTCAGCTATTTTAGTCCCAGCATTTATTCTAAATATAGGTGCTGGGTCATTAGACCACCAATGTGGTGCTGGTGCTTGATAAACATAATCATAACCTAAGTATGAATAATTAGTATAATATGGGAATATATGTGTGGCATAACCAGTTCCCAACATTGTGTAGTTGTAAACCACCCATACTTTACTACCAGCTTGTAATACAATCTCATCACTCATAAACTTTTTGTGCCAGTATTGGAACCCATTTAATGGAAGTCCTGATATATCTATTACATCACCTTTAAGTCCGAATACGGTAGCTTGTTTATTTAAAGTCCAACCATTATCTGTTGATGTCTCAGAATATAAATTGGGACTGTCTGTATCAATTCTAAACTCATATCCATCAACTGTCGCATTATATGTTTGTGGATTATTGTGAGCGTATGCTAAGTCGTTTGTAAATATTCTAAAACTTGGTATAGTCCCTGTTGTATAGAACCATAAGTTCTTTACTTGTATATCAAATCCGAAACTTATTTTCTGTGGTTCACCGGTTGTGTTTGTATAATGAAAGTCTGTTGTATTCCATAAATTATTTGGATCACCATTAGGATCGGTTGTTGTATCGTTAAACGGAACCGTTGTAGTTGTTGTTATATTATTAGATTGTATAGTAGCATCTACATATCCCTCATCTTGTCTATCATTTGTATATTGATTCCACTGACTAAACCAATAATCTTTTGGTAAATAAATACTCTTAGCAGTGCTAATAGATGCTCTAAAAATAGATTGATGTAATTGTTTAGTGCTTCTTGTTATTATAGTGTTATTAAATGGTATGATTAAATCATTAAATCCAATCAGTGGTAATGATTCACTTTTCCATTTGAAACCAACACCTTTGAATATATCATCCCATATAACTCTTGCGTAGATAGCTGGGAACATTTGATCTATTTGAACCTCTGCGAATTGGTCTATGACTTTTGTCCCATTAGATAATTTTTTATATGTAGTATTAGTGCCGTTTATATCACTTAGACTCCAATCCCAACCATAGTCAATAAGTGGGTAATAATATCCCCAAGTATAATCTCTATCCGCATATGTGATTCCGCCTCCTGGTATAGCTGATGGTGTTCCCCAAGATGCTCTTATATCATCTATATTCCATTTGTGGTTTATATTACTCAAATCCAAATCTAAATTAGGATTATCATTACCAACCAAGAAGTCTTCATTTAAGAGTGTATAGAAATCATTATTATCAGAGAAAACTACAAGAGTTAAACCATTCTTATGTAAATTCTTATCAATAGTAAATTCAGTTAATTGGAAGTATCCTTCCATAATCATTTGACTATCAACTAATATGTATGCTCTATTTCTTAAATTAGGATCAAAAGAACTATTAGAGTTTAAATCTGTAATGTTATTAAACACCATTCTATTATGTGGTGTCTCTGGTATAACAATACTCTTTGAATATGAACCTTGTGTTGAGGTTATATCTCTGATATCTTGAACGTTAAAGGTAATTGGAACGGTATCAACTCCTGATGTATCAAGTGTCCATCTCGTCCCACCTATGTTTAATATAATTTCTAATCTTGCTTGTGCCATATTATGAGTTTTGTAAGTTTATATCATAAGCCAGTTTATAACTAAGTGAAATTGAGAATTGTTTATCATTTAATCTCGTTCTAACAACATAGTCTGTGTTTGTAATTATGATTGGTATATATATTTTATTTACTTCATCCACTACATAAACTTCTGGTGAAGTGATTATTTCTTTTAACCATTTAGATTCTATATCAGATATAAAATCACTTGATATAGTCCAAGTCTCTTGTGCCTTTTGTGCCAACACCGTATCTTGTCTATCACCAACATTATAATTCCAATCAAGAACTTTTCTAAACTCTGTTTTAGCCGTTGTTAATGAATTAACAGATTTCCAATTAAAGTTAAAGTAATCAAAACCACCACCTCTATTTTGAAATGCTAATCTAATATGATTATTAGGACTACAATCTATATACAACTGATATGTTTTTAACATCTTTGTAATCTGAACATATGATGTGTGATCAATATAAACCAATTCAACAGTCCAATGGTCTGTATTAGAAACATCACCAATATTTATATACCCACCATCGAGTAGATTTTGTAATCCAACAGGTATATCGTATCGGTGCCATTGTCTTCCAGTATCTGTTGATTCATTTTGTCCTATATAATAACCAAATTGTTTAACCGTTGAATTAGTTTCTGTATATAGTGTATATCTCGCATACCACTCACTAACTAAGTATGATGAACCATTTATATATGGATGAACATCATCTATCATAAACGAAAGTATCTCATAATTATTAGAGAGAACTCTTTTATTTGTAAAGTATGGGTAGTTAGTTAGTGGATAACAAGTCATAGAAGCATCTGCCGAACCATTTACTGGGATTAATGAAGTTGATTTGAATACATTGTAATTACTAAACGTTCTACCTATCTCTTCATATTGTCTTGTTCCGTTAAAAGAATAAGATGTTCCACCAGTATCACCAACAGCTCTAGCTAAATTTGTAATTGTTCCGTTTGGTTCTATACCACCTGATTGTGTTGGGTCTAAATCTGGATTATAATCTAAGTCTATTGCTATAAAAGAATATCCACCAAACTCTACAACATCAAGAATTGTATGATCACCACCATAATATCCTTGTATAGCAACTGTTGAGTTGAATTCTAATCTAATATAATCACCATTTTGAAATACTCCAGTAACGTGTGGGTATCCATTTGTATATCCTATTAATGTTTTACCAGCATATGGGGATGCTGATGCCGTTAAACCTGAGAATGTAACACCTGGATTATACTCAAACCCATATGAATAACCCCATCTCGTGATAGATTGACTTGCTGCGATTGATTGAGTAGCAAATGGACCTATATTATAACTAACTTCACTTCTTAATATCTTATTAGGTGTGAATAATCCATTACCATTTGGTCTTGGTGGTATTCTAAAATTACCCAATGAATAAGTAATCCCTGTTCCTTGATCTACATTATATACTTCATATAGATATTTAAAATCAACGGACGAGTTGTCTGAGTAATTACTTTCTATCCACATTGGAGCATTCACTGGTGAATACTTTTCTGGATTGGCTAATATGTTATAAGTTCCCATTTATTTATTTTTGTTTTTTAATGTTAATATCAATTGGTTTTGTATATCTTTAACTATATATTCTCTTAACTTAGATTGAACACTATTCGTATTTAATATCTTTAATGAGTTTTGTATAATGTGATGTGGTTGCCCTTTAATCCCATCTCTGCCTATTTTCTTAGCAATCGCTATTGCCATACCAAGTGGTTTAACAAATCTACCTCTTACATCTCTCGGTTTAATCTTTCTAACACTCATCCATTTTAATATAGCACTTACTGGTGGTGGTTTAGAACCTCTTCTTCTACCAGTATCTAATACACCAATATAACTATTACCAGTCAACATAACCTTCCAATTACTACCACTTGGAACGACTTTATATTTTAAACTTCTTAATAAATCACCAGTAGCAACCTTTTTCTGAATCATAATGTTCTTACGCAACTCATTTAATAGTTGAGCACCAGCTTCATTAGCTACCTGTTTTAATGAACTCCAAGTTTTAACCGC
>Ga0209777_10002186_pt1 | contig 26329 bp, 25 predicted proteins | sample FrelakmetHBP12HB_FD_187147 | JGI IMG/M metagenome (GOLD analysis project Ga0209777, IMG submission 187147) | Freshwater lake sediment microbial communities from the University of Notre Dame, USA, for methane emissions studies -HBP12 HB (SPAdes)... | ecosystem: Environmental > Aquatic >... | reverse complement strand
AACCCATTTTTCTTTTCCTCTTTTTTCATTTTCCACAGTATTCCCCGCACACAACCGGCTTGTAAGCACCTTGCCTCTCTACTGTTCATAAACAACCATTAGCCGGTCTGCTGCCTGCCCCCCCCCGGTCGGGCGACAGGAAAAAACCGTGCTATATGAAAAATCTGCGACCTTTTTCGTGTTTCAGGGCTGCAAGAAATATGTTTGAAATGAGACAATACTCTGTATATAGTATTAGAGTACATTAAGGGGATATAAGGGCTGCCATGAAGGCTGCCAGAATGCTTCGGCGGCAGGTGATTGAAAAGGCGCACAGCGGCCGCGGCCCGGTTCCGCTACACAGCAGCCAGCAACCTGTAAAGGGGGTAGTATGAGCATACAGCACACTCATTTCGAATCGCTGACACCGAGCATTGTCCGGCTTAAAAGCATGAAACTGAAGGTTGCCCTGCTGCATTCGGGCGGCCCGGCACCCGGCGCCAATCGCGTGCTGTCGGGCGGCGCCAAGCAGTTTCTCGACCGGGGCATAGAGGTGATAGGATTTAATAATGGCTATGAGTATCTGCAGGATCTTCCGCCACAGGACTTGCAGCCGGGCAAGCATTTCATGTATATCGATAAGACGGTTGCATCTGATGCCATCGAAGCCAACTGCTTCATCCTGCGCACATCGCGGGCCAATCCCGGCAAGGAAATCAAAAACCCCCTGGATCTTGATAACCCGAAAAAGATTGAGGCCCTCAGCCGTATCATCGACACATTCAAATATCTGAAGGTCGGCGCCCTTATTTCCATCGGCGGTGACGATACGCTTAAAACAGCCAATTTTATTCATGAGCTGACCCGCAGGCGTCTTGTGCAGGACGAAAAATTTCCTTTTCAGGGCGTTGTGCATGTCCCAAAGACTATCGATAATGACTACTACGGCATCCCCTGGACTTTCGGCTACTTCACCGCTGCCGAGGCTGCGGGCCGTATTGTCCGGGGCCTGTATGATGACGCCAAGGCGACCAACTGCTATCATGTGGTTGAACTGATGGGCCGCAAGGCAGGCTGGTACACCGCAGCCGCCAGCATTTACGGCCGCGGCACCAAGGCCATCATTCCCGAGGACTATGAAAACAAACCATTCAGCATGGATGAGCTTGCCCAAGATCTGGTCGATATAGTCATCAGGCGCGAACAGCGCGGCCACGGCTACGGCGTCTTCTGCATTGCCGAGGGGATAGCTGACATGCTGACCGAGGATGCAAAGGCCATAATGGAGAAGGACCGCTTCGGCAACCTGCGCCTTGCCGAGGCAAAAATCGGCGAGCACCTGGCAAAAGAGCTTGAGCATATGTATAAGGAAAAGACCGGCACCAAGAAAAGCTTCAAACCGCAGATCGCCGGCTACGAGACACGGCAGCTTCCGCCTTCCCTGTATGACTCCCTGCTGACATCGCAGCTCGGTGTGGGGGCCTATCGGCTGATTGAACAGAGCAGGCTGGGTGAAATGGTTACGGTGCGCGACAATCTCGAGATCGACGGTATTGCCTTCAGCACACTCATCAATCCGGAAACATTGAAAGTGAAAAATCGCAGCATCGACCCAGGAGGCGATTTCTATAACCTGCTGAGGTCTCTTGAAGAGAATTTTCCACAGTAGCGTTTTTGTATTTGCAGCAGGAAAAGATCAATGGTATATAGAAATATATTTTTATTTTAGAAAGGAGATATACTTTATGGCAGCAAAAACTGATTCTGGAAAATGCACGGGCTGTGGAAACTGCGTTGAAGTATGCCCGGTTGAGGCAATCGTGCTGAAAGACGATAAGGCCGTTATCGATGCCGACACCTGCGTCGATTGCGGCACCTGCGTTGACGAGTGCCCGGTCGAAGCGATTTCTTTGGACTGAGTGCAGCAGGTACTGGTTGACTATCATTCAAGGGATTTGTACGCCTGCGTACAAATCCCTTGCTGTTTTTACATTGCTCCAGATAAAATGAACCAATTAAACCAATCCAATCAATTCAACCTGTTTGTTCAACCAATCAAACAGCAGCTAAATATAATACATGTAGAAGTCTTCGCGCGTCGAGGGCTCTTTCTCTTTGAAGAAGAGCTTGGGGGGCTGGTGGGTGACGGTGGTGTTGGAGGGCACGGACTCAAGCAGCCAGACATTGCCGCCGACGATGGAGTTTCTGCCGACAACCGTATCGCCCCCGAGGATGGTGGCTCCGGCATAGATGACCACATTATCTTCAATGGTCGGGTGGCGCTTGCCGCCCTTCATGATGCGGCCTTCGGCGTCTTTTCTGAAGGTCAGTGCCCCCAGTGTTACGCCTTGATAAATACGCACATTGTCGCCGATTTCGGTTGTTTCGCCGATAACCACGCCCGTGCCGTGGTCGATGAAAAAGTTGTCGCCGATATGGGCGCCGGGGTGAATGTCGATGCCGGTGGAGCGGTGGGCGTATTCGCTCATGATCCGGGGGATGAGGGCCACATCCAGATGATAGAGCTCATGGGCCACGCGGTAGATGGCAATGGCGAACAGGCCGGGATAGCTCAAAATAATTTCGCCGAAGGTTTTTGCGGCCGGGTCGCCTTCATAGGCAGCGCGTAGATCACCGGTCAGTTTTTCCCGTACATGGGGCAGGCGCGACAGCAGCTGTACGGTCTTGTCCACGGCCAGCAGGGATATTTCCTGATCCGTCCTTTCCGGCTGACCGTCTGCTGCGCGAAGGCTTTTGGCGATCTCGTTTGAAAGGCCGTGGTAGATGGTAACGACGCGCTCCCAGACAAAAAGGCTCACATCGCTTAAGCGCAGCTCCTGCTTTTCATAGTAGCCGGGAAACAGCACGTTGAGCATGGTGACGGCTATCTCCTCCACAGCTCCGCGCGAGGGCAGAAGCGACCCTTCCATGTGATTGATGCCGCTGTGGGTCCTGTAGCTGGCCAGAATCCCTTCAATGATGTCGGGCAGCTTAGTGTGCATTGATTTCATCCCTGCCGAAAGGCGAGATATCCCGCAGGCGCTTCTCGATCCGCAGCATATGCTGAACGATGAAGTGCATGTCATCCGCGGTGTTATAGCGGCTTAGGCTGAAGCGGACCGATCCGTGCACGCGGGTGAAGGGTATGCCCATGGCCCGCAGCACATGCGACGGCTCAAGAGAGCCCGAAGTGCAGGCCGAGCCTGATGATGCTGCTATGCCAACCTCGCTCAGCAGCATCAGAATCGACTCGCCTTCGATATACTTGAAGCTGATATTGGTCGTGTTGGGCAGCCGGTGCTCGGTATCGCCGTTCACGGTGGCGTCGATAGCTTTTTCCGTGAGCTCGCTTTCCAGCAGGTCTCGGAGGCGCGCCACCTCCCGCTGTTCAACGCTCATAAATTGATGCGCAAGCTCGCATGCCCTGCCAAGGCCGACGATATAGGGCACGTTTTCAGTGCCTGCGCGGCGGCCGCTTTCCTGGTGCCCGCCCATCATGAAAGGAACGCAGTGCACGCCCTTGCGCAGGTACAGCACGCCGATGCCCTTGGGCGCATGCAGCTTGTGGCCGGAGATGGAGAGCAGGTCGACAGGCATCTTCTGCAGATCGATTTTAACCTTGCCCGCTGCCTGTACCGCGTCGGTGTGGAAGGCAGCCCCCCGGCTTTTAACCAGCTCGGCGATTTCCTGTATGGGGAATATGACGCCGGTTTCATTATTGGCCCACATGATGCTCACCAGCGCCGTTTCACTGTCCAGCTTTTCGCGCAGCTCGTCCAGATCGATGCGCCCCAGCCGGTCAACCGATATTTCGCTCACCCGGTAGCCGTTTTTTCCCAGATGCTGAAACACGTTTTTTACTGCAGGATGCTCGACGCGCGATGTGATGATATGGCGTTTTTCAGGCTGCGCCGCCAGTATGCCGCGAATGGCGGCATTATCGCTTTCGGTGCCGCAGGAGGTAAAAATGATTTCAGCAGGGTCGGCGTTGATGAGCGCGGCCACTTTCGCCCGGGCCTCGTCAACATGTCTTTTTATCTGTCCCCCAAAGAAATGCATGCTTGAAGCATTGCCGTAGAGCTGCGAGAAAAACGGTATCATGGCTTCCACGACTTCCGGGGCGACCATGGTGGTGGCATTGTTGTCGGTATAGACCACGTTCTGGCTCACGGCTTCACCTCCTCTACGGTAATATCATCGCTCACAAATTCGCGCAGCTTGGGCTCCACGTATTTTTTCAGGGTAATGCTTGCACTCGTGCAGGACGAACACATGCCCCGCAGCGACACGGTCACGCGGCTGCCCTCAATGTCGATCAGCTCGATGTCACCGCCGTCGGCTCGCAGCATGGGCCTGATTTCTTTTTCAAAGGTTTCCTCGATGAGTTTCACCTTCTGGAGGTTCGTGAGCTTTTTTGCTTCCGGTTTTGGCGGGGCGGTCTTTTGATCCTCTCCACCCACTTTTTCGATGAGCGCCCGGATTTTATCATGGCACGACATACATCCCCCGCCAGCCTTGGTATAGTGGGTCACGTCCTCCACCGTCCGCAGCTTATTGTCGCGCACGACGCTGATGATCTCCTGGTCGGTCACACCGAAGCATTCGCACACGACATGCTTCTTCTTGGCCTCAAGCGTTTCGGGGCTTTCGCCATAGTAATTGCTCACGGCCGCTTCAAGAGCCTCATGCCCCATCACCGAACAGTGCATCTTTTCAACAGGCAGGCCGCCCAGGTAGTCCACGATGTCCTTATTGGTTATTTTCGCCACATCGTCCATGCTTTTGCCGATAATCAGTTCAGTGAGCGCCGAGGCCGAGGCTATGGCGCTGCCGCAGCCGAAAGTCTGGAACTTGGCATCGGTGATGACGCCTTTATCGTCCACTTTCAGCATGAGTTTCAGCTGGTCGCCGCAGGCAAGCGAGCCCGCCTCTCCCACGGCATCGGCATTTTTTATTTCGCCCACATTGCGCGGGTTAAGAAAATGCTCTTTTACTTTTTCATTGTAGTCCCACATGATAGTCTCCTCTGCGCTCGTTATAGCAATGCCTGAATGTTCTGTATATATACCTCGAAATCATGCCCGCTGAAAAGCACAAACACGACTTTTTCAATACCTGTCCGGCCCTGGAGATGCTCGATGACCGTTGCCAGAGCGATTTTTGAGGCCTCCTCAATCGGGTAGCCATACACGCCCGTGCTAATGGAGGGGAAGGCGACCGACTTCACCCCCTGCGCCTCGGCAAGATTCAGGCTATTGGCGTATGCGTTTTTAAGCAGCTGTGCCTCGCCCGAACTGCCGCTGCGGTACACGGGGCCGACGGTGTGGATGACATAGCGCGCCGAAAGATTGCCACCCGCGGTGATGACTGCCTCGCCCGTGGGGCAGCCGCCGATTTTTCGGCACTCGGCCATGATGGCAGGCCCGCCCGCGCGGTGAATAGCGCCGTCTACCCCGCCGCCGCCGGCAAGGCGCGAGTTGGCGGCGTTAACGATGGCATCTACCTGCAGTTTAGTGATGTCGCCCTGAAAAAGCTCTATAACTGAATTGTTTACCCTGTAGTCCATATCTCCCCCGAGATTGTGTAACGAAGTTTATATAGCATAAATTAAAGGGATTTCAAATCGGCTGTATATTTTAACTGTCTTCCGAAAATGATTGCTGTTGACAGGTCGCTGCCCGACAGTATATCAACAGTATATAGCATGATTGTTTTAAGAACGGGGAACTGAATGGACAGAATGCGGGCCGAACACAGCAAAGCGTATCCGGCAGTAAATTTTGACAATTGGCCCTTTAACTGTTCTGCAGCAAGATTTCTGATGCATGCGTCTCACGTAAAAACCAGCCTATATTTCTGGCGCTCAGCGCAGTGCCTTTTTTTCATGTTGATGTCCTGCCTCCAGATCTCCTGCGGCGGGGCATACAGGACGTGGACTATATCACCATGGCCTATCAGGTTGATCCAGCGCGCACCATGGCGATAGTCAATGCCATGGTCCCGAAGGTTCTGTGGGAGGTCGGCTGCGACAATCCGGTCGACCCCACCTATGTGCGCTCCGACATCAGCTGGAGCACAGACCCTGATGTATGGGAGCAGGCAAGAAAAGACCTTGCCGACATAATCGAGGGAAAATGAAAATTTTTCAAAGCAGTTATCAAACTACCAGTGTAAAATTATATGGAATATTTTCTTATTTGGATTGAAAGCCTATTGGCAGCAGTTTTTTTTACGGCAACTGCAAAAACTCTTGCCAACAGGTTTAGGCTTATCGTCATCAAAATAGTGCTGCTGGTTGTCGGCACAATACCATTTTTCGCCATTGGGCAGGCCGCTGCTTGGGGCTATTACTTTTATAAAGACAGCATAAGCCCTATATGGTTTTTCCCTTATACAGCCTCTCTTCTTTTATCGTACGTACTCTGTGTCCTTTTAATGTTTTACCTGGAACGAAAAAAAACTTATGTTTTCTTTTGAGAAAGCAGGAAGGCCGAATCGTTTGACATCGCAGCAACTGAAGTCGATTAATAGCGCACTGCGCAAATCGCCACGGGATTTCGGGTATTCGCAAAACATGCGGGACGGAAAACTTTTGTCGCATCACGTTGAGGAATTGCATAAGGTGCCGTTGGGTGTTCGGCAATGTCAAAGGCTCTTTCATCAGCTTGGATTCCGCCTGAGAAAGCCCCGTCCGTTGATTGCTCATGCTGATCCGGCTAAGCAGGCGGCTTTTAAAAAAACGCCGTAATTTGGCAAAAAGAAAAGACACAGATTTGTGGAGCTTGAATGAATGCCATTTCCAGCAACATGGTACCAGAGTCGCCATGTGGGTTCCACCGGAGGAGAAGGATCCAGTCATACTCCTTGCCCCAACACGAAAGTCAGTTTCTTTGTTTGGGGCAGTAAATGTAAACGATGGGAGATTCGTTACTCGATTTGAAAAACAGTTCGATGCGATGACGTTCAAAGTTTTTCTCATACAGTTACTTCGGCATAGAAAAAAAGGGAAAAGAATCGTTGTGATACTTGATAATGCGCGATATCACCATGCAAAGATATTGCAGGATTTTTTTCGAAAAAATCGTAATGTGTTGCACCTGGAATTTCTTCCGGCATATAGTCCTGAACTCAATCCGATAGAGCGTGTGTGGAAAGTAACTCGCAAAATCTGCACCCATAATGTTTATTTCGCAAAGCTAGAACAAGTAACTGATTCTGTAACAAAGCAGCATGCTGTCTGGAAAAAACCTAACGAAACCTTGCGTCGGCTATGCTGCATTAACTAAGACGCTGTGTATAATATGCTACACTAAGTACAGCACCTCCTGAAACGGGCATAAAAACGTAGTCCCATCTTTACGGCTGTGCCGCACGCACACATCTGGCAGGCAATGCCTGCGGGCGCTAACCATATGCACTATTTTTTCCTCGTGGAAAGGAGATCGTCCTATGCGCCGACCGGTCAAATACCTCATTTCCATAACGGCAGCGGTACTTTTTATTGCAGGATTTTTTGCCTTCGGGTTGCCGGTCATTATTCGGGCCGTGCTGGCGTCACAGCTCACAAAAAACCTTCACCGCCCGGCCAGCGTCGAGTCTGTGTCGTTTAATCCATTTAAGCTGTGTCTGACTGTGCAGGGGCTTGCGGTCCGGGAGCCGGATAATGCCACGGTTTTTGTCTCCTTTGACCTGCTGCGCGTGAATGCCGAAATCGTTTCCGTATTTGAGGGAGGCATCGACCTTAGCGAAGTGAGCCTGGTGAACCCCCATGCCCGCATTGTCCGCACAGAGGCCAACACCTACAATTTTTCAGATCTGCTCACGGGTGAGGAAAAGAAGCCCGATGCGCAGCCGTCAAAGCCCGTGCTGTTTTCCGTTGCCAATATACGGATAACGGGCGGCTCGGTCGAGTTTGACGACCGCCCCAAAAAGGTCGTGCACAGGGTGGCGGGTCTTGAGCTTGGCCTGCCGCTGATCTCCAATTTTAAGCACCAGGTTGATGTGTTTGTGCAGCCTTCGTTTTCAGCCACGATCAATGGCAAGCCCTTTAAACTGACCGGCCAGAGCAAGCCTTTTGCCGACTCTCTGGAGACAAGCGCTGAAATCAACATTACCGACTTGAGCCTTGCACAGTATCTGCCCTATGTGCCGGCGCCATTGAACTTCAAGATGCCTTCGGGCAGGCTGAGCACGCGCCTGGTGATAAACTATATTCAGAGCGCTAAGAAGACCGCTGAAGTGAAGGTGCAGGGCAAGCTGGGGCTGGCAGATTTTGAAATCGTCAGCCTTGACAGCAAACCCATACTCAAGCTTCCCGCGTTTACCGTTTCCGGTATCGACTGCAGGGTCAATGACCGCACCGTTGTCATCGACGACATTGCCGTAGAAGGCCTGAGCATTGCCCTTGCCCGCGAAAAGGACGGCAGCATTTCACTGCAGAAACTCGTAGGCGCAGATAATCAAACCGCGGGCAAACCCGCCCCGGCCCCGAAGGAGCCTGCGACCGCGCCTGCATGGACGGTGCTGGTCAAAAAGTTCAAATTTGCAGGAGGGGCTGTTGCCTTTGATGATCTGCTCCCGGCACAGCCTGCGCAGTTTCGCATCGACCCTATCGATTTCACGCTCGGAAATATTGCAACCGCCAAAGACTCCCGCGCCGAGATCGATTTTGCCTGCCGCATAAACAAAGAAGGCACCCTGGGCCTGAAGGGAGCATTCGCAATCGAGCCGATGGCGGCAAACCTGAACGTTGATCTTGCAAATCTTGATATCAGGTTTGCCCAGAGCTATGTGCCCGATACGCTGCTGCTTGCCCTTACCAGCGGCACCTTCGGGCTCAAGGGCAGCGTTGATTTCAAGCAGGTGAAGGACGCTGCGCCGGCCATTATATGGCAGGGCGATATGCGCCTTGCAAATTTTGCCGCAGTGCGCAGGGGAGACAAAGAGGAGCTGCTGAAATTTTCAGCCCTTGACCTTCAGTCAATGCGCACCGGCACGAGCCCATTGTTTCTTGACATAAAAACCGTCAAACTGGCAGGGCTTTTTATGCGGCCTGTCGTTGAGGCCGACGGCACGGTTAATCTCACCTCGCTGAGCGCGGCTCCCAAGCCTGCTGCCTCATCATCCAAAAAAGAGCCACTTCCCAATGTGAACATCGGCAGCCTTGTTCTTGAAAAGGGCCGCATGCAGTTTACGGATAAAAGCATCAAGCCCCGCTACAGCGCCGACCTTACCGACATTCAGGGCCGCATTTCGGGCATCTCGACAAAACCCAACTCGCAGGCCGATATCCATCTGAATGCCAAGCTCAACCGGTATGCCCCGTTCAAGGTCACCGGCACGATAAAGCCGCTGCAGGAGAAGCTGGATGCCGATATTAAAATTCTTTTCGACAATATCGATCTGAGCCCCTTTTCGCCCTACTCCGGCAAGTTCGTCGGCCGGATGGTTGAAAAGGGCAGGCTCTCCTTTGATCTTACCTACACGATAAAAAACAATCAGCTTACGTCGCAAAACAAGGTTTTTCTGGACCAGTTTACGCTCGGGAAAAGCGTTGACAGCAAGGACGCCACAAGCCTGCCCGTGGGGCTTGCTATATCGCTGCTGAAAGACCGCAAGGGCGAGATACACCTTGATCTGCCCGTGTCCGGGAGCCTTGACGACCCGAGCTTCAAGGTGGGCAAGGTTATTCTACAGGTGCTGGTAAATCTGCTTGAAAAAGCCGCTACATCGCCCTTTGCCCTTGTCGGCGCGCTGATCCCGGGCGGCGCGGATATAAGCAACATATCCTTCACCTGCGGCACAGCCGAGCTGAACGGCGAGGCCATAAAAAAGCTTGCTGCCATAGCGGGCCTGCTTGCCGAAAAAACCGATCTGAGCCTTGAAATACAGGCTGCTGCCGACGCAGAGGCCGACCGCGAGGGCCTGCGGCAGGAGATGGTTTTGCGCAAAATGCGGGCGCTGAAATTCAACGACCTTTCCAAAAAAGAGCGTGAAGGCCTGACGCCCGAAAAGGTCGTCATACCATCAGGGGAATATGAAGACTATCTCAGGCAGGCATATAAAGCCGAGAAATTCCAAAAGCCGCAAGGTGTGCTGGGCATCAGCAAGCGCCTGCCGGCAGATGAGATGAAGAAGCTCATGGCAGAGCATATGCAGGTTGATGATGATGACATGAAGGAGCTGCTGCAGCAGCGCGGGCTTGCGGTGAAGCAGCATCTGACAGAAATAGCCAAAGTGCCGCCGGAGCGCCTCTTCATTATCGACTCACGCCTTGATTCGGGAAAAGGCCCTGCAGGCTGCTGCGTTGAGTTTAAGCTGAAATAAGCAGCAGTATCCCGGCCTCGCTCTGGTGAGAACAGGCCGGGATTTGTCTTTCCGTGTCCAGCCCCTAACCGCTTGACACCGCCCTCCTGATACTCTATGGTTCCAGGTGTTCAGCACCCTTTCACCTTCCCTGTAATATGAAACATAGACCTTAACTTTGGAGGACCCATGAAAAAAGTTTTCCGCGCGCTTTTTTTTCTCGGCATAGCCATTGCTGCTGTCGCTCAGGGCAGCACTGCATGGGCGGAGCCTGAGCCTTCTGCGCAGCAGGTGAGTGCGCCCACCGGCAAACAGCTTGAAAGCAAAAATAAAAGTGATGCAGCCTGTCTGCAGCGATACCGGCAGGGCCTGCAGGGGCTGCTGCAGTTTGTCGCCTCGCGGCCCGATCTGTTCCCGAAAGAAAAGAGAGATGACAAGCGCATGCTGTCAGAGCAGGATAAAACAGCTGTGCGCAGCACTTGGCAGGGCCTTCTTGATTATATGCTGGCCCTTGAATCCATCAAGCAGCCGCATACGGGGTTTTATAAAAGCGGGTCTAAAAATGAGCAGCGGGAATCCTTCATGGTGCTGTATGCGGCCTTCCTCGCGCAGTACCGCTTCGCGCTTGAATTCCTTGCAACTGCCGAAAACGACCCAAGCCTTGATGTCCTTTTAAATGATCCCGTTGCGGAAATGGTTCTCCAACACGACACGTATGCTTCTTTTAAATTCCATTTTCTCAATGTGGCTATTGCCTCCGAGTTTGCCGCCTTCACTGCCCTGAACTCCTACTATGGCGGCAGCGCCCCGGATATGGCCGCAGCCATCGAAGAAGACAAAAATTTCATCTGGAGCAAGGGCAAAGCAAAGGGTGAAACACTCACTGCGAAGAATGCCCGGAATATTGTTAAAAACGCCGGCTTTTCTGCCTGGATGCCCGTGCAACAGGGTGTATCGGAATGGATGGGCGACACCAAGGTGTGGCGCAAGGATGTATCGCTGATATCGCAAAAGCAGATACGAGAGATGCTCCCGAAGCTTGAACCGGGAGATATGTTTTTCGAGCGCCACGAGTGGTATCTTTCCAATGTGGGCTTGCCGGGGTTCTGGTCGCATGCTGCTCTCTTTATCGGCACGCCTGAAGAGCGGTGGAAATTTTTTAGCGGCGATGAAGATCTCTGCCGGTGGATACAGGAGCAGGGAACGCCAGCCTGTGATTTTGAGCAGCTGCTGAAGACAAAATGCCCTGCAGCCTACGACTTGGGCGCTCAACCGCAGGAAGCGGGCCATCTTCCACGGGTGCTGGAGGCGATAAGCGAGGGGGTAACATTTACCACGATGGAGCATTCCGGCGCGAGCGACTCCCTGGCCGTGCTGCGTCCGCGGCTTTCCAAAAAAGAAAAAGCCCGCGCCGTGCTGAAAGCATTCCAGTACAGCGGCAGGCCCTATGATTTCAATTTCGATTTTATGACCGACGCCAGCCTTGTCTGCTCCGAGCTTGTCTACAAATGCTATGAGCCATCAAGCGGGTTTAAGGGATTAACCTTTCCCCTGCAGGATATGCTCGGCCGCAAAGTCACGCCGCCCAATGAAATGGTCCGGCAGTTCGACAGCCAGTTCGGAACGCCTGCCCAGCAGTCTGATTTTGTACTGTTCTATGACGGCAAAGAACTCGAGCGAACGGCGGTTGCCGCCTCAGTTGATGAATTAAGAAAAAGCTGGACACGGCCCAAGTGGCATGTGCTGACCAAAGAGGCAAACCAGAAGGCGCCACAGCGCTAGACTATAAGCATGAGGGGGGAGCATGACAGGTTCTGAAACAAATAAATCCGCAGAGCATCATCAGCCTCGGCGGCGGGTGCATATGCCGTTCTGGCTGGCGCTGCTTGAAATGACGACAGCATCGGCCATTCCCCTGTCACCCAATGTTCTATCAGCCATAAAGATTGCCGCTGTTGCCCCTGTGCTGCTGCTGAGCCTGAAGCAGGCCGGCGTTGTACCGGCCTCGCCGTGGATGGTGATTGCCTGGTTTCTGCTCTTTGGCCTGTTTGATTATCTCCATGGCATTGTGGCCTACCATAAGCATCTTGAAACGGCCTTCGAGCGGTTCTTTGCCCGCGCAACCGACTTTCCCGTGCTGCTCTGTATATCGTTTTTTTGTCTTAACATACTGCCTGTCGGGTTGCTGGCCGCAAAGCTTTTCTTACAGCTTGCTCTCATCATTTTATATATTGCGGGCCGGGGGCACACGGAAAACCGCCTCTATACGGGCATCAATTATACAACCCTCTTTGCCCTTCTTATTATCAGCCAGGGCTGGGCGCCGAAATTCATTACCCCTGAAATCGTCGTAAGCCTTCTCTGGGTCAATATCATTTTCTCGGCCGTGGTTGTACTGTATAACGGCGGCATATTGAACAAGCGCTATATTGCCGATGCCCTGTCAGGCTCAAACCTTTTGTGCGGCGTTTTCAGCATGCTGTTTGCAGCTAAAGGCAGGGTCGATATCAGCATCCTGTTCCTGATGCTTGGCGCGGCGTTTGACGGATTTGACGGCGCCGCGGCAAGAAAATTCGGCAGCACGCGCTGGGGGGTGTATTCCGATGATGTTGCAGACGCAGTCGACTACGGCATCGCCCCGGGCGTGGCCATCTATTTTATTCTCGGGGGAATAACCGGGCTGGTTGTCGGCGCCTTCTATAGCTGCTTCACCATAGGCCGCCTGGTCTATTTCACGCTGAACAAAGGCGGCGGCGACCCCAATTACTTTTGCGGGGTCCCAAGCACCGCAGGCTCAGTGGTGGCCCTCAGCTCTCTGGTGCTCTTTAAAAACCGGCCCGTCTTTATCGGGCTGATCGTGGGCATCGCCTGTATGCAAATGGTGTCGTTTGACACGCACTACCGCCACCTGGGCCGTGCTCTTGCATCAAACCGCCGGATCATTTACGGCATGCCCGCCTTGATCGCCGTGCTTCTTGCGGGCGGTTTCCTCTGGGGGATAAAGGTTCCGGTTGCCATCATCTTCACGGCCTGCCTTGTTTACGGCTTTATTCCAACTATTATGCACTTTAAGCATCTGTTTGCAGGCAGACATCAGGCTGTTAAATATAGTGAACAACAATAAGTAAGCTGGCATTTGTTTAATCCCCCTTTGAAAAAGGGGGATACAGGGGGATTTTTAAAAAATAAAACTCAAGGAGGATATTTGCATGACCCGCCTACATACCGCAACACAAACAGCCATTTTTGTTTTTCTGTCACTGGCATTCTGCCTCTGCTTTTTTCTTCCCGCAGCGTCTGCCGGGCCCGACAATGCCACAGCTCAGAAGTATGTTTGGGCAAAGCCGATTAAAGCAAATGGCCTGCCCAACTTCAACAAAGTGTCAGACGACTTATACCGTGGCGAACAGCCAACGCCTGAGGGCATCAAGGGGCTTAAAAAGTTCGGTATAAAAACAATAGTCAATCTCCGGGCATTTCATTCCGATGAAGACAACCTTGCAGGCACCGGGCTTGCCTACGAGTCGATCAGTTTCAAAACCTGGCATCCCGAAGAAGAAGATATGGTCAAATTCTTAAAAATCGTCACGGATACAAGCAGGCAGCCCGTTTTTGTGCACTGCCAGCACGGCTCCGACCGCACCGGCACCATGTGCGCCCTGTACCGCATGGCTGTGCAGGGCTGGCCTGCCGATGAAGCCATAAAAGAAATGAAACAAGGGGGCTTCGGCTTTCACGCCGTGTGGCAGAACCTGGAGCCGTTTTTGAGAGGTCTCAACATAGAAGAGCTCAAAGCAAAGGCGGGGATTAGCAAGACAAAATAATATTTTAACTGGCCAATAGGCTGTACCTGCCTTTTCATAGACAAGGGATGAGTAGCATGTTATGGGTACATCAATATAAAAGTTTTATAAAATCATGAAACCAAAAGAAGCGCAGGCCAGAATCAAGATCAACAAGCTGCTGGAAGAATCCGGCTGGCGTTTCTTTGATGATGACAAGGGCAAGGCAAATATTGTTCTTGAGCCCAATGTCAAACTTACCAAATCTTGCGTTGACGATCTTGGTGAAAATTTCGAAACAGCAAAAAACGGTTTCATAGACTTTCTGCTCCTCGACGAGAAAAGCTTTCCCCTGATAGTTCTTGAAGCAAAATCAGAGGACAAAAATCCGCTTGTCGGCAAGGAGCAGGCCCGCACCTATGCCAAATTTCAAAATTGCCGCTTCGTGATCCTCTCAAACGGCAACCTGCATTATTTTTGGGATTTAAGCTCCGGCAATCCGCAACTCATTTCCCGTTTTCCCAGACCGGATTCAATCAAAGGCTACAGCCGTTACCAGCAAAACCCGGACAAGCTTGTTGCAGAGCCTGTTGGTCTTGATTACATAACGCTTACCCAGCTGCCCGGCTATGCCCAGGTAGCTGGCTGGCTCAATGAGGCTGAGCGCCCGGCTTTTATCCAGAAGAACCGTCTGCGGTTCATGCGCGAGTATCAGCTGCGCGCCGTGCAGTCGATTCAGGCGGCAGTCAAACAGGGCCAAAGCCGTTTTCTTTTTGAAATGGCTACCGGCACCGGTAAAACACTCACTGCGGCAGCCATCATCAAGCTTTTTCTGCGCACCGGCAATGCCCGCCGCGTTCTCTTTCTGGTTGATCGCCTCGAACTTGAGGATCAGGCCAATAAGGCTTTCATCCTTCTGCTCAAAAACGATTTTACCTCGGTCATCTATAAAGAGCGGCGCGATGAATGGCGCAAGGCCGAAATCGTTGTCACCACGGTGCAGTCGCTGCTGTTCAATAACAAGTTTGAGCGTTTGTTTTCACCCACGGATTTTGATCTGGTGATCTCCGATGAAGCGCACCGTTCAATCGGCGGCAATGCCCGCGCCGTGTTTGAGTATTTCGTCGGCTACAAACTTGGCCTTACCGCAACGCCTAAAGACTATTTAAGAAAATTTGAGAAAAGCGCGCCTAAAAACGATCCGCGGGAACTCGAGCGCCGTTTGCTGCTTGACACCTACCGCACCTTTGGCTGCGAAACAGGCCGGCCCACATTCCGCTATTCGCTCATTGATGGCGTGCGCGACGGATTTCTCATCAATCCTCTAGTCGTGGATGCGCGCACCGACATTACTACTCAGCTTCTTTCCGATAAGGGCTATTCAGTGCTGAAGGTCAGCGAAGACGAAGAAGATGCAGAGCAGACATTTTTTCGAAAGGATTTCGAGAAAAAGTTTTTTTCAGACCCGACCAATAACCTGTTTTGCGAAACACTGCTGAACAATGCTCTGCGCGATCCTGTCAGCGGCGAGATAGGCAAAACCATAGTTTTTGCCGTCAGCCAGAACCATGCAGCAAAAATCACGCAGGCACTTAATGATCTGGCTCACAAAATGTTTCCCGGCAAATACCAGTCCGACTTTGCCGTGCAGGTCACGTCTCTGATTCCTGACGCGCAGCAATACACCATCAATTTCACCAACAACAACCTGCTCGGCTCTGCCAATTTCATCGACACCTACAAGACCAGCAAGGCCCGTGTCTGCGTAACCGTCGGTATGATGACCACCGGCTACGACTGCCCTGATATTCTCAATCTCGGGCTCATGCGGCCGGTCTTTTCACCAACCGATTTTGTGCAGATAAAAGGCCGCGGCACCCGTAAGCATAACTTTCTTGAGCTGCTGTTTGACAATGAGCTTAAACCACTGATTAAAGAGCCTGAAAAGAGCCGCTATAAGCTGTTTGATTTTTTTGCCACCTGCGAATACTTTGAGGAAAAGTTTAATTATGACGAAGTGCTCGTACTGCCGCGCCCCGGTACGGGCAAGCCAGGCCCGCCACCAGAACCTCCTGAGCCGCCGCCACCCCCCATCGGCCTCTATAACCATACAGGCCCGGATGCAATTAGCTCTTTTCATGAAGAACAGATTGGCTGGCAGGGCATGAAGATAGACCGCATGTTCTTTGAAATATTTGAGGACAAGGTCAAACAAGATTCTGTTGTGCAAAAGCAGGTCGAGGCCGAGAGGTGGGACCAGGCAGCTGAGTATGTTTCTGCCACCCTGTTTGACAAGCCCGAAGAGTTTTTTAATCTTGAAAAACTGCGCAAAGCAGCAGGTGTCGACCGACAGCTCGGCCTGCAGGAAATCCTGCAAAAAGCCTTTGGTCATATTTCCCGTTTCAAATCCAAAGACGAACTGTTGGAAGAGGCCTTCGATCAGTTCGTGCTCGACCGCAAGCCCGATGATGCCTTGCATATCGTGCCCATGAAATATTTTTTCAAAGCATATGTCACAGATAGCCAGGTGCGGCAGATCATAGAAGAAAAACGTCTGACTGAGCTCAATACCCAACCCGGCTTCACTATGGCAGACTTTAAGGCCGTGCCCGCCGAATGGCGCAAACGTATCCCCGACTATGTCAAAGACTATGTTTCCTTAAAGCAGTTTGCGCCATGACGAGTGAAACATTAATTCCCAGGCACGGCGGCTACCGGCAGTTGAAGAGTTTCACTGTGGCGCAGCTTGTTTTTGATGTGACGGTTCGTTTCTGCGCCCGCTATATTGAAAAACGCAGCCGCACGAATGACCAGATGGTGCAGGCGGCGCGCTCGGGTGTGCAGAATATTGCCGAAGGCAGCCAGGCCTCCGGCACATCGAAGAAGACAGAGCTTAAGCTCACCAATGTGGCTCGCGCAAGCCTTGAAGAGCTGCGCCTTGATTATGAAGATTTTTTGCGGCAACGCAGCCTGCTGCACTGGGCGACTGATGATCCCCGCAGAAAAGATCTGGTTGCCCGGCGCTGCACAACGGCCGATGAAGTGGCGCAGTGGGTAAAGGAAGTGCATGACAGGCAGGGAAAAAACAATGGACTAGATGGACGAAATGGACACTATGGACAAAAAACTGAAGATCCACAATCCCTGTCCATCTCGTCCATAAAGTCCATACCGTCCATTTTCCCCTCTTCTTTCCCCGAAATCGCGGCCAATGCCGCGCTGGTTCTGATCGGTGTGGCCTGCAGCCTGCTAGATCGTCAGATCAAAGCACAGGCGCAGGCTTTTGAAACAGAGGGCGGTTTTACCGAACGGCTGTACCGAGTGCGCTGCGCCAACCGGCGCGGCAAACCATAACTTTTGAGATTGCAATGCTTGATACCGAAACCAAACGCCGCATTGATACCTGCCGCGATATTCTCGTAGGCAAAGTGCCCGACCCCAAATCACAGGTTGAGCAAATCACCATTGCCCTCATTTACAAGTTCATGGACGACATGGATGCCGAGGCCGAAGAGCTGGGCGGCAAGCGCAGTTTTTTTGCCGGTAAATTTGGAAAATTCGGCTGGGCAAAACTCATGGCCCCGAACATGGGCGGCTTTGATATTTTGACTCTGTATTCCGAAGCCATTCAGAAGATGAATGAAAACCCCGGCATTCCGCCGCTGTTTCGCGATATTTTTAAAAACGCCTATTTGCCCTACCGCGATCCCGAGACCCTGCGCATGTTTCTGAAAGAGATCAACGGCTTTAACTACGATCACTCAGAGCATCTGGGCGATGCTTTTGAATATCTGCTTTCCGTGCTCGGCAGCCAGGGCGATGCCGGGCAGTTCCGCACCCCGCGCCATATTATTGATTTTATGGTTGAGGTCATCAACCCCCAGAAAAACGAAACCATACTCGACCCGGCCTGCGGCACAGCCGGTTTTTTGATTTCATCTTTTAAGCACATTCTGAAAAACAATTCAAAAACCCGGCCCGGCGACAAGCTCACGCCCGATGAGCGCACCCGCCTTGCCAAAAACATACACGGCTATGATATTTCGCCTGACATGGTGCGGCTGTCGCTCGTGAACCTGTATCTTCACGGCTTTACCAATCCGCGCATTGAGGAGTACGACACCCTCACCAGTGAAGACAAGTGGAATGACTACGCCGATGTGATTATGGCCAATCCGCCGTTCATGTCGCCAAAAGGCGGTATAAAGCCGCATAAGCGCTTTTCCGTTCAGTCAAAGCGCAGCGAAGTGCTGTTTGTGGATTACATGGCCGAGCACCTCACGCCCACCGGCCGCGCAGCCATCATTGTGCCCGAGGGCATCATTTTTCAAAGCCAGACCGCTTACAAGCAATTACGAAAAATGCTGGTGGATAGTTCTCTTGTCGCCGTTGTTTCGCTGCCCGCGGGCGTATTTAATCCTTATGCCGGAGTAAAGACTTCGATTTTGATTCTCGACAAGCCCCTGGCTAAAAAGAGCGATGCCATTGCCTTCATTAAAATTGAAAACGACGGCTACGGACTCGGCGCCCAGCGCCGCGAGATCGACAAAAACGACCTCCCCCCTGCTGCAGATTTTCTGAAAACCTGGCTCCAGTCCCTCCGGTCTCCCTCGTCCACTGCGTCCATCCCGTCCATTTTGTCCATTCCCAACGCACTGATTGTAGAAAAAACCAAAATCGCCGCCAACGGCGACTACAACCTCAGCGGGGAGCGGTATCTGGAGGTAATTAACTCTGTTTCGACTTTTCCTCTTGTTCGTCTTGGGAAAGTCACCGAGTTGATAACAAAAGGAACTACCCCGACCTCTATCGGTTTCAGCTTTGAAGAAAATGGGGTCAACTTTATTAAAATCGAAGCGATTTCTTTAACAGGGTTCATTATTCCCTCAAAGTTTGCTTTTATTTCAGATCAGACGCATGAAGCGATGAGAAGGTCACAGCTGAAAGCAGATGATGTCTTGTTTTCAATTGCAGGAGCACTAGGCCGTTCGACAGTCGTTAGTAGTTCAATTTTGCCTGCTAATACAAACCAAGCATTAGCGATCATTCGTCCCAAAGCAGAATTTATCGAATCCAACTATCTTTCGCATCTTTTACGCTCAGATAGAGTTATTTCTTACATCGAATCTATCAAGGTCGGTGTTGCTCAATATAATCTCTCCCTACAGCAAGTCGGAGAAATCGAAATCCCCCTGCCGCCGATGGAGGTGCAGAAGGAAATCGTGGCGGAGATCGAGGGCTACCAGAAAGTCATCGACGGCGCCCGCGCCGTCCTCGACAACTACCGCCCCCACATACCCATCCACCCCGACTGGCCGATGGTTGCATTAGGAGAGGTTTGTAAAATTAGAGGTGGCTTCGCATTCAAAAGTTCTGATTATATAGAAAACGGCATTCAACTCATTAGAATGGGAAATGTCAAAAGCATGTTGTTCGATTATAAGAATTCCCCCTCATTTCTGCCAGCCATATTTAAAAAAGATTACCCAAACTTTATTTTAAAAAAAGGAGATCTTCTGATTTCGATGACGGGAACAGTTGGTAAAGAGGATTACGGAAATGTTTGCATGATTGATCAGGATGGTGATTTTTTATTGAACCAGCGTGTTGGGAAATTTGAAATTGATCTTTCGCAACTAGATTCAAAGTTTATTTTGTTTTATGCAAACTCCTCGAGATTTAGAACAGCCTTATTTGTAAATTCAGCTGGTGGAGTAAGACAGGCAAATATCAGCAATGAGGGAATTGAAAACATCGAAATTCCCCTCCCGCCCATTGAAACCCAGCAGCAAATTGTGGCTGAGATCGAAGCCGAGCAAGCACTGGTCGCCGCTAACCGGGAACTGATCGAGCGGTTTGAGAAAAAAATTCAAGCCGCCATCGCCCGCGTATGGGGCGAGGCGTAGGGGCGCACCTGTGTGTGCGCACTTGTTTGGGCAGACACGCAGGTCTGCCCCTACGGGGGAATGGATGAGTAAACCTTATTACAATAGAAGGAGTGCATTATGAAAATACTGGCTATCTGTGGCGGCATGCGGCAGGACAGCAATACGAACAAGCTGGTAAAAAAAGTTGCTGAAGCATCAGGCGTCGATTATGAAATTGCGGATTTCGGCAAGCTTGAAATAAAGCCCTGCACTGGATGCTCGGAATGCATGATGAATGAGGGCACGTGCCCCATTGAGGATGATATGCAGGGCCTCTACGGAAAAATGCTGGAAGCCGACGCGATTATTGTCGGTTCACCCACATACTTTATGAACATCTCCGGCGTTGTGAAGTGTTTTATAGACAGGAGCCTCGCACTTTACTACCGGGGTATCGGCCCCATGTATGATCCTGACATGCCCTTTATGGGGCAGCGGCCCCTTGCCGGCAAGTTCGGCGTGGTTGTAACGACCGTAGCAGGCGCCGGGCACGAAAAGACCATAGAGGAACTGGCGCTGTGCATAGGAACCTCACAGAGAGTGAACCTTGTGGCTAAAATTGCCGAGGCAGTCGGCATGAATGATGTCGATGACATGCCCGAGGTCATGAAGCGTGCGGAAGCCGCGGGTAAAAAGCTTGGGGATGCTCTGCGGAAGCAATGAGCCCGTAGGGAAGTAAAGGTCTTCTCTTGGCTTAATCAACAGTCAAAAGCTGATTTGACCCCACCTTGCATTGTATCGCCACTAACGATCAGCTGGTAACAGGACTTCTATGAAACCGACTTTTTTTATAATAGTATCAGGAGTCATTTCCGCATGCTTGTTTTCCCCCGGTCCAGCCCTGTCCCGGGACTGGGGGAAAGTTATGACCGTTACCGGAAGCGCCAATATCCGCGCTGATCGCCACAGTACGGCAAAAATCACCGGCAAGCTTGAAGCCGGAGAAAAGGTCAAGGCGGATTTTCCGAGGGGCGGCTGGTATGCGGTTTTCCGGCTCGATGAAAAAGACCGCAATGAAAAGAAGGCCCTGGGCTATGTAATCGCGCAGCTCCTTACAAATTCCGACAGGCATCCGCAGCCGCCGGCAGGAAGGCCCGAAGAAAAGGCGCAGGCGGTGGCTGTTGTGCCAGACGGCAGCGACGAAGGAACCATTCTGCGCAATATCACGTTTAAACTAAGTCCCGGCGGCCACGAAAAGGTTTATATTGCATTGAACTGCCAGGTGACACCGAAGCTGTCAAGCATTCAGGATGCATCGCCACGGGTCATTGCAGATTTTAAAAATGTGGCGTCGGTCAGGCCAGGGCTGCAAAATATCCCCGTTGACGGCAGTATGATCAAGCGGATCCGCTCATTTTTTGACCCGGCAACCCATATCCTGCGGGTCGTTCTTGATCTTGATGCGACAAAAAATTACATGGTCGACCAGGCGTTTTACGAAGCGGAGAAAGTGTTTGTTCTGGACCTGTCCGAGGATGTGCAGACAAAGAATCGCTGACCATGCCGGCTAAAGAGTGTGAGGCCGGGAGGCGCATCTTCAGGTCGACCCAGGCGGCGTCCATAAACTATATCAATAACTCGCATGCTCCTGACAACAATTCCACTGCACAAAGCGTAAACTCCCACCGGTCGGCCTGCTGCATCTGACTTGAAATAGAGCATCTTTTATGATACTTAATTAAGTACTTACTATAATCTATTTTGGAGTGCTTCAATGAATGCCATACCGGCACAGGAAATCAAGCGAAGGGGCATTGCCGCTGTTGATGATGTTATCGATAAGGGCGATGTGCATGTGATCAGAAACAACCAGCCGCAGTATGTGGTGATGAGCGAAGAGCGCTATGAGGCTCTGATTGCGGCCGAACAGGAGGCATACTACGGCCGTGTCAAGGCATCGCTCAAAGAAGTTAAAGCCGGAAAGGTAAAGAAATTCAAAACCGCCGACGGGCTGCTGAAGGCCATTGAAGCAGGAGTTGGCCGCTAGTGTACTGCATTGTCACCCCTGAGCAGTTTTTGCGGCAGGCCCGTCTATTTTTTAAACGCCATCCCGATCTCAAAACCCGATTCAGCCGGGTTATTTCCGATCTGCAGAAGGACCCTTTTGCACCGCACTTAAAGCTTCATCCCCTGAAGGGCAGGCTTGAAGGCTGTTATGCCGTGAGCCTCACCTACAGCTACCGTATTACGCTTACCCTTGCCATTCTTGAAAAAGAGATAATCCTGCTTGATATCGGCAGCCATGACGAAGTATATCGTTAAGCAGGAAAGGGTGACGGATTTATTTTTTTAAAATACGCCGGGCTGACAAACTGCATGCTTTAAGCCGGCATGGCAGCGTTTCCACGGTCTGTTTTTTGTGCCTTCATGCAACTGAATTGTTACTGTTTCGCAGGCCCGCCCGACTTTGAATTCTTCCTCAGAGCCTCGAACACATCAGGAATGGTTGATGAGTTGGCCTTGTTGCTCACCCAGGTGGGCAGCGAGCCCCCGGGGTCGGTAAAGAGCAGATAGGTGGCTTTGGTTTTTGTGCCGCTTTCAATCGGCTCTAAAAGCCATGAGCCGTCATCGACGGTTACACGCACAATGTCCGGGTTTGGCGCAGGGCCTTTATCTGAAACAGCCCACCGTGTTTTCAGAAAACCCTTGCCATCCTTCCAATCACTTTCATCCACAATCCGCAGGGTGTAATCGCGGCGTGACACAAGAGGAGCATTGATAACGAAATAGGCGTGCACGACCTTACCACCGTCTTCCGTGGTAATAATTTTGCTCTCCTCGGTGTAGGGCATTATTTGTTTATAGCGGGCATGATCGGAAAGTACTTTTAAAACCGCGGGCGGCGGGGCATCGATAGTGCCGGTGGCCTTAAGCTCCTGAATGTCCGTGCCGCTGCGCGGGCGGGAAGAAACGGTTACGCCCTTTTCCCGCGCCTTGAGCTCCCAGCCGCCATCATCGGCAGCACGGGCGGCAGGCAGAAAAAGCAATAGAATGCTGAAAGTAATGATATATCGTTTTGCTTGATGCATGGTCAAACAATCCCCCAATAGCGTCTTTTGACGAACTATAGTAATTGTATGAGGGCGTGTCAATGCGAATGATTTATAAAGCCCCTATCCGGAATTTGTAGAGACAGGTTTCAAACCTGTCTCTACGCAAAGAATTGATGCTGCAATAATTTTGTTGATCAAGGTATCTTCTAACTTCAATTTGACTTCTTGCAACCTTTCACAGTATATCTGTCCGGAAATTGTCGTAAAAATTTACTGCAGGGGGTACTGATGAAAAAAAAGGTTCTAGCGGTTCTAAGCGTGTCGGCAGGTGCGGGCCATGTGCGCGCAGCAGAGGCAATAAAAGCATATGCAGAAAAATATTATGGCGATACGGTCGAGGCCGTGCATATAGATCTCATGAGCCTGGTGGGGGCGCTCTTCAAAAAGCTTTATGCCGAGTCCTACATCTCCATCGTGGAGCATCACCCAGCTTTATGGGGCTATCTGTACCGCACGTCGGACAAGCAGCAGGCAGATAAAACCCTGGCCCGCTTCCGCCTGGCCATCGAGCGGCTCAACACAAGAAAGTTTCTCTCAGAGCTAAAAAAACTTAAACCCGATTATGTCATCTGCACGCATTTTCTTCCGGCAGAGCTGCTTTCCCGCATGATCGGCCACGGAAAATTTGATAAGCCCGTGTGGGTGCAGGTGACTGATTTTGACATTCACACCCTGTGGATACAGAAAGACATGGCCGGGTATTTTGCCGCAAGCGGCGAGGTGGCCGCCCGGATGGTGGATAAGGGTATTGCCCGCGAGCTGATTCATGTGACCGGCATACCGATCATGCCGGTATTCTCTGAAACGTTTTCCCGCGAAGAGTGCTGCCGCGAGATCGGTGTTGATCCGCGAAAAACAACGCTTCTCATGATGTCGGGCGGCTTCGGCGTGGGCGGGATCGACGTGCTGGCAGAGCGCCTTTTACACATGCAGGGCGATTTTCAGGTCATCGCCCTTGCCGGCAGAAATGAAGAGCTTCTGCAGAACCTGCAGCACATGGCGGCTCGGTATCCCGGCAAGCTGTTTCCCATGGGCTTTACGCAAACCATCGAGCGCATAATGGCAACCGCCGACTTTGCCATTACCAAACCCGGCGGGCTTACCTCGTCGGAATGCCTTGCCGTGGGGCTTCCCATGATCGTCGTCTCGCCGATTCCGGGGCAGGAGGAGCGCAATGCCGATTTTCTGCTTGAAAGCGGCACAGCCCTTAAAGCCTATGATGCGGCAGGGCTCATCTATCGGGTTGAAACGCTTCTGCGCAATCCGCAGCGGCTGCAGGAGATGCGGCAGAAGGCATCGGCCATCGGCAAGCCCGATGCGGGCCGCAGGGTTCTTGAAATAGTATTGGGGGGATAGTCGCAGGGCACGGTCGTTGCGTTCCCTATACGCGTGAATATGGAAAAAAAAATCGTAAAAACAAGTCACTTCAATAGCCCGTGGTGGCTAATCGGCTGTGTGCTGCTGCTGTCCTTTATGTTTGCGCAGGTTGAAGTGCAGATCGAAGGCGCGCAAGGCTGGGCCGCAGGGCTTCCCACCTGGCGCATCGAGAAGCATGTGCTGCTTGACATTTTTTGGGGCGGCAGGCCCATGACCGGCTACCATGCCTGGGTATTCTCTTTCATGGCTCTGGTGTTTCATCTGCCAGCCTTCATGGCAGGCCAGTGGAGCCTGAAGTTTGAAGCCCGGATACTGGGAAGCATCATGGTTTTCTGGATCGTTGAAGATTTTCTCTGGTTTCTGCTGAACCCCGCGTTCGGCTGGAAAAAATTTTCCCCCGAGTTCATCCCCTGGCACAGGCAGTGGCTTGCCGGTGTGCCCCTTGATTACGTGACCTTCTCGGCCATCGGCGCATTTCTTTTGCGGCTTTCTTTCAGAGGGGATAGAAGATGAGTGCCGCCGGGAGGTAGCCTCTCTTTTTTAGAATTTTTCCTTCTCTGCTGCCTGCCCATGGGTTTCCTGCATAAGCTTTTCATGGCATTTCTCGCAGATGCCATGGGTTGACAGAAGCGCATGCTGGGCTTCCATGTACTGCTCAAATTTCACCCACCGGCCGTCGAGCCAGACATTTCTGCACCAGGCGCAGACGCGCAGATATCCCTCGAGACGCTCGATCCTTTTAAGACCGACAAATGTTATTACAACGACAATAAAGCCCACGATGGCGATTAAGCCGGATTCAAGGATATATTCCTCGATCCTGTAGGGTGTTGCCGGCGCACCAAGTAGAAGTTTCGGTAAGTCCAGAAACTCATCCAGCCAGATGGTCAAGAGAATGACGCAGAACATGCTTATTTCCAAGATCAGTATGCTCTTGGTTTTTGTTTTTGGCTTTATCATGACATAATACCTCAATTTGAGCCTGAGCCTCTGATGAATTGCAGTATCTGCTTTACTGTATTCAGTTTAGAAAATCAAATCGAAATTCACCTGCTTTGCCATGCCCTTGCCGCAGGTAATGTCTTTGGCCTTGCCGAGATGGAACAGTTTTTTTACCGTAATGCGATAGGCGCCCTCGGGCAGATTGTAAAAGATAAACGCGCCGTCCGGGGCGGTGTAGGTGTCAACTTCGATATCCTTGTCGGTCAGATTCTGCAGCAGCACACGTGCCTTGCCAAGCGGTGCGCCCCGTGCTGTCATGCGGCCGGCTGCGGCGCAGTCACGGGCATCTGCAGGGGTGCGCCGTACCGGCCCATGAGCAGTACGCCCCTGCCTGTTGCCAGCACTTCGACTATGCGCCGCTTTTCAAAGAGCAGGCCGAAGATGTCGGGGAAAAGGTCATGGCCGGCACAAAGCGGTGCTCTGCGGCTGAAAACTGCTCAAGCGTTGCAGGTTTTTTTCCCATGGGCATCCTTTCATGCATGCGTTCAAAAATACTCTTTTTATTATAGCCAGATGCATACACGGCGTCAACCGGCGCGGCTGCATTCTTTATAGCGTAAGGCCGGGTGCATAACTCCCCTTATAAAAATCCTTTTTTTGTGCTATCTTTTACACGGATTTACACGTACAACAGGCCCTGCGTTTTTGCATGAACGATTTCAGGTTTTTCGAAGGTCAATAACCGGGAATTCTTTCTTGCATGATTTAACAGGGAGGCTCACCGCCTGAAGCACATAACAACCGGCACGCTTCAAGCGATGCGAAAAGGGGGTCTTCTGACTTTTTGTACAGTAAAAAGCCTGTTTTATTCTTAAAAAACAATGCGTTATGCTCTTTGAACCTTGACACGATTGGCGCTTTGCGCACAGGCAATGACGGATTGCGTCAAGAAAAAGTTCCCCCT
>Ga0209777_10002185_pt1 | contig 26333 bp, 38 predicted proteins | sample FrelakmetHBP12HB_FD_187147 | JGI IMG/M metagenome (GOLD analysis project Ga0209777, IMG submission 187147) | Freshwater lake sediment microbial communities from the University of Notre Dame, USA, for methane emissions studies -HBP12 HB (SPAdes)... | ecosystem: Environmental > Aquatic >... | reverse complement strand
GAAATAGCAACATCTAATGCAGTTATACTACCTGATATAAATGTACCCATAGAACCTGATACGTCGACTACTGGGAGAATATTTTCAGTCGAACCTTCTAGATAATTCGGTAATGCTGCCCACTGGGCATTAGCTACTACTGCATCACCGTGGGTCAATGATCGAATTACATCATACGGATATACAACAGCCGAATTAATCTTAGCTTCACCCGTAGTTAGTTGCGTTTTATATTCTGCATATCCTGCAGGATCGTGGCGTCCAAATGCTTTTTGATAACGTGCTGCGGCCACTGATGGAACGTGATTATAGTTAATTTCTGCCCAGTCCTGGGCGCACATCTGCTGCTCAACTGTAACCGACAAACTAACTAGTAACTGACGGTATGCTTTTGGTGTTAATTTTAGATATGCGCGGATCTTATTAGCCACAGGTCCTTGTCGCTTTTGCCATTTGGCGCACAAACCATCCTTTACATTGTTCAATGCAAAAGCAATCATACGCAATGCTTCGCGTTCCAAAGGTGTTCCAAATGCAACAAATAAGTCGTCCCACCGACCAATTTCCGGAATTTTAACCATTAACCGCGATGCCAGTGCTGGGTCATGATGTAATACATATGTAAACAGCTTGCGGAATGTATCCCTTTCTCCTGCTCCGCCACGTGCATCACGGCCAAATTCCAAAATACGTATCGCTACTTCGGGATCTTCCGCAAGAGCTGCAACAAATGTAGGCGTAATATCTTTGCCACGACTTGCACCAATTTGAAAAAATAAATCGACATTGCGATTTAAAGATGATGTATTTGTTACTGCACCATTATAAGTGGTTGCTGAAGCATTTACTGCTTCGAAAAGAGTAGTCATTATAATATCCTTTCAGATTTAAGTTTAATTTGATTTGATTGCTGTTGTAAATCTTTAATAAAGTATTATACTATATTAGTGGTATTATCCGCAAGAAAATACCAGAGTAACTTTGGGTGATTTTCCTATAATATATAACACATACGATTGCTTAACTGATATTAATAACATTGTTTTGTTGAGTCTCTTACATACTTTTTCTGCTTCAATCATTGTTTCTGATAAAAGTGTATCACTTGAAATCATACCGCCACTAACAATGTATGTATATTTTATTACATCTACATTAACTATCGATATAACAGGAGGTGCTGAAGGTGGAGCGGGTGTTGCTATATATACAGTAGTAATTTTAGGTGGGCGCGCAAGTGGTATTAATGATGTAGATGGTGTTTTATAATCATCAGTAGTGTTTATAGGCGGCGTTGAACATCCACTAAGTGTAAGAATAAACAATAGTGATGACGCGATTGATATAAGTTGCAAATACATATTATTCCTCATTGTTTAACAGAATCACTTGTGTTGACCGTCGTCCTGCCATTAGACCAACTCCGAATATTTGGAATACAGGATTCGAACCTGTGCTTACAGTTTATGGGCGATATGCTGAACTGATTCTTTAAAATAAAACAGACTAGTGGTTAGCGAGTTGTTACTGTCCCCTCCAGACAGGGTTGATTATATCATATTACTATAATCGATTCATTTTTAATTTATGTTGTAACTAGTCTTTAAATCTTGCATGTATATTGAAGCAGGATAGCTTTATCTATCTCATATTCTCGCATAAGTTAACGGTTACCCGGTACAAACTATAAAGAATACTCCTTTTAACCACTGCGATAGATAAGCTGTGGCGATCTAATTTCTATTAGCAATAACAGTAGTTACCCTGCGCCGTATAAGTATTTCTGCCTTATCACATATTCGATGTACTACTTAGCTTACAGACGTATCTATAATTTCGCTCTCGACTCCATAGTTAGGCTTGGTTGTATGCTGTATCTATCCCTTAAAAATTTTACTAACATAAGTGTAACTAATATTTATTATTTTGTCAACTTTATCATTGCGAAATACCAAAATGCAGACTGTTTTGCATTAGTTATCGCAATTAATTTACCCATCTAGGTTATATTCTAATCCAAGTTTATAATAAGAATTCTGTGTTTCGAGAATATTGTAGTCTTTATATATTTCAACAATCTCACTTGTTCTAATATCAGTAACTACGCCGGACTCTCGACCCGGCTTATCATGCAACATACCACGAACTACCATAATACCGATACCCCAATAATCATCGGTGCGCCAATCGTCTATTATGCCTTTATACGGCTTACCTTTAATAATAAGCAATGTCTCAAGTTCACTGGCCATTAGAATAACTTTAAATGGTTGGTAATTTTATCGATCTCTACTGAATTACCGGGACCGATGGCTACTGCTGTTAAAGTTGGAACACCATGGAATTCGGTTAGGCCAGCGTCCTTAATTAAGGAGCATAAAAGACCTGCAGATTTAGCTAATGTATATATAGCGATTAATTCTTCATCAGTGTCTACATATACAGTAACTTTCTTGAACCGACCAAGCACCCACTCTTTTACAAATGGATCATTTATAGGAATCTTAAAATACTCTCCCTCCACAAATCCTCGCGAGAATAATGCGCCGACACTAGCATGACTTCCTTGGGCAATGTACTTTCCAGTACGACACCCTTTATCCATTTTTCTCATGACTATAACTTGTTTACTTTCCATTACTACTCCCGAAGTTTAGAAGTCAGTATAAGTAATTACTATATCTATGTCAACCAATAAGTGCTGCCACTAATAAATATTCTTCAACCATATCTATATCATTATTTATTTTTAGTAAAATATTATCAGTTGCATTTCTTCGGCCCCGCCGTTTTTCTACTTCGGCCTTGGATAATTCAGTTATTTCTGGGCGAATATTACGTATTAATTGCCTAACCTGAAATCCATGTATAAGTGTAGTTGTTTTCTTAAGTAATAATCTTTCGTACTCTGGCCATTCCAAACTACTTTTAATCATATATTATTATTTATTAAGATCATTATCATATATTACTGTAGATAAGGTTTTTGCAAATATTCTAATTTGATCAATTTCATCTGGTTTTGGAGGACGATTTAATTCGATAACAATTACTCCGGTGAATCTACCATACGATGCAGGAATACCATTTGCACAGCTATATTTAATATACTGTACCGATGCTGGGAATAGTCGTTGTATTTGTGTACCTTCAAACGGTACACAAAAAAATTCACCGTTAATTAATGACACTAAACGCTTATTATCCTCTATATTATCACCAAATAAAGGTGATGCACCAATAGAAGAATTAGTGTAATTGTTAATTATATTTACTAATTCTGGTTGGGAGCTATTCATATATGTGTATACTATAATTCGCTGATTCTTTTGGAAATCTGCTAACATAATCTCTACACCAACAATTAGATCTGATTTTTCTACAACATTTATTATTTGAGTTTTGGTGGATTTTGAAAGCTCGCGCACCTGTGGAGTTGCAGAATCAATACGTTTTTGACTTGCAAACCCATATATTATATCTCTATTTTCGTAAGTAGCCCAAGTTAGCCCCATAATAAGAATAAAAGCTATTAATTGAACTAATTTTTTCCAAGATAATACGTCTAAAAATTTATGTGCGTCGCCGAGTTTGTCAACTAAATTTGCCATTCTTATCCTTTATTATCTATATATATATTTATCGTAGGATAACATATTATTTATAAAGGGATTTATTGATCTTCTTTATTATAAAGTTCTAAACCGTATTGTATTGAATTTTTAAAACATATTATCGATACTGCCCAAATAATGTTTATAGTATAATTTAATATTATAGGCCATACAATAACTGGATTAAAAAATGAAATTACACATAATAGTGTATAAAATAATATTATTCCAATATACTCTATATTTATTGTACGAGGAAATAAAGTATAATTTTCCCGTAGTATAAATGTAAAAAATATGCCTGTCATTAAAAATATACCTATTATCCATATCGAAATAATACCTATTGATATAGGTAAAGATAAGCCATAGAATATGTGTGATCGAGTAGATCCAGGCACAATTACAGTGAGGAAGAAATCCCAAATAACCGTGGCTATAAATAGACCTTGTATTATTATAAACATGTTCTGTGCTAGAGCTTTCCAGTAGGAGATTTCGTTTTTCATACATATATTTATATGTATTCTTGGAAACATTTACTGGCTATTTATGTATAGGAGATTCAATATAATATCATAAATCTCCTATAAATACTTAATTAATCGGGTGCAACGGCACCACGACTTACACCACGTGGTGCTTTATCGTCGCGTGATTTTAATGCAGCACGTTTTGCAGCTTCCTCAGATAATTGTGCATGAATCATACTACGTTTGTATATACTTCGTGCTTCTTTATCTGCCATACTTGCCATAATCATCTTGGATGATTTTTGAAATTTAAAGTTTTTATCTGGAGTCATCATGGTTTATCTTTCTTCTCTTGTTGGATACGTTGATTAATATGTCGTCTAATACCACCTACTTGTTCTGTAAGTGCTCTTGCCCTTTTTTCACTAACATCTTGCCGCTTATTAGCTTGTATAATAGCATTATTCATCTCTGCAAGTCTACCGGTATTGTTAGATGCAGATGCAGATGTATATTTAGAATCACTAATGCTTTGGGATAAATAAATATTTACATATCCGTACTCGATATCCCACACTATACTCTTTACTGTATAATCTTCACTATGAAATACTACCAAATTACCAACCGCTGGTATAGCTGTAGATTCTGTATCGAATAGAGCAGTCTCATATTCGTCTTTATAAATTATTCTCATTTAATTTTTCTCACCTGTGTCAAGATTGATATGATATGCCCTTGTTAGATTTATCCAACGATGATCGGGCTCCCAATTTGCCATATTTATACACTGTTTTAATACCATATTGCAAGGGATTTCCCAGTAACCAAATTTTTCAGTTATGTTTATTATTTTATTCGGGATCTGTGCTAAATCAATATAACGTATTTTCCAACTACTATCATCTCCCCATATACATCCACTGATAAATCCAAAATTACAATAAGCTAATTCAATAAATTTCGAATTTTGTTGAACTGTTGTAAATTCAGAATCGTTTATATCGCAATCTGTATCATACCAATCAATTATAGATGTCTCGCCTGTACTAGGAACAAGCATACTATCTCTTGAATGAGCATATTTAGGTATATAGAATTCCGCAGGACAAAATCCATTTTCATCACCGTCTTCTCCGCACCAGTCTTCGATTCGATTATTATACAGCCGCATAACGCGAGTAGCGGTGTAGTTTGCACTATATAATGCATACCATTTATTATCAATTATAAATGGATAAAATGTATCCGAACTATGCCTTGAATAATTGCGTATGTATTCACCAATTAATACTTCATTACGATAAATGGATACTCTGGTCGAATTCCATGTGCCTGGTCGATTCTCGATGGGCATAGTCTCGATAATAAATGGGGTTCCTAGAAATTTTTTGGTATGTGTAATAATCATTAGTAATTATAAGAATTAGTGCTATGGACGTAAATCCTGCCATATATTGCCACTGATTATATGTACAATAAATCAGACTCTCTTTATACGACACAGGTTAAAAGCGTAACCCGCCAGCAGTTCGGGCGTCTGGATCATATCGCTCACTCGATATACCGAATACTCCCCCGTCAGTATCAGACTGCTCATAGACCTGAGCCCAGGTATTAGGGCACCACTATAGTGTACATCCCTAAGACTTTTTAATACAATCTTTTTATCAAATGATAACCAAATTGTGTTTGTACTGGTTCGCTAACTTCCCCTACTAGTGTAGCAAATGCAGCGTCTTCAAATGGTTTAACCATTTGTCCGGCGCCAAAAAAACCTAAACAGCCGCCACTTTCCTTGCCGCTAGGACAAGTGCTATATACTGCTGCCAACTGTGCAAAGTCTACTCCTTCTGCAAGCTTAGTCTGAATTGCTTTTACTTCATCTTCTGTTTTTACTAAAATATGTGATGCATTGATTTTCATTTTATTTTCCTTTATTAATGATATCTATCGTTGTGTCCTTCGTGTCCTTCGTGTCCTTCGTGTCCTTCGTGTCCTTCGTGATTTCTATATCCCCATCCACGTTCCATATAATGTCGGTGGCCGCCATACCAAAAAAAGTATGATCCAACTGCTGCATCGAATATGTAAGCTGATTCGTAGTTTGGATAAACTAAATAATTTTGATTATATCCAGCTGTATAATATGGTGTCGGCGCAATTACACAACCGGACAACATAGTTATCAGTGTAATTACTATTAGACTATTTTTCATATAAGTTGTCCTGTTAATTTCATTACGATAAAATCGGATTCTTCAATTTTACCGGTACAATCACAAAGTTTACATGGTAAGCGATCATCCTGCTCTGCTCTTTTGTCAGACTTTTCTAAAACAATTTTAAACCAAAGATGATATCCACGACCTCTACAGTCTGGACATTTTATATGTTTAGTTGCTATCACACTTTACCTTCTAATCTCATTATAAGGTAATCTGCTTCTTCGAAGCCACCCTCACCGTTACAAAATTCGCAATTCTCCCAGCATTCAGTATGCCCAGATGGATACATTTTAGCAATCATTACCCGACCTTCTCCGTAACAGTCCGGACACTTAACGTATATAATATTCTCTTTAGTACATGTGTTATTCATATCTAATGGTAGTAACATACTATAAAAAATACCAATCAAGTTGTTGTAGTATCGAACTCCCCGGGATGTGTGGATTCTTCGATGAAATAATAGGACTTACACCTAATCTGATATATTATCTAACTAATAGTGACCATTGCTCCCGCCAGATCAACTGCAAACTACAACTCTATATTTATGCTGCTTTAATAAATTAGAATGCCTATATCGCTTTTTCACCAGATTGATAATAATATAGGGTATTATAAAATCAAGATGTATGCTCGACTATGCCTATATCCGGGAGGCCAGTTATTCCTCCACGCTAGCCAATTATCGGTAATATACAGTATACAATAACCACTCTAGGCACTTTATAATATTAGCCTCGGTCGATAACCGAAATTTATTCGGGCGATGTATTATAGAATGTTCCTGGTATCGATGGTCGCCGTAGACCGGCATTCTAAACTTGTATTGCTAAGATACCCACTTAGCAAAATGTTCTTTTCTTATTTCTTCTTTTGATGTTTTACCGTTAAACTTTAGTATAAACATTAAAATATATTCTTCATTATATTCTGTAAAATGTATCTGTGAGTGATTGAAATAACTTCCCGAATCGTAATTAAACCACTGAAATCTGCCTATCCCATAATATTCACGTAACCATGCAAGCATAGACTCAAAATGTTCTATGCATTGTTTTTCTACATAAATTACGTAATTAACATGTTTCATAAACTTGGTGCCTTGTACCGGAATCAAACCGGTGTCAAAAAATTTAGAATTTCCTACACTAATCGCTGTGCTAACAAGGCTTGTATGCTGCTGATAGAATCGAACTATCATACTCCACGGCTATGAATAATGAATAATAAATTACCAGTTAGTATGGACCGCCAGGTGCAGCAAATTACACTATATTACATTTAATTACCGTTGTCAATAGGTATGACGGAATAAATTATATTCCTTAAACAGCGCTCGTTCTCTCGTAGACATAATTGGTCGAGTACAAATTGCACTGTAACCCATTGTTTCATCTGTTAAACGATTACAATCCGGCTCGTAAAACATTGAGTGCGATATTCCTGCACAATCCAATTTACGTGCAATAAGCAATAAATCAACTTCATTTTGTGCAGATAAAAGAATAAGGCTAGGAATATCTTTATTTTCTTCCTTTGGTATCAATTTACCTGCTTCATAACAAGCGTGGCCAAGTTGCACTATTCGTTGTTCGGGAGCAAGATCCTCTCGAATAAAACAGTATATATACATCATTTAATTAGTTCCTGTAATTTATTTAATAACTCCAAAGTAAATTCAATACCGAATGTTGTTTGCAACATTTTAAGTCTTGTATCTTCCCGTGTGATCCATAATTGTCTACGTTCTTCATCTCGGAAAGTATAGGATGGTATACAGTAACTTCTGGTCATGCTTCTTGCACCATAAAGTGCGTCGCCATAACCGCCCCACTCTTGTGCGCCGTTAGCTAATTTTGTTGCTTTTGTAATTGGTGAGAAACCACGCTTAGGATCGAATCCGCGCAAAACATTGTAAATGATATGAGCGGCTGATGTATGATTCTTCGTTTGTTTCCAGATTGCCAAAACATTCAGATATTGGTCTTTTTCGATAATGTAATTCATGAGTTTATGTCCTTTAATGTAAAATATAATTCAGTTTAGATTGCTACTTAGAATCGAATATTTCACGGCGGACCATTATTTTTAATAATCTATTTCATTTATTGCTCCTTTTAAGTTATACATCTATTTATATTGTAATGTGATTAGCTAAAGTATTTTCGATTTGCGATGCTGCTAATGATAGTTTACTGTCGGGCATATTGTCAATCACATCCGAAATCGGCATCGTAAGATCAGTATGTGAATACATCTGTCTAAACCGTTTTATATAACCTGGATTATAAAGTCCAAGTACGGTTAAATCTTGTGTCATTTTCTCACGTCTATTCATTGTAAATATTCTTAAAATAATCAACTTTAGTTTTAGTACCATAATAGCGATACCATTCGGGCTTTTCACTAATGCGGTTTAGTATGCGCTCTTTACTAATTTCGATCTCTGCATTATCTGGTAACCAGTTACGAGAACAAAACTTAGCAGGAATATCTTGTAAGAATTCACTAAAACTAGAAATATTAGATAAGTTATAATTTCGATTTAGTAGTTCGTAAGTTAGTAGTTCATATCGTTCAGTAAGAAATTTCATTTTATCAAAAAAGAAAGTAACATGCCCTTTGTTTAAAGTATATCTTACAGGTATATCTTTTAATATGTCAGATACCTTTCGTGTTCTTAATGACCGACGTAAAGCAGCGGGGATCATTTTAATTTCTCGCCACTCTGCCATAAGGTGCTGATCTGCAAGTTTTTCTACTTGAACTAAATTAATTCTTGTCATAATTTCTTTCTTATATAAGTTATATTTTATACGATCTGCTATTAAAAGTAAACTTGTATTATCTTTTTAATGCAGTTAAGAGATTTTGCCCATTAGGCGATCCCCAGCCAGTACAAGCATCCCATCCTGGTGTAGCGTGATATGCTCCATTATTTCCTGTTATTATATCGTTAGTTACATTCTGTGTATGTAAAGAATTATATAGTAATTGGTTTAAAAATCCAATCGGATGTCCTAACTCCTGATTTATTAATGCAATTAGCCCGGCCCATAGTGGTGTAGCTGCACTAGTACCACCTGCTACCGTAATACCCCCGTTTGATTGAACAATATATCCTGTAGTTGGATCAGCATTAGCTGCTACATCGGGTATGCCGCGTCCATGCTGAGTAAAATTTAAACTAGTCTGGTATGCAGGTATAGCAAAAAAGCTACTATATCCGCCACCAGTGGCTCCGCTAGCATTATTCCATACAGTTTCTGTTACATTTTTTGTAGCATCAATATATAGTGTTGTACCGCCAATACCTAAAATGTGAGGAGCTGACGCAGGAAAGTCTACACTTATTGCCTCACTATCTATACTATCTATACTATCCGATGAGCCTTTATCTCCCGATGCTGCACAAATAGTAATACCCATTGTAGCAGCGTCTACAAATACAGATTCAAATGCAGTCATTGACTGAGGAGTCCATAATGTTTCAGATTCTCCCCAACTTATTGATATAATAGACGGTTTATTTACAGTATCGTGTATTGCAGTTGTAATAGCATCCATAAATCCTTTATTATTATTTGGTGCAAAATATACAACAATCGATGCTGCTGGTGCAATTGCTCCAGCAATTTCAATATCAAGCATAACTTCGCTATTAGAACCAAAACTTATATCGGGATGACTTGTTGCATTATCTACCGAAACAATTACTATTTTAGGTGGAGTAATCCCTAAACTTATGAAATAATTTGTTAAATCTGTTGTACTACTTCCGCCGCCGAGTTCGATAATACCTATACATTGCCCATTACCATCAGCGGTAGGTGGAAAGTTATAAATTTTTGCTAATTCGGGTGGTGTAAATACTGTATTAGTAGTTACTAAATTCTTATGATACTTTGTACGTAAAAGTCGACGGTTATCTAATCCAAAAATACCTTCAATTATTTCTACCATACCACCTGGCACCGATATATTATCTTTGTGGCTATGATAGTTGCCACTAATATGCCCGTAGTAATTAATACTGATATTAAATGCGTGATTGAAATCATTAACTGTGCCGCTAAGTACTATAGTTCGATAAGCTTTATTAAGATCTGTTATTTTTAAAGAGTATTGATTTGCAAAATTAGTAATAATATTAATATCGGTATTACTAATGATATATTTCTCAGCAAATTCTTCTCTATTTAATATGTAGTGATCTGGTATATTATGGTCAACCATTGTTTGTAAGTGAATATTACTTTGATCAGAACATGCCCGTAGTAATATAGTAACGCTTATAATATGATCGAAAGGGGCAGGACCTATTAATAGACTATCGGTTAGTATAATTGGTGCAGACCCGTGGATAGGAAAGTGTGTGTGGTATGTAATCATATATCCTTATATATAAAAAGTTGTGTACTTTTATTTATAAGATACCTGTAAGAAATTAACGGATATAAATGTAATAATTATATCCGTTAACTTAATTAAATTATACTATAGATACTGCCGCTCCACATGAACTACAAAATAATGATGTACTTTTATTTTTTTTGCCGCAAATCATACACTTACTTTTACTTTTAACTGTTACTGCGTTTTCTACTGGCGTATTGTCCTTAGTTTCTCCGGCTAATCGTAAGATAAGGACGTGCGAATCAACCTCGGCATTAAAGTTAGTAACTGGTGTAAATTGTTGTTCAATTTTAGCTCCGGCCACAGTAATGCCCACATCATTTGTCGGTACAGACTGTGGTACTACATGTGCTGTATAGATAGTATTTATACCGTTAGATTCGCCAGAATTTGATGTATTTGCAGCCGTAGCGATAGCAGACGATGCAATACCTCTTAGTGCAGATGATGTATTAATCATGTTAGGCGAAGTTCTTGACCCATATGTTGTTGTGTCACTATAATATGTTCCACTTAAACGATTATGCATATACCAATACGGTTGAAGATATGGAGCCTGCCAAATATTGACATAGGTCGTATTGTTATGAATTAATTCACGTTCGAATTGAAACTCTGCCCGTACGATACCGTCATCCATTTTAACACCGCGATGGTCTTCTATGCCCGATGTACGTTCGATAAACTTAAAAGAATTTCCTTCATCTAAATTACCGTTATGAATAAACCGTTTTAATTCAAGTTCTGAATTAGCATTAATAATAAAGGTTGTACCTTGCCCGATATCTGTTCCATCGATAGATACTTGCACTTGTACTCTTCGATTATTTAAGTTTTTTAATAGAATCGAGTATTGTGCTCCAAACGGGAGATATACTAAATCTTTAAATTCACGGAGTATTTTTCCGTTATGTTTAATGGCCATGGCGAAGCAATTTTTATACATTTTCATGTTTTCCTTTTTTATACGGCCCACAGAGCAAGTGACCTAAAGTTTAACCTCTGTAAAGTGTATCTTACCCTTAAGATACAAATTTATTTATCATATCGTATTATCTGATTCAAGCGGAAGAGGAATTTGCACAGGTTCAAAAAATCCATCTCGAATTCTCCGTTTTGCACGAGCAGCTTCTACCCCTTTGCACCTCTTTGCATCTCGTTCTTCTTGGGTAAAATTTCCGCGCAGTTTCTCTCTTCTGACACCTATTACTCTTCTTTGATCTCTTGTATCTTCGGCTATATTTGAGAAATTATCTAATGAAATCGACGAATCAGACGACGGAAAAATCCTAGTATCAGATGGTATAGAATAAAATACATTCTTTGCTCTTTCTTTGGAGAATGCAAACCATTCCCCGTTTATGCGATCCGTAACATACATCTCGTGTAAGGTCTTTTCCATTAAGTGATGATTTTCTGCTTTCCAAATTCCTAATATTTCTAGTTTAAATGGAAGTAAAATTCCAAGATCTTTAACCCGTACCTCAGGTGTCTTAGATTTACCAATCTTATACCAGCCAAACACCGAAGTACCGATTAAATATACATATCCTGACATAAATTACTCCTAATAATTTATGATACACTCTTACAAAAACAAAGTCAAAAAAATACAGCTCGGAGGCTGTATCTACTTACTTAATAAGAACCAAAACTTTAGTTTATTATATTCAGTAATTGCAACAGCTTTGCGATCTTTTAAATGTCGTATACACTTGGATGATGCTACTCGTATATTTAACTTTGTAATACGTTTAATTTCACAGTGTAATTTCCATAGTCGATTAATTCTATTCATAGTTAAATTCTCACTAGAGTCCACTTAGTATCAAATGACTTGCCTGATTCTTTATGTTTAAAGATTTTTTTAAATTCTGTCTTACGTAACTTATCAAGTTTTTCTTGATTATTATCTAAACATGCCTGATATACTTCTTGAACTAATGTTTTTTGTTTCATTTTTATTCTCCGTTAAGTGGCAATATACCACTCGTTATAAATTAATATTTGTATATAATTAAATGTTTTTGAGAATACGTACATATAATATGTAATATCTCTGCCAATTGTATAACGATCAGTGATGCCGGTACACTAACGTTACTAATACTTACCTAATTACTTAAAATAATAAATAATATACAGTAAATTGCCAATTATTGTCAAAAAAATACAACCCGAAGGTTGTATTTGATTAGTTCTTTGACACGGCCTTTCTACCGCGGAATATGCTGTTCTTAGGCAGCAAGAGCCATTTCACTATCAGCAAAAGACGGTATTATAAAATAGATAAATAAATGTAGTTCGCGACCAGCAAGTCCAACTACTCTAACATTTTATAGGAATATCAGCTATGTATTTAGTCTATTATGTCTATGCGTATTTACGCAAATCTGACAACACACCTTATTATATCGGGAAAGGAAAAAGTAACAGAGCATACGATCGACATCGCGGATTATCTGTTCCAAAAGACAGAAGTAAAATTATATTTTTAGAAAAGAATTTATCGGAAATAGGTGCCCTTGCACTCGAGAGGAGAATGATTCGTTGGTACGGAAGAAAAGATACAGGTACAGGAATTCTTCGAAACATGACAGATGGTGGTGATGGGATGTCGGGTGCAAAACATTCTATAGAAACAAGAAATAAAATGTCAAATACTCGAAAGGGAAGAAAAATATCAGTAGAGTCAAAGAAAAAAATGTCAATCGCTAAAAAAGGTAAAGAAACTTGGTGTAAGGGAAAACAACTATCACAAGAAACAAAAGATAAAATGTCGGCAGCTAAAAAAGGTAAGCCAAAGTCAGAAGAAACTAAAAATAAAAAACGCAACACGATAGCTAAAAAGAAATTAGAGGCCGAGGCCTCTAATTGGTGATTTGGATTATAAGGTATTTCCTACCTCACTGTTGCTGTTTCTTATGCAGCGATCGCTTCTTCGATATTATCAAATGCTGACATATCGAGTTGCGAAACAGAAGTATTTGCATTATTTGCATTTACGAGTTTTGCATATTTGCGCCTTGCCAGACGAGCGATAAAAAACTTAATTATTATCCAGTCGATAACCAGTTCGGCCCCATCAAAAATATACTTTGATAAGTTCATAACTGCTCCGCAAAATATATTTTTGGTGGAGCCGGGGGGATTCGAACCCCCTTGTTGAATACCTTTCTGATTCTTACTTTACGCTGTTAAAACTATTTATGCTAATTTCTGACTTTTTATAGTACGACGCATATCATTTTCAATATCACGTTTTTTATCATCTGCTCGTTTATCAAATTCCTTCTTGCCGCGAGCAACACCCATAACTAACTTAAACTTACCTCTCACACTATATATTCTTATAGGGACTAATGTCAATCCCTTCTCGTGTGTTTTACCAATTAATTTGTTTATTTCTTTTTTATGTAAAAGTAACTTTCTTGTTCGTTGAATGTCATTGTCTGAACCGCCGATATTTGCACCAATAAGAAATGCTTCCTCATTCAAAATTTTACAGTGAGTACCAACAATTGAACACTTACCATCGGCAATTGCTTTTACTTCCCAGCCTTCTAATTTTATTCCGCAATTGTATTCTTCGAGAATCTCATAATCGAAATATGCTTTTTTATTTTGAATCATAATATCCTAATATGTAAATGTGTTCTGTGGTGTAGTCATAGAGCCGACAGTAAAGGGAAGCGGGTTAAGCCGTTCCAGGGACCATTCATCCATTTCCTTATGGCGGACTGTTAAGGATACAACACACTCACCACAGAACAGCAATCTTAAATTTAGTGAGACGTTACCAGTTAGTGACTAAGTAACCTAAAATATTTATTATGATAATATAAAACAGTGATTAATAATCGGAATCTTTACTACCGCAATGTTGTCGAGTAATGCCTTAGTACGTAGTGTAACATGGTTTACTATTTAACACAACTAGATAAGGCAGATAACAATTCTGCTTGATATCCTAATGATAATTTTCTGTCAGCTAATAAATCCTTAACTTTATCAAACACATCTGTTGACTTCTTTGCTTTATCAAAATTGTAAAGTGGCGCGGGTGGTATTACTGCATTACATACTACAGCAACAGGTATTTCTACGGTTTGAGTTTTTACATCTACAACCGGAGGTAATGTAGTACAACCGGCGAGTACTGTAATAAATAAAATTAACAAAATATGTTTCATTGCGTTGCCTCTATAATTTGAGAATTAATGAGTTCGTTAACTGCATCACATTTTGATTGGGTAGGATTAGCAGTTGCCTTCATTAAATTCTGTGCTTGCTGTTTATATGTTGCAGATTTCTGGTTAGCAGCATCTATATCGGCTTTATGTGATGCTACTCTTGCATCCGCGGTTAACTGTAATTTAGAAATCGCACTATTTTGATTAGTAATTGCAAGTTGTAATTCGGTAACCGAAGCCTGTGATAATGCTAAATCAGATACTATTACTGCTTTTTCGGACTGTGCTATTGTAACTTCTTCTTTTAATATTTTAATATATATACACCCGCCTACAATGACTAAAGATAAAATAACAGCCAGTGCTAACGATTTATGTGATAATATAAATGATACTTCTTCCATATTATACTCCTTAATTATGTTACTTATTTATCGATAGTCAAAAAAATACCCCCAATGCCTTAAGCACCGGAGGTATTATGTGTGGTACCGCCTCTTGGAATTGAACCAAGGTTATTAGTTTCGTAAACTAATGTATTATCCACTATACGAAAGCGATATTATAGTTGTTTAATATATTCTATTACTTTATTTATTCTATGAACTGTATCGGAATCATTGCCTAGTGACTTTATAGCATCGGCTCGCCATTGGAACATTTGCATACCTAACATTTTTAATTTTTGGCTTGCAATCTTATCAGGGATAGATGAAAACTCTTCCGATAATTCAGCGATCAGACTATATAAATCAGTAACCTTAGATGCATCTGCGTATAACAATTGCTCAATTAAATCATCCTCGTCGCCTTTTGCTTCCGTAATTTCATCGAGACGCATTCTGCTCTTTTTTCTGTTTCCATTCTTTACATACAATAATCATTTCATCTAAGACTTTGCCAAATTCTCGTAATACATGAATTTGCTCTTGTTTGGATAATTCTTGTACTGGAAGTGTATTTAATTCTTTTAATTGTTGCATAAGAATCCTTATAACAGTTTATTATATTTATCTTTAAATTTTCACAACTGGTTGAATATAGCGAAGGAGTCCCGATTCTCCACCTTCCCGTACTTTGTCGAAGACCACTTTATCTTCTTTATGGGTCACTAAAAACACATTCGCTATCATGTGCCTATTGCTGTTAATAGGTTTCTATAGGTTCAATATTTTTAGTGTCATCTCTGATAACAGCTCAAAGTACGTGCCATTTATTGATCGTCTGCTACACTATCTATATTCAAACTTGGTGCGTGTGGAGAGATTCGAACTCTCAATCCTTTCGGCGACAGATTTTCTTACCACTATAGTTTTCACTACCTTTCCAGTTTGTGGTCTGGACTATACCTTCATCATAGCATTACTGCCTTAGATGCTCGCCGTCTAGTCTCTACACGTTCAAAGATATTTCTATCCAGGCTTCGCTCGGTATTGGCATATTAAAGCGTTCACCGAATTTGACGAGTTCTACTCCCGGGGTTTCCCCTGAGGCACTCAAATTTTACTTACAAGTCTGTCATGTATACCATTCCATCACACACGCATTGTTACATTAACTAATTAATCGCTTCATTCTTTCATAGTTTCCACCTTTAGCTGCAAGGCCTACTTCTATTAATGCTTGTCTAATATTATTACAATTAGCATACGCTGTCAATAATTCTTGTAATACTCTATTATTTCTTTCCAATAAATATCTGGATCAAAACATGCTTTATCATCCAATAACACCCTAAAATAAAACTTATCGATAAAGTTACTAGTATTGATACTTATCTTTCATGTGTTGCTTACTTATGAAGCTATTATAGCTTAAATATTTATAATAGTCAATCATTACCAATTATATATTTATTTGGTGTAGCATACAGGATTCGAACCTGCCTAATCTATAATCTTTTCAATAAAGTAATTACTCTTTATCGCTGTATACCTCTCCGGCGATCAGCCCATATCCATAAACAGTTACAAATTTGTCTACCAAACATGCCACATATTAATTAGCTATCGTTATTCTGTTTTTACGGAATATACTGTACAGAACTTATTCGGCGCCCCTGCTTACGCAAGCTTCCCCCGATGACGTTTTGATAGCTACATAACGTCTGGAATTCATATATTGAAATGCACTGACGGAGTCGAACCGCACTTGGCCACTGCCCTACCGAGGTATATGACACGATGTAACCCATAACGCCCGCCGCTAAACGGGCTCGCTACACAATGCTCAATGCATTTCAATATATGGTATGGTTGTATACTGAAATAAAATATTATGGGAATTGAACCCACTCAACGCTTCCAGCGATATCTATATGCCCGTTTCAGTCAGGCTATACAACCATATTTAAGAACACTGGTGAGAAATATGCTCCCGAAGATCACACTTCGTTACAAGGAGTTAACGCAGGATTGTCTGCTCATAAAACAATGTTCTTAAATATAGTTTCAGTCCCTAAACTGATTCCATATTCTCTTGCCTTTCGGAAGGACGAGAGTCCTGTTACCTAATTAAAAGGAAGATTTAAGACAGGTAATTTCTTATTTCTTTTTTCGCCGGTTTGAGCATGAACAAATAGGGATAATTGATCATCAGCTTGGCACCTTAATTCTATATAAAATGACATTACAGGTTTTTACCGTACCTGAAAGTTATTCCACCACTTTACTTAAAGAGATTTATGTGGCCCTCCCATGCATTCTTATATTAAAACATACTGCTGTCAGTTTTTAAAACTGTGACTCAAGGCCGGTAGTACATGGATCAATATGTTTTAGTATAATACCATATAGGTAATCTCTACACACCAAGCATTATCCAAGACTCTAGTCGCGAAAACGTGCGCCTTGCAGATCAATGTGATCCCGATATTTCCTGTTACTAATAGCGTAAAGGCCTTTACCTATCCTGTTCACAGTTAAAGATTACTTATATGGTAGGACTCTGTATTAGTGCAAGTAAATATCTAAGTAGTATAAATAGCTATATGACAACAACCTATAAATCTCCTCTTGTATCGTGCATCTATTGTAAAGAAGTAAAATCTGCCAAAGGCATATTTACACACTATATTGTGTCACATACATCCGAAGGTAAACAAAAGAATACCAAAATACTAAACGAAGCTGCTTATTTAGGCGGAGCATTCCAAAAACAACAAAAATTAAATAACATAACTAAGTATAATACATCGCCCAATCATTGTCAACACTGCCAAACTAATTTAGAGTATGATGTAAGGTATAATAAATTTTGTTCCCAGTCTTGTGCTGCAACATATAATAATAAAATAAAATACCCAAATAATACAGGATCTAAACCTAAAAATCCTAACAAACTTAATTCAAAATTTTTCTATATCGACGGAAAAATTCAGTATTGTAAAATATCCTGGTGCAAAGTATGCAATGTCCTTATGCCAAATTCAGATCGGGCCACTTGTTCGGTTGAATGTAAATCTAAATTGTTATCTAACAAAATTATCGATCGAATCATAAATAATAAACGAAGTAATTTTCGAAGAGATAAACGATCTTATATGGAAGAATCTTTCGAACAATGGTTAAACTTAAATAATATAACAGATTTTATTCCAGAACACGGTATAAAAAATCATATTACAAATAGATGGTACTTTGTTGATTTTTATTTTCCATCACTTAATCTTATAATTGAATTAGACGGTAAACAACATCTAAAACCAAAACATAAAGCCGCCGATATTTTGCGTGACGAATATATTATGTCTAATACCATCAATAATGTGTTTCGTATTTCGTATGATGAATATAAATCTGGATGTAAAATTCCAGAATTATTAAATTTATTGGTCCCTCACGGAAGTACTGACCTTCCTTTTATCGGTTAAAAGCCGATTACATCACCTTAATGTTTGTGAGGGAAATATGGCGGAAGGCAGAGAGCACGATTCCCAACCCCTTTCGGAGTCTAACTGATTAGCAATCAGCATTAGCACCCTGGCTAATTTACCTTCCATATGATTATTTGGTCCTTCCTGTAGGATTCGAACCTGTGGGCCTTTTTAGGAGCCGACTGTTTAGCAAACAGCTGAAATAAACCACTCTACCAATCTTCCATGTTCTTTATATAATATCCGATGTGCCAAATCTAAACCTTGCAGATCGCTGTGCATCAATCATTGATTGTGTAACAACTGTGTCAACTGGCGCGAAAGTCTGCGGGTCAATCATTTTTACAATATCACCGACTTTATGCGGAAAGTCATTAACCATGCACATATACGGATGCAGATATTTATTTTTTAGTTCGCCTTGCTCTACATCTAAATCAGTATTGTTTTCTAATGGCAAATCTATCTTACGTGTCATCGCTGTAACTATTTGAGCATCGACTTCAGATAACGTGTCTTTACCATTTTTAATTAATCCGACTGGACCAATCATTCTATCGCCAATTTTCATTGTTGGATTAGATTTTATCAATCGCTCGATAATAGCCTGCATCATTACTTCGTTATGTTCAGATATCATTTTTAGTCCTGTGTGTTCATGTTCTTATTGTACTGCCTTTGCAAATTTTTTGCAAGTGGACCCACATGGCGGAATCGAACCACCGCAAGCTGGTTTCGAAGACCTGCCGCCGATAAACCATCGGATGTGAGATAAATTGGTCGCTCAGGTCGGACTCGAACCGACATATTCATCCGTATGAAGGAGGCGCACCAAACCAGTTCTGCCACCGAGCGATAAAAATCAGAATACAGTTTTTTCTTTTTCGATAAGAATTTTTTGAGTTGCTGCATGTATTCTTTATAACTTTTTGGGAAGGACTTGAACCTTCTTCAGCTTTCGCTTACCTAGTATGTTTCAACTATGCATTTCCCCTTTCGGGCCTGAAATTGGCGCTGAACTATTGTGCAGGGGTCGGCGAACTTCCCCACTTGCCAGAATCCCGTAGGACGTTGTTGCACGTTCAGCATTGTTTGGCATCCCTGAAAGGAATTTAACCTCTCTGCCCCTAGTTCATGACGCTAACGGCAATATACAATCCGGGATAAAACTTGGTGCGCGTAGAGATCATTTCTATCGTCTTTCACCCTATACAAGGTACCGTCAATCTTCCGGCTTACACGCATTACTTGGAGCGGGTAGAGGAAATCGAATCCTCGACGAAACTTTGGCAAAGTTCCATTTTACCATTAAACTATACCCGCATATCTAAATTTACGGCAAGTCCCTGCGGTGGGCGGAACTTTATTTAATGCAACATACCCAATTGTTGCACCGTAAAACTTGGCGGAGGATAATAGACTCGAACTATCATCAGTTACCCGATGGGACGGTTTTCAAGACCGTGTAGTGCCCCGCACCCCTATCCTCCAATATACTATTTATCTTTGGCTCCCCGATGTGGAATTGAACCACCTCTGTTTTGATTATATTTAAAAGTGATAATCATAAGTGCTGCCATTACACTAACAGGGCATATCTTTGGTACCCAATGACGATTTCGAAACGTCGACCTTCACTTTGTAAGAGTGTTGCTCTTCCTCTGAGCTAATCGGGCAAATTCTTTACTTAATCTTTCTTAAATACTCACGTCCAACCAAGCCTTCTTCAATCTCTAGTAGTGCTGTAGAAACTGGGCGGCCTGTTCCAACTAATTTAGGCTGATCACCACGTTTTAATTCTCTAGCGCGGACGGATGCAATCAAAATCATATCAAACTTGTTACCGATCATTTCTGCTGCTTTTTGCGAAGTTACTCGTTCCATATATTCCTTTGTATGTTGTGTTTAAAACTTGTATACCGTATGATAACATATTTTCTAGTTATATCATAGTGGAATTATTATGGAGATACGAATCCGATTTGAACGGATGGTTTTACAGATTTGCAATCTGTTGCATTGGACCAGACTCTGCCATCGTACCATATTATAATTCTCACCTAATCAATTGTAAGCTTATTACACAATCAGAGAACAGTAAAAAACATTCTAAATCTTCAATTTCATATAATCAATTAGTTCACGATATAATTAAGTATAATACACTAAGGGGTGGCAACTGGATTGTCGATTCCAGACCCTGAATTTCACAGACTCAGATGCCTACCTTTACACTATTGCCACCACTTAGCATACTATATCAAGAAATTAAAACAGGATGTTGTGACTTGCCGGGATTCGAACCCACGTCATCTGCCCCATCGGGATGGCCTGCAAAGTGTTGGATGCAATCATCCTTTGAAACTTGGTGCGGATGACAGGAATCGAACCTGCACGCCTTTCGGCAATAGATTCTAAATCTATCGTGGCTACCTAGTTACACCACATCCGCATTATTTCTTACCAAACAACATTGACCTACCTTTAAACCAGCCATTATTTAAATATAATGACAATTCATTTTTCTTTATCTTTTTGTTTATTTTCTGTTCAATATTACATACCCAACAGGTTCCGTATTGAGAATTCTTTTTATTTATTTCTTTAGTCGGTTTCTTTTCTTTTATTGGGGTTATAGTTTTTAATTTTACCTCTGCTGGCATAAGGCCGATATTATATTCGTGCATTACCCGCTTAAGCGTAGAATTACTTCCCCATTTTAATCCTAATTTATTCAATGCTTCATTAAAGCTGTTTGATGTAGTAATTGCTAATATCATCTCTTCGTCGGTATATTTGCAATTACCGACGAAACTATCTTTACGGCGGCGCCATGTCGGCGTAAGTGCGTGACAGTTACAACACAATAATCTAAGATTTTCTCTCACATTATTTTTATTATCACCATCAGTATGTTCTAATTCTATCGGTATAGATTTTCCATTCCATAGTGATAATTTGCATTCTTCACACTTGTGGCCTCTTTCCACTAATAATGCTGCCTTATGATTTCCAGAACCATTATATATAAATTCAACATTGGAATAATTACCTTTGTTCCAATTCATCCTATCTTTAGTTTCTTGCGGAAGTGTATCATAATCATATAATCCGTATTTACCATTTACTGCCTTTACATCTGCATGTTTTTCTTTAAGTTTTTCTTTATTTTTACCTCTTACAGCAGGACAAGATGAACTTCTTTCTAAACACATCAAATTATTAGAACCGTTCTTAAATTTTGCAGTATTATTACACCCATAATGGCATAATTCCTCTGTTTCAATAGGTATTGCGATTCGCGTCATACTGTATTCCTTATATTATACAGTATTTATCAAATGGTAAACACAATCACATTATTTATGAATGAGTCGAACTAAATAAAATGGCTCCTCGACCTGGTCTCGAACCACGAACATCGATTGCCATATGTTTCTTTCTAAGTCGAATTATCCGTACTGCGGTAAGCCTCTGGACTTACGTCCCTTACCGTAATTCTTTGCTCCAAATGTATCTGACTGACTATCGCAATTTGGACATATCAATCTAAAATTATTTGGTTTATTATTTGTGGCATCTCCATCGATATGATCTGTCCACAACGTTATATCTTTTCCATTCCAATTTGTTATTCCACAACAAGTACATCTATAACCATCGCGCTTAATAAGAAATTCTCTTATTAATTTTCTAGGATTTTTAATCCCTAAATCGCCACCTGCTAACCACGTAATATATCGTGTTTCAAACAAATCTTCTTTTTTCGAAATTCTATGCTTATGATCACACTCAATCGAACAATATACACCCATATTTTGATGTGGGCTATATTTATATTCTTTATTACAGTGTTTACAATTTGTTAACATAGTTCTTCTAAATAATTGGCTCCGCGATTAGGAATCGAACCTAACTTGCTTTCGCACAGATTAACAGTCTGCTGCCACACCTTGCGGCTCTCACGGAACAGAAATAAAACAGAATCATTTAATTTGGGAGATTTGAACTCCCTAACTAAGCTTTAAAAGGGCTTGGTATTTTCCGTTAGGATTTGCTGAAATGATTCTTTAGAACTGGTCGAATGTGTTTGTATAGTGTCCGCTTTGTTCAAATACAAATTGCTGTTATCTTGTAAATCATATTCTTTAACACAAAACAAATGTTATAGGGACAGTATCAATAGTACAATGCACCTCCTCTGTATATAACATTTGGTAAACTGGTTGCGGACTATATCTTTGCTAAATACTATTATAACTACTTATCTTACCCCTAAATGTTCGTGTATTGAATGCGGTATCGAAATTTCAACTAAAGGTATTGCCACACACTACATACGAAAACATACTAATTTCAGTACTAGACCAACCGGAAAAGGTACTAATAAATTTCAATTAAGGTGTTCTTGTCTTCTTTGCAAAAAAGAAACTGCTGTTCAGTCACTTGAGCAACATATTGTTAAATGCACTAAGCCTAAACACAAATGTCTTCAATGCGATAATCTCACAAAGACAAAATTTTGTTCGCATACTTGTTCTGCGACATATAATAATAAATTAAAATATCCAAATAATACAGGATCAATTCCTATAAAAGATCCGGGGAAAATTAATTCGAAATTTTTCTTTCTTAACGGTAAAATAAATTACAGTAAAATTTCTTGGTGTAAAATATGCAATAAACTTATACCAAATTCATCTCGTGCAACTTGTTCAGACGAATGTAAAGCAATTATATTTCGGCAAGCTGGGTGTAGTTCCGCCGCAAAAGTTGTTCGTCGATCTGTTGACGAAATAACATTATATGAATTATGCCATTCCTATTTTACATCTGTTCGCCATAATATACAATTAGTTGACGGATGGGATGCTGACATAATTATTGACGATCATAAAATTGCTGTATTATGGAATGGTCCTTGGCACTATAAACAGATGCCACATAAGACCCATTCACTATTACAAGTTCAAAATAGAGATCGACTTAAAATTAAAGCACTTACTTCTGATGGGTGGAAAATAATGATCTTTGAAGATCGGAATTTTACACCACAAACTGCGTATGAAAGTATTTTGATGCAGGGGCAGGAATCAAACCTGCGTCGTTCGGATTATGAGCCCGAGCTGGAATCGTCTCCAGTCCACCCTGCGTCAAAATACTCTCTGTAAAAATTTCTGCGCCCTGCAATATAAATCTTCGGACGACTTTAGTTTAAAACCTTGTAGATTACTACCATTTACTGCAACAGCCCGTCTTGCCATTGTAGCGACGGTAGCTCTGGCGTTTGTTGCAAATTCTTAATACAGTAATTATATATACTTATCTTATTAATGTCAACTAGTCTTATTTGGTGCAAGGTCGCGGAATCGAACCGCGTTCTACAGATTTTCAGTCTGTCGCTGAAATGACCACACTAGCTCACCCTGCAATATTATTTACCTATGTAAAATAACTCGTCTGCATTAAATAATTTTCCCTCAACTGTTTGTATTTTTAAACATGTGTTACTTACTATTACATGAGATACTATGTAAATTTCACTTGTTGTTTTTAGGCGAACTTTATCGCCTTTACTATATTTAATGTACATTATCTTTTTAATTAAAATTATGGAAGGAGTATTAGGGTTCGAACCTAAAATAGCTGAGTCAAAGTCAACTGTGATACCATTTCACTATACTCCACCTGAAAGCTGGATCCTTATCTTTAGATTAGAAGTCTAATTGTTTTGGTTGCTGAACGGATCCATTGAAACTTGTATTACATAAGATAGGTATCGGAGCATTTTTGGCTACCACTAATTTTAATATATCTTATTTTATTTACTTTATCAATTATAACTTATATTAAGTTATTAGTCAATAATGGCTGGTCCGTACTGGAACGATCAGTATTCCTCGGGTTTGGAAGCCGGTACATCACCTTAATGCTTCGGACCATTTGTTATTGGAGCATCTGTGCGAAATCGAATCGCATATTCTAACTTGGAAGGATAGAGTGTAACCGCCAACACTTCAGATGCATTAATTTGGTGCCTGGTACAGGGCTTACCTGATAGGTGTTGTTCCCGACTTATAATCCCCCTGGCTTTGAGATTGCAGGCACCGCTTAAAATTAGCAGTGTGTATTCTTTGTTTAAAAAGAAAATCACTGTTATACTGGTGGACACACTGCGGAATCGAACCACAGGGCTACATTTCATAGCATCTACCCGAGCCGGCCCATAACTGGTATCCCCACCCGGTGATGATCCGGGTCCTACTGCTTGAAGGGCAGTCGATCTAACCAACGTAATCTATGGAGATATATCTTCTTGAATCCATTTATATATTCTTTTTGATTTTATCAAACATATTCTTTCTGCTACAACATTATATATTTGATTACTGATCCTAAATATTATAATTGGTCCTTGGAAAAGGAATCGAACCTTACGTTTCACGGTTATCAGCCGGGTGTTCTACCATTAAACTATCCAAGGATTATAATTGTTGCTTACGGTTGCCAATATCTGACAACATTTCTTTTGCTTTATTCTTTAATTCTTTAGTAGAATTATCATCTGCAAATTCAGTATTTAAAATTGTGTTTAGAGTTTTACAAAATTCTCCCACTGCAGGAAGTAATTGTGTATTTCTATACGGGCTTTTTAATCTTATTAATATATCTAAAATATCGGTAATATTATTAAATTCTTTATCAATGTCGAGATCTAGGCCATTTATCTTAGCCCATATCTTGTCACTATCGTCTATTTCGTACAACCTCATATAGCTCGACCATAATTTTCAGATGGATTATCGGGTATATCTAAACCTAACTTCTTTCTTCGTAAATCTTCAGTTAGTATTTCTAATGCACGATATATCTGTGGATTAAGTTCCAGTAATCCATTATTAATTATTTCTAATTTTTCCAAATCTGATCTTTTATCGATCAATTCATTTATTTTCTGCATAATATTCTCCTATTATACAAATATTCTGTATCTTTCATTGTTACTTTTGCCATATCTGTCTTAAATAAGTATATACTTATTTATTATAAAATTGGTCCGGGTAGCAAGATTCGAACTTGCGATGCCTGAGTACGGCTCTCGCTCCCAAAGCGAGTGACTTGACCTGACTAGCCTATACCCGGATATAAATGTTTATGTAGTGATGCCTAGATTCACAGTCTAGTTATATACTCGATCTATATTGACTTAGTAGGTCTCCGAGTCGTAGGAGTGAGAAATGAACTAAATTCATCTGTCTTATACTAAATCAAAACTAATGTGATGCAGTAGTGCGCCCGAGTCAGAGTCGGGAGGACAAAGCCTTATACTGCATCAAAACTTTAATGATTGTTGTAGTGAAAGTCCATAAAGGACCTGTCTCGACAAATGTGTAATATGCTGACTATATACTAAATCAAAACTTGGTGCCCTGTGTCGGAATCGAATCGACGCTCTTCACATTACAGGTGTGTTGCTTTACCACTAAGCTAACAGGGCAAAATTAAAACAGATTACGTAGTTTATTTTCAAT
>Ga0209777_10002184_pt1 | contig 26353 bp, 23 predicted proteins | sample FrelakmetHBP12HB_FD_187147 | JGI IMG/M metagenome (GOLD analysis project Ga0209777, IMG submission 187147) | Freshwater lake sediment microbial communities from the University of Notre Dame, USA, for methane emissions studies -HBP12 HB (SPAdes)... | ecosystem: Environmental > Aquatic >... | reverse complement strand
CCGCGGCCGCGGAGATCCAGCCTCCGCGCGCGTAGCCGCCGATCCCGAAGCGGTCGTTCCCAGAGAACCTGCCGGTCTGCGCGGCGGCCTCGACCGCGTATCGCAGCCCCGTCGCCGGCTGGATCGCGTAGCGCCCGCCGAGCGCGGCGGTATTCTGGCGCGGGTGGATGACGTTTCCGCTCGCGTTCTTCGTCGGGTCGCGTTTGTCGTGATAGAGAATGTAGAAGTCCCCCTTCCGGACGGTCGACGGCGACCACATGCCGTAGATGCCGTAGAGGTTCTCGGTTCCGTTCGTTGTTCCGAATCCCTCGTCCTCGATCTTCGCGTTGAAGAGATCGAACGCAAGGCAATCACAGCGCTGATACGTGAGCTTGATCGCGTCGAAGTAGGCCGAGCTCGACCCATCGGCGGGCGTCCCATCCATGATCAGGAAGCCTTCGCCGTAGGACAGGTCCTGCCGGCCGAAGCGCGCCCGCAGGCCGTCGATCGCCTGGATCTTGAGATCGATCCAGCCGTTGTCGATCGAGATCTTCGAGTCGGGATCGGACACGCCGGAGACCAGCTCACCCCGTCCCCATCGATACTCGTTCGCGAGGCGGACGTAGACGTGGACGTCTTCCCCGCGCTGCGCGTCGATCGAGACGCGCGATCGGGTGCGATAGAACTGGTAGGAATCGTTCAGACCGCCGTTCAGGTCGAGCGCATTGTTGAAGCCCTCGGCCCGGAGGCGTACTTCGGCTCCGACCGTGCCCCCCGAGCTCGGCATGGACGACACGCTCGGTTTGCTCGGCGTGCCGGGCGTCCCCGGCGGGTCGGCGGCCCGGACGGGCGCGGCGACGGCGAGGGCAAGGAAGAGCACACAGAATCCGTTTTTCATCATGGTTCACCTCAAACGAGTGCACACACTAACCCCGGCCCGGCGCCGGGTCAATGGGCTAGGGGGAGAGAAATCGCGCGGTCGGGCGCGGCAAGGAATTGAAGAGAGGCGCGGCCCCTCGCGGGACCGCGCCCCATCGATCTTGCTCGGGGATGCCCGATGATCTAACGCACGACGGTGACCTTCTGCGTGCGGGACACCCCCTGTGCGGTCAGCCGGGCGAAGTAGAGCCCGTGCGCCACGCGGATCCCGCCCGCGTCGTGTCCGTTCCACGCGACCTGCGATTCACCCGCGGGCCGCTCGCCGTCGACCAGCATCTTCACGAGGCGTCCGGCGGCGTCGTAGACGCCGACACGGGCCGGCCCCGCCTTGGCGAGACTGAAGCGGATCGAGGTCCCCTCACGCACCGGGTTCGGGCTCGGCGGCGCGAGTCGGATGCCCGCCGTAAGAGCTTCGGCCGCCTCGACCGCGGCAGGATCCGCGAGGTTCATCTCGTACACGCCGTTGCCGAAGGTCGCCGCGCGCATCACGCGCCCCTGCAGCTTGATCGTCAGATCGAGCACCATCGCGGGCGGCATGCCACGGTTCATGTCCATCCAGCTCAAGCCGCCGTCGAGGGTCCGATAGACGCCGAGGTCGGTTCCGACATAGACCCAGTCGCTGTTGATCGGATCGATCACCACCGACTGGACCGGGATGTCCGGGAGGTTCCCCGATTGATCCGTCCACGTCAGGCCGGCGTCGGTCGAGTGGAACACATGCGGCGTTCCGTACCCCGAGAACGTGAGCCAGACACTCGCGCTCCGCGTACGCTCGAAGCAGATGTCCGTCGGGAACCGGTTCGGCAGACCGGCCGTGACGTTCGTCCAGTTCACACCGCCGTTCGTGCTGCGCCGGATCTCGAAGATCGCGCCGGTCGTGGAGCTTCCCGTGCCGGCAAGGACCGTGTCCGGGCTCGTGTACGAGACCCCGATCACGGCCATCGGCGTGTTGTTCCAGTTCGAGTTGCCGTCCGGGTAGAACCACGAACTCCCGCCGTCCGTCGACTTCTGGGCCGCCTTCATGCCCGCGTACAGGACGTTGGGCCGGGTCTCGCACAGCGTGAACGGCGCGATGAAGTTCGAGTTCCCCGAGTCTCCGGGATGAATCTCGTACCAGCTGTTCCCGCCGTCGTTGCTCTTGGAGATGTCGCAGTAGACGTACTCCTCGTACATGACGTTCTCGTTCGTGGGGTCGATCGCGCAGTAACCGCCGTCGCCCCCGTAGACTTTCGACCAGGACGCCGACCCCGTGTACTTGACGGTCCCGTTATCCTGCAGTCCGCCGAGCGACAGCGCCGTGGTTGTCGAAGCGCCGGCGAAGCCCGCATAGAACTGCGTGGTCACGAAGCCGCCGTTCTTGCCGGCCCAGTTCGATCCGCCGTCGGTCGACTTGAACACGCCGCCGTCGCATCCGATGTAGATGATCTGCGAGTTGTTCGGGTCGAATACGAGCGCGTGGTGGTCGGCATGGACGTAGTTCGGCGGTCCTTCCGGACCCTGGGGCGGGATCACGCCTCCGTACCCGAGATACCAGTACGAGACCTGCCCGAGACTCGAACCGCCGTTCTGGCTGCGGTACCAGTCCAGTCCACCACAAAAGACGATGTTCGCGTTCGTCGGATGCGCGGCAACGATGTTGTCATACCACGCCTGGCTGCTCGCCCAGTTCGTCGAGTTGACGCGCGTCCACAAATCGCCGCCGTTTGTGCTCTTGTACAATCCGACAACCTGCCGGCTGTTCGCATCCGAGACGCCTGCGTAGATGAGCTCCGGGGTCATGGGCGACGGGGCATACAGCGACAGAGGGCACCGCCCGAAGTTCGTCGAGGGGAGCCCGTTCGTCAGCTGTGTCCAGGTCGCGCCGCCGTCGAGCGTGCGATAGATTCCCGGGTCCGGCGTGCCGTTCAGCTGGCCGTGCGAGACCCACACACGCTGATGGTTCCACGGATCGATGACGACATCGATCGCCATGAGCGACGGGTGCGAGTTCGTCCACGTGGCGCCGCTGTCGGTCGACTTGTACAGACCTTCGCTCGTCGCGCACCAGAGGATCCGGGAGTCGGTCGGGTCCATCTTCACCGCGAAAACCGCGCGGCTCTGGTCGATCGTCCAGGTGAGGCCCGTTTCGCCCCAGGTCACCCCACCGTCGGTCGACTTGATCACGCCGATTCCGTAGCTCGACCGCGCGCCGGGCGTGCCGACCTGTCCGCGGTTGTAGCGCCCCATCTCGCCGGTCCCGATGTACATCACGTTCGGGTTGCGCGGATCGATCGTGATCGCGCTCACCGCGACGAGAGGGAACCCCGTGTCGATCAGGGTCCATGCGGCCGCGCCGTCGCCCCCGGTCGTCGACTTCCAAAGCCCGCCGCTCGCCGCGCCGGCCCAGATCACCTGCGTGTTGGAGGGATTGATCGCCATCGACAGGACCCGCCCGCCGACGTTGTTCGGCCCGATCGAGGTCCATTGCGGATTGGCCGCTAGCACCCCCTGTGGCGGAGCGAGGTTCGCCTTCGCGTATTCGTAGGCCTGATACCAGGCCGCCTTCGGGATCATGTCATTCGGGAAGGCGCGAGTGCCGTACCACCACTCGAAGGCGTCCCACGCGTTCCCCTCTTCCTTCTGATCCCGGACGCGATCCCGATCGCGGTCGCCCTCCCGATCCTCCGGGCTCTTCAACTCGCGGACGAGGCCGGGAGCCAGGGTCGCATGATTCGGCTTCAGGATGACGAATCGGACACCTGCTAGAACGACGATCGCGGCGCAGAGCGCCACGGCGGCATATCGAAGCTTGCGCATGAGCTTTCCTTCTCTGGTGGCGGATACCACGCAAAATGGGGGCAGACCGGGCCCACCCCCTTGGCCATTTCGGACTCCGTTACTCCATTATACCCTTTCCCGCCTCATTAAAGCTCCTAAGCTTCCCAGGGAAGATCCGGCTTCCTGAGATGTCCGCATGTTGTTGGGAGGAGGACCCATGCCCGAGTTCCGCCAGAACCTTGCGACGCGCGAGTGGGTGATCATCGCCCGAGAGCGGGCGAAACGCCCCGAGCAGTACAAGGTCGTGACGGCCCGTCCGGCCCCGCCGCCTTTCAGCGAGAAATGCCCGTTCTGCCCGGGCCACGAGGAACAGACCCCCGAGCCGCACCTCGTCGTCCCGAACGGGGGACCGTGGAAGATCCGCGTGGTTCCGAATCGATTCGCCGCGCTGGCGCCCGAGCTGTCCCCCGATCGCCACCGGATGGGTCGCTATCTCTTCGCCGAGGGGTACGGCATCGCGGAGGTCGTGATCGAGACGCCGCGCCACGATCTCAGCATCGCCACAATGCGCGACGAGACGGTCGCCTCGATCCTCGACGCGTACGCCGAGCGCTACCGCGCGATCGCGCACCGTCCCGCGATCAACCTGATCACGATCTTCCGGAACCACGGGCCGCTCGCGGGGACCTCTCTCGAGCATCCGCATTCGCAGATCATCGCAACCCCGATCGTCCCACCGCACGTGCAGGACCCGATCAATAACGCGCACGCGTATTTCAACAACGAAGGGCGTTGCGTCTTCTGCGACATCCTGACGGAAGAGACCGACGTGAAGGTCCGCACGATCGAGGAGACGGAGCATTTCCTTTGCTTCGTCCCCTTCGCCGCGCGGAGCCCGTTCGAGACGAGGATCTACCCGAAGCGGCATTGGGGGGCGTTCAGCGGGACCACCCCCGAGGAGCGGCGCGATCTCGGCGGGGTTCTGCGGCGCGCTCTGGGACGCATCCACCGCGCACTAAACAATCCGGACTACAACTTCATCATCCGTTCCGCGCCGATCATGGGCGAGGACGTCCGCTACTACCACTGGTACATTCTCATCGTCCCGAAGGTCACAACCCCGGCGGGATTCGAGCTGGGTACGGGGATCTACATCAACACTTCGGTGCCCGAGGACTGCGCGGCGCTCCTCCGGGACACGGAACCGGCCGCGATAGCGGAAGCTTGAGGGGACTTCAGGCGGCGCGGCGCCGCCGCGGGGCGCGTTTGGACGGCTCGTTCGCTCTGGGGCCGAACCGCCATCCCTCTTCTTCAAGGATTCTGAGCAGCAGCCCGCCGACCTGGGCCGTGATGCCCGCGAGGCGCGAGCGCAGAACGGGCGAGAGATCGTTCCCGGGCTCGATCCGAAACGGCTCGATCGCGATCAGATCCGTCCCGTGCTCCGGCATGTCCTCCTCGAGCCAGAACGGAAGATGGTCGAGACAGTCCTCGACATCCGAGTGGTAGAACGAGATCGCGTGCAATCCGCTCTTCGGATCATTCCGGATGTGCCAGTGATGGACGTGCCCCGGGCTCGAATCGTGACTGACCGCATCGATCAGCACGACCCGCAGGCGCCCCTGTAGAACCGGGCGCAACAGCTCGTCGGGGCAGAGTCCCTCGATCCACTCGACGATCTCGACGAGCGCATGCGGTCCGCTGGCGTCGCGATCGCTCTTGCTTCGCTTCGCGTCCCCAAGCTCGGTCGTCAGCGGGTGGGATCGACTCCGACCGGCTCGGTGCGCGAGCGCGTCGGCCCCCTTGCCCGTGAGGGCGATTTCACCCAACACCGGCCGCACCCGGCCCATCACGCGAACGGCGACCCCGTCGTCTTCCATCGCGGGGTTGCCCAGGGCGACGACGGCAACCGGCTTCTTCACAGTCCTGTTCGAGTCCACGCATGAGGTTTCGGCGCGGCGCAGGGCGGTCTTGAGCCTTCCCTAGGAGATCCCCGCGGGAAGCGTGCGCCGGCCCGCCCGAGCGCCGTTCGAAGCGCGGTGCGGGAGCCCCATCTCCATCCGGACGAGCTCGATCGGGATCGTCCCGTGGCTGAGGAGCTGATCGTGGAAGACGTGCGAGTCGAACGCGTCCCCACGGATCGCCTTCGTGTCCTCGAACAGCTCCTCGATCAGGATCTTCCCCGCGACGGAGCACATCGGCTGGGTCGGATCCGCGCAGTAACGCCGAACCTCGGATACGGCGTTCGGCCGCTCGATGTGCGCCTTCCGCGCGAGGAAGGTGACGGCCTCGTTGAAGCCCATCCGTCCCGTCTGCAGCTCGACGTCGATAATCACGCGGCAGGCGCGCCATATCAGATTCTTCAACTGGAGCAGCCGGACCCGGTCATCGTTGTAGAAGCCGTTCTGGTGCATCATCCCCTCGCAGTAGAGGGCCCATCCCTCGGAGAAGAGCGACGAGGAAAAGAGGAAGCGGAGCTTACGCTCCTTGAGCTGGTTGGCCCGAACGAGCTGCAGGTGATGACCCGGGTAGGCGTCGTGCAGGGCCTGGACCCCGATGACGTACTGTGTCTGCCCGCGCAGCAGCGTCTCGCGCCGCGCCTCGGGGAGGCTCGGGTCGATCGTCGTCACCCAGAAGGTCCCCTTCTGCTCCTTCTCGAACGGCGCCGGCGGAAGATACGCCGCGTAGGGGATGATCGGGCGCGCGAACGCGGGGGTCGCGACGATTTCGATCGCCTCCCCCTCCGGGAACATCCCCGCCAGGCAGGTACGCTTGACAAACTCCCGCGCGCGCTCCATCTGGGCCTTGTAGCTCGCGAGCAGGTCGCCTGCCTGGGGATGGACCGTTTTCAGATCCTCAACGACCTTGCTCCACGGCTTCCCCGCGTCGATCCGCGCCGCGACTCGCTTCACCTCGCGCATCGTCTCCTGATAGACTTGCTGGCCCATCGCGATCAGGTCGTCCGATGTCCACGGGAGCGCGTACTCCTCGGCGAGAAGCCGGTCGTAAAGATGCCGCCCGATCGCGAAATCCCCATGCGACCTCGCCATGAGATCGCTCTCGAGCCACTCGCGGTAGGCGTCCATCGCGGTGCGCGCACCGGCCGCCGCCTTCTCGAGCTGGGACCGCAGGCGGGGCGCGTCGACCGACTCGATGAAGTCCTTGAGACCGGTGTTGAAGAAGCGGACGGCCCCCCTCGCCTTCATCGCCGCCGTCTCGGTGAAGATGTCAGGCGGGTTTTGGAGATTCGCGCGGGCGTGGTCAAGGTACGCCGGCGTTTCGTTCAAGCGACCCATGAGGGCGCGAACGCGCTCCCGCGCGGGCGCGAAGTCGCGCAGGATGAGCGAGTAGACACCGGAGACGACCTCGTTCACGTACAAGCTGGGGGCGCACTTCCAGGACGGGTTCCGATGCAGGCGGAGGATCCGCCCGGTCAGCCCGCCGCGCGCGAGGCGCAGGTCGACGGCCCTCTCGATGGTGAGATCCTTCTCTCGGAATTCGCCGAGCTCGCGCTGCAGATCCTGAAGCGAGGCAAGCTCCCCCTCGCAACCCTCGGGCGAGCGATCCGGGAGCCGGGCATCGTTCGGGCCGTGGATCCCGAGCCTGGTGGCTTCGATTGGGTGAAGGTCGAGATAGGACAGGAACAGCTTATCCGAGAACTTGTCGAATGCGTCGTTCGCAGAGGGTCGCTGCGCCATAGAAGTCGCTCCTCCCCGAGGGACCACCACCCCACCCAATGCAAATGAATCCGAACGGAGTATAACAAGGCATGATGCTTCTTACAGCGGCTGAAAGAGGATGTGGCAGATATCGCCGTCCCGGACGACGTAGTCCTTCCCCTCGACGCGGATCCTGCCGTGGTGGTGCAGTTCGACCCGGGAGCCGAACGCTTCCAGATCCTCAAGCCCGAACACCTCCGCGCGGATGAAGCCGTGCTCCATGTCGGTGTGGATCCGGCCGGCAGCCTGCGGGGCTTTCGTTCCCGCCGGGACGAGCCATGCCTGCAGCTTGTTGTTGGCCGTCGTGTAGAAGGTGATCAGGCGGAGCATTTCCCGGGAGACCGCGACCAACCGGTCGATCCCGCGCTCCGCGATCCCCAGATCGGCCATGATGGATCCCATTTCTCCGGGATCGAGCCGGGCGATCTCTTCCTCGAGGCTCACGGCGACGGGAAGGAGCGGCTCGCCGTGAAGCGACGCTCGCAGCGAGGCGACGGACGGGGCCGCGCCCGTCGGGTCGTCCTCGGCGACGTTCGCCACGACGACAACCGGCTTCGTCGTGAGGAGGAAGAGCTCCCGGGCCTTCGCCGACTCCTCCGGCGCGAGATCGATCCGACGCAGGGGCACGCCCCGGCCTAGATCCGCGATCAGACGGTCACACGCCGCCAGGTCGGCCGCCGCCTGTTTGGGGTTCCCCTTCGTCCGCGCCTCGACCTTCGCCCGATGCCGCTCGACCGTCTCCAGGTCGGCGAGGAGAAGCTCCGTCTCGACGACGCCGAAGTCGCGCACCGGATCGACCGAACCCTCGACGTGCACGATCGTCTCGCTCTCGAAGCAGCGAACGACGTGGACCAGGGCATCGACCTCGCGCACGTGCCCGAGAAACTGATTGCCGAGCCCCTCGCCCTTGCTCGCGCCCCGCACGAGCCCGGCGATGTCGACGAAGCGGATCGCCGATGGGATTGTCTCTTCGGGATGGAGCAGCTCCGCGAGACGCTGGAGGCGGGGGTCCTCGATCGCCGCGGCGCCGACGTTCTTGTCGATCGTGCAGAACGGGTAGTTCGAGGCCTCGGCGTGCGCGTGCGTGAGGGCGTTCAGGAGCGTCGACTTGCCGACGTTCGGAAACCCGACGATTCCCATCTGAAGGGCCATGACGGCCGTATGATATCAGGTCAAACGACGAGAAGCTCTAATGGCAGTACTTATCGTGCTCGGCCAGAAGCAGTGCGGCAAGCTCCTCCGGAGTGGCCACGACCCGATCGGCGCCTTCCAGCTCGCCGTCGGAGCCGTAGCCGTACCGGCAGCCGATGAATGGAATCCCGTTCGCCGCGGCCGCGTCGCGATCCGAACCGCGGTCGCCGATCATGAGCGCCGGCGCGGGCCCCAGCTCGCGGATCGCGCGCGCGGCCATCTCCGCCTTCGTCGTGATCCCGTCGAACCCGTGGTAGTAGACGCGATCGAAGATCTCCGCGTAGCCGAGCCGGGCGACGACGGAGCCGATGTACCGTTCGCCGCCATTCGTCGCGACGGCAAGCCGTTCGCCGCGCGCCTTGAGCGTCATCAACATCTCGCGCAGCCCGGGAAAGAAACGCGCCCCCGCCGCGACCGCGATGACCTCCTCGTCCAGGCTTCGCGAGCGCAGCTCGGACGCGAGGTGCTTCCACTCATCGGACAGCAGGGCGCGGTAGAATGCATCGCCGGGTTGGCCCGTCAGGTCGCAGATCCGCTCGTCGGACGGGACCTCGGCGTCGATGCCGTGCTCCTTGATGAAACGCGCGAACGCCCTCTGGATCGCGGGATTCGCGACCTCGTTGGACGGCATCAGCGTCCCGTCGTTGTCGAAGATCAGGATTCGGGTCATGGATCGGTACGGGCTCCCCGAGCTTCCTACGGACCGCGGCGGATCCGGCCGCGCGTCAGGAGCCGGAAGAGGGGGATGTCCCATCGCGCGGGGACGAAACATTCCGTGATACCGATGACCCCGTCGAGCGCCGGGTCATCGCAGGTCAGGCGATTCAGGCAACGCACGTGGAACGGGCCGCGGTCGATGTCGCGCGCGACGGGCGCGCGCCAATCGAGTCCGCCGCCGGAACCGCGCATCTCGAGCGGGTGCGGCATCCCCCATCGATTGCGGCGCACGTGCGCAGCGGTGATCCTCCCCCCCTCGATGAGCTCGCCGCCCGATCGATCGCCGTAGAAGAGGAACTCCCGGGCGCCGCCGCCCGGTTCCCCTGCCCCACCACCCTCGCCGGCAGCCTTCCCGGCATCGCCCGGCACCCCTCCCAGCGGCGCGTCCGACCGGTCGAGCCGGTAGTAGGCGATCGTCCGCTCGGTCCCCTGGAAGCGCCCCCAGAGCCAGCGATCGATGTGCGGGCTGATCGGAAGCCTCCCCGAGTTGCGGTCGACGTAACCGAGCGCTTCGAGGGTGAGCTTTCGCGTGCGCCCCGTGAATGGGCTGCGCCAGTGAATCGCGCCGGTCACCTCGGCCCGCGAGGCGAGGATCTGCCACTCGTGGGCGACCTCCATCCCGGCCGCCCCCTCGTAGGCCATGGGGATCGCCCTGCTACCGGCGGCAAGCGGCCGCACCTTGAGCTTCCCCTCGACCGCGACGTTCAGCCACTTCGAACGGTCCGAGAACTCGAGGTGGAAGGCGCCGTCCTGATCGCGTGTGACACGGTTCTCGCCCACCCCGAGGGTGGCGTCCGGGGGCGGGAGGCCCTCACCGAGCCCCGATTCCCCCACATGCAGGTTCGGGAACCAGGGGTCCGACCCCCCGCGTACGAGCGGGCCCTCGAAGATCACGTACGCCTCGGTGTGTCCGCGATCGTAGAGGGCGAGGCCGAAAGCGCCGTAATTCGTGGGGTCGGCGAGGTCGTAGTCCTCTTCCTGTTGGATCCATCCGCGATCCTTGAGTTCGAGAACCTCGTCGTAGTAGCGCGGGGAGAACAGATACCCCGAATGCCAGGTCGCGACGAGGACCCAGCGCCCGTCGAGACTGATCGCATCGAAGTAGTACCAGCCGTATCCGCCCGCCATGGGACGGGGCTGCGGCTCGGATGCAGGTCTTTCCGCCACGGGGGGAAGCCTACCCCAAGCCGAACGGCTTTGCCTCCTTCTTTCCTTCCTTGGCCGGATCGTCTAACCTACACCAACGAAACCGTGATGCAGGCGGACGTATCCGGAACTTCGGACCCCAAGGAGACCAGGATCGATGTCTTCACGAACCGACCGCTTTCTCGGGTGCATGGTCGGGCTCGCCGTCGGCGATGCGCTCGGCTATCCGATCGAGGGATGGACGCGCGAACAGATCGAAGCGGTGTTCGGTCGCGTCCAGGACTACGTCGAGCCGCCGATCGAGCCCCCGGAGAAATGGCGGCTGGCCGGCCTTCATTCCGACGACACGCAGCAGGCTCTCGTCGTGGCCGATGTCCTCCTCACGCAGGGGCGCGCCGATCCCGATGCGATGTGCCAGGCGTTCCTCGACCTGGCCGAGGGTCCGCCGCACCTTATCCTCGGCGCGCATCGCGGGGCCGGACGCAATTTCCGCTACACGATCCAGTCCCTGCGCGAAGGCGCATCGTGGAACGGCGGATCGCGCCACACGGCCGGCGTCGGCGCGAGCATGCGCGTCGCCCCGGTCGGACTTGTCCTCGGGATCGACGACGCGGCGGTGCGCACGAACGCCGCGCTACAGGCGCTCGTCACGCACAACGATCCGCGCGCCGTGGCGGCCTCGTTCCTCGTCGCGAACGTCGTCGGGCGGCTCGCGTGGATCCCGCCGTCCACCTTTGTTCCGGAGCCGTTCCTGCAGGAATCGATTCACTTCGTTCGGCGGTCCGAAGAATGGCTTCTCGAAGCGCACGGCCGCCATCTCGTGCACGACAGTCGCCCGTGGCTCCATCAGTTCAGCGAGGCGCTGAGCGGGATCTCGGGACAGGCGGACAAGTCCCCCGCGCAGGTTCTGCCCGGGATCGCGGAGCGGGCGTCGACCCTCGCCGGTTACGCGATTGAACATCCTTGTCGCGGGTTCGCGCCGGCGGCGGTCGTGTCGGCGATGTACTTCTTCCTGCACTTCCGCGGCGAGTTCGAGCTGGCGCTCGAGGAGGCAATCAACTGGGGCGGGGACACCGACACGGTCGGAGCGATCCTCGGCGCGATGTGCGGCGCGTATCACGGGATCGCCGTGATCCCCGATAAATGGAAGGCCCGGCTCCGGGGCCTCGACCTGGTGACATCGCGGGCACGCGCGCTCGCCGGCGATCGCGCGGCGTTCGACGCGCTGCGCGACCTGGCCGAGATCGAGTTGCGCTGGACCCTGGAAGAGGATCGCCTGCGCCGCGATCGGACGGGCCAGCCGCCGGTCGATGCGGCCGGCTGGGTGCGCCACGTCGTCGTCCGTCAGATCCCGCCGCGCGAGCCGCGGGGCGAGGACGAGGAGTACGATGGATCCCGGCGCGAATCGGAGCACCGCGAGTCCGGCGGACCGCCGCGGCACGCGGGAGGCGGGCGCGACCGGCACGGCGGCGGCGGCGGTTACCGTCGCCATGGCGGCCACGGAGGCGGCGGCGGCCGCGGGCCGCGCCGCGATTCCTAAGTCGAGGCGCGACCGCCGAAGAGTCGACGCACAAGCCCGAGCACGACGAGAAGCGCCGCCAGGGACACGAGGATCGTCGGCGCCGCGGGGAAGTCGAATCGGACCGATCCGATCAGTCCCATCAGGCTCGCGATGAACGCGAAGACCCATCCGATCGCGAGCGCTCGCGCCGTCGAACGCGAGGACATCAGACCCGCCACCGATGGAATCACCAGGAATCCGAAGACGAGAAGGACTCCGGCGATCTGCACGGATGACGTGACCACGAACCCGAACAGGCCGTAGAAAAGAAAGTCCCACAAGAAGATATTCCGCCCCCGGCGACGGGCGCCCTCGGGGTCGTTCGTGATTTCGAAGAACGGCCTCCGCAGGAGGAAATGGATCACCCCGATCACGGCGTACAGGATCGCCGTCTTTACGACCTTGGTCGCCGAGATCGTGAACAGCGCGCCGACGAGAGTCTCCTTCAGGTGCTCCGGGCCCGACGGTGACTTCTCGAGGACGAGAAACACCATCGCCTGCGCGGTCGCGAAGACGATCCCGATGAACGCCTCGAGCGGCACCCTGCGCTCCTGCCCGCGCAGCCACGCGAAGCTCGCCGCGCCGACGAGCGTCATCCCGAGCGCGAGAAGATAGGAAAGCACCTCGTTGTCATGGACCCCGACGACAAGGCCGACGGCGACGCCGAGCGCGGCCATCTGCGCGAGGGCGAGATCGACGAAGATCACGCCGCGCCGAACGACGTGGAACCCCAGGTATGCGTGGATCCCCGCGAGGACGAGGCTCGCGATCAGCGCCGTCCGGAAGAACGGAAGGGCGAATGTCTGCAACATCGTGCGTTCCCCTCCCGCTCAGCTCCGCCGCGCCGCGAGCGCCGCGAAGAGCGCGTCGAAGTGGGCGAGGTAGCTTCCCGATTCTGCGCTGTCGCACGACGGCGAGGCCTTGATCACGCGAATCTGCGCCTCCCTCGTGAGGAAATCCCCGGCGTCATCTGAGAAGTACGGTTCCTGGATCAGGATCCCGGCCTTCTGCGCCTTGATCAGATCGATCAGCTCCGACAGATGCTTGCCCGTCGGCGGGATCCCGGGGACGGGTTCGACCGTCCCGACGATCGCGAGGTCGAACGCATGCGCGAAGTAGACCCATGACGCGTGATACGTGATGATGTTGCGCCCGTCGAGGCCCGCGACGGTGCGCTGTCCCTTCTTGTACTCATCATCGGCCTGCGCCGCAAACGCCTCCGCGCGCGCCGCATAGTCCGCGGCGTGCGCCGGATCGACCTTCCCGAGCGCGCCGGCGATGTTCCGCGCGGCGATCCCGCCGTTGCGCGGATCCAACCAGTAGTGCGGGTTTCCGTTCGGATGGACGTCCCCCATCGAGGCATTCACCCCCCCGGCGGGTTTGTCGAGCACGTCGACCCCCTCCGAGCAGTCGACAACGACGAGCTTGTCGTTCTGCGAGCCGTCGATGATCGCGTCGGCCCATTGGTCGAGCGAAAGTCCCACCTTCAAGTAGAGCTGCGCGCGAGAGACCCGGACCATGTAGGACGGGAGGACCTCGACGCGGTGGACGTCCGTGTTCGGCCGCGAGATCGCCTGCACCTCGACCTGATCGCCGCCGACGCTCGAGGCGATCGAACCGAGATCGGTGATCGACGCGACGACCGTGATCTTGGCGGCCGCAGGATCCGCATCCACTAAAAGAACGGCCAGGGCCGCCACGAGCAGCGCACCGGCCGACGACATCATTCGCATCTTGAACATTTCCACCTCCTGGACGTTGGCTTCGTCCAGATCTAGAACTGGTGCGCCTTGTGGGGACCCATCGAGTAGATGACCCAGAACGTGAACGTGTTGTACGCATCCGCGTGCGCGGGGACAAATCGCTTCCATTCGCCGCGAAACACGAGGCTTTCCTCGAGGACGGAATAGCCGGCGAACGCGCCGATCCCCTTGTCCCACGCGGCCTGCGCCGTGGTTTCCCGGAACGCTTCGAAGGACGCCCCCGCGTCATACCGCGGCGAGAGGTAGTAGTCGGCAAACGCATATCCGCCCGTGGGACGGATCGTCTGGTGGCTGTACCCGGTCGTGGCGGCCCAAGTCGCGTCCTCGCGCACGAGCTTCAACCCCTCTCCCTGCAGAACGAGGTAAGAGCTCGCCGTGCGCCAGAGTTTCGCCTTCATGTCGGCCCCGAGGACCGTCGTGCGCGTGCGCGCGGCGACGTTGTTCGTCCCGCTGACCGCCGAGGCGCCGATCTCGAGTCCCGACTGCTGCCCAACCATCAAGAAGCTCGACAGCCGGCCGAGGATCGCCGGCCGGGACCGGTCCACCCCATCCCCCTCACCTGACTCGAGGGGATCGTGCGGGTCCCCCGTCGATGCGCGTGTGATGCGAAAGCTGTCCCCCTGCAGGTAATCAGCGGACGCCGTGATCGATGCGTCCCCCACGATCGGAATCAGCCGGGAGACGTCGATTCCCGTTTCGTTCAGGGATTCGTCCCCCGGGAGGTACGCGGCGAGGACGCGCGGTCGCTCGAAGAAGGGATACGTGTGCGGGTGCGCCGGGTTCAGCTTCCCGAATCCGACCCTATACTTGCCGCCTTTCACATTGAGCCCGAGGGGTAGCCCCCGAAACACGGTGAAGTATCCCTCCTCGACGCTCGCCCCATCCTTGGAGAACGACGCATTGAGGACCCCGGACGAGTAGGGATTCAGATACGCGTCGAGAACGACCTCGGTCTCACCGACGTCGAGGCGCGGGTGCTTCCCGTCGGGGACGGCCGGATCCCCGGTCGAGCGCATGAACGGCTGACCGATGACGGAAATGTTCGGGTTCACCGGACCCGCGTGGGCGCCGGTGGTGACGCAGAGAAGGACCAGGATCGCCGCAAGAGCCTGTGGCATACGGACTCGTGGCATTGCGTGCCTCCAACCGAGCGCTCGCGTGGATTGAGAACGCTCCTTCCGGAAACAGAAAGACGAATCGCCGCGGGGTGAGACCCGCTTCGATCAGGTGTTGGATCCGGTTGGGAAGAACGCGGGAGGACCGCGGAGGGGCTGCAGATACGGGTGATCCGTCTCGTACGCGGAAAGCGTGCGGACCAGTGGGATCGGGGTTGGAAGAAGCAAGTTTGTGAAAGATGATGCAATCGGGACCGGCGGGGAATCGGAAGCGACACCGACCGTGAGGCAAACGGTGCAGCCGGGGTCATTCACCCTCAAGTCGTGCGTGTGTCGCTCGATCGACTCGATCCCAGCATTCAGGATGAGGCTGAGCGCGAGGATCGTCCACAGGGCCGGCAGGAACCACTCGGCCCGGCGGTTCAAACGGCCGGCGACGTGGGGATCGAGTCCAGACATTTCACTGAACGTAGAAGCTGGGGGAAGGGGATGTCAAGACGAGCCGCAACCTCATCTCACGATTCCGAGGAGCTTGTGAATCAAAGCTGCAGGAAGCGCCGGATCGTCCCAATCACCCCGCCGCCCCCGTGGGCCTGGCATTCCTCTTCCGGCGCGGTCCCGGCGAGGAACTCCTCCTCGCGAAACCCCGGACAATCCGCGGTCGCGAGAAGCCCGGTCTCCGTGCAGACCGTCGCGGTCTCGATCCCGGCGGGGCGCGGGAAGCCGCCGTCACCGCCGTCGCAGTGCGTCTGCCGCATCATGGCCGCCCAGATCGGCAGCGCCGCCACGGCGCCCGGGAGGCCGACCTCGTCGCGGCGATCGAAGCCGACCCACACCCCCGTCGCGGCGCGAGGCGTGTAACCGACGAACCACGCATCGCGGTAGTCATCGGTCGTCCCGGTCTTTCCCGCGACGACCCCGCGCACGCCGAGAGAGCGCGCGGTCTTTCCAGTGCCCGAGTCGATCACGCCCTCGAGCAGATGCGTCACCAGATAGGCCGGCGCTGGATCGCAACCGGGAGGATCGCCGATCTGCGACAGCGGGACGGACTCGCCCGACGCCGCGACGATCCCGATCAGGCAGGTCGGCGCGCGCGCGGTCCCGCCGGCGGCGAGCGCCGCGTACGCCGATGTGATCTCGAGAAGCGTCACGTCCGACGTGCCGAGCGCGAGCGACGGGACCTCATCGAGCCGGCTCGTGATCCCGAGGTCGCGCGCGGCGTCCGCGACGTGCCGGATCCCGACCTCGTTGCCGACCGCCGCGGTCGGGACGTTCAGCGATTGCTCGAGGGCCGCGCGTAGCGTCACCAACCCGCGGAACTCATGATCGTAGTTCTCCGGGCGCCAGATCCTCCGTCCCGCGCGGATCTCGATCGGCGAGTCGTCGAGCAACGTGGTTGGAGTCCAGAACCCGCCGTCCTTGCGGCGCGGATGCTCGAACGCGGCGAGATAGACGAACGGCTTGAACAGCGAGCCCGGCTGGCGATGCGCATCGACCGCATGGTTGAACGAGCTCACCAGGTCGTCCCGCCCGCCGACCAGCGCGCGCACTTCTCCGCTCGCGGGGTCGACCGACACGATCGCCGCCTGGAGCGGGTCTTTCTTGCGCCTCAGATTCCGGTGGTCGTGCTCGAGATCGGTCAGCCCCTTGCGCAGCGCCGCGACCGCCGCGGCCTGGTCCCGCGGATCGAGGGTCGTGAAGATGGCGGTCCCGGGGCGATCGAGGATCCCTTTCGGGGCTCGCCTCTCGACCTCGGAGCGCGCCGCATCGAGGAAGTACGCCGCCTCAACCGAGCGGACCGGCGGCCGCTTCGACGGCAAGGGCTCTGCCGAAGCCTTCGCCGCCTCGGCATCGGTCAGGATCCCCCTCTCGCGCAGAACTTGCAGGACGATGCCGCGCCGCGCGCGCGCCTTCTCGGGATTCGCGTACGGCGAGTACGCGTTCGGCGCCGCGATCAGCCCGACCAGGAGCGCGATCCCCGCCGGATCCGCCTTCTCGATCTCGCACCCGAGGTAGTAGCGCGACGCTTCCCGGAGACCGCGGATCTCCATCGGGCCCCAGTAGCCGAGGTAGATCGCGTTCATGTATCCCTCGAGGATCTCCTTCTTCGAATAGCGCATCTCGAGACCGAGCGCGATCAACGCCTCCTGCAACTTCCGAAGGACCGTCTTCTTGTTGTGCAGGTAGAGCGAGCGGGCGAGCTGCTGCGTCAGGGTCGATCCCCCCTGCGCCGTCTCGGAATGGCGCAGGTCCGCAACGAACGCGCGGGCGGTCCCGATCGGATCGATCCCGGGATGCATGTAGAACCTGCGGTCCTCAACCGCGACCAGCGCATCGGTCAGGAGCTTCGGCGCGTTCTCGAGCTTCAGCGGATCGAGGACGGCTCCCTGCTCGCCCTGATAGCCCGCCATCCGCACGGGATCGAGCCGCAGATCGATCATCTCCAGCCCATCGAGCGGCATGGCCGACGTGACCTCGCCCGCGCGAACGCGCACGCGCACCCGCCCGCCCCGGAAATCGCGGTCCGGATAGCGAAACGGGCGCAGGTAGATCTCCGCGACGCCTCCGGCCGCCAGGTGATACTGGCCGGGTTCGAGCGGCCCGCTCGCCTCCGCGTAGTCCAGCCGGCGAAGCCGATCGACGAGGTCCGCGGTCGTCAGGCGCGCGCCAGGTTGCAGGTTGGCCGGCATCGTGTAGAAAAGAACCGTCTGGCGCGACCCGCTCTTCGGAATCCGCACGGTCATGCAGGAGCCGCCGATCACGACGAGCACGAGGATCAGGACAGCGGCGAGCCCGAAGAGGAGCGGACGCGCGCGGCGCCCGCGCGGCGGCTTGCGTTTCGAGGTTGGCCGCTGCGGCGGGGATTCGCTCATCCGCCGGCGTGCGCATCGAGGCCGCGCCCTCGAAGGGCGGCGACCATCGAATCGAAGTCGCGGCGGTCCTGCAGCTCGAACTGGGCGAGGGCGCACTCGCCCGGCGCCGCCGTGTAGCCTCCGGGATCGGTGCGCGATCCGGCGGAGATCTCCGTCACACCCCATGCGAGGGCGCGATCGCGGAACTCGGCGCTCTCGCGCGACGACAGGACGATTCCCGTGTGCGGCAGCGCGAGCCGCAGGATCGCGATCAGGCGCAGCAACTCGTCGTCCGACACCGGGCGATACGGGTGGCGCGAGAGGTCCGACCCGGCGGCCGGCTCCATCCGCGGAAGCGAGACCGAGCGCGGGGGCGCGCCCGACGCGGCTTCGATCCGGTGCGCGTGCGCGATCAGCGCCAGCGTTTCCGCGACCGGATCGCCGAGGCCGAGCAGAATCCCCAGCCCGGCGTGCCGGATCCCCGCGGCGAGCGCGCGCTCCGGCGCGCCCAGCCTGCGGTCGAAGTCCCTCTTCGGTCCCTCCGGGTGGACGCGCGCGTACAACTCGCGATCGTACGTCTCCTGGAAGAGCACATACGAGTCGACGCCCGCCCGCGCGAGATCACCGAAGTGCGCGTCCGCGGCAGGCGCGAGTTCCGCGCTCACGTGCGCGAACCGCGCGCCATCTACCGAGGCCGCGCGCACGCGCCGCACCGCTTCGAGCTCGCGCTCGAGCCCGCGCGGGCTCGGGTCTTCAGAGGCGATCAAGAGGACGCGCCGGTGTCCCATGCGAAGGAGCGCGCACGCTTCGGCGGTGACCTCGTCGGGCGTGAGGACGGTACGCTCGAACGCCCGGTTGTCTCGCCGGAAGCCGCAGTAGAGGCAGTTGTTGATGCACAGATTCGAGAAGTAGAGCGGAGCGAACAGGAGCACGCGCGAACCGAAGTGGGCGCGCGTCGCCTCATGGGCGGAGTCGCGCAGCGCTTCGACGGCGACCGGATCGGTCAACCGGAGAAGCGCCCGGGCTTCGTCCACGCTGATGCCGTCGGTTCGTTCGGGCATTGTCACGGGGTCATTGTAGTCCTTGCGGCTTCACCCGCAAAAACCCCCGGATCCGCTTGTAATCCGCGCCTCGCGCGGCCGACCCGGAACACGGAGCGGCCCGCGCGCCCCGCGGCGTGCGATACTCCTTTAATAAGGTGTGCCCAGACCCAGCTCCAGGAGGACTGCCCGATGGATCCGAACTGCATCTACCTCGATTACAACGCCACGACCCCCGTCGACCCCGAGGTACTGGAGTCGATGCTCCCCTATCTGACGGATCACTTCGGGAATCCGTCGAGCGCGCATCCCTACGGGAGACGAGCGCGCGCGGGGGTCGATCGCGCCCGGGCCGAGGTCGCCGCGCTGATCAGCGCCGAACCCGATGAGATCATCTTCACGTCGGGAGGGACCGAGGGGAGCCAGATCGCGCTCCTGGGCGCGGCGGAGGCGATGCGCGAGAAGACCGGCGCCCGCCCGCTCCGGGTGGTCTCGTTCACCCTCGAGCATCCCGCAACGCTCGAGCCGTTCGAGGCCCTCCGCCGCCACGGAGATGAGGTCCTCCTGATCCCTCCGGATCCGAACGGCGTCGTGCAGATCGACGCGCTCCTCGCGCGCTTCGAGGGAGCGACGCCTCCCGATCTCGCTTCGATGATGCTCGCGCACAACGAGACCGGCGCATTGCAGCCGGTCGCGCGCGTTGGCGCCGCCTGCGCCGGTCACGGGACGGTCTTTCACGTCGACGCGGCGCAGGCGATCGGCAAGATCCCGGTTGACGTCCGCGCGATCGGATGTCATTTCCTCGCGATCGCCGGGCACAAGCTTTACGCGCCGAAAGGAATCGGCGCGCTCTACTGCCGCCGCGACGCGCCCGTCCGCGCGATGATGCCGGGTGCGGGCCAGGAACGCGGGTTGCGCGGCGGAACGGAGAACGTCCCCGGGATCGTGGGCCTTGGGAAAGCCTGCGCTCTCGCAAGAGCGCGCCTCGCGGCCGGCGAGCCCGAACGCCTCCGCACGCTGCGCGAGCGTTTGTGGAACGGACTGCGCGCCGCGATTCCCGGAATCTCGCGGACCTCCGCGTCCGTCGAGACCCTCCCCAACACGCTTCACGTTCGATTCCCCGGAGTGCATGGGAACGCGCTGCTGGACGCGACGCCCGGAATCGCCGCATCCACCGGCTCCGCGTGTCATTCCGGGATCGATCGCGCGCCTGCCGCGATCCTGGCCCTTGGTGTCACAGAGGACGACGCGCTGGGCTCGGTCCGCTTGAGCCTCGGCCATTCGACCGATGCGGCCGCGGTCGACGCGGCGATCGAGCGTCTGGCGCGAGGCTGGCGTTCGGTCCGGACGGAGCGGCGCTAAGCGGCTTCGCAGCTCATCAATTGAAGGGGGAAAACCATATGAAGACCTTGAGTGCTCTGTTCGCACTATTCCTCGCGCCGACGGCCGCCCACGCCGTCCCGGCGCTGGACACGCTGGCCCCGCAGCTCGAGCCGCTCCGCCCGTTCATCGGCAAGACCTGGCGGAGCGTCCCCGCCACCCCGGACGCCAAACAGCAGGTCGTCGACATCCAGGTCTGGCAGCGCGCGCTCAACGGTCAGGCGGTGCGCCTCCTGCACTCGATCAACGACGGCATCTACGGTGGCGAGACCATGATCATGTGGGACGCGAGCAAGAAGTCCCTCGTCTACTTCTACTTCACGACGGACGGCTCCTACACAAACGGAACGCTGGCCTATGAAAACGGCGTGTTCGAGGGTCATGAGACGGTCATCGGGGACACGGATGGGATCACCGAGGTGAAGTGGACCACCATGATCCTGCCGGACGGCCGGGAGCACACGAAAGCGCAGTACTTGAAGAAGGGCGAATGGGTGCCCGGCCACGAGTTCTATTACGTGGAGGATCCGTCCGCGAAGGTCCTGTTCAAGTAGCACAAGGACGGAAACCAGACCGGCGCACGATCATCGGGCCTTCGCGACGATGTAGACATACCGAAGGGGCTCACTCCCCGTGTTGAAGACATCGTGCTCCGTGTGCGGCGGGCAGTATGCAACGACGTAGGGCTTGAGCTTGAGGATCGTTCCGTCGGAACCGCGCATCTCACCGTCCCCCGACAGAACCACCACGGCTTCCTCGTAGGTTTCCGTGTTGTGCTTGCCGACGGACTTCGCCGGCAACAACACCACGTACCCCGATCGCATCGTGACGGTCTCCGGGGGTCCGCCGAGGACCCTCGTGTATTCCGTGGCGGTCGGATCCAGATCGACGACCTTGGCCTTCGGCCCGCCGGCGGTCCGCGCCAGCGCACCGAAAGCAGACGCGAACACGACGAGCGCTCCCGCGCCGATGATCCATCGCATCCTGCTGGTCGGCCTTGGCATTCTCATCCATCCTCTCTGCTATTGTTCAACTCAACCGTGAGGGCGATCGTGCGCGTGGGGATGCTGTAGAACATGCGGACGCTCGAGCCCGTGGATAAGCATCAGCGCTTCATCGTTCAGCAGCTCGAGCGTTGGCCCCTCGCGCACGAGGCGCCCTTCGTCCAGGATCAGCACGCGCGGACAGAGTTCGACGATCATCTCGAGATCGTGCGACGCGATTACCTTCGTGATCGGCAGGTCCCGCAGCAACGCCTTCAGCTCGCGGCGGCCACGGGGATCCAGGTCGCTCGTCGGCTCATCCAGCAGGAGCACGCGCGGAGCGCAAGCCAGCAGGCCCGCGATGCTGACGCGACGCTTCTCCCCATGGCTGAGATGATGCGGGGATCGATTCCCGTAGCCGACGAGCCCGACCTGGGCCAGAGCCCGATCGACGATCCCGCGCAGATCCCCGCCGCTCGAGCCGAACTGCTTCGGTCCGAACGCGACGTCCTCGAAGACGGTGGGACAGAAGATCTGATCGTCGGGGTTCTGGAACAGCAGGCCCACCTCGCGCCGCACGCGGTCCAGGTTGTCATCGCGGATCGGCTCGCCGAAGACGCGAATGGGTGACCGATCCCCGGGCTTCTCGGGCAGGAGCCCGTTCAGGTGCATCAACAACGTGGACTTGCCCGCCCCGTTGGGGCCGATCACGCCGAGACATTCCCCTTCCTCCACCGTGAACGAGACGTCGCTCAGCGCGCCGTCGCGATCCGCGTAGCGGAAGCTGAGGCCGGAGACCTCGAACGCGTTCACGTCTTCCACCCTCGCGCGCACATCGCGGCATAGATACGCTCGGCCCGTTCCGTGGACCGCACGAACAGCCGGCCGATGACATCCCCACGCGCCCGCCACATGTGGGACCGGTCCCGGCGAAACGTCCGGCTCGCGCGGGCGCGGCTCATCCGCTCGGCCTCGTCCACGAGAACGAAAATGTACCGGTACATGAGCGCCAGCATCGTGATCAAGATCGCCGGCACGCGCAGCTTCCGGAACACGGTCAGGATCTCGGAGAACGGCGTCGTGCTCGATAGCAGCAGGACCGTGAAGAGGCAGAGCGATCCTCGGGCGACGAGCCGCAGGAAGATCGCGCCGCCGCCCGGCTGGAACAGGGATAGCAGCGCGACGCCGAGAACGAAGGGCTCCAGCATCAGGAGCCGTCCGGCAAGGGAGAGCAGCGGAAGGCGACTCGCGACCGCGATAGCGATCAGGAGCGCCGCGAGCACGCCGAACAGCGCCGCGCGCGACATCGGGATCAGGATCGTGATCAGCAGGAGCGAAAGGGCGCAGGCGAGTTTCAGCCAGGCGGGCACACGGTGCACGGGACTGTCGAGCCGGCTGAAACGATCGAGGTAGTCGTGGTGCATCGAACTAGCGCACCGCCGCCGACTCGCGATCTCCGGCCATCGTCCTTCGCGTCACCACGCGCGCGAGGATCACCGCGAAGACGAACATCACGATCGTGCCGATAGCCCCCGCCAGCGCGGTCGCCACGACGGGCGAGCCGATGCCCGGAATCACATAGTCGGGAAGGGGTGCGCGAACGAGCGGATGCAGCGCGGCCTTGCCCATGAAGTCGAGCTTCCCGGCAACCCGCTCGAGACCGTCCGGCCAGGGCGAGGCAAACGGAGAGATCAGAAGCGCGAGCCCGATCGCGATCAGAAGGCCATAGACGATGACCCCGCGATATCGCGGAGCGCCTGCGGCCCGCGCTTCCTCGCGCAGCAGATCCGGCCGGGTCGCCGCGATGGTCGCGAGCACGAGTGTCGTGATGATCGCCTCGCCGACACCGATCAGCATGTGGACCCCCGCCATCGCGGGAAAGGCGATTCCCCATCGCACCGTGCCGGAAAGCGCAAGCTGCGCGGCGCACGAGGTGGACGCGATGACAACGGCGCACCACGATGCAAAGGCCGCCGCCATGAGCTGCCCCTGGAGACCCTTTGCCCGACGCCGCACGAGCCAGTAGATCCCGTACGCGCCCGCGGTCCCGACGATGCCCATGTTGAAGATGTTCGCGCCGAGGGCGAGAAGGCCGCCGTCCGCGAAGAGGAGGCATTGGATGATCAGGACCGACGCAAGGACGAGCACGCCCGCGCTCGGCCCAAGGAGAACGGCCGCGAGCATGCCGCCCAGCAGGTGCCCGGACGTTCCGCCGGCGATCGGGAAGTTCAGCATCTGCGCGGCGAAGATGAACGCGGCGGTCACGCCGAGCAGAGGGACCTTCCGCGGGGGCAGCGTCTTGCGGACGCTGTGCGCCGCCCAACCCACGCCTGCCGCGGCCAACCCCATGGTGACCGCTGCGGTCTTCGTGTCCAGGAATCCGTCGGGAATGTGCATCGCGCGCCCCCCGCGGCGCCTATTCCAGCCGCTTGCCGGTGCTGGCGACGCTCAGGTTGCCGTCCTTCACGCCGCGCAGTGCGATCAGGGTGTCGGCGAGCCGCCGCACCTGCCGCGGCTTCCCCTTGACGATGATCATCTCGAGGCAGTTGTGGTGATCCATGTGCACGTGGGTCGCGCTGATGATCAAAGCCTCCGAATCGTGCTGGAGCTGCGTGATCTTGTTGAGCAGGTTCGGGCGGTGGTGATCGTAGACAATCGACACCACGCCCATGACATCCTCTTTGCCGGATTCCCATTCGTCCGCGACCAGGGCCTTGCGGATCAGGTCGCGCACGGCTTCGGACCGATTCTCATACCCGTGCCGGCCGATAAATCGGTCGAACCGCTTGAGGAGTCCCTCTTCCAGGGATGTGGAGAATCTCTCGATCATGGTAATACGATTCCGACATTCGTAATATCGGGCGGATCGCGGCGCGTGTCAAGGCGGGATTCCCATTGGATGGTACTCGTCCACCAGTCGGTGACGGAATGAACAGGAGGCTGTTGCCGCTAATGACGTCTGCTGCTGTCGCTCTTGGCCGGCGTCAACCACAGGCTGGCGAGCCACGCGCGTGCCGCGCGACGCAGATCGCAGTCGCGGAGCGCCCAAGCGTCTGTGTGATTCCCGAACGTGAAGTCCACGAACGTGAACGGCGCGCGGACGCCGGATCCCTCGAGGTAGAGACGCGTCCCGGCGGTGGATCTTTCCGCGCTGATGAACTGAGGGCGACCGTCGAGCCGACGCAGTCGGATCAGGGCTGATCCGCGGTCGGAATCGGCGTAGTGCCATTTCCTGACGCCGTCGTAGTGCGAGTGGCACAGGAACGCCCTCCACAGAGGGGCGATCGTGTCGTCACGCAGGCCGATGTAGTTGCAGGCGATCGCGCCGCGCGAGAACCCGCACAACACGAGCTTCCGTTCGTCCCCCCCGTACGCGGCGCATACATGCCGCACGGTCGCCACGCAGTAGCGGGCCGTCTCCGACGGATCGCCCCACCATTGCGTCGCGTTCACCTTGCGACCGCCGGCCACCTCCACGAATGGCAGGCACACCCAGATGTAGCCCGCGCCTCCGGAAAGCCCGTAGCCGAGATTGCAGCCTTCGACGGTTCCATCGCAGGAATCTCCGTATGCGTCATGGAACCGGCCGTTCCCGCCGTACTCGAAGAGCACGGGATACGAGCCGCCGGGCCTCCAGTTCTCGGGGAGATAGAGGGCATGGTGGACCGACGTGGATTCCCACCCCGCGGTGGTTTCCTTCACGCGCCGTCCTGCCAGGGGCGCGCCGTCCGTCATGCGGGGCACCGTCAGGTCCTGCGGGATCGGGAGGATGTTCGGGAGCGGCTGCGCGACGCGCGGCGTGGAGGGAACATTCGGGACCACTCCCGCCCGGGCTCCGCCGAACGCCACGCCGGCGCAAAGAAGCACGAGCTGGATACCGGGGACCACGGCCCACTTCATCATGCTGAGCCATCTCCGCGAATTCACTGAAGCGCTCCCGCCATCAGAACGGGAGCGCTTCATCGCCACCGAAATCATCTTGCGCCACCTGAAGCCCGCCGCGCCACCGCAGGCTTCCTGAAAATGCGACATGTTGAACCGTCAATCAGAGGACTCTACCGGAACTGACCCTTGATCCTGCCCCAGGTCGTACTCTTGGTCGGGACCCCAAAGCAAGGATTCGGATCGCAGGTGGTGTGGTCTCCCTGGTATACGCCGCCAAGATACCCACACTCATCTTCGTAAGTAATCCGGCAGTCACCCTGATCGCCGATGCAGCACGCGCCAGTCGGGTCGACAGGCGGTATGCCCCAGACGTTGATAGCCTGACTGGCGTCGAACGCCACCCCGAACACGTCGATCCCCGGAGTCCAGTCGGGATAGCCGAAATATGCGCTCTTGAAGACCGTATCGCAGCCCTGAACGCCCATCGCGGCGAGTCGCCCGCTCTGCGGCGGGAAGGGGTGATCCCTCATCTGCGCACTGAACCAGTAGAGCGCTTGCGCTTGGACGGGGACGTTGGCGGTCCCGTACCATTTGAACAACGGCCAGTTACCGTCCTGGCAACCAACCGACTCCTGCGTGTAATCCGTCAGAGCGATGTCGGCGACCATGGTCCCGGGAACGCAGCCCGCATCCTCGTAGAACCGAAGATTGAAGCCGCTCGGGGTCATGCCGGGGTCGCAGGGGATGCTGTTGTTCCAGTATCCCCCCCACCACTCCACATCGCTGACGGCGTTACTTTGCAAAATGAAGTCGTTGGCAATCTCGGTCTCGAGACCGTACATGAGGATTTGCTCGGACGAAGCGATGAGACCGTTCAGGTCAGGCGGATCGACCCACTCGGGGTCACGTAACACCTCGCCCCGGTGAGGCGGGCCGACGGCGGGGTGGTACATGTCCACCGCCATCGCCGGCACGGCAATCACGCAGAGGATGAGAACAAGAACCGGTTTCATCATGCCCAAACCTCCTTTCCGCTTGCCGACCGTGCATGGACGCTCACCTTCACGGATCGCTGGAACGCATGCCCGCCCCAACCACCCCTCGCGAGCGGGTCGCGGCCTCCTGACGGGGGATCAGGCGAGATTTGGCCGCTAACAGTATCGCCCCCTGACGGCAGGATGTCAACGATGAGTCCCTCGGTCCAGCGATTCCGCAAAACGGTCTTGCGGTCGGATACAGTTCTTCCAAAACCGGCTTCAGGATCACGATCTTGCCGAAACGGGGCGGAGTTCAGATGTCCTGGGGCTCTTTCTCGTCGTGGAAGAGGGG
>Ga0209777_10002183_pt1 | contig 26361 bp, 26 predicted proteins | sample FrelakmetHBP12HB_FD_187147 | JGI IMG/M metagenome (GOLD analysis project Ga0209777, IMG submission 187147) | Freshwater lake sediment microbial communities from the University of Notre Dame, USA, for methane emissions studies -HBP12 HB (SPAdes)... | ecosystem: Environmental > Aquatic >... | reverse complement strand
AGCTTTTTATCGATATTAACAGCGGCACACAATTTATCAATATGGCATTTAAATACATCCGGACTCTGACCTTCATAGAACCTGTATAAGGCTTTTGTTATATCTCCTTTAAGGGCGCTGCGAAAATCCATATCTATCGAAGTAGTGAAATTATCGAGAAACATTTTTTCAAAGTACGGATTAACGGTTATTGTTAATTTGTCTTTATTTTCTATAGAACCGGAAAGCATTGTATGGGCCATGCGCACTATAGTTTTCTTTTGCCTCCCCTTCCCTTCCCACAATTCCAGTCCTACACCAGTGTAAATTAATCTTTTCAAACAATTCCAAATAGCATCGTACGAATCTTTACTTGGCGACACTCCCATAGTTGTGCATATTTCGTTACGAGTCGTAGCTATAGTAAAGGATCTTTTGATTTTAGTTAGTTTCAATACTGCTAACAGCACGGATTCATCAAATATCGATAACCTCTCTCCTTGTACGTCAATCACGCCCCAGGGATTTTCCCAGCGTAATTTCTCTAAGGGTCTATGGCCCATTTCAGTTTTGCTCATTGGGAAAAAGGGACTTATTCTGGTCATGTCAACTGGTAAAAAACTGAAAGATATTTGTCTTTGCTCAGGCGGTAACTTGGCCAACTCTTTTTTTACCTCAGCTACGCTATTATCAATTTCAGCTGCTTCTTTAGCCAATGCTTTGTTAACTTCGATCTGCCATTGTGGGTCGCGCGCGGCTGCCAAAGTTTTTAGCCGGTCAACACTGCTGAATATGTCTTTCATAACTGTTAAGGACTTATCAGTCTGATCCATAATATTTCCAAATGCGTTGAATTTTGAATGTGAATCAATAATTTATTTAAAAAGTATGTCAAAAATACAAATATAGTCAATAAATATTTATAGAATACAAATATTGATTCAGTATGATTATGGTAACTTCTAATATGTAACAGTAAGTTACTGATAGTAACTATTACTTATAGAAGCAAACGGGCACTGTTAATTTTCCATATTTCTTATCTTCTCTTGAACCGCAGCGCAAATAAAGTCATGGAGCGACTTTTCTGCTCGATGGGCAAATTTTTTCCAACGAACATGTACTTCTTTTTGTATATGGAGGGGGAAAGTAATATCGCCTCTCACAAGCGCCGGTTGCCCCGGCTCATTTATTTCAGCCTGGCTGGCTTTTGCGCCTTTAATAAAATTATCAACGGCGGGTTTTTTACTTTGCATTTTTCAATACCTCCATAATTTCTTTATATGCTTGCCTGACTTCTTGCGCTGCTTTGCCATTTGATTCGTATTCTGAAACTCCCTGGCCTTTACCAATTGATTGCTTATAGGCAACTCGAGAATAAAAAGCAGACTTTAAAAGTTTAATGTCATTTTCAATGGTTATCTCCTGCAATGCTTCAGCGGCTTCTTTTGCAATATTAGTATTCATTATGATTTGATTAAACAAAAACACAGCAGTTAATGTTTTATAGATTCTAGCTTCTTTCAAGATTTCTAATGAATCCCGCGCCGCCCAAATGTCATATTGGGACGGTAACAAAGGGATAACTACTAGATCGGAAGCCATCAGCGCCGAACGAAATACTTGTCCATCCCGGCCACCTGCATCGATGAAGATTACATCAAAGCTATCTTTCATCGCAGCAAGGTCTTTGTGAAGGGTTGGTGCAATAATACTCATTGCATTAATGTCATCTTTTTCCCTCATAGCTCTGAAGCCAATCGAAGAGCCCTGAACATCGCTATCAACAAGTAAAACCTTTTTCTTTGCCGAGGCGGCTTCTACAGCAAAATTGCATGCTATAGTGGACTTCCCTACTCCGCCCTTTGTGTTAGCAATAGCCACAATTTTCATATTTTCTCCTTTCAAAACAGTTAGTAACCAATACTAATGATAACAAATAGTATAAAACAATAAGTATCTATAAGTAATAATTACTATAGATATGCATTAGTAATGGTCTGTTACCGTTAATTACCATTAGTAACTATAATAGTCAAGAAAAATTTGAACGGTAATCGGATCGGAAGGGAGGGCAGGTGATGCTAAAATATAACGTGGGTCAGCCGGTTTCTGCTGAAGTAGCATAACAATAAAACCACAAGGAATTAAGGCTGCTGCAAACCATATGTTATTGTTTGTAATAGTAACATACGGTAACTAATCGTTAGTATTTGGGGATGTTATTTGCTACAAGTAGATTCATGACAAAGGAAAATGCCTATCGTATGGGATATAGAATAAAAGAGTTTCCGGTATTGAGGGAAGGGGATGCCAAGAAATGTCTATTATAATCCGGCCGTATTATGTGCTTCTAACAAGATTGTAGGTATTGCTCGGCTAAAGTAACGAAAAGTGTTACTTTGGGCAAGCGTCACATCAAAAGCTGAGAAATATGCATGGGCAAAAATTCATATTTGAGTTGATAGCAAATTGTGATTAAATTTTCATATAGGGGAGAACAGGGATTTCGGCAATTATTTTGTTCCAACACGCTATGATTCTCTTGACTTAATCATTGTCAATCGTTATGATTACACAAGATTATAAATAGGAGGTACCCATGAATACCAAAGTATTGACTGCGCATATACCATTGCCATTAGCAGAGAAGGTTGACCTATTAGCCGCACGCCTGGAACGCTCTCGTGCATGGATCATTAAACAGGCTTTATCCGCTTGGATAGACTCTGAAGAAGAGCGGCAAAGGCTGACAATGGAAGCGCTGGCCGATGTAGATGCAGGGCGCGTTATTGACCATAAGGCCGTACAAGATTGGGCGGAAAGTCTTAGCACTAAAAACCAGCTTCCGTTACCAAGATGATAAAACTGAAATGGACTAGCAAGGCGCTGGCCGATCTGGCACGGCTTTATGACTTTCTCGCGCCGGTTAACAAACAGGCCGCCGCCCATACCGTGCAATCACTGACAGCTGCACCAAACCGTCTAAAAGAGCATCCCCGCATTGGAGAGAAATTAGAAGAATTCGAACCACGTGAGGTTCGCCGTATTTTGGTGAGAGATTACGAGATGCGCTACGAAATCCAGGAATTTACTATATATGTGCTGCGCATCTGGCATACCAAAGAAGATAGGTAACCAACGGGAATCCTTAGCGTATTATTTTTCCCGTATTCCCTGTTCTCCCCATATAGAAACAGAATTTGTCATGAGTCAATTGGCGCCCCTGATCCCAGGTGAACCGTGGCAAGGGAAAATGCAAGTGTAGGGTTTATGATTTTACCTAAACTGACAGACAATATTCGATGCCCGTATGTTATTGTATGTAATAGTAACATACGGTAACTAATCGTTAGTATTCTGGAACATCATTTGCTAAAAGAAGATTCATGACAAAGGGAAAGCCTATCGCACGTAATATAGAAGCATGGAGTTTGCAGTATTAAGGTAAGGGTTGTGGGTGCCAAGACGCGCGGTAGCTTGTCGAGTTCCAGTCGAAACACGCTATGCATTGATAGTGTATTTAATTTTTGCGTATGTTACGTATAGCTTCCTGAAATATAGCATCAAGCAATTTTATCAAAAATACTTCATTTCAATTCGTTATAAACACAATTCAATCCATATTTTGTGGCAATATCTCCTTGACATGAAAGAATAGCTTTCCTATACTCACTTCCAATGAAAATTAGTTCTTATCAAATCTCATGAAAGGCGGATAAAAAAATATGAAAAAGAAAAAAATACTTATTGGCGTGGGAACACTCATTGTGTTGTTCGTGCTTATTGGAGTTGGCTTCGTTTATAAGTTCAACTCAGAAACAAAAATAATGCATCCTGCTGAAACAGGAAATATTGTTGACAGCGTTTATGCCGTAAAAGATGATTTCGTGAATATGTATCTTATTAAAGATGGTAATCAATATATAGCTATTGACGCTGGAAAAGATATAGAAGTCGTTTCAGCAGGACTCAAGAAGCTGAACATAGATGCGGATAAGGTCATTGCTGTATTGCTTACTCATACGGACATGGATCACGTAGCTGCACTTGCTTTATTTAAAAACGCCAAGGTATATTTTTCAAAGCAGGAAGAATTAATGCTCACTGGAAAGAAACAAAAACTTCCATTATTAAGCAACAGCATCAGCCGTAAGGATTACACTTTGCTTGAAGACAAGCAAACATTTAATATTGGGAATGTAAAGATATTTGGCATATTAACAGAAGGTCACACCAGTGGGTCTATGTGTTACCAAGTCAATGAAAAATATCTGTTCACTGGTGACATACTCAGTTTAGAAGCTGGCAAGCTCGGCACATCCGTTAAGTTCTTTGACTTGGACCATGAGATGGCGAACAAATCCATTGCAAAGATCACTAAATTGCCTGGGGTAGAATATCTGCTTACTGCTCATCACGGGTACACGAATGATTATAAAAATGCTGTAAAAGACTGGAAAGAATAATTTTTAAGAACCGTATATGCCGATATTAGCGATATTGATGTTCTATTGTTAATTGAGCCGTCCCATGCTCCGATGGGATGGCTCTTTTTTTATGTAAGTCTGCACATTTCATTGATAGCTAGTTGACTGGAATGTTGGCTGGTTGACAGCTTCCTGTAATGTTGTTTTTCTTATTTCCCCAATTCACACAACATTTCAATCCGTAATAATCAAAAAATGGCTGAACTCTAACTTAACATGTGGTACAAGTATTGGGGGCAGGTCAAGGCTGATTTTTTTAAATAAGTCCCTCTGAGACATAAGTTTACATTACAGATAAAGATATTGGGGTATTATGGTTGATAGGATTGGTCAGATTTTGGTGAAGAAAAAAGTTATCACGGCATGGGATTTGAGAGAAGCCATGAAACGAAAAAAACAAGAGCCGAAAAAGTATCTAGGACAAATACTCTGTGAAATGGGTTTTCCCCAGTCCAAGATAGTCAAATGTATTTGCTACAGCAACAAAAGAAAACAAGTCGGACAAGTTCTTGTCGACCTAAATATCATAACTACCGAGCAGTTACAAACTATTCTCTTGAAACAGAAAGATCTTAAAGGCAAAAGAGAATACATGCCTCTAGGCACCTTGATGGTCAAGAATGGGATCATAAGCGAGGACAATTATCGAGATGCGCTTTCTGCCCATTTCAGCCTCCCCATTGTTTCACTGAAAGACTATAAAATAGATACATCCATGCAAAAAGCCATAGGCGAAGGGTTTGCAATGAACGATCGTATTATCGTCTTGAAAAACAGTCCTCTGGAACTGACTGTGGCTATAGCGGAACCTCATCTATTGCTCTTTGAAAGAATTGAAAAATCTATGCCTGAAGGCAAACATGTTATGTTTAACATTGCAAAAATCTCGGAAATAGAACGCTGCTTTAACGAAAAATATGATCATTATGGCTATTATGGATACAGAACGACACGTTAAAAAATGACATTTCGGGCGAAGATAATTCACTATGCGTATAACAAGATTTCATTTCGTAATCATCAACATCTGGACTTTGCAAAATTATTTGTTTGTAGATGAAACAAACATAAACCCAATACCGTCCTGCCACTAAAAATTACTTTTATAAAAAATTACCGGAACATTACGGCGCTAACTGATAATCGGATGGACTAGCGATAGACACTCCTCAGACGATTATACCGGGTAGGGTGGGTAGTATTAAAAAGAGAATGGAAACAATAAAGTTTAATCTGTAGCTTTTAAATGTTTTGGGGGTATATTTGGGGGTATGCAGAAAAAATAGCATTGAATAAACGTAGTGGTTAAAACTTGTTGAGCTGTTTGTTCAACTCCCACCGCACTGGGGTCGTCTCCCAGATGTCCAACAATGATAGCTTGATTAAGCAGGTTTGTTTTCTCCTTTCTGAACTTTTTTTGATTGAATGTTTGTGTGACTGCTGCTGATTGCGCTGTGATGTTTAACCTCCTTTCGTAATAAATTGATTGCCTTATATTAATTTATATATAACTTGTGGTATATATAACTGATGAAGGAAGGGGCTCATTGTATGAATAAATCTGATTTAATTAAATTGCTGGCAGTGAAAAATAATCTGAAAAAAGAGCATGCGGAAGATATTGTTGATATTGTCTTTAATGGTTTTACCAACGCTCTTAAAAATGAAGGCAGAATTGAGATAAGGGGCTTTGGGAGTTTCAGTGTTCGGGAGTATAAGGCTTATAAAGGCAGGAATCCTAAGACAGGAAAGACTGTAGCTGTGAAGCCGAAGAGAGCAGCATTCTTCAAGGTGGGAACGGAATTAAAGAAGCTTGTGGATGGGGAATAAAAGTGTTGGTCTAAATGATTTTGACTCATAAGATCCTTTTGAATTATACTCTCACTACTAAAAAGGAAATCCCTTATCAACTTCTTTTGGAGAGCCCGAATGAATCAACAAAAACATCATGACACCTGTAAAGTTTCCCGAGAGGTTATTGGTGAGAGAGACCAAGCAATACACCGTGCAGAAAATATCGTGATGTGTATTGACCGAGGTTTTGTTCCTTGGATAGGGAAATTCTATGGGAATAATGGAATCTTTGGACAAAAATGCATTCTTGTTCTCGGGGAGTCCCACTATGAATGGTGCAAAACATGCTATGGTAACAAGACTAAAAGGGGCGGAGATTTAACCTGCCGATGTATAGCTGAGCTTGTAGCACCAAATTTTAGTGAACAACCGCGTCAACATTGGCTGAAAATTCAATATGCATTGACTGGAGATAAAGCAAGTGATCTCGAATCACGTAGAAGTTTCTGGCATTCCGTGGCCTATTACAATTATATCCAGGAAATGGTCGGATATTGGGATGAAGAAATTCAGGAACGTTCCCCAAAACCAACGCCTAAGATGTGGAAAAATGCGGAAGATCCCTTTCTCAAAGTCCTTCAACAAATCAAGCCGGACTTGGTCGTTGTTCTTGGATACACAATGTGGCCAAAACTTCCTCCAGAGGATGAATTGCTTACTCTGCTTAAAGTAGAAGATAAGCAACTTGAGAGATGCTTGTATTCCAAGTCGATTGGCAGTGAAAAGCCTATCGTTGCATGCTGTGTGAGGCATCCAGCAGCTGGGTTTGGTTCAACTTGGCATCCGGTCTTAGAAAAGTGTATTTCAATGTTATAAAGTATGAATTTGTATATTTATAAAAAGAACTGCAGCAAGTCACAGTCCCAATGGTACTTTTTAGATGTATATTGAGCCGCCTAGCCGGTAAAATTTAATTATTTTTACCTCAAATTAATCATCTTATGCTAACTACTTATACAAATTTGCCAACTGTTTTGCTTCTTCTTTCAATTCTTTGCGTTTATCTGCAGGTTCCAAAAGTTCGGCATCAGCGCCATAGGAAAGCAGCCACTTTTTCACCTCAAACCAGCCGGAAGTGGTCATGCTTAAAATTATTGAGCCATCTTTTTGTTTCTCAAATTTCTGATTCTTCGCCCAGCATCTTTCCTGAACATAGCGCGCCTGATCAACGACGAATTTTATCTTTACTGTTATCGGGTCATCATACACCAAGCCGAAAGCGGCTTCCAAAAGCGAGTCGGGATCAAAATCATCGGGATATTTATAGACATCATTTGTCGCGGTCAGACTGATAATACGTTCTACGGCAAGAACACGGATATCGCCATATTTTGTTACTCGCACAAATAAATAGAGGCCGCCATTCCATTCAAAAAACGTGAGTGGGTCAATATTGAACTTTTTAACCTCATCATAACTAAATGAATGGTATTCAACTATACAAGTTTTTTGCTGCATTATTGTGCTGGTAATAATATCGATGATTTCATCTTTTTCCGCGTAATCCTTAACAAACTTCTTGTTAGCAACTAAAAGGGACTTTACCTTTTCCAGTTTGTCAGCCAAACCTTTTGGGACGAAAACATCGAGTTTGGAAAATGCTCTGTTAATATTAGCTTCGATGTCTGTTCCCTTATAAATCCGGGAGTGACCTTTGAGAAAATATAGGGCTATAATCTCTGTTAGGGAAAGGTTCAGATCAACCACCTTCATATCCAAAAGCCGTTTGCAAAACTCTTTGTCCAAATAAAAGCGGACTTCACCCTCTAAAATAGTTTTTTCTTTATCAATCACAAAACCGAAGTCGTATTGTAGTGTTTCAATCACGCGGTAAGCTTGACGTTTGTCAATGTCAAGATGCTCACAGAGCGAAGATATAGTAGTACCTGTCGGCTGCGCCAGAAGATTTATGGCATCCAGAGTCTTTTTAAGAATGCGGCCTCGCATATTTTGTCTCCCTGTTTTTTAAAATTATAACACTACGAATTAAATACCATAATAACCCATTTTAACTTTATTTTCAGAAAAATAAATAATTTATTTTGAAAATGTCCAGAAATGACACTCCCGGAGTGTATCTCTTAACTAAATTAAAAAATAAGGAGGAACACTGCTATGGCAAAAGAAGAAACTAAACAAGTCGAAAAAGGGCTCAAAGAATACGGTATTATCTATTTATCAGGAGAAATCAATAATGGAAACGCTGAGGCTATCAGCAAAGAAATTATTGAGCATAATATAAAGGGGGATGTAAGCCAAATGCAACTTATCATTAATTCCCCAGGTGGAATATGCTCTGCCGGATTCTCCATCATCGATATCATGGAATGGTCACGCCTTCCCATTTATACCACTGGTATTGGAATGATTGCGTCCATGGGGCTGTTGATTTTCATGACTGGAGAGAAAGGACACCGGGTCATTACCGCACGGACTTCTGTGCTTTCACACCGTTTCGCCGCAATGAATATTGGCAATCACAGCCAACTTATTGCAGGTAGGAAAGAAGAAGATATGACTCACGAACGAGTTATTCAGCATTATATAACTTATTCCAAAATCAAAGACCGCGCCGAACTGGAAAGTTGCCTGCTGAGGGATGTGGACACATGGCTCACACCAGAAGAGACGGTGCAGTTCGGCCTTGCCGATATCGTTGAACCATCAAGTAAACGGGGATAGGAGGAATAATTATGAAAGAGACAAAATCAACCATTAATATAAACCATACAGCTATTGCGCAAGCAGGACAGCTTGTTTCTTTGGCCACTTGCCGGGAGCAGAAGATATCCGAAACGCCTTTTTCTGATAATCTGGATTATCTCCAAGCACTGGAGCAAGAAGGAAAGCTGATTTTAGTTCAGGCCTTGTTAAGGCAAAGGGGCGCCGATTGGCAAAGTAATCCTAATTATGTTCGCGCAATTTCAATTGCCGGCTTAACACCACCGGAAGCCAAACCAGAGAAACTGGCTGAGCTGATTGCACTCATTGAGCAACAACACCGCATTAGAGCTGCTGCCGCTGAGAAAAATGGTGTGACTATTTTATTTACAAAGTTCTGCCGTGAAAAAAAATTGGAAGGTTTTAACAGGACAGTTATATTACTATTACTTTTGTTAGCCACAAGTGAACGATTTATAGAAATATTTGATTTGTGTAATTTTGGAGATGCAGCGAGAAGGGGCAACGAAGTCAAGATAGGAACAATTCTTGATATTATTTGCCGTGACTATGAAGAACAGCTCGCAAGTCGCCAATGTTTCAGCGTGGATTCTTCTCTCATGCAGCAAGACATTCTGCACATTGAGCGTAGCTATGATGAAACTTCAAATATTCTAGAAAAAAAAGTGTGCCTTTATGAACGATACGTGCGTTATATAATCGGGGATAATCACCTTTATAAAAGCGCTACCAGCATTATTCAGCGAGATACCAGTTCGGTTAGTTTAGGGCAGGTTATTGTCCCGAACAAAACCAAAGATGAGCTCGTTTCACATATTGGCAACTATCTTGCCTACAGAGATAGTAATAAGTCAAAAGACCTTGATGATTTTTATGGTTACGGGACAGCCCTTACAATGCTTTTCTATGGGCCATCGGGAACAGGAAAAACTATGATGGCTCAAGCTTTGTCCTGTCATTTCAACAGGCCACTCTATTCGCTCAAGTCAAGTGAGTTCAGGCGAAGGGATATATATATTCCGGCTGAAGATATTATTAAAAACTTATTTCTGGAAGCATCTTTGAATTCTGGAATCGTATTCTTTGATGAAGCTGATGATATTTTTGAGAAAGATTCTTATTTATCACACCTACTTTTAATCCAAATTGAGAAAGCGCGTTGTGTTGTCATCTTATCGACTAACAAGCCAGTGGATCTTGATCCGGCAATGGATCGCCGCTTATCGCTAAAAGTTCATTTTCAAATTCCAGAAATTGAGCTGCGTTACAAAATGTGGCAGTCATTGATGCCTGATTTTGTGAACTTGGCGCCAGACGTTAATTTGAAGTTCCTTGCTGAACGTTATCAGTTTACAGGAGGGCTTATCAAAAACAGTATTTTTATGGCTATTATTTCATCGCTGATGTCCAAGCATAACGAAAATTCGGTTGTTACAATGGAAATGATTGAACGCGCGGCAGAACTGCAATTACGGCAAATGGTTGATATGAGTAAGCTGTATCGAATTTATTCTCCTTTATGCAAAATCAGTGACTTGCAAATTAATCTTGAGCAGAGAAATGAACTGGGTAATGTCGCAAAAGCTTATCAGAACCTTCAGGAAAAAAAATTGGGCCTCAACATTCTTGTTACCTGCGCCGACGTGCAGACTGGTATTAATGCTGTTGAGGCGCTGGCTCATGAATGTAGTCTGAAAATTAAAAATTTTGATTACATGAATTTATACCAAAAGAATAGTCGTGATGATAAAGTTTTTGATCCAATTACTCAGAATAAGATGTACCCTATGGACTTCGCTTTTGCTGAAAACACAGGGGACGCTTCATTGATGATGTTTGTTGATTATGTTGGCGTGATAAATTGGACACGTAATGTGAAAAAGGATGAAGATGAAGATAAACGAATCCTACCGCATATTGAACTTCTTCGCCATCTGCGCGACTATCAGGGTCTTTTCTGTATGGTTACAGTTGAGCCGCTAAAAGGAATTTTGCCAGCGGAATTCAACGCTCATTTTCATATGGAATATCCGCCAGAGGAAACACAAATGCAACAATGGGAAAAACACTTGGTTAAAAATAAAATTAGCGATGATGAACTGGTATCGCTGGTAGAAAATAATCCCATGCATGTTGCCGAAATCGATTTTATTGCTAAACAAGCAATAATTCAATCAACTATCAAAGCCAGGTCTGATGGGTTGTCTATCAAGGATGTTGAAAGTGTTATTGCCCGTTATCGCCCCAAACGTGCAACACCACTTCTTTTTGGAAGATCAAAATGTTGAAGGTATTAGCATTGTGAAAAGATATTGAGTTTTTAATTTAGTAAGTATAAAATATTTCCCCAAGGTGTTGTACAGCAAATTTGCGGCGTTTTAGTCTTATAAAGATACTTATAAATGTTAGATCATTTCAGGGGTTAATTATGGCCCACAAAATCATCCAGCAGCTGGTGTCCATCCCGGGGCTAAAGATTGTATGTCCGAGATGCGATGGGGAATTTCCAATCAAAAGAGCCAAGCTTTTTAGCATGCATGACACATATCCTCCAGCGGTGCAGAAAATCATTCGTGAACGTCTTGAATCTGTAAATGAACTGAAGGGGGAGCTTAAAATAAGAAATAAACAGTTGACTAAAAACAAAAAGAAGAAACCTGAAAAGATAGCCATTTCCGCTCAAGCGAGCAATTTCGGGCAGATTAGTGAGCAAATCCTACCCGCATTTCTTACTTTTCCATACAAGCAGAACGAGTGCCGAATATTATTTAAGCCAATTGACTATATCGTATTCACCGGCCTTTCCGGAAAAGGACGGGTCGAGGCCATTAAGTTTGTTGACGTGAAAACTGGTAATGGCAGTCTAACCGCAAAGCAGCGGCAGATTCGTAATCGCGTGATTGAGGGGAAAATTAAACATAAGGTGATCGGTTAATGAATGTTTTAATTCAGACAATTGATGGCATTCAAGAAATACTGGCTATATGCACTTGCTGTGGCGAGATTTTTAGATTGGTTGAGGGAAAGTTTATCTTCCCTCAAAAACTACCAAAGACATGCGAATATTTAGAACTCGTCACCCTTGAGAAGAGACTTGCTGACAAGGAAGAGCGCCTAGAGTCTGCCGAGGAAAAATTCGATGAAAGGCTTGAAAACCAGAGACAGCAATTAACCGAGAAGGGCAGGGCGTTGGCTAAGAAAAAGTTAAAGAAAATTGACCCAACTTTTTCGGCAAAAAACATAGATCCACAAGACGTCAAGGTTATCTTTGATCCAGTTGAATACATCATTTTCCATGGGCTCAATTCAGGGAAAGGTGTTGATTTTGTCGAGTTAATTAGCAGATCGCCTGATAGTAGAACGCAAGAGTTGATTGTTAAGTCGATTGACAAGACTGTCCGCAACGGAGATGTAGAGTTCGAGATTCTTCATATGAAAGATGACGGCTCGTTCGAAATTCGGAAAGCATGAAAGGAAACTTGTTGAGTATTACGGCTTGTATCTACTTTCTATTGCCCATACTCTCTTTTTAATTTCCTCAACCACCCACTCCGGCTTTAAAACCTTCGCCTCCTCCCCAAATGATAAAATCCAGGAGATTAACTCTGCTTCAGAAGATGCGATACATTTCAGGATGATCTTATTGCTGCCTTTTTTTGTAATTTTTTGGTCAGCACTCCAGATCCTTTCGGGTATATATTTGGCCGCCCAGCCTGTAAATTCAACTTCAACCTCGAAGGGTTTATCCTTCATAACGCCGAAGTTCTTGTTAAATATCTTTTCAAAATCATATTTTTTGGGGAGCTTATAGCCTCTTTCGGTTAGCTCGATTTTCTTCATGCGGTGTATGGCAAGAAGAGGATCAAAGTCCGGCTCTGTATGAGGTTTATCTAAAGAAGGCGACCACTGTGCATGGAGATATAAGGTATCCCGATGAGAAAAGATTTTGAGGGGGTTTATGTAATAGGTTTTTGCTTTTTTCTCCATGAGCGCCTGGTAAGTGAGACGGCATGTCTTTTTCAAATCCATCGCCTGCACAAGGGTGTAAATAATTCCGGAATAAGGCGTATAGTCAATATAACCGGAACGAAAAGCGCCGAAGTGATTGACAGAAGCTTTGCTTACTTTGCCCAGTTGCGCATTGCTTTTTAATAAAGCGCGGGTGGCTTCTTCAAAGAGCTGCGTGCCAAGAAGATGTGATGTAAAATCCCGGCACATTTGCAGCACAGTCAGTTCCATCGGGGAAAGGGGCGTTAGCGGCAGCTCTCTTCTTAATTGCTTTAGCGAAACATATTTTCTGTTTCCTTCCATCCTTTCTTCAATATCAACTCCATAGGCTTTGGTAATGTCCTCCAGCAGCCGCAAGATTGTTTGCTTGGAACAATTGAGCATTTTTGCCAGCTCAGATAGCGAATAACTGTCGCCGGAGAAGAGCAGGCGCACAAAGAGACTGATCAGTTTTTCCCCGTAAGTCCTGTATATATCTATTTTTTGCGGCATATAAACCTCTTTAAGAAATATTATTTATCGTTCCACGGTATGGAATAATAGCATGATACTATATGTTCAAACAAGCAAAAGAATAAGGAGGCAGTCAAACAATGGGATTCAGCTTTGGGATGCGCAGGAGGTATGCAATGGATTTGATAGTAGCCAATGAACTGGGCGAGGAAATCCAGGATGAAAACGAAAAGTATGCGCTTTTTAAATGCACGTCATATTTGATGGGTATTTTGTCCGTCCGTCCAATTTATGATGACGAAACCATCAGGGTTCTTTTATGGATATTGAAGACAGATGCCAGGAGCTTCCTGGAATTCCTCAATGATTGTACTGCTGATAAAAGCGGGCGCAAGAGCAAGGATGAAATCAATGAACTGATGCACGATCCCGATGAATGCATTGATCATATCAGAAAAACTATCCGTACTATGCAGAAAAAGAATTATAAAAAGATGCAGACGCTTATCTGGAATCTTCTGAAAAAGAAGAAAGAGGCGCTTCATTGCAAAGGCTCATCAAGCATTGAAAAGAAACTGTCAGCTTTCAAAAAAATGTTCAAGTTAACGGAAATGGAAATCGAATTTTGCAGCTTATTGTTGATCAATACACTCTGGAAAGTTGCCGAATCCTATTTTGTAGATCATATAGAATGTCACTTTTTTACAAATCGAAAGTATTTAACCAGCATGCTTCAGATCAATAATATGGATTTAGATAAGGTGTTAGGGGGGACGTTATCCAAAATTAATTTCTTTGACATGTATCGGCACACGTTCACTGTGACCGAAGACTTTATTGAATTCTTTCAAAAACCTTATGGTCAGGTACTGTCAAAGAAATTCTACAAAAAAATGACCGCCAAAAGCATACCTTTGTCCATGCACATGATTGATATAGAGCAGACAAACCATGTCTTGAACCTGCTGAAAAAGAAGCCGAAAAAAGCAACTCATATCCTTATTTACGGTCCTCCCGGTACAGGGAAAACAAGTTATGCCGCAGGCCTGCTTCAGGAGCTTGGCCTAGTTGGTTATGAAATCGCCAGAGATGAAAATAACGAATCAAAAATGCGCCGGGCTGCCATCATTGCCTGCTACAATATGAAGCAGAATGACGAAAAGGCTGTCATCGTCATTGATGAAGCGGATAATATACTGAACACGCAAAACGCGTGGCTGCGTATCGGAGAAACACAGGATAAAGGTTGGCTCAATAAACTTCTCGAAGATGAAGGTGTTCGAATGATCTGGATTACCAATTCCATTGATGCTATTGCCGATTCCGTAAAACGGCGCTTTGCTTACAGCGTCTATTTCAAATCTTTCAACCGCAGGCAGCGGGCACAATTATGGGAGTCGATTGCAGAAAAGAACAAGATAAAAAAATTCTATGACGAGAATGAAATACTGCAGTTGGCGAAAAACTACAAAATGAGTGCCGGTGTAATTGATCTTGCCGTACAAAAGAGTTTAGAGACCTATTCGATTCGGAAAAGCGTTCAATGCAAAAAAGCCATTGTTCAATCACTTAATGCTCATGAAATACTGGCGCACGATGGTTATAAAGCTATCCCGAAAGATAATATTGAGGAGTGTTATTCTCTTGATGGTTTGAATATTAAGGGCGATTTGACAGTTATGATCAAACAACTGGAAAAGGTTGATGTCTTATTGCGTCAGAGAGATCGAAAGAAAAATCTGAACATGAACCTCCTATTTTACGGTCCTCCGGGTACGGGAAAGAGCGAGCTTGCCAGATACATCGCCCATCACCTGGATCGGGAGCTACTCTGCAAGAGAGCTAGTGATGTTTTTGATCCTTATGTCGGAATGACTGAAAGAAATATGTGTGCTATGTTCACTGAGGCGGAAGATGAAGATGCGGTATTAATTGTTGACGAGGCCGATTCACTGCTTAGTTCTCGTGATCGAGCAGTGAGATCATGGGAGCTTAGCTTTACCAATGAATTCCTGACCCAGATGGAGAGGTTCAACGGAATACTGATCTGCACAACGAACCGGCTGAAGGATCTCGATAGCGCGTCCGTAAGACGATTCAATCATAAAATCGAATTTAATTATCTTTCCGTCAAAGGAAACATAACCTTCTATAATTTGTTTTTAGCACCGTTGAGTAACGGGGACGTTGATGAGAAAACAAAAAGCACGCTTGCCGCGATGAATAACCTGGCACCCGGAGATTTCAAGGTTGTCAGGGATAAATATTTTCTTGCTAATGACGAAAAGATTACCCATGATGAACTGATTGCGGCTGTTCAAGATGAGCTCCGTACCAAAGAGATATTCTCTCTATCAAGGAAAAAGATTGGCTTCTAAACTACTTTAAAAAGAAAGGTTACGTATATGAAAAACGATCTACAAACGAAGGAAGTGTATCTTAGCAAATCCCTTTTTATCAAAGGGTTACAGTGCCACAAATTGCTCTATCTCCAGAAAAATTGTCCTGAGCTGAAGGACGAAATCTCTGATTCTCAGGAAGCAATGTTTGCAGGTGGCAGCGATGTCGGAATCCTGGCGTGGCAGTTGTTTCCGGGAGGCATTGAAATACCATACGAAGGGTTATCCCACCAAGAACAACTTGACATGACACAAATCAAAATTAAGGAGGGACAAAAGACCATATATGAGGCAACTTTCAGCCATCAGGGCGTCTTTGTTAAGGTGGATATTCTGCATAAAGGGAAAAAAGGGTGGGATATTTATGAAGTAAAAGCATCGACAAAAGTCAAAGATGTTCATATTGAAGATGTCGCAGTTCAATATTATGTTGTTTCCGGAACCGGCCTTCCTGTTTCGAGGGTGTATGTTGTACATATCAACAATAAGTACGTCCGCAAGGGAGATATTGAGGTTAATAAACTTTTTACAAAAGAAGACTTAACCGAGGATGTAATAGAAAAACAGTCGCCCGTCAAAAAGGAAATTAAAAAACAGAAGCACATGCTGCAGGGCAATGAACCGGATATTGCTATCGGACCTCATTGCGACGATCCTTATACATGCGACTTTCATGGCCATTGCTGGGATCATGTGCCGGAAGATTCCGTCTTTGATATTCGTGGTAGGATTGATAGTTTCTCTCTTTATAACGAGGGCTACCTTTCGATGTATGATGTTCCCAAAGAGCGTTTAAAGCCTGATCAAATCATGCAAATCGAATCCAATCGCAGTAATCTGGTAAAAACCGATCGGAAAGTTATTCAGGCTTTTTTAAAGACTTTGAAGTATCCGTTGTCTTTCTTCGATTTTGAAACATTTAATACGGCTATTCCGCCTTATGATGGAATAAAACCTTATCAGCAAATTCCATTTCAATATTCTCTGCACATTTTAGAAAAGCCCGATGGGAAATTGTGGCACTATGAATTTCTGGCAATGCCTCATCAAGACCCGCGTGAGGAGTTGATCAATAATCTGGTCAATCAGATTCCGGACAAGGGTTCGGTATTCGTTTATAACCAATCATTTGAAATTGGTATTTTGCAGAATCTTGCCAAGCTGTTTCCCCAACAAAAAAAGAAGATTGAAAAAATTATTAATAATGTGGTGGATCTGATGGTTCCATTCAAGAATAGAGATATCTACCATTGGCAGATGAATGGTTCATACTCACTTAAATTTGTCCTTCCTGCCATGGTGCCGGAGTTATCGTATGAACATCTGGATGTAAGTGATGGTGGCATGGCGATGGAAGCTTATGCCGCAATGAATCAGACGTACGACAAAAGGGAGATCGCGCGTATAAGAAAAAACCTTCTGGAGTATTGTAAACTGGACACACTGGCAATGGTGGAGATTCTAAAAAAGCTTTGGCAGTTATGACAAGTGCAGAAAAGGAGTTTTTAATATGTCGGAAGAAGATAAAGAAATTATAACTGGTACTGTGACAGAAATGGAATCCGGCGAAAGCTGGGGCGTGGAATTCAAATTATTTTCCACTGACATGGTGTTAATGGCAATTGTCAAAGTGGAGAGAACAGAAATATATGCAGATACTGATAACCCAGAATCTACTCAGCTTACTGTTGAATGTAAAGCCCTGGACAGTTACGGTTTTGTTTACAATCTTAATTTAGAGTTCACACCGGAAACCCCTACAGAAAGAGACATGATAGTCGCGGACATGAAAACCGGTGTCATTTATATGGTCAAAGGGAGGTACAGTATCTGTCAGGAAGATTTGATCATAAATATTAACGATCCGGAATACCTTCCTTTGCCGCCATCTTTTAATGAAGAAGAAATTAGAAAAGTTTTTAAGGTTAATGGTAACCAGTTAGCAAGAGTACAGTAAAGCGCTTTACTGTATACAGGATTAATAATGGTTTTTATAAACACCGATAAACGAGCAAATAAAAAGAAGGACAGTTTTATGGACAACAAAAGACTTCGGATGATTGAATCGAGTTGTGTCAAAATAAGAAAAAGACTGGAGCTGAGAGACAACCCTAAAGTCGAATTCAGAATCAGGAAATTTATCAGATATGAAAATAATAAATATATCCTTGAAAAATCAGAAGGTGGAATTATAGAACCGCCCGAAACTCTGATAGATCAAAATACATTTTTAAGACCCATCCATGATTTTGAAGAAGAATACATGCAGCTTGCCCATGATACAAAAAAAGGAAACCCTTATAAAATTATTTTAATTGAAATCATAACAACTATAAACAATCTCAAGATATTTGCCGGATATAATATGCTTTTGGTAAACAAATTAAAAAACGGTGAAAGATACTGCGCGATTGTTTCCGTTCACGTAAGAGAAATATTCCGAGCTTGCGGATTGATGACTCTTTTAAAAGATTTGGAAATTGAAGAGGCTAAAAACAATTGTAGTGATTATATTCAGACCTATCACTTAAAAAATAATCCCAATTTTAATGGAGCAATTATTCCAAGTTTGAAAAAGGGATTTATTTTATTTCATGGGAACAATGCTGGTGGCGAAACATATGAAGCAAAGGGCTATGTACATCTTAGATATTATTTTCAGAAACAAAGAGTGAAAGATGTTTCCATCCGCTTTACTGATGGAACTATATATAATAGTCCAGGACAGAATAAATTAATCATTGAATATCTCAAAAAAGCCGAACAGCTTCCCGGTAAGACCATACAAAAGATAGAACCATATAAGAGCTTATATATTTAGAACAAATTTAAGAAATCAGGAATGTTCAAAAATCTAAAATTCTAAACAAAGAATGATTAATATTAGGATCAAATATTAAGCCATTCCAGCCTCCTTGACATTCTTGATATTCCGGTTCTATACTGATTTTGAAAAGATTAATTGAATTTCAACCTTTATTATATGAAAAAGTGATCAAAAAATAGGAGTTTAATATGTCATGCGAGAATTGTTCTCATCTTAAAATCAGAGCATTTAACTATCCGGAACTTCTCCAAAAGTGGGAAAAGATTTATGCCCCCACTTGTATCACAGAAGGCTATGAAAAAAGATTACGAAGAGAAGCGAAAAGGCATGGGACTCCTTTTGAGAAAACCAAGCTGAGATTTGTTTACTGCGCCCAAGGTATTTTACAGCGTTTCTACATTGTCAGAAGTGAATATTTTGTTAAAGGGAAAACTCTCATGGGTCATTGTAAATTTTATTCTTAGCGGGAGGTACTGTTCAAATGGATAATAAAAGAGAACAAATTGATTTTGTTGTTGACAAGGAATTTGTTGATGCCCTTGCCGAACCTGGAGATGACTCTTTTATAAAAGGGGAAATGTTTCACTTTTTTCGTCCATTATATCATCTCTACAAATTGTACATCATTATTGCGCAAATCGTCGATAAAGATGAATGCCCAAGTAAAATTGAGTTGAAAAAAATAGGGTTGGACTCTGATGCAAGCGATTTTCTCTTTATGAGCTTTAAGGAAGAAATTACCATCTACCGTTTTGTCCATGCCATTATGCTCAACAGGATAGATTCTATTAAGAACATGATTGACAATAGCACAATTAATATACGTTCCCATCTGGATAGGACATCCTTATTTCAGTATGCTGCTGCCAGCCAATCAATATCCGGTTTTAGTTACCTCAGTGTGGCCGCCACCCTCGGACGAAAGGAAATTTTCAATTATTTCCTTAATAAAAAAACAAATCCAGGCGAAATGGTCTTTATTTCAGTTGTAAAACCTGCTCCTATTCCACTATCTGTCAATGAATGCCTGCTCATGAACGCGATTTATCACTGGTATAAATCCGGCAAAAAGCAGAAGCTAAACGAGTCGCAGGTCAACGATCTCATCGATGCTATCACCCGTGCCAGCCGTATTAATCCTTCCATTGTATCGGATGATCATTTATTTGAGCAAGGGATCAGAATTGAATGGTACTGGACAAGGTTAAAAAAAGTAGTGGAGGATGTCGAACTACTGAAGCGTCTTATTCCATTAAATCCACGAGCTATGAAAGAAAATTTGAGTATTCAGTTTGAAATAAATCCAGATGTATGAAATTACACATATTTTGGGAGGTAAACTAAATGGACAAAATTGAAATCCAGATCAAAAACGTTTTGGAGACTATACCAAAAGAAGCAAATGCATTGGGTGGTTGGCCAGATGCTTACTGGACTAAAGAGATAAAGGTTAGACTGGGAAAGATTGGCAAAGATAATGGGTATAAAACATGTTACGCTTATAAAGGTGACAAAATAAAACATGACTATGGAGAGTGGTTATATGACATGACTTGGATCGATTTTGTGGAAGGTAATTTAATTTCAGTGCCTTTGGTAATGGAGTGCGAGTGGCAAACAAATGATGACGGCATTGACTCTGATTTCCAAAAATTATTATTAGCCAGAGCCGATCACCGTGTCATGATCTTCCAAAAAAAATCTATAGATGACATAATAAACAAAATGGCTGATTTTCGAAATCAGATATATAAATTTAAGGGAACAAAGCCTCGAGATCGATATTTATTTATTGGTTACGTAATTCAAGGAAAAATATTTGAATTTAGATCTTTCCAAACTGGAACTTGATGCTTTGTAGGTATTGCGGCATAATATTTTCTTAAAAAAACAGTATATTTAAGATTTTGAGGAGTTCTTCCTGAAATAAACACGCCATAAACTTGATGAATATGCAGTATTTCGACCAGTTATCATTAATATTATTTTCTTAATAATTATGATATAGAATGTAAAAAGTAGCGATATGTGGGCCGGTAAGAACGGATGTATAGCCGAAACATTTTGGCACTGCCGAGAAACCCGACCGCCAATTTAAATATAACAGTTATAGTGTAGTATTGGCAAACATTGGTATACGCGAATCAAATCAAACTCCTGCTGGAGGGAATAGTTTTTTGTGTCCAGGTGGAGAAGGTATTTAAGCATGAGCAAAGGCAAAAGTAGACAAATTGAGATAACCTTGGCGGGCGACGCCGTGCGGGATGGCAGGGTTTCGGTTTCACTCTTTGCCAAAACACTCCAGTCTATCCAAGAGATCGTGTTCCAGATTGCTGGGTCTCACCTCAAACGGGACATGAAGGGCCCCCTGCCTGCCATAATTAAGGAAAAATGTGAGTTGTTTCTGGTCAGAACAATGCCCGGAAGTCTCCAAGCCGTTCTGGAACTTCCGGAAAAGCAAATGATGCTTTTCGAGGATGAACCTGATTTTTCAGAGGATGTCATCGAAAGCACGCGGACTGTTATTGATGCTGTGGTTGAGCTAGATGAAGTCAAACTGGAACAGACGATTCCGCAACCCTATATCAGACGTCGTGTTATACAGCATATCCGTGCCATTGCACCAGCAGATGATTCGGATTACCGCCTCTCCTTCCGTTTTAATGGGGGATCACCAAAGACTCTTATCCGTCCATCCAAGGAGAACATTATCAAGTTGACAGCAATGCCAATTACTTTTGAAACCATCATCGAAGAACCAGCTTTAAAATTTGTCGATGCAAAGGGCATGGCACAATTAGAAAAAGGCAATATTAAGAAATGGGTTGAAACTTACGAGATATTAGAGCTTAATAACGACCTCGATCATGCTTGGAGACCCCAGCAAATAAAAAGCAAGAACAGAATATTTCACCTTGCCCACCCGATCGCCTGTGTTATCGAAAAACAAGATGACCTTCTTTATACGGAAAATACATCTCTTAGTATTATTGCTTATGGCAGCACTAGAGAAGAGGTCATTCAAGAATTTTCTGATGAATTTGCAACTCTCTGGGATGTTATCGCATCCGAAGAGGACGATAAACTTACCCATGATGCTCTTATATTGAAAAATAAATTTATTGAACTGGTCAGAAAGGTTGAACGACATGGCGGGTAGGAAGGCACGTGAAATCAAAGATAGTTTGATTAAGAAAGGATTTATTTCGGAACAACGCGACCACACCTATCTTTTCCTTCGCGTCGAAGGACGCAAATCAAGGATCCATACAAAAATTAGTCACGGTATAAAAGAATACGGTGATAATTTGTTATCCATTATGTCACGGCAACTTTATTTATCAACAAAACAGCTTAATGACCTTCTTGATTGTCCTCTGTCCTATGAAGAATATCTATCAATATTGAAAGAGAAAAAAATACTGGAGATATAAAATAATTTCTGATGAGTTGTTTGAATCGGAAAATAAAGGCCCTATTGATAATTACTTATCTATGTAAATAAAATGCCCAATCCTCACTTTAATTCCAAATTGAACGCTTGAGATAATTAGTAGCATCAGGAAAAAGCAAAGTTTGCATATTAATTGTAAAATTGAAGGAGGATGTATGCCTACCACCAAATACAAAGGATTTGAACTCTCACCGTCTCCATATCAATTGCGCGACACAAAAAAATGGACGGCACGGGTGACAATTACAAAGCACTATGACAGCCGAGGTGAAACACTTGAGAAACAGGTCGCCGCAAATAAAACATTCAAGAAGAAAGAGGATGCGGAGCGCTATGCTCTCGAGTTTGGCAAAGAGATAATCGATGGGAAGCATGTCAATCTATCATTGGACGATCTCCTTTAATCAGGAGCCGAACATTGATCAAACATTTCAAACGCAAATCATTAAAATATTTATTCACCAGGGTTATTGACTTGTAGATGGAGACGTTTTCGGCCATCCCTGTTTTTCTGAAGAAGTGTTCGCTGATTGCCATGTAAAATGGGGAAATACTTGAAAGCTTATTTTATATTCAGGTAAGATGCGAGGTGCTTCCTGTAATACACACACCAGCCGAGTAAGGAAAAGTTGCTGATTTGAAGTGATAAGCATCATCTGACGGTGGCCAAGATTTCCTTGACATACAAGACCGGACTTCCTATAGTTCAACCATGCAGAAGCAATGTCTTATCAAAAAAAAGAGTTTTGGAGATTAGTGATTTGATAGCTCTAAAACATAATAATGCAGCCACAATGACTTATGACAAAATTATTTACAGGTTGATAATTCATAGGGAGAAATGATGCCAACAAAATATACTAAGCCTTTATATCGAAAATTAAATAAATTAACCCACAAGGTGATCTATCAGATTTGTATGTTTACCTCAGAAAAAAACCCTGAGTGGCGAACTGCGACTATTAATTTTCTGTATGAAATTTTTAATTTAATGGAAAAAAATCCAGCAATTAATATACACTTCCTAAGAATGGATGGATTTACTATATACTATAAGAATAAAAAAATAATATATTTTCATATTGCGCAGAAGCATTTGCTTGGAATGACAAGTAAGGGAGATTTGCTTTATTCGAGAGGCAGGAATTATTTTAAAACTCCACATAATGGGTCCCACGACAGAATGTGGAGAATTAATACTGTGAAAGAACTGGGCTCGATAATAAACTTTATAAAGTCACTAAAAAAACTAACTCCAGCTGAAATGGCGCGTCCAAGAAGCATACCACAATGGGTAAAGGAATTTGTTTTTGAAAGGGATGAGGGAAAGTGTGTTGTGTGTGGAAGCAAAATAGAAATTCACTTCGATCACATTTTGCCATTTTCTATGGGCGGTACCTCTATTTTGCCCGACAATATTCAATTACTTTGCGCCAACCATAATTTGGAGAAATCGGCTTCTCTAAAATATTAATATTTTTGTCATTTAAAGCGCGGAAATTAAAACGTACTGACGGGGAAATTAATTAGTTAATTATGCTTTATTATCTTTCAATCAGTAATCCTCAATTCAGACGACTGCTAAAAGTTGTGTAGTTGTAGATGTTAGAAAGTCCCGCCGCACCTGAATTTTAACAAGCTCAGACTTGATGAATACCATGTGAAGTATCCTCAAGCGCATAATTAGTTGTGCTATGCTCGCTTACGTTACGGCTTCACTTTGAGACACCCACTGGAAATATAGAAACTAGCCGGAGAAAGTTTTTCAATAACATTAAAGATGGGCTTAAATTTTATTATATCCTGCTTGATAAAACAGGCTGTCTGCGCTGCATTTCTTCGCCACCATCCCCTTAAAGCGCTATTATTACTCATGAGCATATCTATTGCAGTATTTGTGATTCTTCCCGTGGCTTGCGATAATTTAATCGTCTCCATTAATAATTCTTTGTTTGCAACGATTTCCAATACTTCATTGCAAAGGCCGAGGGGGGTGAAATCAATTTCATTAATGATTATATCAATTCCTGTAGTGGCGTTCTTCTCGCATTCTTGTAATACATAATGGATTGCAAGAATACACTCCAACCTGATTTCAGCCTCACTATTTGATTCAAGCAACTTTCCCACAAGTAAATTCCTCACTTCTTCACCAACAGAAGGATATAATTGTTCACTATCACTTGCATTCTCGTCAACCAATACCCATTGTGAGGCAAAATCCAAATGCTCTTTTCTTATTACATGATTTCCATTTCTCCGGAGTGCCACTGACTTGGCGCGAGCATAAAAATATTTAAGTTCCCGCCAATTCCCATCCCAAATTTTTCTTTCTTTATCGGATGTAAAAGAATTTGCGAACTTTTCTAAATCACCTTCCTGGAAATGCAGCCCATCTCTGGCAGCCCATTTTTCCAATGACAGGATCCATTCCATTGACTGATCCTTTGTTCGGCGTTCCCTTAAAGGCGGCAGTTCCAGAACCCAGCCTGCTAATCGATGGTATAATTCCTTCCGAATACCTTTTTTGCTGTCGCATGTCATAGTTTCATCACGTAAATCTGAAGTGTTTTTAATCCGATTCGTAGCGGCAATAATGCAACAATGCGGCAGCAACGCGGGACCGGTGTAGCCGAGAGGTCTTATTCCATATCCATCCAGTGCCCTTAGAAGAGCAGCTTCTGCTGACGGAGTCAAATCGCCAATTTCATCGAGAAACAATGTCCCTGGTTGAGTATCGGCAAAAACATACTCTGCATCTGATTCATCGGCAATATGATAAATGTTGTTCATCAGAATAACATTTTCAGCGTTTTTTCTATCTTTAGCTTTTGTCGCATATTTGATCAGCTCATTACACGATTCCAGCCATTGCAGATAAGAAGCAGTTGATGTTGTTTTTGCCTTGTTTTGCGTATCATAATTCCACCCGCTGGCCTCCAGAAACCAGCCCAGCCTGTGCGCATAAGCGCCAGTGTATGCGCCATGCACATGCCCAAATAATTCAGAGAGCAGCAATTCATCATTGACGGCTGCGCAATTAACAGCAACAAAGGGGCCGTGCCGGAAAGGATTTTCCTGATGATTATGGATGAGTCTGGCGATATCTTCCTTGCCCGTGCCGGTTTCCCCTATTATAAACACGGGAAGGCTGGAAGAGGCGATCACAGGCAGGAGTTCTTTGACGATCTTTCGAACACGGACATCTTCGGAATGGTAATTCGATGCCGATACCTTTGGAGGATTTTTGAGATGATAATATTGCAGAACTTTATGAGCCCAGTCCTTCAGTTTTTGCTCACCCGGTTTTTCAATGTGAGCATAGAGACAGGATGTTGTTTCCATGAAAAGTTTGGTTAAACGCGTTCCCCAGTCATTGCCAAAATAGGCGGAGATAACGGCCAGGGGCGCACAGGGAAATTTATGTAAAGCAATTTTCATAAACGTGTCGCCACCCGCACCAGCATTTATTAGTTCCTTTACATCAATCTTCAAGTCAACAACAAAGGCATCGAATTCATGCATATCCAGCGCAATGACTGCATCTTCATAATATGAATATGTTTGAACATCAAAGCCAACTTCGATAAGCAGCAACTCATAATATTCACGCTGGCTGCTTTCATCCTCCAGCACCATTATTAAAGGTTTATCTTTAGACATTATTTTTCCTTATGGGGTGTAATCCCTTACTCTGCTGTACGAAAAGGTATTTTCAGAATAACCGTTACGGAATTCTCTTCCTCCGTCCAGGTTATCTTGCCGCCGATTTCCTCTGTCAAACGTTTGCAAATCCATCCACCTTGGTGTTTATCAGGGAAATCCTCACTCATGGATTTTAGTATTTGTAAATTACCATGCAACTTTCCCCTATTCTTTAATGTAAAATTAACAAATTTTGCTGTCGCATCTAAACTAATATGCATAGTCAAAAGATCGTCATAGCCTTGATTAATCTGTGCTTTTATTGCGTTTTGAAATATTTCGGAAAGAATCATATAAATCCGCCCGTCAACAGAAACAGATTTAACGTCCTCATCCATATATAAATGAAGAATAAAAGAAAGATGCGCTTGCCGAAGAAGAAAATCGGTGACCTCCTGTACGGTGACCGTAATATTTTTTTTACAATAATAATTAAGACCAATTGCTGACAACGCGGCCACCCCGCAGTTGGACACAAGCCTAGAAAGATATTCGTGGGTTTTGTCGGTA
>Ga0209777_10002182_pt1 | contig 26365 bp, 20 predicted proteins | sample FrelakmetHBP12HB_FD_187147 | JGI IMG/M metagenome (GOLD analysis project Ga0209777, IMG submission 187147) | Freshwater lake sediment microbial communities from the University of Notre Dame, USA, for methane emissions studies -HBP12 HB (SPAdes)... | ecosystem: Environmental > Aquatic >... | reverse complement strand
GACGCGTTCCTGCACAAGCCCGTGCGGTTTGAGACGCTCCATCGCGAGATCCAGCGGCTGATAGCGGTATAGCGGCGGGCCGGGCCGGCGTTCAGTTACGTTTAGCCGTCGCCGGTACGGCGACGTTCGTGTTTTTCGCGCCGCGTGCCAAGGCAACGAACGTCGCCGTGCCGGCGACGGCTAAACGCGCCGAATCAGTTCCACCGCCGCATCGGCCAGCAACTCCCCCGTCTCCGGCGCGAACTTGTTCCCGGGGAACGTCGTCTCGTACCCGCCGCGCGCGAAGGCTTCCCTGTGCGGCACGTAAAACATCGACCCATTCGCATTGGATACTACCAGCGCATGCCGCGGATGCGCCTTCTCCTTGAGGCGCAGGCCGTTCTGCACGAAGTATTCCGCCGGGATGGCGGCGTAGTCGCGATTCCCCACCGAGAGCACCTGGACCTCGACTTGGCACGTCGCGCGGCCTTGCCGCTCGGCCAGGATCCGCTCAATCATCTGCGCGTAGATAGCATCGGTCGAGTACCGCTGCGCGCCCAGCGCGGTGCCGCGCAGGTCGTCCTCGGTGGCCTTCCGCCATGGCGCGGCCACGTGCGTCGACGCGGCGCGAAGGGGCGCCTCCCTCTGGAACGTCATCGCTTGGACCGCCCGGACGGCGTCTTCCGCGAGGACCCGGCCCATCTCTTCCATCGAGTGGCCCTGGTTCGAGCGCCGCGAGTCGAAGAAGATAATGTTGCCGGACGCCCCGTTGAGGAAGAGCGTGACGGGGAATCCGCGTGCCTTCATCTCGGCCGCCAGGGCGCCGGGATATCCGGCGGAGAGGGCCGTCTCGCCGCCCCAGTGGGTCGGGTGGCAGGCGAAATTGACCATCGCCCCGAGCCACTCGCCGCCGCCGGGCGCGCGGGCCGCCAGGACCGCCACCTCGGGATCGATCGGCCCTTCGACGTAAAGCGACTCCGGGTCGTCGAACGTGTGCTGGCACTTCGTCGTGCCGTCGCGCATGACCACGCGGCGGTTGTACGAGAGGCCGTGCTCGAAGACGCTCGCTTGGCCGATTTCGGCGGGGCGCAGGGCCGCGAGCGCCTGGTCAAACACGGCGACGACCTTCTCGATCATCGACTGCGTGTAGGCCTCGTCGCGCCGGACCTCGCCGCAGTCGGCGATCGCCGGGCCCGCATGGTTGTGCGTCGCGGCCACCATGATGTTGGCCCCGGGGAAGCCGAACCGCGACTGGATGCGGGCGCGGATGTCCGCGACTTCGGCCGCCTCAATGAAGAGCGTGTCGAGTTGGATGAACGCCAGATGCGTGCCGCCCGATTCGAAGACCGCCGCCCGCGCCATGAGCGGGTCGAGGACGGAGTCCGACACGATCAGCCGCAGCCAGCCGATCTTGTGCGTGCCGATGGGCGGGGTGATGTCGATTTCGGCGAAGCCGGCTTTCATGGGCATGGCCTTCTCCTGGCGGAAGTGCAAAGGCGTCCGAAGTCAAAGGCGTCCAAGGTCCAAAGTCCAAGGTCAAACGTCAACACCTGACACCATTCGCTGCCGTGGCTGTTGACCTTGGACCTTGGACTCTAGACTTTGGACGCCTCTGCCTCTCGGCCTTGGACATCTGTTATCCGTTCCCCTTGACCTTCTCCACCTGATCCAGATTCCCCATGACCTTCCCGAACGCCGCGGCCACGGCGTCGGCGACCTCGGTGCCGTTCGGCGCCCGCAGGGGCGTCGTCATCCCGACGTGCCAGTCCGAGTGCCGCTTGGCCACGGGGAACTGGGCCAGGTCGTAGCTCACGTTGCCGGCGTACTGGCAACTCCACGGGCAGCCTTTGCCGTAGGCGTTCCGGGCCTGGAAGACGGTCATCTGCGGGACGGGCCATCCTTGCCAGATGCCGACGTCGGCGCCTTCGGCCCGCAGGGCGGCGACGATCTTGTCGCGGAACGTCTTGGCGTCGGCCGCGCGGCCCAGGGCCTCCAGGTCGAAACGGATCGTGTAATTATAATACGTGTGGCCATAGCCTTCAGGTTCGGTCGGCAGGATGAGATGCGGCACGCCCTTCAAGCGTTCGGTCAGGCGCGCCGCGTTTGCCTTCTGCGTGGCGAGGTAATGGTCGAGCTTCGTCAGTTGCACCCGCGCGAACGCCGCCACGAGGTCATTGTTCCGGTACATCCAGCCCAGGCCATAGGTGTGGTACTGGGGAGACTCGTCCGGGGCGCGGTTCTCGCCGAAGTACCAGAGGGTCTTGCCCTTGGCGAACAGGTCGGGGTCGTCGCTCGTGAAGAAGCCGCCTTCGCCGGACGAGAGGACCTTGTTCTGGTTCGTGCTGAACGCCCCGACGTGGCCGAACGTGCCTGCCTTGCGGCCCTTGAACGTGGCGCCGACCGACTGGCACGCGTCCTCGATGACGAAGAGGTCGTGCTGCCGCGCCAGGGCCATCAGGGCGTCCATGTCGAGCGTCAGGCCGTGCAGGTGGACGGCGACGATGGCCCGGGTGCGCGGCGTAAGGGCCGCCTCGATCTTGGCGATATCGAGATTCATCGTCTCCCAGTCGATGTCGACGAAGACCGGGATGCAGTTGTGGTGCAGGCACGCCGACGCCGACGACGGCCACGTGTAGGCCGGGACGAGGACCTCGTCGCCGACGCCGCACCCGCACGCCGCCAGGCACATGTGGATGGCCGCCGTGCCGGAGTTGCATGTGCAGACGTGGCGGATCCCGTTCCAGTGGGCGAACTCTTCCTCGAGCGCGCGGCAATTCGGCCCGTAGGTGTGCTCGTGGCCGTCGAGCGACGCCATGACCATCCGCCGGTCGACGTCGTCCACCGGCGGCCAGGGCTTCATCAGTCCGTCCGGGACGGCCTTCGTGCCGCCGTGGATGGCGAGCTTCTCGGGCATGACGGGTCTCTCCAGGGGTTCAGACTTGCGGAAGGAAGACTACCCGCGTGCGGGGCAGAAGGGAAACGGAAAAAGGGCGGCGCTGGCGAGGCTTTGGGATTCTTGCACGCCCTTGTTTTCCCTCTCCCTGTTGGAGGGGAGAGGGTAGGGTGAGGGTGCTCCTTATTGCCGTTGGTGCTCTGTATGCTACGCGGCACGTCATGGCGAGGGTCGCGCCCTTGACCTGGCCGGACGGTCCGGCTAAGGTGTTGGCATGGCTCTTACAGCCCGGTTCAGTCCAGGCGTCGGCCTGTCTGCGGTGACGAACAACGTCAACGGCCGCGCGGGTGCATAGGCCCACCTGCAACTGGAACATGAGGTCATGAAATTCGACCCTCGTAGGCAGCTTGAGGCTGGCGTGGCGATCCTCGACCCACTGATGGCCGACAAAGGGTTCTCCTTTACGCCCGAGGCGGCCGGTCTGGCATCTGGTGGCCACTTCGCCAGCGGTGTTTACAGTAAAGGCAGTAGGCGCATCGAGCTTCACTATCGATACGGTCTCGGTATCGTGCGCTACCACATCGGCGAACACTCTCTGGATCAGGGGGCCTACATGCGCTTACTCGGAAAGTACGCCGAGAGCCAATGGGTTCGCGTCACCATGGACAAGACGCTGGATGGGTTCCACCGGCTTCTTTACGATCTCCAGAACTTCTGTCAGGACTTCTTTTCCGGTAGTGGTGAGGAGTTTCTCGCTCTGGCGGAAAACCGGGACAGGCACCTACCACAAAAGTGCAGGCTCTTCCCCGAAACAACGGCCGCGCGGCCAGCCTAGGGCGGGCTAACAGCCCGTTGAAGAAGTCGTTGTTTTGAAGTTGACGCTTACGCTGCCGTCGGGAGGCGAGTGAGCGGCGCTGGAGCAGTCCCGGAACGCTCGGCGCGAAACCACCGTCGGTCGAACGACCCCAGCCAGGCCATGAGCCCGGCAAGAAGGTCAAGAACGCCGCCCGCGAGGCCGTCCTGCATCCGCCGCGGCTTGCCGATCCCCACCAGCGCACGCATCGCCAGACCCAGGTTGAACCCGGCCACGTGCACCAGCAGGCGTTTGAGGATATTGCCATGGCCTCGCAGAGGCGTCCGGCGCATCCCGCCCGTCTCGTAACAGTGGGCGAAGCTGCGTTCGATCACCTCGCCGCGCCGACGCATCAGGGCCTTGCCGCGCTTCCCGCAAATCCGTCGCCGGTTCGCGTACACCGCCTGTCGCGCCTCGGCCTGGCCTTCCCAGTTCCGCTCGCCTCGGTCCGGCTCGCTGACGTAACTCCGAATCTCCATCCCCGCCAGTTCCGTCATCGTCGCGTTGCTGTGGTAGCCCTTGTCGGCCACCGCTTCCTCCATCGCCACCTTGTGCACGCATGTTTCCGTGGCCGGGTCGTTCTGCACGTCCAGCAGATTCGCCACCGCCGCCTCCACCGTGTCCGAGAGGCTCGTCGTGTCGCCCCGGTCGGCCGGCTGGAGCGTTACCGCCACGATCCACAAGTCGTCCTGTCGCTCCGCCGGCCGCTTGCCCATCGCCATCGCGCGTCCTCCTTGACCGCGGCCAGATTAGCGCCAGCCCTCGGCCATGTCAATATGTGGCGACGCGGAAGACTGACTTTTTCAACGGGCTGTTAGGAGTCCTCCTCGGCCTGTGAACCGTGGAAGTGCAAAGATTCCAACCCCCCACGCCCTGTCGTGGACATAAGATTGCGGCCAATCCGATGGGTGGCGGCGATGCTTCTGCCCGAGCGTGTAGGACCGATCGTACACCAGGTTCTGGAGAACAGACTCATCGAGTGTACGATGGGTGTCCAGGGCCGGGGATGGGGTCCACCGCAGTTGCTGTACGGTGCGAGAACCCCGACAGTCACGACACCGAGCGATACCACGAGGCCCTTGGCAACGTCACACCGGACGATGTATACTGCGGCCGACGCGAAAGCGTCTTGAGCCGTCGGTTCCAACTCAAAGAAGCGGCGGTAGGGAGACATCGCCGTAGCAACGCGTGCCACCGTGCGGGCCGGACGGTCCACACGTTTCTCCATGGGGAGGCAAACCGGTGAGAGCCATCCATATCGTGGAACCCAGGAAAATCGCCTTCCTTGACGCTCCGAAGCCCGAGCCGCTGCCAGGGGAGGTCTTGGTGCAGTGCAGTTACGTGGCCCTGTGCGGGAGCAATATGGGGCAGTACACGGGCGAGGGGGTGTGGGGCAAGATCAACTTCCCGAATCCGGTTGGCTGGGCGGGACATGAGAATATCGGCACCATCGTCGAATCGCGATGCGAGGGGTGGAACCCCGGCACGCTGGTCCTGGCCCAGCCCGAGGGGTACTACGGCTTCGCCGAGTTCATCCGAGCCAAGCCGCCGGGCGTAGCGGCGCTGCCGCCGGATGCGCCAGACGTGGCCGCGATGATCGTGGCGCAGCCGCTCTCGACCGTCCTGCGGGCCCTTTCGCAGACGGGCAACGTCATCAACCAGCGCTGCGCGGTCGTCGGCCAGGGTCCGATGGGGCTGATCTGGACCCACCTTCTAGGCCGCATGGGCGCGCGGCAGGTGATCGCGACCGACGTCCTGGCATGGCGCCTCGAATGGGCCAAGCGCTTTGGCGCGAGCGATGTCATCGATGCTTCGAAAGAGGACGTGGTCGAGCGGGTGAAGGAACTGACCGGCGGCGAGAAGGTCGATTTCTGCGTCGACGCCGCCGGCAAGCCCGACTCCATGGCCACGGCGGCGCATCTACCGAGGCGGGCCGGCCGGCTCTTCATCTTCGGCATGCCGGACTACAACGACCAGCCGTTCCCCTGGTACGACGCGTTCCGCAACGAGACGGAGATTATCACGTCGGTCGGGCCCGAATGCGCCGAGTTCTTCCAGACTGCCGTCGACATGGTCGTCGACGGGCGCGTGGACCTCGGGGCCATGGTCACGCCGCGCATGCCGTGGGATCAAGCCCCCAAAGCCTTCGAGATGTATGCGACCTGTGCCAGGGATTCCCTGAAACTTACGCTGGAGTTGTGACCGGCAGAAGGCGGCGCGGATGATCGAGTACACCGTTTCCGACGGCGCGTGCGTGCTCCGGCTGAGCGTGCCGCCGCTGAACACGATTACCTTCCCGTTGCTGAACGAGCTCCGGGCCGCCCTCGGCCGGGCGAATCTGGACCCGGAAGTCCAGGGGATCATCCTGGCGGGCCAATCGGACCACTTTAGTGCGGGGGCGGATGTGGGCCTGTTCAGGGGCCTCGCAAGCGATGAAGAAGCGGTTCGAACGTCGCGCCTCTTCCAGGAAGCATTCCAGGCCGTGGAGGATTCCCCCAAGCCCGTGGTGGCCGCGGTCGCGGGGCGGGTGATGGGAAGCGCCCTCGAATTGGCCATGGCTTGCCATTTTCGCGTGTGCGCTCCGTCCGCCCGCTTCAGCATGCCGGAGGTCACGCTCGGCATCAACCCTGGCGCGGGGGGCACCCAGCGGCTGCCGAGGCTGATTGGCACGGAAGAAGCCCTGACCATGCTGTTGACCGGCGAGGCCATCGATGCCCGTCGGGCCCGCGCGCTGGGTCTTGTCGATGCGATTGGCGAGGGCGGCGATCTGCTCGAAAGTGCCCGGACTTCGCTGCGGTCCGCTCGGGGGCCACGAAAGACGGGCCTGTGCACCGACAAAGTGAGCAATGCGGCTGCCAACGAGGCGGCCTTTCGCGGCGCGCGGCAACGGTTGGCGGGTATGCGGCCTGAGATTGTGGCGCCCTGGAAGATTCTGGAGGCGGTCCAGGCCGGACTCGTGGAATCTTTCCAGGCCGGCCTTCGCAGAGAACAGGAAGGTTTTGCGGCGTGCATGAACACGCTCGCGACGCGCAATAAGATCTACCTCTTCTTTGCGGCGCGCGAGACGAGTAGAATTCCCGGTCTCGCGGAGCAGGCGGCCGCGGACGTGACGAAGGCCGCCGTGATCGGCATGGGCACGATGGGCACGGGCATTGCCCAGGCCCTCATGATGAGCGGTATACGGGTCGCGGTCCTCGATCAAGACGTCTCAGCCCTTGAACGAGGGGTGGACCGGATACGGAGCAGCGTGCGGAAGCGCGTCGAGCAGGGCCGGCTGGCGCCGGAGGCCGCGGAAGGCATGCTGGGCCTGCTCTCCGCCACGACGGGCTGGCGCGAGGTCGCCGACGCCCAACTCGTCATTGAAGCGGTGTTCGAGGATGCCGCTGTGAAGCGCACCGTCCTCGGCCAGATCGAAGGGGCCTGTGGCGAGGAGGCGATTATCGCGTCGAATACATCGACGATCTCGCTGGATTCGCTCGCCGAAGGCATGCGGCATCCCGAGCGGCTGGTCGGCATGCACTTCTTCAATCCCGCGCACAGCATGCCGCTCGTGGAGATCATCCGGCGAGACGCCACGCCCGCGAAGGTCGTGGCGACGGCGGTGCGATTTGCCAAGGCCCTCCGCAAGACGCCGGTCCTGGTCAGGAATCGCGAGGGCTTCCTGGTCAACCGCCTGTTCATCCCGTACCTGAAGGAGGCGTTCTGGCTGTTGGAGGAAGGGGCGGACGCGCCGGCCATCGATGGCGCCATGGTCGAGTTCGGATTTCCGATGGGGCCCCTGACGCTTATCGACATGGCGGGGCTGGACGTCCTGGTGCTCACCGACCGGGTCCTCACGGGTGCGTTTCGCTCCCACGGGCCGTTGTCGAATGTTGCCGTGCGCCTGGTGGAGCGAGGCCACCTGGGCCAGAAAAGCGGGTCGGGAGTGTACCGGTACGAGAAGGGGGATCGGACTCCCCGCCCGAGCGCCGAAGCCGCGCGGGTCATCGCCGAAGTGCAGCAGGCGGAAGGCCGGGCGCCTCGGCCGGTGGGCCAGGACGAGATCATCCGGCGACTTGCGTTGCGGATGGTCAACGAGGCGTTCTACGTGATGGCCGAGGGCATCGTGCAGCGGGAATCGGACATGGACGTCGCCATGGTGCTGGGGACGGGGTTCCCCGACTTCCGCGGCGGCGTGTTGAAATATGCGCGCGACCTGGGCCTGGGTCATGTCCGGGCGGACCTCGACAGGCTGGCGGCGGAATGCGGGGCGAGGTTTGCGCCGTGCCGCCTCTTGCGGGAAATGGAAGGAGTTTGATCATGCCGGCGCCTACGGAACGGAAAGACCTTGCGGCCACCAAGATGATGAAAGAGGTCATGGGGAAGTACTACATGGACCTCATGAGGGGTCGCGAGGAGGGGAAGAAGACGGCCTGGTGCACGAGCGTGGGCCCGGCCGAACTCCTGCGCGCGATGGGGTTCAACGTGTACTTTCCGGAGAACCACGGCGCGATGCTGGGCGCGACGCGCATGGCCACGGACCTCATCCCGCTGGCCAACGCGCGGGGCTTCTCGCCCGACATCTGCTCGTACCTGACGAGCGACATCGGGTCCTACCTGAAGGGCGAGAGCCCGTTCCACAAGATGAAGATGCCGGGCCCGCCCAAGGCCGACGTCCTGGTTTATAATACCAACCAATGCCGCGACGTCAAGGATTGGTTCCAGTTCTACGCGCGCGAATGGAACGCCCCGTGTCTCGGAATCCACACGCCGCGGGCGATCGGCGAAGTGGAGAGCCCCATCGTCGAGGACGTGGCGCGGCAGACCGAATCGCTGGTCAAGCCTCTCGTGGAAATCGCCGGTACGAAACTGGACCCGGACCGGCTGGGGGCAACCGTCGAGCTCTCCAAGCGGTGCACCGTGCTCTGGAAGGCGGTGCTGGATACGGCCGCCAGCGTGCCGGCGCCCATCACCTTCTTTGACGGGGTCATCCAGATGGGGCCTGCCGTTGTCCTGCGCGGCCACCCGGACGCGATCGCCTACTACGAGGTGCTGCTGGCCGAACTCAAGGAGCGTATCGCCAACGGCGTCGCGGCGGTCGAGGGCGAACGGTTCCGGATCTACTGGGAGGGGATGCCCATCTGGGGGAAGCTGAGGGACCTCGCCACGCAGTTCGCCGAACTCCGGACCTGCGTCGTGGCCTCGACCTACTGCAATAGTTGGGTCTTCGAGGCCCTCGAACCGTCCGACCCGTTCAGAAGCATGGCCCGGGCCTACTGCAACCTGTTCATCTGCCGCAGCGAGGACGCCAAGGAGAAGCACCTCGAGAGCATGATGGCGAAGTTCAAAGTGGACGGCATCCTTTACCACGATTCGAAAACCTGCCCCAACAACTCGAACAACCGCTACCAGATGCCGCAGCGCCTCCATACGAAGACCGGCAAGCCGTTCCTCGTCGTCAACGGCGACTTGAACGATCTGCGGCTGTATTCGGAGGAGCAGGCGCGCACCAACGTCGAAGCCTTTGTGGAACAGTTGGCGGGGGCGTAGGGGCGAGATATATCTCGCCCGGCCGTTGTTGTGTCTTTCATTGCGGCGCGAGGGGCAAGGCGCGGGCGAGATGTATCTCGCCCCTACAGGTGCCGGGCTGTGCCGTTGTCGTAGGAACGAACGGCAACACCTGCGGAGTCGGCCAATGCCGTATTTCTGTGGAGTGGACATCGGGGCTTCGGCCGCCAAGCTCGTGATTATCGACGAGAACGGACGGACGGTGGCCAAGGCCCTCCGGCGTTCCGGCGTGGACTATGCCGAGGCCGCGGAGCGATGTCTTGCGGAGGCCCTGGCGGCCGCGGGCCTGACGAGGCACGAGGTGCGGGGCTTCGTGTCGACCGGCTACGGCCGTGACAACGTGCCGTGGGCCGATGCCCGGAGGACCGAGATCGCCTGCCACGGCAAGGGGGCCTGGTTCCATTTCCGCAAGCGGATGACCGTCATCGACGTCGGGGCGCAGGATAGCAAGGTCATCCATCTCGATGACAAGGGGAGCCGCACGAGTTTCAAGATGAACCGGAAGTGCGCGGCCGGGACGGGCGCGTTTCTCGAGGAGATCGCCCTGCGCCTGGACCTGCCGGTGTCTGCCCTGAACGGTCTGGCCGCGCGCTCGACGAAAGCGGTCACGCTCGGCAGCTTCTGCACCGTGTTTGCCGCGACCGAGATTCTCGCGAGAATCCGGGCGGGCGACAAGGCCGAGGACATCATCAAGGGCGCGTTTCGCTCCGTCGTCAAGCGGCTCCTGGAGATGGACATCGTGGATGGTGCGATGGTCATGACGGGCGGGGTCGTGGCCCACAACCCTGTTCTGGTCACGCTGGCGGAAGAGGCTTTCGGCCGGCCGGCGCTGGTGCCCGCGGATCCGCAGCATGTCGGCGCGTTCGGGGCGGCGCTCGAAGCGCTGGCAAGAGGTCAAGGAGGAGAGCACGCATGCTGATCAAGGATCCCCCCGTCGCGATCACCCCTCGTCTGCTGATGCTCGGAACAAACGAATATCCCCTGTTCCTCTTCAAGGGCGCGTGCGAGGGCACGATCTTTGAAGGCGGGGTCAGCGCCATGGGGCCCCTGATGCTCGAGCAGATGCAGGGGCTCGGGATCGGCCGGGACTTCGTGAAGCAGGTGATCGTCACGCATGCCCATCCGGACCACGTGATGGCGGTGCCGATGTTCCGCGAAGCGTTTCCGGGGGTCAAGGTCCTGGCCTCGCGGGCGGCGGCGGGGACGCTCTCGGCCGCGAAGGCGATGGCATTCTTCCGCCAGGTGGATGAGATGCTGACCGGTTCCCTCGCCAGGGCAGGGCGGATCACCGACGCGCACCGTCCCCAGCCTCTTGCCCAGGATCAGATTGCCGTGGACCGTATCATCAAGGAAGGCGATACGATCTCGGTCGATGAGGGCGTTGCGTTCCGCGTCCTTGAAACGCCGGGGCACAGCGAGTGCAGCCTTAGTTTTCACGAGCCGGGCGCCGGCGTCCTGGTGATATCCGATGCCACGGGGTACTACCTGCCCGACCCTGATTTCTGGTGGCCGAACTACTTCACGGGGTACGAGGCCTACATGCATTCGATACGGCGCCTGGCGGTGCTCGGCGCCGAGGTCCTGTGCCTGAGCCACAATGCGGCCATCGCGGGCGCCCCGGCCGTTCGCGCCTATCTCGACGGGGCACTGGCCGCCACTCAGCAGTATCACGAACGCATCGTCCGCGAAACGGGGGCCGGCCGATCGGCCCGCGAAATCGCGGGGCAACTCGGCTCGGAGGTCTATGCGAGGACGCAGTTGCTGCCGCTCGATTTCTTCCAGAAGAACTGCGGACTTCTCGTCAAGCAGTCTCTCCGGTACGCCGGACTGGAGCCGGACACGCAGGGGAACGTCCAGAGAGGTGGAGCATGATCCAGTCGTGCATTCTCGGAACCGGGCACCACGTGCCGCCCAAGGTCGTAACGAATTTCGACGTGATGAAGATGATGGAGACCACCAATGAGTTCATCGTTGAACGTACGGGTGTGCGCTGCCGCAGGCATGCCGAACCGGACGTGAGCGCGTCGGACCTGGCGGTGCCCGCGTGCCTCGCGGCGGTGGCGGATGCGGGGCTGACGATGGACCGGGTCGACCTCCTGATCATGAACACCATCACGCCGGACCACGCCGACCCCGGCTGCGCCTTCTTCCTGCAAGCCAAGCTCGGCGTGCCGGGCATTGCCGTCATGGACATCCGCCAGCAGTGCGCCGGGCTGATCTATGGGCTGGCCATCGCCGACCACTTCGTCAGGGCGGGTACCTATCGCCACGTGCTTGTGGCGTGCTCCGAGGTCCTGTCGAAGCGGATCGACGGGTCCTTGGACGGGCGCAACATCGCCATCCTCCTGGGCGACGGCGCGGGAGCGGTCGTCGTCGGGCCGTCGGACGACCGCCGGAAAGGAATCCTCTCCACCATCCTTCACGCCGACGGCCGCGGCGCCAAGGCCCTCTACACCGCGGCGCCCGGCAGCGCCCTGGGCCGAATGGAGCACATTACGAAGGAAGACATCGAGGCCGGCCGCGTGCACTTTCGGATGGACGGAAGGGCGGTCTTCGACAACGGCGTCGCGCGGATGTCCGAGGCCATCTTCGAGTCCCTGAAGGTCAACGATCTGACGATGGACTCCATCGACTTGTTGATCCCGCACCAGGCCAACCTGCGAATGCTGGAGACGATCGTCGCACGCGTGGCCGCGCCCCTCGAAAAGGTCTTCGTGAATGTCGAAGAGTATGGCAACATGGCGTCGGCGTGCCTTCCCATCGCGCTGGATCAGGCTAGGAAGTCGGGCAGGGCGCGTGACGGGAGCCTGGTCCTGCTCGTGGCCTTCGGGTCGGGTTTCGTGTGGGCCTCGGCGCTAGTGCGGATGTGAGGTCGTTCTGGCCGCCATCTCGCGCAGTTGATAGCGCTTGATCTTGCCCGTCGCGGTCTTCGGCAGCGCGTCGACGAATTCCACCCATCGCGGGAACTTGTAGGGCGCCGTGTTCTTCTTGACAAAGTCCTGCAACTCCTTGGCAAGCTGCGGCGAAGGCTTGTGGCCGTCCTTCAGCACAACGTAGGCGTACGGTTTGACGAGGCCCTCCTCGTCGGTGGCGGCGGCCACGCCGCTCTCGAGCACGGCCGGATGGGCTTGCAGAATGGCTTCCACGTCGCTCGGCCAGACGGGCATACCGCTCACCTTCATCAGGTCATCGCTGCGGCCGGCGTACCAGTAGTAGCCGTCCCGGTCCACGCTGAACTTGTCGTGGGTATTGATCCACTCGCCCAGGAACGTCCGCTTGGTGGGCTCGTGTTTGTTCCAGTAGGATGCCGCAATGCTGTCGCCTTTGATCAGGAGGTTCCCGATCTCGCCCACGGGGACCTCGGCGCCAGCGTCGTCGACGATCTTCGCCTCGTAGCCCGGGACGATCTGGCCGGTGCTGCCGGCCTTCGCCCGGCCGGGCCGGTTGGAGATGAAGATGTGGAGGATCTCGGTGGAGCCGATGCCGTCCAGGATCTCCACGCCGAAACGATCCCGCCACTTCTCGAAGATCGGCTTGGGCAGGGGTTCCCCCGCGGAGACGCACATCCTGACGCGTCCGAGGTCGGTTCGCCCCTGCTTCTCGGCGGTGTGCAGAAGCTGTGCAAAGCTCGTCGGGACGCTGTAGAACACCGTGGGCCGGTAAGTATCCAGCACCTCGAACACCTTGTCGGGGGTGGGCCGCTCGGGAAGAAGAACCGTCGTCCCGCCGACGCGCAGCGGGAAAAACAGGCCATTCCCCAGGCCGTAGGCAAAGAACAGCTTGGCGACGGAGAAACTCACATCCGATTCCTTCAGGCCGATCGTCTGTTGGGCGTACTGATCGGCCTCCACCAGCATGTCGTGGTGAAGGTGGATGGTGCCTTTAGGAAATCCGGTGGTCCCTGAGCTGTAGAGCCAGAAGGCCGCATCGTCCCTGCCGGTGTCGGCGGCCTCCAGCACAGGCAGGGCTCCCTGCATGGCGCTTTCGAGCCCCGGGTACCTTTCAAGCTCGTCGCCCGAGACCAGCACGTGCTCGAGGCACCGCAGGTTGTCGCGGATCCCCGTGATACGATCCAGGAGCGACGCGTGGACGACGAGCACCCGGGCGCGGCTGTCGTTCAAGAGGTACTCGTAATCGCGCGGCACCAGCAGCGTGTTCAACGGGATGGCCACCGCGCCCATTTTCATCGTGCCGAAGAACGTGAACGCGAACTCGGGGGAATCGGGGAGGAGCAGCGCCACCCGTTCCTCCATCCGGATGCCCAGCGCCCGCAGGACGTTCCCGAAACGGTTGACGCCTTCGTGAAGGGCGGCATAGGTCACGATCCTCTCGCCGCACAGGATGGCGGGCCTGGCGCCCCGGCCTGCGGCGATGTGGGCATCCACGAGGACGGTGGCCGCGTTGAACCGCTCCGGAATCCCCAGCACGGGCATGTGCGTTCCCCTCCGTAATGGAAGCAGGCCGAATCCTACGCATTAGCGTTTCGCGGGTCAAGGCGCATGTCGTTGCCTGTCCTGCCACAGCGATTCTGTCACCAGGCGCATGTCGTTGCCTTTCGTCCAGGCCTTCCGGTCAGGATTCCCTTTGGCCCTGGTGGCTACTTGAAGGAGCCCGCCGTCAGCCCCTTGACGAAGCGGCGCTGCATGGCGACGTAGAGCACCGTCACCGGAACCGAGAGCACGACCACGCCCGCGAAGATGTAGTTCCAGTTCTTGACGTACTGGTCGGAGAGGAACCGCCAGAGCTGCACGAAGACGAGCTGACCCTTGGCCGATCCCATGATGATGAACGCCTGCATGAAGTCGTTCCAGATCCACAGGCCCCAGAAGATCACGATCGTGATCGTGCAAGGCGCCAGAAGCGGAAAGACAATCCGCCAGTAGATGGCAATGGGGCCGCAACCGTCGATCGCGGCGGCCTCCTCGAGCTCCTTCGGGATGGAGGCCATGAAACCGCTGTAGATGAAGATGCAGAGCGGCAGGCCCCAGGAGACGTGGTGCGCGAGCAGCGCCAGGTATGTGAACTGGATGCCGAGCAGGCGGAACTCCTGGAGCAGCGGCACCATGATGATCTGGAACGGGATCGTCAGGCCCGCCAGGAACAGGAGCCGCAGCCCTCGCCCCGCCGCCATGCGCCGGCGCATGAGCGACCAGGCCGCCATCGGCGCAATCGTCACGAGGCACCCGATGACGGCGGCGCTCATGAGGAAGCTGTTGACCATCGGGCCGGCGAGTTGGACGCCGGTGAAGACATACTGATAGTTCTCAACCGCCAGGCGCTCGGGCAGCGCCGTCGGCGACTGGATGATTTCGGGCAGCGTTTTCACCGAATTGAGGACCGCCAGGAAGCACGGAGACACGAACGCCAGGCCCGCCACGAGCATGACGCCTTCCAGAATCGGCCACGGGCGCCGGCCCCCGCGCGCGTCGTTCACAGTTGCACCGCCTTTCGGCGGAGCAGGGCCACTTGGAGCGCCGCCACCCCGACGAGGGCGGCGAACGTCACGAACGAGACGGCTGACGCGTAGCCCTGGCGGTTGTTGAGAACGCCCAGCCAGTAGATGTAGTAGCCAACGGTGAAGGTTCGGTAGCCGGGGCCGCCCTGCGTGGTGACGACGATCTGCGAGAAGAGGTTGACGCCCGTGATCAGGGCCAACACCGAGGCGGTCGTGATGACCGGGATGAGCATCGGGAACTGAATCCGCACGAACACGGACAGCGGGCCTGCCCCGTCGATCGCGGCCGCCTCGTAGAGCTCGTTCGGAACGGTCTGGAGGCCGGCGAGGTAGAGCGTCGAGAAGAAACCCAGCCCGCTCCAGGCCACGAGCGCGAAGATGAAGTACGGCACCAGGGCCGGGTCGCCCATCCAGTCTTGAGCCGCGGCCCCGAGGCCGAGGGCCCGGAGCATCGTGTTCAGCGCCCCCTCGCGGTAGTTCGCGAGGTATTGGAACAGGAGGGCGCTCACAAGGATGCTCAGGATGTAGGGGTAGAAGAACAGCGCCCGAATCAGGCCCTTCAACCGGCGCAGGCGGTCCAGCAGGACCGCCAGGATCATCGCGCCGACGGTGAAAAAGAGCACCAGGAGCATCGTCTCGAACAGCGTGAACCGGATGGCCGCCAGGAAGCGTGTGTCGTGGAAGAGTTCGCGGAAGTTGGCAAGCCCCACGTAGTTCGGCCAACGCGTCCAGCCCGTCCAGTCGGTCAGGCTGTACGCAAAACCGAGGATCGCGGGAAGCACGATGAACCCGACATAGACCAGGACCGCCGGCCCGCAGAGGACCAGGGAGGCCAGCCCCTCCCGCACGGCGGCCACGCGTTTCGCCCGGCGATGCTCCGGTTGAAGGCCCGCCTCCGGCACGCTCGTCACATCCCCTTCCGGGCGCTCGCCCAGTCGTCATCCATCATCTTGAGGAGCCGGTCGACGTCGCGGTTGCCCGACAGGATCTCCTGCATGACCCGCGCCATGGTCATGGTGAACGACGGAGGCGGCATGTCGTCCAGGCCGATGTGGAAGCCCACGGTGGTTCCGTACTTCTCCAGGTTGGTCGCCATGCTGTCGTAGAGCTTCTGCGCCGGAAGCCAGGCGCTCGTCGGGCCGGCCACGGGGACTTTCTGCGCTTCCTTGAACTGGCTCTCCCCGTTCAGGAACTGCTGGTAGACGCCGGGGTCGTAGAACGCCTCGAGGACCGCCCGCGCCTTCTCGAGCTTCTCCCCCTTGGCGGTGGTCGTAATGGCCCAGCCGTTCTGGAAACCCGAGGTGTAGATGAACTTGGGCGGCCGCCCGGTCATCGACGGGACCGGCCAGTACTCGATCTCGAAATCGACCTTGTTGGGCTCGATGTCGCCGCCGATCCAGCATCCCATCATCCAGGTGGCTCCCTTGCCGCCGTAGAAGTCGCGCTGCTCTTCGTTGTAGCCGTCGCTCAGGGCCCCCTTGGCGACGAAGCTGTCCAGGAACTCGATCATCCGCCCCAGGACCTTCCTCGCCGTGGGGTCCGTGGCGAAACTCACCTTGCCGGCGTCCTTCAGCTTCGTCCAGGACGGCTTGGCCGGGTCGGGCTGGAGGTCGTACAGGGTCGTCGCAATGGCATAGAAAAGCGGCATGTGCGCGGACCACTCCCGTCCCCCGTAGACGAGGGGCGAGTGGCCCTTGGCCTTGATCTTGTGGAGCGCTGCGATGAAGTCGTCCCACGTGGCCGGCGGCGTGGTAACCCCGGCGTCTGCCCACATCCTCTTGTTGACGGCGATGCCCTGGATCTGCACGCCCGACTGGCTGGTGTATCGCTTGCCTTTGTACGGCGGCGGCAACGGGAGACCGAACTTCTCGTAGAACTCATCCGCCAGCGGCACAAGGTGGCCGCCGTCCGCCAGGAAGTTCGTGAGTTGCCAGGCCATGATGACCTCAGGCAGGTCGCCCGTGGCAATCCGCGACTTGTAGAACTGTTCCCCCTCGGCGTTGCCCAGGTCGATGAGTTCCATCTTCCACCCGGGGTTGGTCTTTTCGAACTGGGCCTTCCATGCCTCGAAGTGCCTGCGAAAGCCCTCGCGCCCGCCGATGTTCCGCGTGACCTGGATGGTCTTCGCGGCGTCTTCCTTGCCGGCGCAGCCCGCGAGGGCCGTCGCCATGACAAGGCCGGTCAGTCCCACCACGCCCAGTCGCATCAGTTGCTTCATTCCCCGCCGACTCCTTCGGTCCGCCCTCACAAGGACCGACGTTAGGGCTCGCCCGTGAGGAGCGACGCGAACGGCGGCTCGAGGCCGGCGCCGAGATCCCTGATCGCCTCGGCCGCGGGCTCCTTGCCCAACGTGTTGTCGCGCCAGGTGTGCCACCCCTCCTGGCACTGGTTGAACCGGATCGGCCCGCCGTGGGCGTCGTAGATCAGGTTGCGTTCCACGAGGAAGCCCTTGCTCCCTTCGTCGAAGAAGATGCCGTTGTTGGGCGCCCCGCCATGCGCGAACGCGGAGCGGTGGATGCCATGGATCCAGTTGCCGCGCAGGACTGTCCCCGGCTGGAGGCCGAGCGTGTAGATGCCGCCGCCGTCCGCGAGCATCTTCATCACGTCCGAAATGTGGTTGAACTCGACGAGGCATTCCTTCTGGCTGGTCGGAGTCGTGTTCCACCGGAAGCCGACGGAGAGGCCCGTGTAGGGCATGTCGGTGACCACGTTGTGGCCAATGCGCGTATTGGCCGTGAAAGCGACGAACAGGCCGACGCATCCGGCGTTGACCGCGCCGCAGTTGTGGAGGTAGCAGTTCGAGACCTCTATGGCGTTGGGCGCGTCCTGCGGGTTCGGCCAGTCGCCGTCGAGCGCCGGCATGGAGAGGTCGCCGAGGCGGCTGCCGCGGGCGCCGACAACGATGCCGTCTCCGCCGACATCGGTGATTTCGCATCCGACGATGGCGCTCGCGCGGCAACCGGCGCCGAGTGCGATGCCGCCGGCTCCGGTATGCGCCACGCGGCAACGCTCCAGGCGGCAGTTCTCAGCATAGCCGAATTCGAGGGCGGCCGGCAGCAGGTACACAGGCTTCTTCATGTCCGGGCCGTAGTGGCCGGCCTGGATGCCCGAATAGCCGCCGTCGGGGAATCGCCACGTCGTGTAGACGAATTCCATCCCCTGAAACCGCAGGTATCTCACCGGCGCGCCGGGGCGGCCCATCACGACGAGGAGCCGCTCAAGTCGCGGGGCGATCCAGGCCGCCTTCACGGGATCCTCGTCGGCGGCCGCCATGTACCGAAGCTCGCCCACGGCGCGGTCCAGGTACCACTCGCCGGGCTCGTCGAGGAAGGCCGGGGCGTGTTCGAGCCACGCCGGCTTGCCGGGGCTGGCAGTCGTCATCGGCCCGTGGCCGATCCAGCCGACCGCGGTCGGGGTCGTCACGGAGCGGTCCGCCGACGAGGCGATGGCGGCACGCGAGAGCGACCAGTTCTCGACTACCACGATCTCGGCATCCTTGCCCGCGAGGTCGCCGCCGGGGATCGCCTGGTCCAGGCCGAGGACCTTCACGTCCTGCGACACGTCCTTGAGATGGAGGAGGCCCTTGTTCGGGAATCGGGCACGTGGGAGCCGCTTGCCGGCCGCGAAGAGTTCACGGAAACGCCACGTGCCGGCCTTCACGTCGGGAAGGTCGGCGACCCAGAGATTGCCGTCCCGCTTTTTCCAGCCGCTGATTGGCCGCCCGCCGCTCAGGACGACCTTCTCGCCGGGGCAGGCCGCGTAGGTGATGGGGCACTTGTCGGTGCCGGAATCCTCGGGGCCGAAGGCAAGCGGTTCGGCAAGTTCATACGTCCCACCCCGGACGAGAACGGTCACAGGCGCGTCCAACCCCTTGGCGATCTTCTCGCGGACGGCGTCGCGGGCCCGGGGGAGCGTCGCGAAGGGCTTCGCCTCGGTCCCCGCGTCCGTGTCCTTGCCGCTTGCCGCAACGTAGAAGTCGGCCTTGGGGGGCGGCGCGGCGGCCGAAACGACGGCGACCAAGGACAGCCCGAGGACGAACGCCAGTATCGGGACCGCATGGTAAGTCGTCATCGGAAAGCTCCTTCCCCGTTGGCGGACCAGGAACGCAGCACCCGGTTCCTGTTTACCCGGCGCAGGGCAGGGCGTCAATTCCTTTCGTCCGGGCCTTGGTCTGCGCTAGCGGGGCTCTCGTAATGCCGGTATCCTCTGCGGCAGCAGGTCACTTGATGCCATGAAAAAGAGACACGACATGGAACGGTTGCGGGCGGAATCGTGGAACCAGGCAGGGCGGGAAGTGTCTAAGCGCTTAACCTGCACCTCACGGACGCGGGCCCGCAAGGGTCAACCTATGAAACGACCGATGATGCTCGTGGCGATGATCGTCCTCGTGGCTGCGGGCGACGCTCTGGCAAGGAACATCGACCTGGTGACCCTGCCGCCGCGGGCGAAGGTGCAGCTCACGATCTACAACTCCGAGGACCTGACGCTCGTCAAAGAGGTCCGGGCGATCACGTTCAAGAAGGGCGTGAACCGGATTCAGTTCTCGTGGGCCAACACGCTGATCGACCCGACGAGCGTCTACATGCGGCCGCTGGCGCACGAGGCCGATGTCGAAGTGCAGGACACGACGTTCCCCGGCGACCGTCCGGCGGTCCTCATCTGGAACGTCGACTCGAAGATCGAAGGCCAGGTGCCGGTCGAGGTGACGTACTTCACGTCGGGGATCTCGTGGGCGGCCGATTACGTGATGATCACCAACCCGGACGAGACCCAGGCGAGCTTCGACGGGTACGTGACGGTCGTAAACAACTCCGGCGAAGACTACGAGGACGCCGAGGTGCGGATGGTCGTCGGCGTCGTGAACCTCGTCGAGAAGATCGCCCAGCTCGCCCCGCCCGGAGCGGCACCGCGGGTTGACGTTGCCGCGGCGAAGCTCAAGTCGACTGTCATGGCGGACGCGATCATGGACGCCGACAAGGAGGGGGGCGGTGCGGATTGGGGGCTCAGGACTGAATACCGCAGGGCCCCCGCAGTCATCAAGGAGGGCCTCTCGGAGTACTTCATTTTCACGGTCGAGGGCCAGCAGATGATCAAGACCGGGTGGTCGCAGCGGATGATCTCGTTCAAGGCGGCCCAGGTGCCCTTCGAGATTCTGTATCGCTACCGGCCGCACCAGTATGGGCCGCTGCCCGTGCGGTTCTTCCTCCTGGCGAACGATGCCGAGCACAAGATGGGCGAGTCGCCCCTTCCGGACGGCATCATCCGCGTCTTCCGCGAGAACGGGAAGGACGGCCTGAACTTCTTCACCGCGCAGCCGACGAAGTACATCCCGATCAAGGAGAAGATCGAGCTGAACGTCGGCGTGGACCGGCAGGTGACGTACGAGCGTGTGGCGCTGGATCTTTCACGCCAGAACTTCATCTACCAGGACCGTCCGAACCAGGAGCCGATGGTCGTCGGCTGGGACGAGACGCGGAAGTGGCAGGAAGAGGTGAAGAACTGGCGCGCGAAGGCGATCAAGCTGGAGATCCGGCACGTGATCGGCGGCGACGTGGACTTCAAGATGGAGTCTCCCGCGACGCTCTTCGACTTCCACACGGTAGAGTACACGATGGACATCCCCGCGCGGAAGCCGCTGAAGTGGCTCAGCGAAGGCACATTCCATCTCGGCAAGAACGCCAAGCAGGACCGCATTCAGTTGCTCAAGTAGACCTTCCCAGTACCACGAAGCGCCCCAAAGGAGGCAAGCCATGGCGAAGGCGGCGCTCACGCCGCGGGAGCGCGTGGTGCGGAACCTCGCGCGGCAGGAGGCGGACCGGCCGGCGTTCTCGTGGAGCTTCGGCCCGCAGCCGCCCGCGCGGGCGGCGCTCGACGCGCACTTGGCGGCGTGGGGGCTTGACTACCCGCGTCTCTATGATGCTACGTGCGACGTCCGATCGTTCAGCGCCGCCTACGTCGGGCCCGGCTTGCCGCCGCGCACGAGCCCCTGGGGCTGGACCACGCGGGCCGTCTCCTACGGGGCGGGCGCCTACGACGAGTTCGACCATCTGCCGCTCGCGCGAGCTGAGAGCGTCGCGGACGTCGAGCGTCACCCGTGGCCTGACGCGCGGCACTTCGACGCGGAGGGTGTCGGGCAGGACATGCGCCAGGACGACCCCAACCACCGTTACGCCCGGGTCCTCTGGGGCGGGAACCCGCTCGAAATCCTCATGTGGATCATGGGCCTGGAGAAAGTCCTCGTGGGCCTGGTCGCGGAGCCCGCGATGATCGATGCGGCCCTCGAGCGGATCACCTCGATCTTCGAGGCGATCTTGCGCCGCTCGCTGGAAGGGGCGGCCGGTGAGGCCGACGCCGTGTATATCGCCGACGACGTGGGCACGCAGAACGGCCCGATGATGAGCCCCGCGACGTACCGGGCCCGCGTGAAGCCGTACCACGCGCGGCTGTGCCGCGTGGCGCACGAGCACGGCCTGCCGGCGATCCACCACAGCGACGGGTCGGTGGCGGGGCTGCTCTATGACCTGATCGACGCGGGCGTCGATTGCCTGGAGGCGGTCCAGACGGAGTGCCGCGACATGGCCCCCGAGTCGCTCAAGGCCCGGTTCGGCACCCGTCTCGCGTTCCAGGGCGGCGTCAGCGTCCAGCAGGTGTTGCCGCGCGGGACCGAGGCCGACGTGCGGCGGCACGTGCGGCACCTCAAGGCGACGCTGGGCCGCGGTGGCGGGTACATCTGCGCCCCGAGCCACGCCATCCAGGCAGGCACGCCGCCCGAGAACGTCGTCGCGATGGTCGAGGAGGGCGTCGAGAAAACGCTGGCCGAGATCGCGCACGGCAAAGCCTGAGGCGGCCTCCCCGCGCCACGGGATTTGCCCGGACGGTATTCCAGGTCGCCCTGCGAGAGCTTACTTCCGCAGTTCCTCCAGCTTCACCTCAGAACAGTGGTCGCCGCGACACTCGCCGCCGAATAAGCCGCTTCTTGCTCCCGACGGATTCGGCATTTGTCGGGATGCCTGGTGCACTTAGACGAGAAGCAGGGAAGGGTGAGCCATCGGCGACATGCAAGCAAGGCGTTGTGTCTCGGCGACGGGCAGCCTACAATCGCCCCCCGCCGCGAAGAGGAGGTCCGCCGCCCATGCGAGTCGCGATAGTTCTCATCGTCCTGGCGCTTGCGTCGAGCCCGGCCTCGGCTGACGACAACTGGCCGCAGTTTCGCGGGCCGCGCGGCGACGGGCACGCCGACGCCACGGGCCTGCCGCTCACATGGAGCGAGTCCCAGAACGTCGCGTGGAAGACTGCCGTTCACGACCGCGGCTGGTCGTCGCCCGTCATCTTCGACAGGCTGATCTGGGTGACCACGGCGACCGAGGACGGCCGCAAGCTGTTCGCCGTCGGCGTGCACCGCGACACGGGCAAGATTGTGCACGACGTGAAGGTCTTCGACGTGCAGGCGCCGCTGCACGTCGCGCCGGTCAACAGCTACGCGTCGCCGACGCCGGTCATTGAGGCGGGCCGCGTCTACGTGCACTTCGGCACCTACGGGACGGCGTGCCTCGACACGAAGACGGGCGAGGTCCTCCGGACGCGCCGCGACCTCACCTGCGACCACCACGAGGGCCCCGGCTCGTCGCCCATCCTGTTCGAGAAGCTCCTCCTGTTCGACGTGGACGGCTGCGACGTCCAGTACGTCATCGCGCTCGACAAGGAGACCGGCAAGACGGTCTGGAAGACCAAGCGCTCGATCGACTACACCGGCGTGAACCCCTTCGAGCGGAAGGCCTTCTCGACGCCGACGATCTTCGAAGCCGAGGGGCGTCTCCAGATGGTGTGCCCGGCCTCCAAGGCCGCCATCGCCTACGACCCCCGGACGGGCGAGGAACTGTGGAAGCTTCCCTACAGGGGCTGGTCGGTGACGCCGCGCCCGATCTTTCGCGACGGGCTCCTCTACCTGATCATCGACTACGAGAAGCCCGAGCTCTGGGCCGTGAAGGTCGGCGGCAAGGGCGACCTTCCCGAGAGCGCCGTTGCCTGGAAGATTCCGAGCGGCATGCCGCAGAAGCCGTCGCTGCTCCTCGTCGGCGACATGATCTACCTCGTGAACGAGAGGGGCGTGGCCATGGGGATCGAGGCGAAGACCGGCCAGGTTGTCTGGAGGCAGCCGATCGGCGGCGAGCACTCGGCCTCGCCGATCTTCGCCGACGGACGCCTCTACTTCTTCAACCACAACGCCGTGGCGACCGTGATGGAACCCGGCCGCGAGGCGAAGGTCCTGGCCACCAACCGGCTCGACGGCAAGATGATGGCCTCGCCGGCCGCGGCGGGCCAGGCGATCTACCTGCGGACGGAGACGCATCTGTACCGCATCGAGAAGGGGGAAGCCAAGCCCAACTGAAGGTCCCGAAAACCGTCCCCATTGACTTTGCCATCGGATCGGAACTACTGGGCGAGAAGATTGCCGGGAAAACGAAGCGAAAAGCCAGGAACGCCACGACGGCGAGCACCGGCCCAAACCAAGTCGGGGCGACAAAGAGCAGGTCGAGCAGCGGGCTTTCATCACGTTCCCTTGGCACGGTTGTCTCCTCAAGCCCATTGGGGTGTCATAGGATAACCTGGAGGCACCGCCGGTCGGAGTCAAGAAGCTGGAAATACAGGGAGTAGCCCGCCGGAGCCTGGAAGTGTACCGAGCCGTCGCTCTCGACCGGCACCTCGGCGAACCTCCGTGTCGGGCGGCCCTCTCCCCGGCCATTTCTAAGGGTGTTCCACCACCGCCAGCGGCAGATTCCGGTCGAAGTCGCCGGCCAGCTTGGGATGTTGCTTGTTCCCGGTCGCCGTAATCACGTTGCCGCGCACGAACTCGACCAACTCGCCGGCCGTGACCACGCCGTCCTTGTTCGCGTCTGCGAGGCCGGAGAGACCTTGCAGAAGGAAGTGGGTGAAGACGCCGTGGCCGCCTCCGAACTTGCTGGACTCGAAGGAGAGCTCCCTCGACTCGCTCGCCGTGAGGAAGAGGCGTCCCTTCTCGGCGAGCGCCAACTGCTGAAGGTACAAGTGGACCGGGTTGTCGGTGGCCGCCTTGGCCCCCGGTTCATTGGCGATGCCCCCGGCATGGCAGGCGTCCGCCAGGACAACTACACGTTCGGCCTTGATGAACCGGCGGCGCAAGGCCGTATCGATGTCCCACATGGGAAACGCGGTCGACGCCATGTGGTCCGGGTCCGTGTCGTGGCAGAGCATGAAGAAATCCTCGGTGCCTGGCTCCGGCACGCCGTGGCCGGAGAAGTAGATCAGCACGAGGTCGTCCTTGTCGGCCTGAGCCAGGAACTCAAACAGGGCGTGGCGAATGCCGCTGTACGTGACCTGCTCGTTCACGAGGCAGAGAATGCGCTCCCGTGCAAAGCCCTTGCTCTTGTTGCTGCACAGGAAATCATAGAAAGCCTTGGCGTCTTCAGCCGCGTATTCGAGGTTGGTGAAACGCTTGCCGGCGTTCTTGTACTTGCTGATGCCGATCACCACGGCCCAGCACTTTCGCACCAACGGCAAGGTTTCACCCGGTCCCGGCGCCACGAGAAAGGGAATCTCGGCAGCCGCGAGCCTGGAGTCGGCCGAGGTATCCATGCCCTTACGATAAAGGGCAAGGCCGACTCGTGCGATGCCTTCATCGAGCGTGGCATCGAAGGAAAACTCCTTGACCGACTGGGTCGCGGTGGTGGTCAGCGGCACCCGCTCGGGCCGGGATCCGTTCAGCGTCCACACGAGTTCCACCGGATCGTCCGCTCCGACGATTTGCCCTGTGATCCGGCTCTTCCTGTCTCGAACGATCATCCCCTTGGGGGAGCGGATGTTGATCCGCACGGTCCCCAGGGGAACAACCCCTTTCTCCGACATGTCCGCCGCGAGGGACCGCATCAGAAGGTCCCGGTCGGCAGAGATCTGTCCGCCGACGTCTTCAATGGCCCGCGTGAAGGCTATGCTGGCCAGCGGCCCGAGCTGATCAGCCGCCTCGGTGGCCAACTGCTCTGGCGAACGACAGGACGAGAAGTAGGTGGCCACGTGTCGCCCTGCCGGGGTCAGCACGTCCAGGGTCAGTTCGCAGTCCACATACCGGTCCATGCTCGATCCGCCGAGGAAAGAATAGATGAGCCCGGTGCCAAAGGTCAGCACGGTTCCCGCCAACGACGGGCACAGGTACTGGCTCAGGGTAACGTGCGGCCGCAGAATCACGCACATCTCCGAGGGATTGGGGGACGCTTCGACATCGACCGTCTGGAAGAGGCGGCTCTTTGCGAAGTAGTCCTGGCACAGTTCCCCGATCCGTTCCTCGTTGATCCATCGGACCCGGATGGGCTCGTTGAGCGGACTGAACCGGTTCTCCGGGCCGTTGATCATGAAATCCTGCCGCGTGAGTGTCGCGGCCTTGAGGACCGCCGATGCCGGGACCCCCGGTAGCGACGTGACGAGCGGTTCGTTGAGGTGCAGGCCTTGCCGCCCGCACCCACAGATGGTCAGGACAATGGCTGCCAGCGCTACACCCGATACGGCTCGAGAGCCCATCTTCTTCATGGACGATCCCCCACACGAACCCTGCGCCACACGAGAGGAACTCCCATGCAGGCGGCGCTTGCTCCAGACTTGGATTGGGTCTCATTATTCTAATATGCCGTTCGCAAAGACGTGCGCGAAAACCGCGCACAATACCGTCCCGACGGGATTCTCCAGGGCAGATGCGATGCGCGGGGTGTGCCCTTGGGTACCCGCCGCCGAATGCCGCCACGTTCTTCGCCGCGTGGATGCGGGCCACGAGGTTCCGCTCGAGGGGCAGGGCCTTCTGGACCTCGCCCGGAAAATCCATCATGTCAAGGCCCGAGTGCGCATGCCACCAGATCGCTCCCGTCCCCGCGCAGAAACAGCCCATGTAATGAGCATAGATCTTCTTCGGTCGTTCCGGCGGACGCGAGGCTTCGCCGGCCAGGCTTCGCCCGGGCACGAGGCATCCCAGGGCCGCAAGCCCCAAGGCCGCACACCTCAGCACACGAAACGGATTCGACATGAGGCCACCTCCTTGAGGACGATCTCAGTCGGGATTCTCCCGGATGACCTCTCGCCCGCGATCATCGCGGACGCTTGACTAGGATTGTACCTGCACCTGGGGCTTCAACAAGACCTTCCGCGAGGCCTCCCCTTCCCCCATCACGCCGCCAAAGGGGAAAACGGTGGAACTGACCCGCTGGGCTTGTGTCTAATCAGGAAAGCGTTTCCGGGTTCGTGCGCGCGCTTCTGCGAACATGGCTGCCATCTGAAAGGAACTGCCCATGAGGAATGCAATCCGTGCCTTCGGCCTGGCCGCAACCCTACTGGCCGTCGCCGCTGTGTCCGCGTGGGCAGCTCCTGGGGCCATACTGGTGGCGCGGGAAGGCTTCTCGGACCAGAGTGGTCTTACCCGACTGCCGCGGGCCGGTCAGCGAGACGACGGGATACTGACCGGCGGCCTTACGCAGCGTCGGCTCCAGATGCCTATCATCACGCCCTCCTCCCTTGCATTTTGAACATCTAGAATTTGGAATGCGAGGGGAAAACAACCATGTCGCCGTAACGAACCAGGCGGCTTGGACCTGTGCATGTGGCTCGGATGCCTGCTCCTGAC